>Ga0194129_10000916_pt1 | contig 52627 bp, 44 predicted proteins | sample TA2KigCa35mmetaG_FD_150862 | JGI IMG/M metagenome (GOLD analysis project Ga0194129, IMG submission 150862) | Freshwater microbial communities from Lake Tanganyika, Tanzania - TA2015038 Kigoma Deep Cast 35m | ecosystem: Environmental > Aquatic > Freshwater > Lake | place: Tanzania: Lake... | reverse complement strand
CGATCGTCTATCGGGCAGCGTGCTTCCAGGTGGTGCCGACTGGCAGTGGGTGCGAAGCGATGGCACCATCGACCTTGATGCGCGCTACACGCTCAAAACCAATCAGGGTGATCTGATTCAGGTCACCAGCCAGGGGCTGCGTACCGCCCCGCCCGACGTGCTCGCGCGACTGGGGCAAGGCGAAGATCTCGATCCCTCGCTGTATTACTTCCGAACAGTGATGCGCTTCGAAACCAGCGCCCCTGCGCTGCTTTATCTCACCCGTCTGCTGGCGGTGGCCTATGGTCGGCGAAGCGCGAACGCGGTTGAATTAAGGGTTGACGAAATTCTCTAGCGGATATTTTCCGGGAGCTCTCACATGATGCGTTCCATCCTGCGCGCCGCCTTCGCGGCCACCTGTCTGATGTCGGCTGCGCTGCCGGCCGCCGCCCAGCAGCAGCAAACTTTCCCCAACCGACCCGTACGAATCGTGGTGCCCTATGCGCCTGGCGGCGGCACCGACATCATCAGTCGTCAGCTGGCGACAAAGCTCGGCGAAGCCTGGGGGCAGAACGTGGTGGTGGAGAACCGACCGGGTGCCAACGGCATTGTCGGTACCGACCTCGTTTTGAAGTCGCCCCCTGATGGCCACAATCTGGTGGTCGTGGTCGGTGCTCATGTGATCAACGGAAGCCTGCAGAAGAGCATGCCATTTGATCCGGTGGCCGATGCTGCGCCTGTTACCCTGATTGCCACGTCTCCGTGGGTGGTGGTGGTCACGCCCTCGGTGCCGGCCAACACGCTGCGTGAATTTGTCGCGCACGCCAAAGCCAACCCTGGCAAGCTGCGCTTCGGCAGTTCAGAGCCCTCTTCCCGGCTGGCGGGCGAGCAGTTCAAGCAACAGGCAGGTGTCGACCTGACCCATGTTCCCTACAAAGGTGGCTCGATGATCATGACCGACATGCTGGGCGGTCACATCGAAGCGGGCTTCACCAGCACGCTGACCGTTTTGCAGCACTACAAGTCGGGCAAGCTCCGCGTATTGGCCGTGGCTGGGCGTGCACGGCATCCATCGATGCCAGACGTTCCCACCGCCATTGAAGCGGGCCTGCCAGACTATGAAACTTACGCCTGGTACGGCATGTACACCGCGCGCAATGTGCCCGGCGAGATCACGCAGCGGATTCAACGAGAGATCGCGCGGATTGTGCAACTGCCGGAGATGCGAGAGAAGCTCAATCAGTTTGGCGCGGCGCCAGTGGCCAACACGCCTGAGCAGTTCGCGGCATTCACGCGCGCGGAGTTCGACAAATACGCGAAGCTGATCAAGCAGGCGGGTATTCAGGCTGAGTAGTCAGCGACCGAGTTACGCAGCCGCTGAGGGAACGCCGGGCAGTTGCAACAGACACCTGGCATTTCCCTCAAGAACGGCCAGTTGATCAGACTCGGCCAGTCCGGGGTGCGCAGTGACAATCTCAACCGGCTGCTCATAGGCAATCGGAAAGCAGTAGTCGCTACCCATCATGATGCGGTCGGCCCCGACATGTCGAAGCAGGTAGTCGAGAACATCGGCTGAGTAGCCAATGGTGTCGTAATGAAACCGACGCAGGTAGCTGACCGGATCGGCCGACAGCGGTTTCAGGTCCTGACGCTTTTCCCAACCTCGGCGCAACCGGCCCACCAACCAGGGAAAGGCGCCGCCCGCATGCGGTAACACCACCTCAAGCTTGGGGAAGCGGTCAAGCACACCCCCGAAAATAAGGTGCGCAGCCGCTACAGCCGTTTCAAATGGATTGCCCAGCAGATTGGTCAGATAGAAGCGATCCAGGCGATCTGGTGCAAGCACGAAGGTGGGATGCAGAAACACGGGCAGCCCGAGGGCCTCAAGACGCTCCCAGACGGGTGTGAACACAGGGTCTGACAGGTCGCGATCGAGCACGCAGGTTGCCAGGCAGACGCCACGGATCCCTGGGAGCGAGGGTAAGCGTTCAATTTCGCGCAACGTCAGACCTATCGCCTGCATCGGGAGCGTGGCCAGACCGACAAATTGCTCCGGATGCGCCTGGAAGGCTTGCGCCAGACAATCGTTGTAAAGCGATGCCAGCGCGTTGCCGTCTTCACGACCCGCCCAATACACCATTGGCTGCGACAGCGACAATGCCTGCGCTGAAACGCCCTGCCCCGCCATCGCTTCGCGCCTGGCCTCGAGATCGATGAATCTTGGGCCGGCAGGGCCGGTTGACAGATGCCCGTGGCGAAATCGCGGGCCTGCCCCTTCGACGTTTTCCCAGTGCAGACCATGCGCCGGCCCACGGCGCTCGAGCTCTTGCAGCCAACGACGCGGAAACCAGTGTGCGTGAATATCGATCGGGCAGCAGGCGCAGCGCCAAGCGGACGAACGACCCGAATCAAACCCTGATGCAGCAGACGACATCGTCACGAAAGCCTCGGCAGTCTCGAGCCCATCACAACAGCTTCAACGTGACAAACGACAATTCGGGAATGTAGGTGACCAGCATCAGCGCAATGAGACTGGCGACAATGAATGGAACCACCCCGGGATGCGGCGCCTGCGCCATGTCTGAATCGGGTTTGCCGCTCCTCTATCTCGATGACCGCCTCGCAGTCATCTCCAAGCCGGCAGGCTGGCTGGTACATGCCAGCCCACTTGACCCGCGCGAGCAGCGCATCGTGCTGCAAGCCTTGCGCAACCAGTTGGGCCGGCGTGTTTTTCCGGTGCACAGGCTTGATAAAGCAACCAGCGGCGTACTGGCCTTCGCGCTTGACGCCGACACAGCCCGAGAACTTGGCGAGCGGTTCACGGAGGGGCAAGGCATCCGAAAAATCTATCGGGCTGTTGTGCGAGGCTGGCCGGCCTCCGAGCAGCTGATCGACCATCCGCTTACGCGGCTGGCCGACGATCTCACCGAGGCGCGAACCCAGCGTCTGCCATCGCAAACACGCCTCCGCACCCTCGAACGCGGCACCTTGCCGATCGCCCATGGACGTTATGGCGAAGTACGGTACGCACAGGTGGAACTTGAACCGCTTACCGGCAGACGCCATCAACTGCGGCGACACATGAAGCACATTGCGCATCCCATCCTCGGCGACTCGACCCATGGCAAGGGACCTCTGAATCGCGCCGTGGCAGAACACCTTGGGGTGTCGCGCCTATGGTTACACGCGTACATGCTCGAGATCTGCCTGTCTGGTCAGAGCAAGCCAATCCGCATCGAGGCGCCTGTTGGCCCAGCATGGCACTGCTGGAGTCTCGAACACCAGGCGCAGCACCCTAAAGCCGCCGCCGCTTTGGCGCAGACGTAGTCGCGCGGCACCATGACCGCGCGACCCGCCGCCGGGTTACAGACCCGCCTGCGATACGAACTTGATGTTCAGATACGGCTCGATGGCCTCTGAGCCACCCTCAGACCCGTAGCCGGAATCTTTGATCCCGCCAAAGGGCACCTCGGGCAGCGCAAGCCCCAAATGATTGATGGTGACCATGCCAGCTTCAATCTCGGCAGCAATGGCCTGCGCGGTCTTGGCTGAACGCGTGAAGGCGTACGAGGCCAGACCAAAGGGCAGACGGTTTGCCTCGGCCACGGCTTCGTCGAAGGTGGAGAACGGATTGATGACTGCGAGCGGACCGAAAGGTTCCTCGTTCATCGATCGGGCCGATCGATCAAGCTCGGTAATGACGGTGGGCTCAAAGAAATTGCCCTGGCTGCCAATCCGCTGGCCACCCGTTCGGATGTTGGCGCCCGCCTTGCGTGCATCCTCAATGTGCGAGTCCATGGCTACGGGACGACGCGGATTCGCGAGCGGCCCCATCGACACGCCCTTCTCCAGGCCGTTACCCACCCGAATCGACTTGGTATGTTCAACAAAGCGCTCAACGAACTGCTTGTAGACGCCTTCCTGCACCAGGAATCGTGTGGGCGACACGCACACCTGACCCGCATTGCGAAACTTGCTGCCCGCCATGGTGCGCGCGACCGCATCGGCATCGACGTCGTCGAACACGATGACCGGCGCATGCCCACCGAGCTCCATCGTGCTGCGCTTCATATGCAGGCCAGCCAGCGCTGCAAGCTGCTTGCCCACCGCAGTGGATCCGGTGAAGGTGATCTTGCGGATCACTGGATGCGGGATGAGGTATTCCGAGATTTCCGCAGGAATGCCATAGACCAGCCCGACCACGCCTGCAGGCACGCCCGCGTCCACAAAACAGCGAATCAGTTCGGCCGGCGACGCGGGGGTTTCCTCTGGCGCTTTCACGATGATGGAGCATCCGGTGGCCACTGCAGCCGACAGCTTTCGAACCACCTGGTTGATGGGGAAATTCCAGGGTGTAAAGGCGGCGACCGGCCCCACGGGCTCGCGAAGCACCAGCTGATAGACGCCCTGCGCACGAGCGGGCACCACGCGCCCATAGGCCCTGCGCCCCTCTTCAGCAAACCAGTCGATGATGTCAGCACCGGCAAGCACCTCGGCCTTCGCTTCGGCAAGCGGCTTTCCCTGCTCCATGGTCATCAGCGTGGCGACCCGCTCAGCGCGCTCGCGAAACAGTTCAGCCGCCTTGCGCATCATTTTGTAGCGATCAAATGCGCCCACTTTTCGCCAGGTCCGAAAGCCGCGGTCGGCTGCCTCAAGCGCGCGATCGAGATCTGCACGATCTGCTTTGGCCACGCGACCAATGGTTTCGCCAGTGGCAGGGTTGATCACGGGAAGCGACTGGCCGGCAGCGGCGTCGCACCACTGACCATCGATCAAAAGCTGAACATTGGAATACATGGTCGAGACCCTTCAAGACGGAAGCAATCTCGAATTATGACCGTTCCGACTGAATTAGCGCGACGTCGGCCCGGCATGCGCGCTTTACACCGCTTGTGGTGCTGGCTATCTTTGGCAGGTTTCTCAAGACAACCTGCTCAGTTTCGATCATGCCGATTCGTTTCGATCCTCTCCACCCTGCGCTCGGCGCGGAGGTGCATGGCGTCAATATCCATGAACCTGCCGATTCAGCGCAGCGCGAGCTGCTACGATCGGCGCTTGGCCGTTACCGCTTGCTTCTGTTGCGCAATCGGCCAAATTTGGATGTGAGCGCGCAGGTGGCCTTCACCGAAATGTTTGGTGAACTGTACGTCTCGCGCTCGTATAAGGGCGAGATGGGCGATCAGGGCTATTATTTTTCGAATACGCGTGCTGACGGGCAACTGGGAACCGGCGAGCTGTCCTATCACCACGATCATCTGTTTCTGCAGCGCCCCGCGCATGCCGCCGTGCTCTATGCAATCGAAATCCCCGAATCAGGCAGTGCCACCAAGTTCCGCGACGCGGTGGAAATTTTCCGGCGGCTACCTGAGGCCAGTCAGCGCCGCGCCCAATCGATTCGATGCCTGCACGCGCTCGACTATGCAACCGTTACCCGCACCGGACACGTCGACAAGTTGCAGTTATCGCCCAAGGCCTTGCGCAATTGGCAGCCGCTTGCCTGGCAGGATCCGGCCAGCGGCAACACGGCGCTCTGGATGGTGCCGCTGACCACGGTGGATTTCGAAGGCATTGAGGTGGGCGAAGGTCATGCGTTTTTGAATCAGCTGTGGCAGCTTGCTGAAGCGATGGTTGATATCGAATACACGCACCACTGGCGTGTCGGTGACCTGCTGATTTGGGACAACCGGCTGCTAAGCCACGCCAGACTGCCTTTCAACGACCATGAGCCGCGCACCCTGCGGCGCACCACGGTGAGCTGAGCCGCCAAACCCGCGCTCAGGCTCAATGCACTGGAGACATGACAACGATGTTTGCAAAAGAATGCTGGTATGTCGCCGCCTTATCCCGAGAAGTGGGGAGATCGCTGCTTTCTCGCACCATTGCAAACGAAGCGCTGGTCATGTACCGCACCGAGGCAGGGCAACCGGTGGTGATGCTCGACCGATGCCCGCATCGGCTGGTGCCGCTATCGGCCGGCAAGCTGGTGGGCGACGCCGTGCAATGCGGCTACCACGGCATCACGTACAACCATGATGGCCGCTGCATCAAGATTCCCGGCGAACACCAGATCTCGGCAAAGTTCTGCTCAACGACTTTCCCCGCGGTTGAACGATGGGGGTTCATCTGGGTCTGGCTGAGCGACGCAACGGCAGCTGACGAATCAAAACTGCCGCAGGATTTTCATTGGGGAACCGAGCCGGGATGGACCCCGCTGTCGGACTACCTGCGCGTCGAAGGCAACTATCAATTACTGGTGGATAACCTGCTTGACCTGTCGCACGAAGCGTTTCTGCACATGGGAACCATCGGTAATGCCGCAGTGGCGGAAACCCCCGCGGAAACCACCTTGCGCGGGGATTTCGTGCAGGTGGCTCGTTACATGAAAGACTGCGGACCGCCCAAGCTCTTCGTGCGCGCGGCGGGCTTCACCACCAACATCGACCGAACTCAGCGCATCATCTATACGCCCCCCTGTTATGTCGTCATTGAAGTGCGCGCGGTACCCACCGGAACCGACGGTGCTGAACGTAAGCTTGAATGGTGGGTCTTGAATGCGCTGACGCCGGAAACCGACCGCACGACGCATTACTTCTGGGGCTTGCCGCGCGGCTTTGCACACGACGACGCCGAACTGACCGAAATGCTGCGGGCCGGCATTTTGCGTACCTTCGAGGAAGACCGCGTCATGATCGAGGCTCAGCAGCGCGTGCTGGACAAGGTGTCGCTTGACTTGCGCACCGTGTACACCAAAGCGGACCAGGCGCCAGGCCGCGCCCGTAGCATTGTGTCGGCCATGATTGCGCGGGAGCACCAAAGCGCGCAGCCGGTCACCGACACCGGCAGTTAGCGCGTGGTCAGGCTTCCACGATAAACGCTTCGTCGGTATTAAACTGGTCGGACAACAACTCGGGCGCGCCGTCCCGCACCAGGATCATGTCCTGCACATGCCAGTGATCCTTGTGCGGCTCAAGGGCCAGCACCATGCCAGCCTCCAGAACAATGCCCGAGCCACGACGCAGAATGGGCTCCTGCTGATGCCACCATGCCCCAACCCCGTGGCCGATCAATAGCGAGTTGTAACGCCAGCCCACGCGTGCGTACTCGCTCATCACGTAGTCAAACAGATCCCCCACCCTCGCGCCCGCCCTGCACCGATCGATTGTTGCGCGATAGATCTCGAGGTTGAGCGCATAGTCACGCCGCTGCTCAGCCGTGGGCGGACCCACGATCACGTTGCGTGACTGATGACCCGGATAGCCGTTCAGATAGCAGACATAGTCGGTACGGATGACGTCGCCCCGCTCGATGACCATATCGCTTTCGCCCGCATAGGGAATCGTGTTGCGGTGAGCGTTGAGGATGCCATGGGCCCACTCAAATCCTGCCCGCAGCGACGTAGCCATCATGTCAGCATGAATCTTTCGCTCGGTGTCGCCGGCGCGAATGCGGGAGAACACGTCGCGGTATACCTCATCCAGGCGCGCCGCCGCCTGGCGAATGCGTGCCACTTCCGCAGGCGTCTTGATCCACCGCACTTGATTCATCAGCCCCGAGCAATCGCTCATGCGAAGGGCGGGCAGCGCCTGCGTGACGGCCTCCCAATGAAAAGCGCTGACGTAGTCTTTTTCGAATCCCACCGATGCGGCGGACAGGCCTTCCTCACGCAGGATGGTGACGAGCCGATCATAGGGTGATTCGACATAGCCCTCGCAAAGCTCGATTCGATCGAATCCGCTGTCGCGACGTACGAGCCCGGCCGCGGTCTTGTTGGCGATGACGAGCGGCTTGCCCCGCCTTGGCCAAAGCAACAGGACACCGCGTGCGGAGTCGGTCAGATCCTGCAGGCGGGCCAGTGTGCCCGGAAACACCACACCGGACAGATAGGTGAAGTTTTGCCCTGAACGCAGGACCAGCGCATCAAGCCCTGCCTCATCCATCAGGGTTTGAAGTCGCTCAAAATTCGCGATCGACCGCGAGCTCGCAGACATGGCATCCCCCGCTGTTTAAAACCGACGTGGCTGAACGGGTAGCAACGCCTGTGTCACGATGGTGCGAAGCAGTTCCACGACTGCTGCATTGGCAGCAGGCGGCACCCCATCACACCACGCCCTGAGTTCGCCACTTCCGCCATCGATCAAACCCAGCCCGACACCGATGTGGGCGAGTGCGATTTCCTGCTCGGCGGTGTGGCAAAGCGGGGGATCATTTCGCAGCAGGGCAAGTCCGGCGACCACCGCGTGAGCCCCCATGTTCGAGGTGTTGGCTACCAGCAGTATGTCGGTTTTAACGGCCGAATAAACGCCCCCGCCGCAGGGCGTTCGATCGCAGAAAGCAAATTCAGGAAGACGCGCCATCATCTCGCCGTGAACATTTCCGAAACCGATTTCATTACCACCGTCTCCGATTCCGATGGTGATCGCGCCGCGCTCGCGGGCCAAATTGAACAGCAGATCGAGATTTGCGCGATGCGGCGCGCGCGACACACCGGTCGCGCCGTAAATGATTCCGTTCGGATTACCCCCCAGCCGCTCGATTGCACAGTAGATGTCGAACTCAGCCGACAGCCGACGCTGCAGGTCCGTGTCACTCAGTCCAATCTCGAGCACCTGTATGCCTGCGCATCGGTCAAGACTGTTTAACAGGCCTCGAAAAGGGGGGGCGGCAACAGGGTCCGTGACAATGGTTACCTGATGTCCAATACGCGACAGCGCCTGCGCCAAAACGACGCTGCCAATCGGGCCGTCGTTTTCGCCGACTGGCATGTGCCCGGGTACCGCGGCACCGCTTGCAATCAACACCCGGGCGGGGGCGCGGTTGAGCGCCAAAGCAGCGCTCGCGACCAACGGCAGGGTGGCGTGGTGGCGGGCAATCTCGTACATGGGCCATTTCAGCCCGCGGGGCAGTGTGCCGCTGCGCATCTCAACATTGATCAGTCGATCAATATTGTCAAAGGCGATGTGATCGATGTCGGACGTGTTCATTAAGCGCTTTCCTCAGTCGGCCTTCGCGCCGGAGGCCTGAATCAGCTGGCGCATACGCGGCACGTCAGCGCGAACCATGGCGGCAAAGTCAGCGGTGTTCGACCACATCGGATCAAGGCCGGCATTGGCAAGTTTTTCAGCGACGTCGCGGCTCTGCAGCGCCTGCCGGACTTCACCGTTGAGTCGCTCGACGATCGGGCCTGGAACACCCCGCGGTGCGAGCAAGCCGTACCACGTCAGCAACTCGTAGCCAGGCACCGCTTCGGCAATCGCGGGCACATCGGGAAGCGAGGGCACGCGCTTGGCCGAGCTGATTCCAAGCGCCTTCAGCTTGCCCGCCCGCACATGCGGCATCGCCGAGGGCATGGTGTCAAATGCCATCGTGACATGACCGGCAAGCAGGTCGGTCATCGCCGGGGCAGCCCCTTTGTAGGGGACATGAAGAATCTCGGTCTTGGTCATCGCCTTGAACAACTCGCCTGCCATATGTTGCAGCGAGCCCGCGCCGGCAGAGGCGAAGGTGATTGATGCACCGGGTCGCGGTGCGCGGATCATCGCGAGCAAATCCTGTAGCGACGACACCGGCAGGCTGGCGTTGACCACCAGAATCGCAGGCGTCGTGGCGAGCGGTGCAATCGCAACAAAATCGGCGATCGGGTCGTAGCCTGGTTTGCTGTAAAGGCTTGGATTCACGGCATGCGTGGCCGTGCTGCCCAGCACCATCGTATACCCGTCAGGGGCAGCACGAGCGGCGGCTTCAGTCCCCACCACACCTCCCGCGCCAGCCCGGTTATCGACCACCACGGGCTGTTTCAACTGCTCGGCGAGCTTTTCGCCGATGATTCGCGCCACGCGATCGGTGCCCCCGCCGGGCGGATAAGGCACGATGATGCGAAGGGGCTTGGACGGGAAGTCCTGGCTTGCCGCTGGCGCGGCAATCGTGACAAGCATGAGCGCTGATAGAACCGTGCTTAAGACTCGCTTCATTCGTAGCTCCTCAGGTTGAACCGCCAAACACCGCCGCATTGACTAGATGGCTGCGCTCGCCCGCCACAAAGCGTTGAATATTGTCGAACGCGCCGGAGAAAAACGCTTCGTAGTTGTCCTGTTCGACAAACCCGATGTGGGGCGTGGCCAGTACATTGGAACGGCGAAGCAGTGAGTCGTTGGGATCGGTAAGCGGCTCGTGATCAAACACGTCAATTGCCGCGGAACCAGGGTGGCCCGCATCGAGGGCCTGCTCAAGTGCGCCGGGCGCGAGCAGGCCCGCGCGCGAGGTGTTCACAAACAGCGCGTCGCGCTTCATGCGCATCAGATCGGAGGCGCCGATCAGGTGAAGCGTCTCTGGGGTGAGCTTCAGGTGCACGCTGACCACGTCGGATTGAGCGAGAAACGATGGCAGCGAATCAGCGCACTCAAAGCCCTGGCTCGCAGCCCGTTCCAGACTGCTGGCACGGCCCCAAATGAGCACCTTCATGCCAAATGCCCGCCCGTATTGGGCCATCTGCTGCGCAATTTTTCCGAAGCCCCATAGGCCCAGGGTGCGACCGTGCAGCTGCCTGCCGATCGGCGCCTGCCACCGCCCCTGGTGCAGTGACTGAACCTGACTGATGAGCCTGCGCTCAGACGCAAGAATCATCGCCCAGCAAAGCTCGGCCGTGGCATGACCGGTGCCCCGGCTCGCAGCCACCGCGATGCCCCGGCTGTTGCAAGCCGCCAGATCGAGCGTGACCGGTAAAACCCCCGCACAGCTGATGATCTTGAGCGACGGCGCCAGGTCGAGCACCGCGGCGTCGATTGTCGAGCGCTCGCGTATTGACACCAGCGCCTGCGTACCCGCCAGCCGCTCCGCCCACTGCGCGGGTGACGTGGTGGGAGAGTGGTAAATGGCAACCTGGTGCGCTGACAGGGCGCTGAATGCCTGCAGGTGCCGGACGCTGTCGGCGTAGTCGTCGAGGATAACGATTCGCATAAAGCCATCCTGGGCAAAGAGTCGCAGGGCCAAAAGCGCTAGGGTAGTCGATCCTCTTCAGTCTCAGGCTGCGAGCAGCCCAGATTCTGCAACGCCGCGCGCAACTCCAGTCGTGCCTGATGGCATGCTACCGGTCGCGCCTGCACGCTTTTAGTCAAGGAGAGCTTGCTGTGAAAATTCTCGCTGCCGTTGCCCGTGGCCGAGCCGAACCGCTCGGGTTCGAATCTTTGAACCTGGCCGATCCGGCCGAAGACGAAATCCTGGTTCGCCTGGTGGCAAGCGGGGTGTGCCACACCGATCTGCGCGCCATGGAAGTCGAGGGCCTCGTACCCAAGCCGATTGTGCTTGGGCATGAGGGCGCAGGCATTGTTGAGACGGTGGGAAGCGCCATCACCAAGGTCAGGCCCGGCGATTCCGTTCTGCTCACCTTCGACTCCTGCGGCAGCTGTCCATCCTGCAGCGCACGGGCGCCGTCATATTGTCAGCAACTGCTTGCACGAAATTTCTCCGGGAAAAAGCCTTCTGGCAGAATTCCCTACACCGATTCAAACGGCGCGCCAGTCTTCGGAAATTTTTTTGGGCAGTCGTCGTTCGCCTCGCATGCGCTGTGCCGAAGCCGCAATGTGGTCAAGGTTGATAGCGGCGCACCGCTTGACCTGCTCGCGCCGCTCGGGTGCGGCATTCAGACCGGCGCTGGCGCAGTCATACGCTCACTCAAGGTGGGCGACGGCCAGTCGATTGCAGTGTTCGGCACGGGCTCGGTTGGGTTAAGCGCCATCATGGGTGCGAAGATCGTTGGGGCCGACCCCATCATCGCCATTGATGTGCACCCGGCACGACTTGCCGCCGCACGGGATCTGGGCGCCACGCACACAATCGACGCCTCGCGCGAGGACGTGGCGGCTCGACTCCGCGACATCACGGGTTACGGCGTGCGATTCGCAATCGACACCTCCGGTCTTGCACGCTCGGTACGAACCGCTGTCGAGTCACTTGCGCCGCTGGGTGTGTGCGGTGTGATCGCGGCAACGCGCGAGCCCGAAGTGGGAATCGTCACTCGTCAGCTGATGCTCGGTGGACGTTCGATTCGCGGCATCGCCGAAGGCGACAGCGTGCCCGATGAATTCATCCCTGAGCTGGTTGAGCACTATGCGCGCGGACGGCTACCGCTTGAGCGGCTGGTGTCGCACTTCCCGTTTGGGCAGATCAACGAGGCGATTCACCAGGCGCATACCGGTGAGGTGATCAAGCCGATTCTGCGGATGCAGTGACGAAGAGCAATCCTCGGAAAATCAGTCGCGGGCGGAAACTTGCCAACTGTGAACAATCGGCTACGATAAACGTATGTTATCGGTCAAGCGGTTACCAGAGTTCGATTCCTGAATGAGTAGTCTCGACGACAGCATGACGCGGGTTCGGCTGGCACGTCGGCTTGATAAGGTGCAGCGCGGTCTTCTTGGAGACGTCGCTTCGGTTGGACACGGTGTAAGCGACCTGGGGGAGTAATTAAGCATGCCCAGAACGATCAAGCCAGCGGATTTGCCGGACTTTGATCTGGCGGAACACCTGAGCACCGACGAGGATATCGCCAACTACCTGACGCTGGTCCTCGAGGAAAATGACCCATCGGAACTGACGCGGGCACTAGGAATAATCGCGCGTGCCCGCGGTATGTCGGAAATGGCGCGTGCATCGGGCCTTTCTCGCGAGGCGCTATATAAGGCTCTTCGCCCCGACTCCCATCCACGTTTTGACACGATCGCCAAAGTTTGCGCCGCCCTCGGCGTCAAACTCGTCGCACAGCCTGTTCATCGCCACCCGTAGCTGGTCCGAACACCCCATCAGGAGACACCCCTATGTCCCGCTATCTGGTGCGCGCAAGCGACGTGCCTGGTTATCACCCCGCCAATCACACGGGCACCACCAACCGCCGGCTGATCGGCCCGGAGAACGTCGGTGCCAAACAGGTGGAAATGCTGTTGGGCGTCATCGAAAAAGGGCAAGGCGCGCTGCCGCATGCGCACCCCGGTATCGAGCAGGTCTGTTATCTGCTTGAAGGAACCGCCACCGCTCAGGTGGGGGATGAAGCCTTCGAAATGCGCGCGGGCGACACCTGCTTTTTCCCGGCAGACGTCATGCATATCTTCACGGTTACCAGCGACACGCCTGCCCGGCTGCTGGTGATTTACGCCCCGCCCTACGGCGAGTCACCCGACAAAGTAATTCGGCCGCCCGCAGCCTGAATCGCCCCGCCGCTTTCCGGGCCACTCAGTGAGCACAGAGCCCCTTGCCGCGATTCCAGGCGCCGGCCAGTCGCCGCTGCGTGTTGAAGACGAACATCTTCTGAAGGGACAGGGACGGTTTGTCGGCTCCCTGAGCCTGCCGGGCATGGTGCATGCAGTCGTGCTTCGATCGATGCATGCACGTGCCCGACTTCAATCGATCGAACCCGCGGCCGCACGTGCAATGCCGGGGGTGCTGGGCGTATTCACCTCTGACGACCTGCTGGCTGCAGGGCTTTCGCCAATCGGTTTTCATGCGGCAATTCCCTCGGAAACGGGTGGCGACATGTCTGCGCCGCCGCGCCACGCCCTCGCTCGCGGTGAATTGCGCCATGTGGGTGAACCGATTGCGCTGGTAGTCGCCACCAGTCGCTATGCCGCGCTGGATGCAGCAGAAAAGATCGAAGTCAATGTTGAGCCGCTTCCTGCGGTGTCTGGCATCACGCGTGCGCTCGAGGCCGATGCGCCGGTGCTCTGGCCCGGTGCGCCCGGAAACATTGTCGGTCGCTATGAATATGGCGATGCACAGCAGGTGTCGGATGCCCTCCGGACGGCTGCGCATGTGATCAAGCTTCGGGTCGTCAACCAGAGGGTGGCTCCCACCGCCATGGAGCCGCGCGGGGCGGTGGGTGTATGGCACGCCCACGATCAGCGCTACACGCTGCATGCGGCCAGTCAAACACCTCACCTGACCCGGCAGTTGCTGGCCTCGGTGTTAGGTCATCCCGAACACGCCATCAAGGTGCAGGTGGGCGATATCGGGGGCGGCTTCGGCAGCAAGGTATCGGTCCATCCCGAAGACGTTCTGGTGCTGTTTGCGGCGCGCGCGCTTGGCCGCCCGGTTCGCTGGGTCGCCGATCGAAGCGAAAGCTTTCTGTCCGACATGCATGGGCGCGACCATCTCAGCGAATGCGAGCTTGCGCTCGATGCCGACGGTCGCTTCCTCGCGCTCAAGGTGCGAGACTGGGCCGACATGGGCGCCTACATCAGCTTTTTTGGCGCGGCAATCGCCACACGCACGGGCAATCGCGTGGCAAATGGGGCGTATCACATCCCAGCAATTTATGCCGAGATTCGCGCAGTGCTGTCGAACACGCCCCCCACTGGGCCTTATCGGGGCGCGGGCCGCCCAGAGACGGTATATCGGCTTGAGCGGCTGATTGATGTCGCGGCCCGCAGGCTGAATATTGATGCGGCTGATCTCAGGCGTCGCAACCTGATTCGCGCCGATCAGATTCCATACACCAATGTGGTGGGACAAACCTATGACAGCGGACGGTTTCCAGCAGTGCTGGACCGGGCGCTTGCCATGGCCGACTGGCATGGCTTTCCGAAAAGACGCGATGCCGCCCGGGCTCGCGGGCGGCTGCGGGGCCGAGGGCTTGCGTACCATATCGATTCCACCAGCGGCATCACACCCAGTGAAACCGCCACGATCACGATTGACGACAACATCGTTACCGTGCTGTCGGGCACACAGGCCATGGGCCAGGGCCTTGAAACCGTCTACACCCAACTGGTTGCGGCTACCCTGGGCATATCGCCTGATCGTGTGCGCATCATTCAGGGAGACACCGACCGGGTGCCTTCCGGCGTAGGCAGCTACGGTTCGCGCTCGCTCTACATCGGTGGCGCTGCCATCGTGCAGGCGGCGCGCAATCTTCTTCAACAGCTGGGTCTGCCGAGTGCACCGGCTCTCAACGAACTGTTTGCGCGCGCGGTCAATCAGCCCGAGCCGGCTCGTACAGGCACGGCCACCGCCACCTCGCCCTTCTGCTTTCCGAACGGCTGTCATGTCTGCGAGGTCGAGATCGACCCCGCCACGGGGCAGGTAACCGTCGAACGCTATACCGCGGTGGATGACGTGGGCACGGTCATTCACCCGGTCATCGTCGAAGGGCAAACCTGGGGCGCAGTCGTTCAGGGGCTCGGGCAGGCGTTATGCGAGCAGGTGGTTCACGACCCCGTGTCCGCCCAGCTTCTCACAGGCTCGCTCATGGACTACGCACTGCCACGGGCAGACCTTCTTGCCTCCATGGACACTGCACTCGATCAGCAGGCGCCGTCCACCACCGGTCTGCTCGGCGCCAAGGGTGCCGGCGAAGGCGGTGCGCTAGGTGCCCCGCCCGCGGCGGTTTCCGCCGTGATGCACGCTTTACGCGAATTCGGAACCGAGCATCTCGATATGCCTTTGCTACCGGAGCGAATCTGGCGAATCATTCACTCAAAACAGCCATAGGAGGAGACATGCACAACGAATCCCGCCGCAGCTCATTGAAGTTGATCGGAGCCGCCACCGCAGCAGTGGCTGCGCCCGCCATCGCGCAGGGGCAGCAGACAATTCGGGTGGCCATCGGAGCCAGCCATCCGCTTAACAATATCTTCATCGGCATGATGAAAGAGGTGTTCCAGGCCGAGGTGGACAAGCGGCTTGCCGGCACTCGATTCAAGATCGAGTGGCGCGAGGCCTATGGCGGCACGCTTTACAAGTTCCAGGAAACTTTGAGCGCAGTGCGCGACAACATTGTCGATATCGGTTGGGTAGGTTCAATCTTTGAGCCCACCGCCATGCCGCTTCATAACGTCACGTATTTCTCGCCGTTTGCCACGGACAATCTGCCGCTGGTCATCTCGATCATGGATGGGCTGCACGAGAAGCTGCCGGCGCTGCGTCAAACCTGGGAAAACAACAATCTGGTGTATCTGGGAGGAAGCGGCGTTGAAACCTATCATCTCTGGACAACCCAGCCCGTGACCTCGCTTGCGTCACTGAAGGGCCGCAAGTTTTCAACGCCAGGAGCAGTGGCAACGTTTCTGCAGGGCACGGGCGCAGTCGCTGTCAATTCGCCAATCCCCGCGTTCTACACCGACATCAAATCCGGCGTCACCGACGGCGCGGTGTCATTTTCCACAGCCATCCTGGGAACGCGGGTGTATGAAGTGGCCCCCTATTTCACACGCGTGGGCATTGGTGCGCAGTATGTCGGCGGGCTTGCAGCCAATCGCTCGGCGTTTGGCAAACTGCCACCCGAAGTCCAATCGGTGATTCGCGACTGCGGCAAGCTGTATGCGGCGGCGGTTGGGCGTGTTTCCACCGAGCGCTCGGACGCTTCGCTTGAACGAATGACACAGGCAGGCATGAAGGTGTCTGCGCTGTCGGCGGAAGAGCGGCAGAAGTGGATCGACACCATGCCCAATGTTGCGGCGCAATGGGTCAAAGCCAATCCAAAGGTACCTGCTCAGGATGTGTTGAAAGCCTGGATGGATGCGCTTCGGGCGGCAGGAGAAAAGCCGGCCCGCGCGTGGGACAAGTTGTAATTACCACCCGCGACGCACACTGTGCTTGATCGGTCGCTACGCGCGCTGAGCGCGCTGGGCATCGCCTGGATATTCGCGCTGATGCTGTTGGTCGGCGCGGATATCGTCAGCCGCTTTGTGTTTAATTCGCCGATCAGCGGGGTGGCTGAAATCGCGGGTTTCTCCGTCATCGCGATCACGTTTTTGCAGCTACCCGCTGCAGTCCATAGCGGCCGGCTGGCGCGTGCCGATCTGGTTCTTCAACGCATCCGCGTGCAATCGCCCGGCGCAGCGCGGGCAATTGAGCGAGTCTTTGCGCTGCTGGGCGCATTGGTGTTCCTTGCCATTATCTGGGCCGCGGTATCTGGCCTGGGGCACGCCTGGCGCACCAATGATCAGTTTGGTGCGCAGGGCGTCTTTACGTTTCCCAAATGGCCGATCTGGCTGCTGGTGCTTACGGGCAGCGCCGGGGCGGTTGCCGCGTTTGCTGTGCAGGTGGTGCGCGGGCCGCCCTCGGCGGTGGGTAGTGGCGCGCGCCACGGAGAGCTCTGATGGACTTCGGCATCGGGCTTCTGCTGGTGGGCTTGCTGATTGGTCTGGTGATGCTGGGCGCACCCATCGGCGTCACGCTGATTCTGCTGGCACTGTGCGGCACCTGGGCGCTTCGGGGCGATCTCGAAATCGCGATCCGGCTGGTTGGGAGCGGCGCGCTCACCAGCATCGCCGAATACGTGTTCTCGGTAATTCCGCTGTTCGTGCTGATGGGGACGCTCGTCAGCCTATCGGGTGTGGGGCGCGACACGTTTTCAGTTGCACAGTGGCTGCTGCAGCGGGTACAGGGTGGGCTTGGGGTGGCCACCGTTGCAGCCAATGCGCTGTTCGCGGCGGTCACGGGGGTGTCTGTGGCGTCAGCCAGCCTGTTCAGCCAGGTTGCGGTGCCGCCCATGCTGCGCTTTGGCTACAGCATGCGATTTGCCGTGGGGGTGGTGGCGGGCAGTTCGATTCTAGGCATGCTCATTCCGCCCAGCATCCTCATGATCGTGTATGGCGTGCTGGCTGAGGTGTCGATCGGACGCATGTTCCTGGCTGGGGTCATTCCAGGCATCGTCATGTCGATCGCGTTCATCGTCATCATTGTGATGCTGGCGCGTCTGCGGCCCCAATTCGTTTACGAGCAGGCGTCTCAGGCTGCCCTTGAACAACCCTCTGAAAATGCCCGCTCGGTCATCACCAAACTGCTGCCAATCACGCTGTTGATTGTGCTGGTGCTTGGTGGAATTTATGGCGGCGTGTTTACCCCCACCGAGGCAGGTGCAGCAGGGGCGTTAGGCGCGCTGGCCATTGCCGGCTGGCGACGCAGCCTCGATCGAAAGAGTCTTTGGGCAGTATTGGTGGAAAGCGGCCATGTATCGGTTGGAATTCTGTTTCTGCTGATGGCTGCAAGCTTGTACTCGCGCATGCTCACCATGGCGGGTGTGCCGGGCATGATGGCTTCGTGGATCGCCGAGCTGGGAGCGGGGCCCTACGGATTTTTCCTGGCGTATGTGATTTGTCTGGTGATCCTGGGAATGATCCTTGATTCGGTATCGATTCTGCTGATCGTGACGCCGATTGCGGTTCCCATTGCGAAGAGCCTGGGCATTGACCTGGTGCATTTCGGCATCGTGTCCATTGTGGCGGTTGAAATCGGATTGCTCACGCCACCGTTCGGACTGTCGGTATTCGCAGTACAGAGCGCAATCGGTACCCAGCGCGTAAGGCTGGAAACCATCTTCGCAGGGTCTTTCCCCTTTGTAGCCACGATGTTTGCAGTTCTTTGGCTACTCATCTTTTTTCCATCGCTTTCCACCTGGCTCGCCTACTGACGCGGCTGACAAGATATTTCTCGAGGAGCACTGCTGTGATGAGAACTGAAAACGTGACGATTCCGATGCGCGATGGCGTGATGGGTGCGCACATTGCCTGGCCCGACAAGACGCCGGCCGGGGCAATCATCGCCATCATGGAAATCTGGGGCGTGAACGACACAATGCGACGCCATGCGCAGGAGTTCGCCGAGGCTGGTTTCATCTGCCTGGTACCCGATCTGTTCTGGCGCCAGGAGCCGGGCGTAGAGCTTTATGACCGAAACCCCGACGATGTTCGCAAAGCCTTTGATCTGTACTACGACTTCGACTACGACCTGGGCGTGCGCGACATGGAAGACACCATGGCGTATCTGCGAAAGATTGCGGGCGGCAATGGCAAAGTGGGCAGCGTTGGATACTGCCTGGGCGGCAAGCTCTGCTACATGATGTGCTGCCGCACCGACATCGACTGCGCGGTGGCGTATTACGGCACCTACATCGAACACAATATTCGCGAGGCGCCGTCGCTCCACCGGCCTTTCATGCTTCACATGGCGATGAAAGACCGCTGGGTTCAGGCGGAAGTCAACGACCTGCTTGAGCGACGCCTGTCACCCAACCCGCTGGTCACCATTCACAAATATCCTGAAGCCGACCATGCGTTTGCTCGCCATGGCGGGCGCACCTGGCGCGAGGCAGAGGCCAATGAAGCGCTTGCCCATTCGGTGGACTTCTTCAAGAAGCATCTTTAGGGAGTGATCAGCCGCTTGTCCTTCGCGAGCGGCGGCCATGCTTTCCCCATTGCGTTGAAAGCGGCGCTGCCCACAGGCCCTCGCCTAGTGGCAGCGTTTCGTTGCCGTGGTGGAGCCCGTAAATTACGGAATCAACGTCCGTAAAATACGGAATCGATACCCTTAAATCACGGAATCATCAAAGTCTGGAGGCTGTTCCTGGTGGTCATCGGCAACCGCTTTTCCAGCGCCTGGCCATCGACGAAGCGAGCGAAAACTCGCCCGTGATCGCGACGTTAATTGAAGGTAATGGTTAGCTTGGTCGACACCTGATTGCCGCCTGTGTCGCGGGCGGTCACCACGATTTGTATCCGGCCATCAGCAGGCGCGTCTTGCGCACCCGTGGCCGCGTGGCATCGTACCTCAAGCCTGCGCTGCTGCGCTCGCCTCCCGTGCAAGGCGGGCAATGCCGGTCCAATCGGCACGCTCAATCAGATCAACCGGTGCTATCCAGGTGCCGCCCACGCGCTCGACATTGGGCTCGCGCAGCCATTCGGCGAGCGCGTCGGCGCGCACCCCACCGGTTGGTATGAATCGCACATCCTGCAGCGGACCCGCCATGGCACGCAGCATCGCGATGCCGCCCGCCTGGGCCGCCGGGAACAGTTTCATCAGTCGAAAGCCGAGTGCGCGTGCTGCCATGACCTCGGACGGCGTCATGACGCCCGGAACGAAGGGAAGCCTGGCCCGCAACACAGCGTCGGCAAGCGCAGGCGTGCAGCCAGGCGACAACCCAAAGCGCGCACCCGCCTCGACTGCCCGCCGCACATCGTCGCCGTCCAGCAACGTGCCGGCCCCCACGCAGATCGGCAGCGAGCGTCGCGCCAACTCTGCAATGCCGGGAAGCCCGCCTGGACGACGCAGCGTGATTTCGATGACATCAATACCGCCCGCCAGCAGGGCCTCTGCCAGCGGCACCGCCTGAGCCGCAGAGTCAATCGACACCACCGGAATGACGCGGGAGCGAAACGACGGAAAATCAACCATGTCGGACCTCAGCGCAAAAGCGCGGATGCACCCGCCTCGGTGGCCGACGCATGATCGCGAAACAGTGCGAAGAGCCCGCGACCGATCGTGTTCGCGTTCTCGCTGGGCTCTGGCACCCAGGCTTCACGCGAGCGCCACTCAAGGTCGTCCACCTGTGCATGCAGCGTGCCTCGGTCACAATCAATTTCGATGAGGTCGCCTTCACGCACACGAACGATCGGCCCTGATGCAGCACTATCGGGGCTCAGATGAATGGCCGCCGGTATTTTTCCCGAGGCCCCCGACATTCGCCCGTCGGTTAGAAGCGCCACCTTAAAACCCTGGTCCTGGAGCGCACCCAGCATTGGCGTCAGTTTGTGAAGTTCGGGCATGCCATTGCTGCGCGGGCCCTGGCCTCGAACCACGGCCACCAGATCGCGCTGCAACTCGCCCCGACCAAATCGGCCTGCGAGCTCTTCCTGACTGTCAACCACCACTGCGGGCGCGCAAACCCTACGGTGCTCAGGCTTGACCGCCGACACCTTAACCACTGCACGCCCCAGGTTGCCGCACAGCAGCCGCAGACCACCGTCGAGGGCAAATGGGCTGGCAACCGAGCGCAGCACAGACGGATCGCGACTGCCCGCTGCGGGCTTCCACGCAAGCGCTCCGTCGCCCGTCAAGCCAGGCGACACGGCAAAGCGCCGCAGGCCCGGGCCCAGTACGGTATCCACCGCTTCATGCATCAGGCCGGCCCCAAGCAATTCGTTGATGAGCACGGGCATGCCACCGGCCGCGTGAAAGTCGTTCACATCAGCATGGCCATTCGGATAGACCCGAGCGATCAAGGGAACCACCGCCGACAGGTCTGAAAAATCATCCCAATTGATGAGAATGCCCGCTGCACGGGCGATTGCGACCAGATGGATCGTGTGATTGGTCGATCCGCCGCTGGCCAACAGACCTGCCATGGCATTGACAATTGCCCGCTCGCTCACGATTGAGCCGATGAAACCCGCTGAACCACGAACCCGTGCGAGCCGCACCAGCACTCGAACCGCTTCAAGGTCGAGCGCATGGCGCAGCGGCGTACCCGGATTGACGAACGACGATCCGGGCAGTTGTAACCCCATGGCCTCGAGCAGCATCTGATTGGAATTTGCCGTGCCATAAAACGTGCAGGTGCCCTCGCCGTGGTAAGCAGCCTGCTCAGCCTTCAGCATGTCGTCTCGACTGACCTGTCCCATCGCATAGCGTTGCCTGATCGAGGACTTCTCGACGTTTGACAGCCCCGAGGTCATGGGACCGGCCGGAACAAATACCGTTGGCAGGTGACCGAACTGCAGCGCGCCGATAAGAAGGCCCGGCACGATCTTGTCGCAGACGCCCAGCATTAACGCACCATCAAACACGTCATGCGACAGCGCAACAGCGGCCGCCATCGCGATCACATCGCGCGAGAACAGCGAGAGCTCCATGCCTTCGAAGCCCTGCGTCACGCCATCACACATCGCGGGGACGCCGCCCGCCACCTGAGCCGTTGCACCTAAGTCCGCCGCTGCGCGGCGCAGCATGTCTGGGTAACGCTCATAGGGCTTATGCGCCGAAAGCATGTCGTTGTAGGCGGTGACCACACCCAGGTTGATTGCCTTGGGTGCAAGGGCCGCAAGGCGCTCGTTTACTGGCATTGCTGCAAGCGCGTGCGCCACGTTTGCGCAACCCATGCGCTGCACGCCACGGGGCCGCTCAGCAGTTCGGGCACAGAGCGCCAGATACGCAGCGCGACGCTCGCGGCTACGTTCAATAATGCGCGCCGTCACGCTTGCCAGCACCGGATGGAGCGGCACGCCATCCGTTGGGGGCTTGCGCTCGTTCATCAGCTCACCGCCTCTTCGTGCCAGGCCAGGCCTTCGGATGCGATCAGCGCAGACGCGGCTGCGGGCCCCCAGCTGCCGGCGGCGTAGGGCTTAGGCGTAGCCCCTGATTGGGACCACGCTTTGACGATCGGATCAGCCCAGGTCCATGCCGCCTCAAGTTCATCGCGCCGCATGAAGTGCGTGAGCCGCGAGCGCGTGATGTCAACCAGCAGCCGCTCGTACGCTTCGGCACGACGCGAACTAAACGCCTCATGAAGATCAAGGTCGAGCGTGACGGGGCGGCGACGCATCCCAGACCCAGGCTCCTTCATCAACATCTGTAACTTGATGGACTCTTCAGGCTGCAGACTGATGACCAGTCGATTGGACTCGGTGTCAGCATCGTCGAAGGGCGAAAATGGTGAGCGCGCAAAATCCACGATGACTTCAGAGCGCCGCACCTGCAAGCGCTTTCCGGTGCGGAGGAAAATCGGCACACCCGCCCATCGCGGATTGTTGATCTGGCAACGAAGCGCTACGAATGTTTCGGTGGCGCTATCCTCCGGAACCCCTGCCTCGGACAGGTATGCCGGGGCGTGCTCCCCGTCGACCAGCCCTGCACGGTACTGCCCTCGTACGGTGTACCGCGCCACCTCTTCCGCAGTCATGCGCTTAAGCGACCGCAGTACCTTCAGCTTCTCATCCCGCACATCATCCGGGTCAAGAGAAATCGGGGCTTCCATTGCCACAATGCAGAGCAATTGCAGCAGGTGGTTCTGCACCATATCGCGCAGCGCGCCAGTACCATCGTAGAAAGATGCCCGCGATCCAACCCCCAGCGTTTCTGCCACGGTGATCTGTACGCTACGAACGTAGGGCGCGCGCCAGAGTGGCTCCAGGATCGCGTTGCCAAAACGCAGCACCATCAGGTTCTGGACCGTTTCCTTGCCCAGGTAATGATCGATTCGATAGATACGATTTTCAGCGAAATGGCGTGCCACCTGCTCGTTGATCGAACGGGCCGAGGCGAGATCGTGGCCCAGTGGCTTTTCAAGTACAACGCGTGCGTCCTTATCGATGAGGTTCGCATGATCAAGATTCGCGCAGATCGTGGTGAAGAGCGCAGGCGCGGTGGCCAGATAAAACACGCGGATTTCACCTGACCGGCCGCCCTGGCCTAACTTTGAATAGCCATGTGCATCGGAAGCGTCGAGTTCAACGTAGTCGATCTGGCTCAAGAATTTTTGCCAGACCTCTTCGCCAAATATTTGAGACGCTCCCCCATCCGACCGCGCTGTCACCTGCTGCCGAAACGCATCCGCCGACATCGCCTGCCGACCGGTGGCAATAATTCGCGTGTCAGTGCGAATTCGCTCATGCGCAAATGCCATAAAGAGCGCTGGCAGCAGTTTGCGAAACGACAGGTCACCGGTTCCGCCAAAGATGAAGATCGCGAGCGGGGCTGAGGGGGGTGAGTCAGTCATCGTTACAGCACCGGGGTCGAAGGATTCACTTTGGTGTACGCCAGATCGTCGATGTAATACACCTGCCCCGCGGGCGTTCCGAGGAAGTCCGGGAACACGCTCGCCTTGTTGTAACGGTTCGCGTCGTTGAACGCCGAGGTGTTCGCGGCCGGGTTCGCAAAGTCGAAGCTCAGCGTCTGCCAGCCGTTAGCCACTGTCGTGACTGCATCGACCTCCACCGTCTTGGTGGCATCGGCCGAGTCCTCGAGCTTCAGCCGCACCGTCTTGCCTGCCGCCGGCGACCACACCCTCAGACTCATCACCGTGCTGCCCGTGGCGATCATCTCGCCGTCGGTGATCGTCTCGATCGTTGCACCCGCCCAGGGTTGCGCTGTCGAAGGCTTGGTGAACTTGATCGATGATCCTGCGGCGCCCGCCGGCCCCGTGGCCGCCAGCTCGGTCTGTCCACCTTCGAACGCGACCACCCCGGTCGCGGCCCCGTAGGTGTTCTTGACGTTGCTCGGTGCGGTGTACACACCCGATGCTGCAGCGCCCTGGTAGACGCGCACATAGTCCACCACCATCTCGTAAGGAGCCTGCGCAAGCGCCTGGGCGTAGCCCTCTCCACCGAGCGACCCGCCCACCGCCACGTTCATCAGCAGATAGAACTGGGAATCAAATGGCCAGCGACTGACATCCCAGTCAGTCTGCTTGGCGTAGCGGAAATACGCGCTGTCCGCGTCGCCATCGACACCGATACGAATTTCGGTAGGCGACCACCACAGCTGATAGGTGTGGAAGCGCTCCACACTCGATGAAAGCGCGGTAGAGGCCTTGGTCTGAGTGTTGCCGAAGTCTTTTTCGTAGTGGAGCGCAGCCTGTACCGTTGTATCGTTGAAGTAGCGGCCCGACCATTCGACGATATCGATCTCGCCTGACTTCGGCCAGTTGTTCTGCTCACCCAGCATCCAGATGGCGGGCCAGGCGCCCTGCTTAGCCGGGAGCTTCGCGCGAACCTCGATGTAGCCATAGGGCGATACATTCCAGCCCTGGGTCGTGAGCCGTGCCGACGTGATACCTGACGTAAAGGGCACCACCACATTATTTACGACACGGTCAGTGGTGTTGGTTGCCGTATCGTTAGCCCTCGCAACGATATACAGATTGCCGTTTTCGACCCAGACATTGTCAGAGTCAGCGGTGTAGTACTGCTGCTCGCCATTGCCCCAGCCAGGGATGCCTTTCTTGGAACCATCACCCAGGTCGTACTTCCAGACCGAGGGGTTCGGCGCGGTCTTGCCAGCGACGTCAAACGTATCCTCGAAAACAAGCGAATACCCTGTGGGCACAGGGTTGCCCGGCGCGGCGGATGCCGCGCCAATGAACCGGATGTCGTCGATGTAGTAGGACTTGCCGTTAGACCCCGCAACATTGAAGTCGAAAAAGACATTCAGCTTGTCGTAGACCTTCGCCAGGTTGAGCGGAGCGGTACCGCTGACCGGGTTGGCGAAATCAAAGCGCACGGTTTCCCACCCCGAGAATTTCGTGACGCTCTCGGTTTCCACGGACACTGAGGGGTCGACAGAGCTCTCTACCTTGAGCCGGACTTTCGTACCAGGCGCAGGCGAATACACGGCTGCCGTCATCACAGTGCCTGCGGCAAACGGAATCGCCGGAACGGCCGCCGCATCGCCGGGCAGCGAGGCAAGTGTTACCCCAGCCCAGGTCAAAGCGTCGTTCGCTTTGACCACTTTGACGACACTATTGGCACTATTTTCAGGGTCGGCCACCAGACTGCCGGTGGCACCGCCAAAGCCCAGTTGACGGTAGGAAGCGGCGGTTCCCTGAAAGTCGAGACTCGAGAACTTACCAGGCGGCTCAACGGGCATTGTCGGCGCAGCGCCGCCTCTGGTCAGCCCGTCAAAATAAAATGTTGCACCGGTAGGCGTCGCATTGAAATCAGGAAAGACATTGATTCGGTCGTAGCGGGTACCCGGATCGAGATCCACCTTGTAAGCGGTTTCGTAAACACCGACCCAACGCGACGAGGCCTTGTTGAAGTCGAACTCCATCCACTGCCAACCCGCTTTCGTGGTGCGAGTTTCAGTCTCTACGAACTTACGGTCATCAAGTACAAGCGGCTGCCCCGCCTGGGTATAGCGTGAGACCTGCCCCGCATCGCTGCTCGCCAATTGCAACCGGATCGGCAGGTTCGCCTGGGGGGCGTAAACCCACATGCCAAGCTTCGCGTCAGCAGCGCTGACGTCGATGGTGCCCAGCGCATTGGCTGCGTTGAGCGCGAGAGTGGCGCCCGCGAAGGGTTGGGCACCCAGTGGCTTGGTAAAACGCATCGCGGAGTTGCCGTCCGAGAGCTTGACGATATCGGCCGCCGCTCCTTCAAAGCCCAGCACGCTCGCTGTGCTCTCGCTGAACTGCATCGACGCAAAGGCCCGGTCGACCTTGACCGACACCTCATCGCCTGCCGAACTCTGCCCACCCCACCCCGAAGCCAGCTTTACCGTTCTTGAACCCGTTTGATCAGCGGCTGCATTGACAGTAAGGACATACCGGGTATCGGTGACTTTCTCGATTGCACCAACGGTCAGGCCCGTCCCCAACTCAAACTTGGAGGCATCCAGCGACGTGGGCGGAACCGAAAACGACACACTGAACTTGCCGCTGCTTCCAGCGGTCAAACCCGACGTTGCAGCCGCCCCCATGGGAGTGATGGACGCACGAGCACCAACCGGGTCAATCGTAATGCCAGAACCTGTCGGAGGCACCACCGCTTTGGGCAGCACATCGACGTTGACCATTGCAACCCCGGGCGCGATCACACCTTCGGTGATCGCCGAAGCCTTGGTCGCGAAGGACGAACCCGTGTATTCGGAGACCAGCGTGGACAGAGCGCTTCCGGTTCGAACCGCGGCGCTCAGTGCGTCCGATGCCTCGACCTGCGCCAGCCGTTGCGCGCGCCCGATGACGGTAAGCGCCTCTTTATGGTCCGGCGCGTTCACCGCCTCGGCCACGGTGGCGTTGGCGTTGGCAGCGAGAACCGCGGTCGTTGCGAGCGCCGCCTGCGCCTTGTCGCGCGCTGCCCCGCTGAGCCCAGCCGCACTGACGGCGTTGGTGAGCACGCTGCTGAGCGTATTTGCCGAGGCAAGGTTGAGCGACTCTCCCCCACCTGCCAGGATTGCCTTGGCAAGCGACGCAGCCATCAAGGCCGAATTGTCTGCACTCGAGCCCGCCCCGCCAAGCAGGCTGGCGCCCAGATCCATCGTATTGGAAATCTGAACCGCCGCTGCCTTGACCTTGATCGCCTGATCCGACGCGGCACCAGTACCCAGTGAAGCCGCCACCGGGTCCAGCGTTAACAGATCGACACTCGCATCAAGCCCAAACGACCGCTTGACCATATTGACCGCCTGCGTCAGCGATTCCCCTGACGCCACCGCGGCCTGAATCACCGTGGTGATGGGCGAAATCACCGTACCGCGCGCCGGCGCGGAAAACGAATTGGTGACGGCCTTGCCCGTGGACAGATCGGTTCCGCCCTGCGTACGCACCGGTCCGCCCTGGGGATCGATCTGGATGGTAATTTGACCCTCAGCGTTGGTTTCCTGCTCACCCGCATCGAGCTTGCCGTTGCCGTTTTTGTCCCACCAGCCGACTGGCTCACCCGCGTCAATCTGACCGTTGCTGTTGTTGTCCTGCCAGACCTTGGCCCCCGCAACGTACCCGTTGATGACTTCCATGTTGGCAGTCACCACAGGCTTTGGCGCTGCGCCGGCGGAGGCGCCACCGGCCAGGCCACCGCCCCCGGCACTGCTACCCGCCAACCCTGCCACGCCGAGCAAGCCGAAGAGACTACCCAGCCCCGGACTGAATCCGCTGGAGGCAGGCGCTGCGGCGCCCGTTGATCCCGTTGCAGAACCGCCCGCCGCCTGCGCGAGTTGAAGCGGTTCAGCCTCGCTGAACCAACCGCGGGCAAACTCCGCATACGCCGCCGGCGCGCTGAGCTCAGCCGAATGCTCGCCATGTTGCTGATCGCGACCAACACCATCGCCCGCCAGAGCGTCGGCATCGCCTGCCGGCGCGCTCCTATCGTGGGCGCCCCGCGCCTGCACAGCTGGCTGCTGACCTTCGTTCAGCCCGAGGGACAGCTGCTCGTGCGCCGCCTGCTCCGCTGGGGTAAGGCCCTGCTCGGTTCGGCGCGAGCCTGCGCGGGCAGCACCGGGACGCTTGGCCTGAATACGGTCTGTGTTGTGTTTAGCAGCCATGATCAAGGGTCTCCTCGAAGATCATCCAGCGGGCGTCGGAACACGTGAGCCCGGACGTTTTTGAAAGCGTTTTCAAGAAAGAGCGAAAAAAGAGCACAGGAGCGATCAGCACAGTCGCTCTCCCTGCCGATCAAACAGATGGCAATTTGCGGCACTGGCGGTGATGCGCAGTCGCTCACCCCGAGCGGGAACAAAACCCGACGCTGGCCGTCTTACCGCAACGGGGTCAGCTTCGCCCTCGATACCGCAGAACAGAATGACGCTGTCGCCCAGGTTCTCAACCCAGTTGACGGTGCAGGCAAGCCCGGCATCCGCCGCCTGCGGATCGACCAGATCCCAGGCCTCGGGACGCACGCCGATCGCGCCAACGGATTCAGGCGCAGGCAGGGTCGACAGCGCGGGCAGCATGCCTTCGGAAACCGTCAGAGCACCGATCTGCCAGATACGATCGGCAGCACGCCATGACAGCCGCAACTGGTTCATGGGTGGCGAACCCAGAAACGACCCCACGTACTGGTTGCGTGGATGGTTGAACAGCTCAAGCGGCGTTCCCTGCTGCTCGAGTGCGCCCCCCCGAAGAAGCGCAATACGCGTTCCCAATGTCATGGCCTCGGTTTGGTCGTGAGTGACGTAAACGATGGTTGCGCCGATCTGCTCATGCAGTCGCAGCAGTTCATGCCGCATTTCGCCGCGCAGCGCAGCATCAAGATTCGATAGCGGCTCGTCAAACAGGAAAACCCGGGGCTTGCGAACGATTGCACGGCCGATCGCCACCCGCTGACGCTCCCCGCCTGACAGCGCACGGGGCAGCCGGTCAAGCAGATGTCCGATTCGAAGTATGTCGGCGGCCCGACCGACCGCTTCACGAGTGGCGCTCTTTGACTCGCCAGCCACTTTCAGCGCGAAGCCCATGTTCTGGGCGACCGTCATGTGCGGATAGAGCGAATAGTTCTGGAACACCATGGCCACGCGGCGTTCAGCCGGCGGCAACCGATCGGCACGCTCGTCGCCAATCCAGATCTCTCCGGAGTCAAGCGTCTCAAGCCCCGCGATGAGCCTTAAGAGGGTTGACTTGCCGCAGCCCGATGCGCCGACCAGCACCATGAACTCACCGTGCGGGATGTCGAGATCAATGCCGCGAACAATCGGCTCGCTGCCGAATGACTTGTGGACCTTGACGAGACGTACAGCGCTCACGATGCGTTCGCCAGACGCTGGGCAGCCCGCTGCCGGAGCAGTTCCGACACCCATCGCGCGCTGCGCTTGGGCGTGCGCTTGAGCGTGTCGTAGTCGACATGAACGATGCCGAAGCGCTTGCGATAGCCGGATGCCCATTCAAAGTTGTCCATCAGGCTCCAGACGAAATAGCCCGTAACATTGACGCCGCGTCGAACGGCTTCGTCAACTGCCGCCAGATGGGTTGCCAGGTACTCCACCCTTGGCTGGTCGTCCACCTCACCATCAACCAGCTGATCCGCAAAGGCGGCGCCGTTTTCGGTGACGATGAGTCGCGGACCCTTCCAGTCCTGATGCAGCCGAACCAGCAGCTCGGTCAGCCCTTCCGGGTAGATTTCCCAACCCATGTCGGTCACCGCAGCGCCGGATGCCTGCGCCGACCAGGGCTCGCCGGTACTCGCAAAGCTGCGGGTGTAATAGTTGACGCCGATGAACTCGACCGGCTGCGAGACCAGCGCCGCATCGCCCGGAAGCTGCTGAGGCGCATCGGCCCCCAGATGCGCAAGCACGTCCGCCGGGTACTGGCCGACATGCAGCGCATCCATGTACCAGCGATTGATAAGCCCATCATCGATCGCGGCTTTTGCACGATCGGCATCCGTGTCAGTCAATGGATGAATCGGCGACATGTTCAAGACAATACCGACCTCGGCCTGGCAGTTGGCTCGGATGGCCTGCGTGGCCAACCCATGGCCCACCAGCAGGTGATGGCTTGCCTGCATTGCCATGGCACGCGAACGAAGCCCTGGCGCGAAGATGCCCTGTTCATGCCCCAGCACCGCCACCACCCAGGGTTCGTTCAGGGTCGCGAACGACACAATGCGGTCACCAAAGCGGCGCGATACCGTGTCGGCATAGTCTGCAAAGCGATACGCGGTCTCGCGCCCTGGCCAGCCGCCGAACCGCAACTGCAGCGCCTGTGGGAGATCCCAGTGGTAAAGCGTTGCATAGGGCTGAATGCCACGCGCCAAGAGCCCGTCGATCAGCCGATCATAAAACCCGAGCCCGTCAGACCTGGGCGCACCGCTGCCTTCGGTCTGAATGCGAGGCCAGGCGATCGAGAACCGGTAGGCATCAACCCCCAGCGACGCAATAAGGTCCAGATCAGCATCCAGCCGGTCAACATGCGCGCAGGCTGTCAGGCCATCTGAGCCGTCAGCAATCGCCCCTGGCCGCCGACAGAACACATCCCAGATTGACTCACCCCGACGGTCGGCCGCGCCCTCAATCTGAAACGCGCTGGTGGCAACGCCCCAAATGAAGTTGGCGGGCAGATGCCGAAGCCCTGGAACAATCAGCTGATCACGATCCACGTTGACTCCTGATGTCTCGTTGAACTGGCTGCGTCGACTAGCCTCGCACCGCACCAGCGGTGAGGCCCGCAACCAGTTGTCGCGAGAACAATGCAAACAGAACCAATAGGGGCAGCACCGCGATCGATGCGCCCACCATCAAAACACCCCAGTCCGTGTCCACCGGGCTTTGGATTGCGCGCAGCGCAAGGGGCAGCGTATAGCGGTCGGGTGAGCGCAACACCACAAGCGCACCCATGAAGTTATTCCAGGAGGCCACGAAACTGACCAGGCCCAAGGTCCCCAGAGCAGGGCCCAACAGCGGCAGTACCACCGAGAAAAAGATGCGCCATTCGCTGCAGCCATCAAGACGGGCCGCTTCAATAAGCTGCACCGGTACGCTGGCCGCAATGAACTGACGCATGAGAAATATGCCAAACGCACTGGCCGCCCCCGGCAGATACAGCGCGCGCGGTTCGTCAATCCAGCCGAGCGCATCAATCAGCAGAAAGCCTGAAATCATGCTGAGGAAAGGCGGCACCAGCATCACACCAATGACCATCCCGAACAGCCATCGCTTGCCGGCAAACTCGAACATGGCAAACGCATACCCGCCCATCGAACAGAACAGCAGAGTGAGGACGCTGCTGATGACCGCCACGTAGAGGCTCCAGCCAAGACTGCTCCAGAACGGAATCCGGCGCGTCAGTCCCTCGAGATTTGCGAAAAAGGCATCGCCAAAGAAAAGTGGCGGCGGGAGCTGCAATATCTCGGTTCGCGGATGCGTGGCAAACACGAACATGAGATAGAACGGCGCAAGCATCAGCACCGCACCCACGCCCACCAGTGCCCAGGCGCTGCCCCTGCCCAGGCGCTCCGACAGCCCGTTTGAACGGCGCTGGCGCTGAAGGTCAGGCGACCGATCGGTCATCGCTCACCCCGGTTGCCAAGCCACTTCGTGACCAGCGCTGAAAGCACTGCCATGAGTAGAACCAGAATCCATGACATGGCGCTGGCAGCCCCAAAATCACTGAACTCGAACGCTGATCGATAGAGATAGATTGCCGTGGTCATCACCGCCTGATCGGGCCCACCCCGACCGCCGGAAAGCACAAACGGCTCTTCGAACAGCTGCATGCCGCCGATGATCGATAACGTGACTGCAAAAAATGCCACTGGCCTCAGCATCGGCAGCGTGACGTACCAGAATCTTTGCCAGGCACTGGCGCCATCGAGCCGCGCCGCTTCGTAGAGTTCCCGCGGAATGCCCTGAAGCGCTGCAAGATAAAGCAGCGTGTTGAAGCCCACGAACCGCCAGAACACCACCATCGAGACCGCCGGCCGGATTCGATCCGGATCATTGAGCCAATCGATCGGCCCCGCGGGTAAAAGCGATCCCAGCAGCGGAATTCGTGCCACCGCCTCCAGCAACAGATTCACCATGCCGAAATCACGCGACAGCAAGGCGGTGAACATGATCGCGATCGCCACCGTTGAGGTGACGTAGGGCAAGAAATAAAGCGCCGCCAGGAGATCGCGTGTGCGTCGCAGGCGCGAGTCGATGAAGCACGCGAGCGGAATCGCAACGAGATGCTGCGGTATGCCCGACGCAATCGCCAGCCAGGCCGTGCTGATGAGGGACTGATGAAACCATTCGTCCGACAGCACAAACCAATAGTTGTCGAGCCCCACGAACCGCGCGCTGCCCAGCCCGCGAACCGGATCCCAATCGTGCAACGACATGAACAGCGAGAATATGATCGGGTAGACGCCGAACACCGCGAACAGCACCAGAAATGGCGCAAGAAACAGCCACGGCGCAAAAGCCGGATCGCGGCCCCGCAAGCGGTCGAGAAGCGTCGGCCGGACGCGTTCAGCATGGGGCTCAACCAACTGAACCTGGGCGGTCATGTGCGAAGCCTTTGCGCGCGGCGCTCGAGGACCCGCGCAGCGTCTTCAATCGCCCGCTCCGGATCTTTGCCCCGCAAGAGCACCCGATCAAGCTCAGCGTTGACAATTTCATCCGCGAGCGGGTCCAGGCGATGCACTGCTACCGGTGGGATCGCAAGCGCCATGTCGCGCCATAGACGGCGCGCCTGCTGTCCACCGAAAAACGGCAGGGCCTCGTCAAAAAACGGATCCTGATGCGCGGTGCGCAGGGCCGGGAAAGCGTCGTGGCGCCGGAACGCATCGAGCTGAAGCGAAGGATCACCCGCCAGGAGTTTCAGCATCGCCCAGGCCTGTTCGCGGCGCGGCGAGTTCGCAGAGATTGCGTAGAAACTGCCGCCCCACGACGCACGCGCGCCGCCCGGAAGTTCACCGGTGCGCCAACGACCGGCCGTGGCAGGCGCCAGCCAGTTGGCCAGATGCCCGCCAAACCAGGCGCCCATCAGCAGCGTGGCGATGCGGCCACGCCGCAGGCCCTCGGCCCAATCGTTGCTCCATGCAGAAACACGCGCGTCAAGATCATTCACGCGTACCGCACGCGCCAGGCGGAAAGCGAGCCTAAAGCGCTCAGAGTCCAGGCGTGGGCGCCCCATCGCGTCGAAGTAAAGGCCATGGCCCGGTTCAATTGCCGAGCGGATGATCGCGTCTTTAAGGTCTCGCGCATGCGGCAGCAGATAGGGGCCATTGGCCGCGCGCAGCATCCGTCCGGCTTCAACAAAGCCCTCCCACGAAGACAGCAGCTGCTGTTCCGTGAGGCGGGCACGGTCCAGCAAATCCGCTCGCAGGAAACTGACGCCCGGGCCGATATCGACTGGCAGCGCAAAGAGCCCCCCCGCCAGTCGGCACTGCGCGATTGCGTAGGGCACGATACCGGCGCTGAGCTGCTCGAGCCCGGGGAGCGATGAGAGATCTGCGAGCGCGCCGCTGGCGGCAAAACGGGCGAGAAACCCGAACTCAACCGCCATCAGATCGGGGAGTCCTTTGCGCGCGGCCATGGCGGCTGTGAGCGCGGAATGATGATCCCCGAATTCACGCGCGACCAGCCGAATATCGAAGCCCGGTGCGATTGACTGCCAGCGCGGACGGGTGTCGCGAAGGATCTGATCAAGCGCCGGATACGCTGCCACATCGAGCAGGGCCGGGCTGGCGTCAGCCCGGCCATGAAACGCGCCTGCGAAAGGTAAGGCGGTGAAAACCCCGAGCGTGGTACGGCGCGTTTGCGACACAGCGCCAATACCTTGAAAGCGCTTGCAAGAACGATCAAACCGGGGTTGACTGGCGTCGCTCATACGCTCGATCTCAGGCAGCCCGGCTGGGGCGCGAGGCACGCGCCGGCGTGCGAGCAACTTGACGGGTGGACTCGCGAACCACCAGCGACACGGACGGCGCACGCACCGCAGGCTCACGTTTATCGATCATCATGAGCAGCGCCTGAGCGGACAGGTCACCCATTTGATCAACCGGCTGTCGCACGGTGGTGAGCGGCGGTAGAAAGTAGGCCGCTGTCGACAGATCATCGAAACCCACGACTGAAATGTCATCGGGTACCCGAAGCCCCCGGTGGTGCAGGGCAAGCTGCAGGCCGAAGGCAGTTTGATCATTCGCGCAGAACACTGCCGTAAACGGTTCACCCATTGCAAGCAGACGCTCACCAGCCAAACGGCCGCCCTCTTCCCGAAAATCGCCCGGCGCCACCAGGGCGGGTTCGAAAGCAATACCGGCTTGATTGAGTGCGCCGCGGTAACCCTTGAGACGCGCCTGCGCGTCAGGATGGTCGCGCGGCCCGGCAATGAAGGCGATTTTCCGGTGGCCAAGCTCAATGAGGTGCGCGGTGGCCAGCACGGCACCTGCCTCGTCATCGACTGCCAGGCTGAAGACCCCGGGCGCGTCAAGGGTTCGCCCGGTGACCACCACCGGCAACTGTTCGGCGAACTCTGCAATTCGCGTCGTGCTCAAGCGCCCGGCAAACAGGATCAGCCCATCAACCCGACGTTGAATGAGTTCGCGAATGCACCGCTCCTCATCATCGGAGTTCCAGTTTCCGCTCATGAAAATTGGCGTGTAGCCACTTGCCTGCAGCGTGCGTTCGATGCCGTGCATGCCCTCGCCGTAAAACGGGCTGTCGATCGCCTGCGTCACCACACCGATGGCATTGGAGCGCCCGGTGGCAAGCCCGCGGGCAAATGCGTTGGGCTGGAAGCCCATCTCCAGGATGGCGGATTCGACCGCACGCTGCTTGGTGGCAGCAACGCGCGCAGTGCCATTGAGCACCCGTGACACGGTGCTTTCGGACACGCCTGCCTTGCGTGCGACGTCGGAAATGGTGATGCGGCTCATGCTGCGATGACGGAATCGTGGTTGGCGGAGAACTTATCAGACCAGTGTGGCTGCCAATCTTGCGGCAACACCAGACAGAGTGCACCCATTTCGGCAGTTCTGGAGGGGTCGCTGACGGCCACCACACGGGTTCCTGCGAGCATACCCTGCATGCCGGGATACCGACCCGACTCAAACAGTCGCCTGCGAAGCGCTGGCAGCAGCAAATCCGACTGCCCGCAAAACAGGCCGCCCCCAATCGCTATGCGCTCGAGATCCAGCGTGACGAAGAGGTTGTAGAGCAGGTCCGACACCGCATCGAGCGCGCTTTCGACCAGACCCGAGGCGCGGTGATCGCCGCGTCGGAAGGCTTCGAAAAGAGCGACGGTGTCGTTGCCCCAGGCGTGCGCAAGGGCAGCGCCTCCCGCCAATGACTCCACATCACCGTCGTTGCCGCAACCGCATCGGGGACGATGGCTGCCGCTGGCAGCCACCATGCTGTGACCTGCATGCCCCGCATTGCCGGCCTTGCCCCTCACCAGCCTGTTGTCCAGCATGAGCCCCACACCGATGCCGGTGCTCCAGGTCAGGTAGGCGCCGTGGCTGGCTCCGCGAAGCGCGCCGAACCGGTGTTCGGCCAGGAGCGCGGACTGCGCGTCATTGGCGATCACGATATCGGCGGTGCGGAAGCGATCGCGCAGCGGTGCTTCCAGTGGAATTCGCATCCAACGATTCGGCAGAACGCTGTCGGCCGTCAGCCCGCCACACAGATTGGGAGCGGCGCTTGCGAGTTGTCCGCGCGCGCCCTCAAACGGCCCGCAAGCCGACACACCGATCGCAGCCAAAGACGCAGGTTCGATTCCAAGGGACATGCAACTGTCGGAGACCAGGGCAATCATGGCCTCGGTGACGGCGCTTTCAGCGCCACTTTTTGGAACCGCCGCGCGGTGGCGCGCGATGACGCGGGACTCGCTGGCAAGGCAGACAGCCATCTTGGTGCCGCCCAGGTCAATGCCAGCGATGACCGATTCAGTTTGCGCGCCCTTTGCAGCGAAGGCGGGCTCAGCAGCTCGCGGGTCGCCCGTGCGCGGCGGCATCATTGCTGACGCTCCCCCCCTGAACTGCCCGGTCCGACAGCCTGAGCCGCTGACCGCCCCGGTGACGATTGGGAGGCGCGCACAACGTGGGTCAGACGCCCCGGCTCGGCGCGCAGCGCGGTGCCATCACTGAATCGGACGTTGCGCGCACCCTTGCCCGCGGGCTGGTAGACGACGTAGGTCCGTTCGCCCGTTTCACGAACGAATACCGAATACAGGGCGCTGTCGGCGGTGACTGTCCTGTCGATTGCCCCCGCAGCCCTGAGTGTGCTCAGCCAATGGAACGTCCGGGTACGGGTTTCGCCCAGTTCGACCGAGCCCCGGGAATTCCAGGCCTTCATGCCCGCAGCGGGATCGGTGAGCGCAAGAAACGAAGCGAAGACATCCTGCCAGATGTCAGCAGGCGTTCCATCGGATTGGCCTCGTGAATCGTAGCTGCGCCGAGCACGGTCCAGCCCGGCAAAAAACCGGTCCATGTAGGCGCGCGGCAAAGCCAGATAGGTGGACGCGGGCGTGATCGGCAGCAGGTTGATGCCCTGGATCTGACGCGGCTCCTCGGTCCACCAGGTGCTGTAGGCGTATTTGCCGCCGAACACCATGCTGGCCAGCGGCTTGTCGAAGCTTTTGTCCAGCATGACGCCGTCGACATCCAGCCAATACTGCAGCACGGCCACGGTTTCATGGAGGTACAGGTAAATACCGAGATCGCGCAGGGCACGATCGCCTTTGAGTTCGCCCCAGAGTACCAGCGCGGCCCAGGCATTGACCGCCTCGGATGACGATTCCTGATTATTGCCGTGCCCGAAGTAGACGCCGTCGCCGCCCGCCCAGGAGTGTCCGGCATACGGATCGAAGTTCCGCAGAAACGGAAAGTCTGCCCGTCCACGCTCGGTCGTCGCGATGTCGGCAATCAGCTGCGAGACCATGGCTCCTGCGGCACCTGGTGCGGCCCAGGCGCTATCGCGACGGGCCAGCTGTACGGCCGCCATGATCCAGTAGCCATAGTGAAAGTGATGGTCATTCATGGCCGCAACGCTGCCGAACTCTTCCGGATAACCGAGCACACTCCCGATGCTGCGATCAAAGACAAACCTTGGCCCGGCGCCAGTGAACCACTGCGAAAACCGCCGCCGAACCAGTGTGTCCAGCGATTGCGCTGCCTCGGTCTCGCCGGCCTCCGCGGCAATCGCCATCAGATGCGCCAGTGCTGCCAGCGTCTTGCCGGTCCAGTAGGTGCCCTGCCCCATCCGGCCGAACATCGAAGGCGCCCGACGCACATCTCCCGTCAGAAGGCTGCGGATCCGATCGCGCTCTTCCTCCCCACCCAACATGGGCCAGGCAGGGAGAATGCCGCGCCACTGCATGGTGGTTTGAAAGGACGTGGTGGCAAGCAGCGGCATGGCCCCGCGAATCGACTCAAATGCCGCCCCGTCAGGTTTACGGCTGGACAGGTGCTGCACCTGATGCGGGTACAACGCCATGAGCGGAACTGACTCGGTGCCGCTCATGGCTTGGGTCCGAAGCTTGTACTCGGTGAGCAGCTTTCCAGACGATTCGTCGAAAGACCAACTGACCTCGGTGCCTTCAACGAAAGCAAACGCATGGCGGGTAAAGCGCTCCAGCGTAGCGGGCTCTGGATCGGGCAGGGCCGCCACTGACAACACTCTGCGCCGCTCTGGCAGATCAATCGTGACTTCCCGGTTTGACGCACTTCCAGCGCGCGAGCCAGGCGGCGCAAACACGGCCCAGTGTCGGCCGCGATGCTCCACCCGAATCACCAGCGGCGCGTCGTCTGAGGACGCGGACAACTGCGAAAGCAGGCGCGCGCCCTCGGCGAGCTGGATCCGTGCGCCACCGTCCGAGAGTGAAAAATACGCGTACACCCCGCCATGGAGAACCGTGGCATCAAGATACTGGTTGGCCGAGGCCATGCGAATTTTGATGTGCCAATCGCCCGCATCGTGCAGGCGTGCATCGTCGGGGGTGAAAGCGCTTGCACCGATGGTGAGCGCCGGCTCGTGCGGGTACTGAATCTCCAGCTGCTTGCCTTCAACTGGCACCCGCTTGCGCACCGGCAGACTGACCTCCATCCCGGCCTGCGAGGCACGAAACGACAGCGGATGAGCGTGCAGCACGTCCGACCAGCGTTCATACATGACCGACGAATACCACTGGTTGGTGGGAACTGCACGAGACAGCATCGGACCGCTGCGGTACGGGGCGGCCTTGGGTTTGAGGCTGCCAAAACCTGACGGGGGCTCAGCAAACAGAACCCCCTCGCCCATTCGCTGAGCCTGCGCGATCTGCGCCAGACTGGCCCCGGTGGTTGAAGCACCCACGATAAACGCCACCACGCCACTGCAGGCGACCCGGCGCAAAGCCGCGGCTCCGCCCGCCCAGCCCATGTTAGCCATACGCATCGGCCCTCAGAAAACGAGGTTGAAGCCAACCGTGGCGGCCGAGCCGCTGCGGTCGTAGTGCGAATTGAATCCCAGGAACTGGTTGGCGGGCATGCTGACCGGCGCGGGGCCCAGGCGGCTTACGCGCGACCAGCCAATTCCGCCGTACACGCTTGCCCCCTTGTGCAGTTCGGGCAGCTTACGATAAAGGCCGAAGTTGAGACTGAGACCGGAATTGCTCTGCCCCCACTCGATCGGGTTGTCGCTTGAACCGCGGCCGTAATAAACGCCACCTGCGGTGTAGGTGAATAATCCGCGATAGTGACTCCACCCCAGCATCAGGTCGTAGTTGGATACGCGGTAGCCCGTGTAGTCGGAACTTGAGTTGCCATAGTTGAAGCCCGGATCAATGCCAAACAGGCACTGAACACCGTCGTACGCGCAACTCGCTGCCGACCCTGACCACCGATTGTGCCGGGCACCGTAGGTGAGCATGTTCTGTGGATTGGGCCAATAGTTGCCCTGGAGGATCGCGGCGCTCTGGCCAGGCCTGCCGGCGCGTCGGGGCACCGCGGTGCCGCCGATGGACACCTGGTCGGGGTCGCCAATCCAACCCACCAGCGGCGCTTTTCCGAAGGAACTCTGGCGCGCTCCGGTCACGTTTTGCAGGGTGAACTCGATGAGATGCCGTTCGCGTGAATACTGCAGAAACAATTCAACAAGGCGCGGCTCGGTCGCACCCGGCTGGTACGCAATGCCGGACTGGGTCATTCGGTTCTGGTTAATGTCATCGGTATTCAGACGATCGCGCCCCACAGTCACTTCGAACGTCAGCTTGCCGATGCCGTCCTCGAACGGTTTGCTGGTCAGGCGCAGGGCCTCGGGCACTACGCTAAAGCCTGCTCCGGAACCTGCCCATTGGTTAGCCAAACCGATCGGGTAGCTGAAGGAGTCGGACCGCGCCCAGGTGCGCGACAACTGCGTGCCATACCGGACAAACCCAAGGTCAGGGCGCGAAACCCCGATGAATTTTTCAAACCAGTCGCGATCGGATAGCCCCTTGCCGCGGCGGTAGCTCACGTCTGATTCGGTAAACCACTCGCCCAAAGCGGCCGTGGAGCGCCAGCGGTAGCTTGAGCGCGCCTCAAAGGTTACGGCGCCCTCCGTTTCGTGTTTGTAGCCGAGCGACAGCTGCTGGAGGGCGAGCGACGAGGACCGGTTACCCAGAACCGGATTGGCTGGCGGTTTGATGAAGGCGTTGCGCTCGTCGTACTGATACAGCGACGCGGCCTCGGGAATCTGCTTGGGCGCCTGCGCCGACCGGGTCGCTTCCACTTTCACGAACCCCGAAATCTCCCACGTGTTGCCGCGGCTGTCCTGAAAGATTTCTGCCTGGCTGCCAAAGGGCAGAACGACCCCCAACACGAGGGCGGCACGACGGGTAGAGCGCATGCGAGTCTCCAGATATGTGCGATTGATGCGCTCTTGAAAGCGCTTTCAAAAAGTGTCGCACAGCGGCTGAAGCGCTGTCAAACGCAGCAGGAAATTGAATTCGGGGTGAGGCCGCCGACTAACCGGCCGCGCGCTCCACCGCCGTCATCGGCGAGTGGCGAACGTCGGGGTGGAACCCAGGACCAGACGAGAACAGCAGAAGCGTTATGCGTACTGCAGCGGTCGGATCTTGGCTAGCGTATCGGCCAGGGCATCCTTGGCTAGAGCAGCGTCATAGTCAAGCTGGAGTCCAGTCCAAAACCCGTCATTCAGTCCAAAGTACCTTGATAACCGTAGCCCTGTATCCACTGTGATGGCGCGCTTTCCGGAGATGATCTCGCTTATCCGGATTTGCGATACGCCGATGTCTTTGGCGAGCCGGTAGGCCGAGATACCCATGGGCTTCAGAAATTCCTCCAGGAGGATCTCACCGGGCTTTGGATAGGGGACTTTTCGCATGGTTGCACCCTAGTGATAATCGACGATTTCGACGTCAAGTGCGTTGCCGTCAACGAAACGAAAACAGATGCGCCATTGATCGTTGACGCGAATGCTCCACTGCCCACGCCTGTTGCCTTTCAATGATTCGAGGCGATTGTTCGGCGGAATCCTGAGTTCTTCAACAACTTCTATGCGCTCAAGAATGGCGAGTTTGCGGAGCGAGACGGTTTCGATATTCCGGAATCGCGGAACGCGCTCGCCCTCGAACAAAGCGCGAGTGTCACGGCAGCGAAATGACTTTATAGCCACTGTTAGATACTATTTTAAAACGATAGTATCGTCAATCGATAGCCCCCGCCGGACGAATGGGTGAATCGGATGCCCAAATGCAGTGAGGGGATCAATCGCCTGGGCGCGCCGACTACCCCGCCGCGCGCTCCACCGCCGTCATCGGCGAGTGGCGCACGTCGGTGCCCTTCACCACATAGATCACCGCCTCGGCCAGATTTTTTGCATGGTCGCCGATTCGCTCGACCGCCTTGGCCACGAACACCAGGTCAATGCACGAGGTGATGGTGCGAGGGTCTTCCATCATGTAGGTGATCAGTTTGCGCAGCAGGCCCTCGAACTCATTGTCGATCTGGCGGTCTTGTTTGATGACATCCAGCGCAGCCAGCGTATCCAATCGGGCAAACGCATCGAGTGCCTTACGCAACAGCTCAACCGCCATTTCCGATTCGTACTGAAGATCGGTGACCGGCAACATCAGCTGACTGGGTACGCCGCCAGTAAGCAGCCGTTTAACCACGCGGGCAGTGCGCGCGGCCTCATCGCCAACCCGCTCAAGATTCGCGATGATTCGGCTGATGGCGATGAGCAGGCGGAGGTCACGAGCGGTGGGCTGCCGCAACGCAATGATTCCCGAAAGCTCGCGATCGATCTCGACCTCAAATCGATTGACGCGCTCTTCGTTTCGCAGCACTTCGGCTGCCTGATCACCGTCAAACGACGTCAACGCGGCGATCGCTTTCGCGACCTGGCTTTCAACTAGACCACCCATCTCGAGCACACGCGATGAGACCGCGCTCAGCTCGGCTTCAAACTGGGTGGAAATATGTCTGTCCATCGCGAGTATCCTTACGAATCGCCCGATGATGCGACCCGAGGCGTCGCGCGGTGTTGATGAGGCGCATCAAGCGTCACGGTGTGGCTTCGTACTCCGGCTGCACGGACCTGACACTTCGGGCGCCCCGACCGATGGCTGCGTTGACCCGCGGCATCACCTCCTGCGCCATCAGCTCCATGGAACGGCGGGATAGCGCGGGATCAACCTGGTCCATGCCGGCATAGACGATTTCGCCGAAGTCGCCCGCCTCCTCGCGAAGCGCCAGAATCTGATCGACCACCTGATCGACCGTTCCGCACAGCACCAGATCATCCAGCAAGCGATCCAGGGTGAGCAGGCTGTCGTCTTCTTCCGCATGGCGCTTGAAGATGACGTGCCGCTTCGACAGCATCATCTTGGTGAGCATCTGGCGATAGTAGTAGCGATAGGGGCTGTTCGGATCGTCCTTCCCGTAGGCGCGCGCGGTGGCCGCGTCGTCCGCCACGAAAATCGTGCGTGCGATTCGCCATTCTTCCGGATTGGCCGCCACGCCCACCGATGCCTTGCCCTCGGCATAGTTTGTCCAGTGACTGGCCAGCCAATGCGACAACAGAAAGTTGGCCGACATGGGATGGAAATCCCGGCGGCCCATCAGCACAACGCCTTTCGAGGCAGGCGCCACCACGGTACCGACGATTTCAGGCCGGGGCGACTGAAACGGCTTCATCATGACGCCGCGGCCAATTTCAGGAACGCGGGTCTTGCGCGTGGAAACCTTGAAACGGTTGTCGGGAAAATCGATGTCATACGGCGGGTCGCGTTCCCAGATCGCCAAAATGACATCAATGGCCTCGGCAAAGATTCGATTTCTATCCTGATCAAGGATGCCCAGTGCTTCGGCATCCGAGGCCAGCGCGCCCGGGCTGATCCCAAAGATGAAGCGACCGCGCGACAGGTGGTCGAACATGGCCGCATGGGCCGCAACCAGCGTGGGATGCGTGTGCGACAGATTGGAGGTACCCGACCCCAGCCTGATCTGCTTTGTATCGCCGATCAGCGTGGCCAGAAAGATAAAACTGTTGGTGACGTTTTCAGCGAGATCGGTCAGGTGCTCGCCGACGAACGCATCGTGGAAACCAAGCTTGTCCGCAAGGATGATCGCCTGGCGGTCCTCCTGAAGTGTCACCGTCGGATTGCGGTCCATCGGGTGAAGGGGCATCGTGAAATAGCCGAGACGCATCGCGCAGCGCTCCGGGGTGGAGTTACCTTAGACGCGGGACTATAAACCCGATTGACCGAAAAGCGCTGCTATCCTTTAAAGCATCGTCGACATCACGGCGAACAATAAAGCCGTCAGGCAAATCGTTCCGACCTGGCCGGCATCAACTGGGGACAACCATGACCCGCTTTCGCTTGAAGGTTCTGGCAGCGTCACTCTGCGCTGCTGCAGCCACGCTTTCGCTCTCCCTGTTCACGACCTCAGTCAGTGCACAGGCCTATCCCGCCAAGCCCATCCGGATCATCGTGCCCGCCGGGGCAGGCGACAGCTGCGACATTCTGTCGCGCATCATCGCGCCAAAGCTGACCGAACGCCTGGGGCAGGCGGTCGTGGTGGATAACCGTCCCGGCGGTGCGGGTCAGCTTGGGCTGGTGTTGGTGAAGCAGGCAGCGGCCGACGGATATACGCTGGGCTGCGGCCAGGGCGGCAACATGGTGATCGTGCCGCTGGCGTATGCGAAGGTTGCTTACAACTCCCGCACCGACTTCGCGCCCATCGCGATGATGGCGTCAAATTTTCTGGCGCTCATCGTCTCCAATCAGACGCCGTTCAAAACCGTCAAAGAGCTGATTGACCATGCGCGCGCCAACCCGGGCAGGCTCACCTTCGGTACCAACGGCGAAGGCGCGTTTCTGCACTTTGCCACCGAGCAGTTCCGACTGCAGGCAGGCTTTGAATACATCCACGTGCCGCACCGCGGCATGAGCGACGTATTCACTCAGATGATCGGCGGTGAAATCAATGCCTCGCTAGGGTCGTTCATCGCGGTGCAACCTCTGGCCGACGCCGGCAAGGTGCGGCTTCTTGGCATCGCGCGCGCGCAGCGCTCGCCCGACTACCCCAACGTTCCAACGATTGCCGAAACCCTGCCGGGCTTCGCCTCGGGCGGCTGGTTCGGCATCATCGGGCCGGCAGGCCTGCCGGCGGAGATTGTGTCGGCGGTCAACCGCGAGGTGAACTGGGCCCTGGGCCAGCCCGATGTCCGCGAGCGAATGCAAAAGATGGGTCTCGATACCCATATTGAGGCGCCTTCGTTCCTCACGACGGCGCTTGAGCGCGACGAGCAGGTATGGGGTAAGGTCGTCAGAGACATCGGTTTCAAGCCGCGCTAAGCGGGACATCACCATGATCAGACTTGGCTACTTCACGATGCCGGTGCATCCGGCATCGCGCAACCCCACTGACACCCTGCGTGAGGACCGCGAAACCATCATCCTGGCTGATGAGCTTGGCTATCACGATGCGTTCGTGGGCGAGCACCTCACCGATCTGGTCGAGAACGTCACCCACAGCATGATGTTTCTCGCCACGCTCATTCATTCCACCAAGCGGATCATTCTGGGCAGTGGTACCACCAACCTATCGCACATGCACCCGGTGCTGGTGGCTGCGCATGCGGCGATGTTTGATCATCTTGCGCAGGGCCGGTTCATTCTGGGGGTCAGCCCGGGCGCCCTGCCCTCGGATGCTGAAGCGCTTGGCATCTTCAGCGAAGACCGCAACAAGATGTTTGCCGAGTCCATCGAGGTGATCACACGACTCTGGGAAGCCAAACCACCCTTCGATATCAACCTGCCCGACAACAGGTTCAAGGTTTCCACCAAACTGACCTACGACGAGATTTCCAACACGGGGATGATGATCAAGCCCTATCAAACCCCGCGACCGGAAATTGTGGGAACCGTGGTGGCGCCCTACTCAAAGGGTGTGATCGCGATGGGCGAAAAAGATTTTCATCCGATGTCGGCCAATTTCCTGTTCGATACCTGGCTGCCGTCCCATTGGGACAACTACAGCCAGGGCAAGTTAAATGTGGGACAGACCGCGCAGCGCAGCGACTGGCGGGTGGCGCGCACGATCATGGTCCATGACGATGAAAAAACCGCTCGCCACTACGGCCGCGAGTCCGAGCAGAGCCCATACCGGTTTTACTACCGCAACCTTGGCTACAAGCTTCGCAAGGGCAAACGCGACGCGGTGTTCACGCATGACGGCAAGACGCCCGAGCAGCCGGTGCCCCTGGACGACATGCTGAACGAACTGGTGATCGCGGGCGGGGTCAATGAAGTCGTTGACCGCATTCTTGCGCTGCATGAGAAGCTGGGCGGCTTCGGCGAACTGGTATACGCCGGACTTGATTGGGCCGATCCCGCTCTGGCGCGTCGATCCATGGTGCTCATGGCCGAACAGGTGATGCCGCGCGTGAACGCGGCACTTGGCCGACCGGCGTAGCGGCTTTTGCGGCGCCACCCGCGGGTGCGCGCCGCGCGGGGCCGCTTCAGCCTACTGCGTGCAGCGTATTGCCGCCAGCCTCCACCGGCTTGGCGTGAATCAGAATGACCGCGATCACGCAGGTTTCGGTGCCGCGGTTGATCCAGTTGTGAATGGTGCCCCGCTGAACCATCACGTCACCTGCCTTCAGGTGCACCTCAACGCCATCGTCCAACTCCATGTCAATTTCGCCTTTCATCACGACCAGGTAATCGATGGAATCGGTGCGATGCATGCGTGCCTCCACCCCGGGCCTGAAGTCGAGAATGCGAAACACGCTGCCATTCTCGATCATCGTGAACTTGCCCTCGCGCTTGCCGCCGTCGTGATCCCCGTCGTTATTGGCAGGCACCGTATCGGTTGTCCAGATATTGCAGACGAACGCATTGCCGCGCCCCTGCCGGAAATGCTGGCAGACCTCGTCGATCATCACGATCGCCTTGCCGTTGTCGTCGTGGCCGGTGACCACGCGACGAATGCTTGGTACGTTCGGGTCTTGCATGCTTGTCTCCAGAAAATGGTGGGGGGCCGCGCGGGCGGGCGGCGCCGCCGGACGATAAGACAAACCGTTGGCGCGGGCAAGACAGACCGGGCCTTCGCTGAGGTGCCAGTGCTAGACTGGAAAACCCTTTTCAAATAATCGCTGCGAGAACTCCCATGCCCTTTGCGCAAGTACGCGGATTAAAGATGCGTTATGAGGTTGTTGGTGACCACGGCGCCTGGGTTGCGCTCATAACCGGCGGGCGTCGCGGCTATGACGAGTTTGTGCCGCTCGCAAGGCGGCTTGCAGCGCAGGGCTATCGCGTGGTGCTGCATGACCGTCGCAACACGGGCGCCACCGACATCATGATCGAGGGAGATGTGCCCGAGGAAACGCTGTGGCTGGACGACCTGCACGCCCTGCTGGAGCAACTCGGTGCAACGCCCGCGTTCATCGGCGGCTCATCGGCCGGGGCGCGCACCGCCATGCGGTTTTACCTCAGGCATCCGGCGGTGGTGCGGGGACTGCTCTTGATGCGGGTGACAGGCGGCGCCTTCGCGGCAGGCCGGCTGCCCAACATGTACTACGGACAATTCATTGACGCGGCGCGCTCGGGTGGCATGGAAGCCGTCTGCGCGCACCCGCAATATCAGGAACGCATCGCCGCCAATCCACCGATGCGCGAACGCCTGATGGCCATGAAGGCCGATGACTACATTGCTGTCATGAGCCGTTGGCAACAGATGTTCGTCGCCGGCACCCACCTTCCTGTGATGGGGATGACCGACGACGAGTTGCAGTCGATTCGAGTGCCCACCGTGGTGATTCCGGGCAACGACCTGACGCACTCTTCAGCAAGCGGACAGCTGGCAGCAAACAGAATTCCTGGTGCCACCCTGCATCAGCTTCCCACCACCGATCAGGACATCGCCCTGATTCCGTATCCCGAGTGGGACATTTACGAGGACGAAATCACCGAGGTGTTTGTGAAACACATGCGGGCGGTTGAGGCTGCGTCAATGCAATAAGCCCCTGCAGGTCAGGGCAGCCCGACCCCTGGTACATCCACCTCTATCGCTTCAATACAGCCGTCGCGCTTGTCGGCCATGCCAGGCCCAGAGCCTGTGTTGGTGAGCACAAACAAGGTTTGGCGGTTTGGGCCGCCCAGCATGCACGCATAGGATTTCCGGCTGCCGGTTTCAAGCACCTCGGCAACCCGGCCGCCTTCGAACACGCGCACCATTCGGCTACCGGTGGGGTTGCTCGCCCAGATCGCGCCCTCGGCATCGAGGCAGATGCCATCGGGTGCGACGCCGTCGAGCTCCGCAAACACACGGCGATTCACCAACTGGCCATCGGCCGCAATGTCGAAACGCGTGAGGCGATTGGCGAAGGTTTCACCCACGATCAGACTTTTACCGTCGGGCGTGATGACCATGCCGTTCGGAAACACGACATCGTCTGCCGCCCGGGACACGACGCCCGACTCAGAGATGAACGCAATGCACGTGGTTCTGGGTGATTCGCCCGCATGGCGGTCGTAGCCGAAGTTGCCGACCCATGCGCGGCCACGCTGATCGACCACCATGTCGTTGCAGGGGCCCGTGGCAAGGGCACTGAGGTCGGCATAGGGCTCAAGTCTGCCGGCGCGAAGACGCAAGACGCGCTTCTCCACCATTGAGACCACCAGCAGATCCCCATCCGGTGTCCAGCCGAGACCGGACGGGCGGCCTGGTACCTCAGCGATCGTGTCATCGCGGCCATTCAGGTCGACGGTCATGACCCGATGCGAGTAAAAATCGGAGAACCAGAGTTTGTCGCCGCGCCAGCGTGGCGCCTCGGGAAACGTGAGCCCGCTTAACACAATGTCGAGTCGTTTCATGGGTGCTCCCAATATTTGTAAAGGGCTCAATCGTCGTAGCGCGGTGTGCGCTTTTCGCGAAAGGCGGCCACGCCTTCGGTGAACCACGGACTGGCACGCACCGTGTCGCCCAGCCGCTGCTCGATCGGTTCGCGACTGCGCGCATGCTCTGCGATGCTGTCGCTGATCTGCTGGCGCACCGCCTGCACCGCCACCGGGCTGTTGCTCGCGATCAGCCGCGCAGTGGCCATTGAATCGTCAAGCACTTTGTCGGCAGGCAGCACCCGATTGATGAGTGAAATGGATTTAGCCGTGTCGGCGTCAATGAGACGGGCGGTCAGCAGAAGATCCATCGCGTGGACATAGCCGATCTGCTGCACGAGCTTGATGGTGGCGCCGCCAAAGGGATAGATGGACCACTTCACCTCAGGCAGCCCGAACCGCGCATGGGGTGCGGCAATGCGTATGTCGGTGGCCAGCAGCAACTCGATGCCGCCGCCGGCGCAGTCGCCATTGATGGCGGCAATCAGCGGCTTTGAAAACGCGCGCGTCTTCAACAGCGCTTCATTGACGATCTTCGCAGTGTCTTCGCCGGCAGTCAGGTCGCCGCCAATGTCCGCCCCCGCGCAGAATCCTTTCTCGCCCGTACCGGTCAACACAATCGCACGGCAGCGGGAATCCCGATCGAGTGTGTCCCATAAGCGGGCAAGATCCGCCAGATCAGCACGTGATAGCGCATTGCGCTTGGCGGGGTTGTCCAACACCACCAGCGTCACGCCTGGGTGCGGTTGACTCACTTGAAGCGGCATGCGCTTGCTCCTTGCGATCGCGACCGTTGGACACGACCGCAGCGACGTTGTTATTCTCGGCTCGCATTTAAGCAGACCCGCCAGGCAACGCTGGTAAAGCCTCGCGAATTTCGAATTTCACTTCAAGCGAGTCGTCAATTGAGCCAGGGCTTTCATCAATGGCTGGCGGGCATTCGTGTGCTCGATCTGTCGCAGTACATCCCAGGCCCGCTCGCCAGCCTGCTGCTTGCCGACATGGGCGCCGAGGTCATCAAGATTGAGCCCCCGGCCGGTGATCCGATGATCACGCTCGGGCCACGCAGCCGAAGCGGTGAAGGGCTCTTCCATCAGACCCTCAATGCGGGCAAAAGAATCGTTCGGATCGATCTGAAACGCGCTGATGGCCAGGCGCGCTTGCTTGAGATGGCACGCGAGGCCGACGTGCTGATCGAGGGCTTTCGCCCTGGTGTCATGGATCGGCTTGGCCTTGCAACGTCTCGACTTCGAGCCGAGGCACCCCGACTGATCATCTGCTCGATCAGCGGCTATGGCGCATCGGGCGAGTCGCTGCAAAAGGCCGGCCACGATGCGAACTACCTCGCCGAAGCGGGTGTGCTTCACCGAAACGGCAGCACCGACCCCCAGTATTTCGACCCGCCGATCGCCGACGTGTCGGGCAGCCTGTTTGCTGCGATGGCGATTCTGGGAGCCCTGCAGGGCCGGGCACGTAGCGGCCAGGGCTGCATCATCGATCTGGGGCTGGCCGACGTGATCATGCCGCTGCAACTGCTGCAGGTGGCCGACTACGGCGAAAACGGTACCGACCCCGAAAGGCGCAGCACCTATCTGAACGGCGGCGCGGCGTATTACCAGATTTACCGCACCCGGGATCACGGGCATCTGACGGTGGGCGCCGTTGAACCCAAGTTCTGGCGCAGGTTCAGCGACGCGGCTGGGCATCCGGAGTGGATCGACCGACAGTCAGAGCCGCTCCCCCAGCATCAACTGACTGCCGACGTTGCAGCGGTCATTGGCAGCTGGTCGCTGGACGAGTGTCTGGCGCGGTTCGCCGATGACGAGTGCTGCGTGTCACCCGTGCTGAACCTGGGCGACGCGCTTCAGACCAGTCGGCTGCGAAGCCGTAAGCTGGTGGTCAAGGGCGCCGATGGCAGGCTGCAGGCGCTGTTTCCAGCGTGGATTGATGGCGGGCCGCCTGTACCAAGGGCCGCCGCGAGCGCCAGCGAATCACGCTAGCCGCAAACCACGCCTAGGACAGCCCGCCCGAAATCTGCCGCGCCGTCGCGAGCAGATCCTCGGTAAGCCCACGGCGCGCGCGAGGCCCGCTGGTTTCACCCACTTCAGCTGCCACCAGCGCGTGCGACAACTCGCCAAGGGCGTTAAACACCGGTACTGCAATCAGCGTGACACCAGCAATGTAATCGCCTTCATCGAGGCTGTAGCCGCGCTCGCGAACCTGCGCCACCTGCTGCAGCCACCGCCTGTATCCAGGCGCTTTGCTCCAACGCAATTTTTTAAACCGTTGTTCAAGCTCGCCCGGCTGCCACTTTCCAAATGCCGCCACCAGGCGCCCGGTGGCGCTGATCAGGGCCGGGAATCGGCTACCCACGTCGACATGCAGCCTGAACGGCGCATCCGAGCGGGAAATGGCAAGCACGAGCATATGGTCCAGCGCGACGATTTCAACGCCAATCGCGGTGACTTTCCAGCGGCTCGACAACTGGTCGAGCGCGGGCTGCGCCATGGCGGGAAACGGATCTCGCGCGAGTGCTGCGCGCGCAAGCGTAGCAATGCCGTTGCCCACGCTGTAGCGCCGCGTGGCAGGGTCAAGGCGGACCAGACCTTCAGCCACCAGCACCCTCAGGATGTGCAGACAGGTGCTGGCAACAAGCCCCAGCTGGTCGGCCAGCGCCTTGACGCCTAACGGCTCGGGGCTGCGCGCCAGCAACCGAAGAATCACGATCGCACGGCTGACCGCTGGCACCGCACGTGTTCGCTCAGTGTCGGTGGCAGGGCCAGGCTTTCGGGGACGATCTTTGAGCGCTGGCCTATTTTTGTCCATATACAAATCATAGCGCTGATTGACAATTACGGGGAAGCGGTTTCATATTTGTCGGGTCGCCGCCACCGGTACACCATCTCTACGCCGCCTTCCCCACCATGCCGCTTCTCACCGATTTCACACGTTATGACGAAGCGCAGCAGCACTGCTCCAAGCAGGCGCTCTGGGCGCTTTTTGACGGCGACCGCGACGCGCTCAACATTGCGCATGAGTGCATTGACCGGCATGCGGCAGGCCCCGACCGAACGGCAGTGATCGTCGTGCGGCCCGATCAGCCCGATGAACTGCTGAGCTTTCAGCAGATCGCCGCAGACTCGTCCCGGTTTGCGCACCTGCTGGCCGCGCGCGGCGTGCAGCGGGGCGACCGCGTCGCGGTCATGCTCGAGCCTGGCCGCATGTTTTACGCGGCAATGTTTGGCGCCATCAAACTCGGGGCGATCGCGGTGCCGCTCTTCATGCTTTTTGGCCCGGACGGCGTACGCCTGCGCGTACTGGATTGCGCGCCGAAAGTTCTGGTGACGGTCCCGGAAAAGTCCCAGGCGGTCACAGGCATCGAAGGCCTCACCTGCCTGTTCGACAACGCTGCGCTCCGCGCAGAGCTTTCTCAGTTTTCAAGCCAGTACACGCCGCACACCCGGGCCAGTGATCTGGCGATTTTTCAGTACACCTCGGGCACAACCCGTGAACTTCCCGAGGCGGTCCGCCACACCCATGCGGCCATCGTCACCCTGATGCTGGCAGCGCTCTACGGCACGGGCATTCGGCCTGGCGACCGATTCATGTGCCCCTCGTCGCCCGCCTGGGGTCACGGCCTTTGGCACGGCACGCTCGCGCCGCTTGCGCTGGGCGTCACGATTGGCGTGTATGCCGGTAAGTTTGATGCCGCACGACTGCTGCAGGCTCTTGCCGACCAGCGCTTTACCAACCTGTCCGCTGCTGCCACCCACTATCGGATGATGCGAAACAGCGGCGTGGCATCCCGCTTCCGATACGGGCTGACAAAGCTGTCATTCACAGGCGAACCCATCGATACTGAAACGCTGCACTTCGCCGAGAATACTTTCGGCGTGCCGGTCTGCAGCATGTATGGCACCACCGAGATTGGTGTAGTGCTGGTCAACTACCCGGGCGCAGCCGACTTTGTGGTCAAGCCCGGCTCGCTTGGCAAGCCAGTGCCAGGCGGCAAGGTGGCAGTGCAAGGCCCAGATGGCCAGCCCTGCCCACCCGGGGTCACCGGCGAATTGAAGGTCTGGCGACGAGACACCTGGATCCCCACCAAAGACCTGGGCCGCATCGATGATGACGGCTATTTCTGGCACGGCGGTCGCGCGGACGATGTGATCATTTCAGCGGGCTGGACAATGAGCGCCGTTGAAATCGAAGATGCCATCCTGAAGCACCCCGACGTTCGGGAAGCGGCGGCAATTGGCGTCCCAGACGCCCTGCGCGGCCAGATCGTGAAGGCCTTTGTGGTATCGACCCGTCAGGGCGATGCGCGCTTTGTCGAGGAGATCCAGACCCGGGTTCGTACCAACCTGAGTCAGCATGAATATCCGCGGCAAATTGACTTCGTCGCAGAACTTCCCAAAAACCCGGCTGGAAAAATCAACCGCAAGGCATTGCGCGAACGTCACGCGATTGCAATGCCAACCCATCACAACCTATCCCCGACTACTGGAGCCTGAAGCAATGTCGATCTCAACGGAGCGCTCATTTCCGAAAATCACCGACAGCGGGCTTGATGCGCTGCGCCGCCGTATCGGCGTCAAGATTGAGAATCCCGCCGAGCCATGGTGTCACGAAGCCACGCGCGACAACATTCGTCACTATGCGCACGGCATCGGCGATGACAACCCGCTCTGGTGTGACCCCGCTTATGCCGCAGGCACCCACTACGGCGGCATCGTTGCGCTGCCCAGTTTTCTGTTTGCCACCAACCGCATCATCTCGGGCTATGTGGGCGGACTGCCTGGGATTCATGCGATGTGGTCGGGCTCTGACTGGACCTGGCATTTGCCAGTCCGGCGTAACGATGAGATTCATACCGAGTCGTGGCTGAAGGATCTGGTGTTGCATCAGACGCGCTTCGCCGGCCGCGCCGTGCAGCAGATCTATCACGTCAATTTCTTCAACCAGCAGGGTGACCTGATCGCTGAAGCCGACAGCTGGTGCTTTCGAACCGAACGCGATACCGCGCGCGAACAGGGCACCAAGTATCAGAGCACTCGCGAACGTGCGCCCAGGCGCTACACGCCCGAGGAAATCGCAGAGGCCTACACGCTCTATCGCGACGAGCCGGTGCGTGGCGCTGCGCCACGCTATTGGGAAGACGTTGCAGACAACGAGTCGCTCCCAACCATGCTCAAGGGCCCCATGACCGTCACGGGGTTCATCGCCTACGCCCAGGGTTGGGGCGGGCTCTATATCCGCGCGAACAAGCTGGCGTGGAAGCTGATTGACGCGCATCCTGGCGTCGGTATCACGAACCGGTTTGGCATCCCCGATGTACCTGAACGCGTGCACTGGGAAGAAGACTTCGCGCTCGAAGTGGGTGCCCCCGGCGCTTATGATTACGGCCCGGAGCGCGCGTCGTGGCTGACTCACCACCTCACCAACTGGATGGGCGATCGCGGATTTCTGCGCCAGGCCAGCTGCAAGATTCGGCGCCACAATCCCGAGGGGGACATGCTGATGATCCAGGGATGGGTCGTGAGAAAGTTCATCGATAACGGTCGTCACCTTGTTGAAATCGAGCAGCAGGCGCATAACCAGGACCAGGAGTTATCGGTGCTTGGCACTGGTGTTGTCGAACTACCCTCGCGGACATGA
>Ga0194129_10000910_pt1 | contig 52931 bp, 42 predicted proteins | sample TA2KigCa35mmetaG_FD_150862 | JGI IMG/M metagenome (GOLD analysis project Ga0194129, IMG submission 150862) | Freshwater microbial communities from Lake Tanganyika, Tanzania - TA2015038 Kigoma Deep Cast 35m | ecosystem: Environmental > Aquatic > Freshwater > Lake | place: Tanzania: Lake... | reverse complement strand
CGTCAATCGTGCCCTGGCGGCGGCGCTTAGCGTTGTCCTGCTCCATGCGGCCGATAAAAATCATCACCGTGCCGCCCTTGGGCATCGCCTCGCGCACGAGGTCGCCGCAGAGGCGGCCGGCCTTGTAATTGTCCATGCCGATGTAAACGAGGCGGTTGGCGTTGGGCGCGTCGGAGTCGTGGGTGATGAGTTTGGCGCGCTTGGCGGCGGTGTTGAGGAGGTCGGTCTGGTTCGCCGGGTCAATGGGGCTGACGGCGATGCCATCCACGCCCTTGGTGAGCAGGTCCTCAATCATGCGCTTCTGGTCGCCGATGCCCTCGACGGGCATGAGCGTCTGCGCGTCCACGCCGAACTTCTCGCCGGCGGCCTTCACGCCCGCAGCGGCGATGGTCCAGAACGACGCGACGCCGTTGGAGACGAAGGCGATTTTCTGTTTCTTGCCGGCGGGCGCGGGTTTGGTGGCGTCGCCCGGTTTGGGCGCGGGCGGCGCGTCGGCGGGCTTGTTGCACGCGGTGAGGCCGAGCAAGAGCGCGGCAACGGCGGGGAGGGTGAGGAGGTGTGTTAGTTTCATGGGAAATTAATTTGGAATTTTAGGCAGGTGAAATACGCGACAGGGAGACACGACAGTTCAGCGGTTTCGGAGAACGCCAACGGCGTTCTTCGACGCCCTTTCGCCGCCAGGCGGCGCTTTGCTCGCTGTGATTTCAGTCATAGACCAAGTAAATCCCACCGGTCCGCATAGTCGTTGGCTTTGTCCTGAAAGTTGCGATTCGGGTTGTCATTGTGAGGCTGTCCGTGAAGCCCCGGTTTTGCCAGCCATCTCCTGTGGTTATCGCGAATATGCTTGGCGACGATTTTACTGGGAACAACGTGGTAATGCGGTCGTTCTTCAGGACCGCGAAGGACGACGAAGACGTAAAAATGATTCTCTGAGTGGAATGACTCATCCTTGATACTCAGTAACCACTTGCTCCGAGACTGGCTGGTTTTGCATTGGATGGTCACGGAACGGCTCGCTGCGGCGTTCGTGGCGAGGATGTCGATGCCACGAGTGTTGCGAGGGAGATGGAAGCGATGTAACCGAGCCGGGAAAGCTCGGCTGCGACGAAATACTCACCAGCCACGCCAGCAAGTGGAGGCGTTATCTTGCTGTGGGCTTGTTTAGTTTTCGTGCTCACGGGACGCTGGAAACACCTAACATACCGTCAGCCCGCCATTCACATGCAGCGTCTGCCCGGTGATGAAGGACGACGCCTCGCTCGCGAGGAAGACCACCGCGCCGTCGAGGTCGGTGGGCACGCCCCAGCGGTTCACCGGGATGAGCGCGCGGTAGCCGTCCTTCTCGGACTGCGGGTCGTTCGCGTGGCGCTCCACGGGAATCCAGCCGGGCGCGATCATGTTCACGGTGATGCCGTGCGGGGCGAGTTCGCCCGCGAGGCTACGGTGAAAGCCGTTCTGCCCGCCCTTGGCCGCGACGTAGGCTGTGAAGTTCGGCACGCCGCGCGCCACGACTTCGGAACCGATGTTGATAATGCGGCCCCAGCCCTGCGACTTCATGTGCGGCAGGCTCGCGCGCGTGAGCAGGAAGGGGCTCTTGATGAAGAAGTCCACCATGCGCTGGTAGAAGGCCCAGTCGTAATCCTCGATGGCGCGGTGCGGTTGGTCGCAGGTGGCGTTGACCACGAGCACGTCCACGGGACCGAGCTTCTTCGCAATGGCGCGGTGCAGGCGGGCGACTTGCACTTCGCTCGTGACATCGGCCTTGAAGAGCGCGCCGGTGAGACCGAGCGCCTGGAATTCGGCGAAGGATTTTTCCGCGCGTCTGGTGTTGTTGGCGTAGTTCAGCGCGACTCTAGCGCCTGCCTTGCCGAGCGCGACGGCCATGGCCTTACCGAGGCCCGTGCTGCTGCCAGTGACGAGCGCGACGCGGCCCCCGAGGGAGAACAAATTCGAGTCAGGCATGGCGAGTCAGTATTCGCTTAATGGTGCTGGGGGAGGATTGTGCGGAGAACTCCTCCGAAGCGCAAGCGACAGGCACAGCTTCTGGCTCAACAGAGAATCGCCTGGATGACCTCGCCGTGCACGTCCGTGAGGCGGATGTCGCGGCCGCTGAAGCGGAAGGTGAGGTGCTCGTGTTGGATGCCGAGCAGATGCAGCATCGTCGCGTGCAGGTCGTGGATGGCGACCTTGTCCTCGACTGCCTTGTAGCCGTAGTCGTCGGTCGCGCCGTAGATGGTTCCGCCCTTCACGCCACCGCCCGCGAGCCACATAGTGAAGCCGAAGGGATTGTGGTCGCGGCCGTTCGTGCCTTGAGCGAATGGCGTGCGACCAAACTCGCCGCCCCAGACCACGAGCGTAGAGTCGAGCAGGCCGCGGCCCTTCAAGTCGCGCAGCAGGCCGGCAATGGGCTGGTCCACGGCGCGGGAATTCTTCTCGTGGCCGTCGCGCAAGTTGCTGTGCTGGTCCCAGCGGTCGCCCGCACCGTCGGGGCAGGTAAGCTCGATGAAGCGCACCCCGCGCTCGACGAGCCGGCGCGCGAGCAGGCATTGCTCGGCAAAGACCGCAGTCATGCGGTTGGGCGAGCCGATCCCATACATCCGCCGGGTCGCGTCGGACTCGCCGCGCACGTCCATCAGTTCGGGCACAGCAGTCTGCATCCGGTAAGCGAGTTCGTAGTTCGCGATGGCACTCTCCAACGCGTCGTGCGGGCCGAAGCGGGCTACGACGCCCGCGTCGAGGCGACGCAGGAGCGCGAGTTTGGCGTCCTGCTGCTCGGGCTTCGCCTCGGTGGGAATGACGTTGGCCACCGGGTTCACGCCGGGCTTGAAGATAGAGCCTTGATAGGTCGCGGGGAGAAAGCCGCTGTTGAAGTTGTCGAGGCCGCCGGGCGGGATGAGGCCGCCGTTGAGCACGACGAAGCCTGGCAGGTCGGCGTTCTCGCTGCCCAAGCCGTAGCCCGCCCACGCACCCATACTAGGCCGGCCTTGCAAGCCGCTGCCGGTGTGGAGGAAGTAATTTGCGTTCGTGTGCTCGGAAAAGTTGCTCGTCATCGAGCGCACCACGGCGAGGTCATCCACGCACTGCGCGACGTGCGGGAAGAGACTGCTGACGGGTATGCCGCTCTGGCCGTGCGGTTGAAATTCCCACGGCGAGCCGAGCGTGCTGCCGTTGTTGTTGAACTGCGTCGGCTCCATCTTCATCCCGAATGGCTTACCGTGTTCAGCGGTGAGGCGCGGCTTCGGATCGAAGGTGTCCACCTGCGAAGGCCCGCCGTCCATGTAGAGAAAGATGACCGAGCGGGCGCGGGGCGAATGGTGCGGCGTGCGGGGCGCGAGGGAATTGGCCGCGCTGCCAAAAGCCTTGTCGGCGAGCAGCGACGTTAGGGCCAGCGTGCCGAAGCCGTTGGCGCAGCCGGCGAGCCATGCCCGGCGGGAAAGTGGCTGGGATTGGAATCTACCGCAACGCGCCATGGTTAGTTGAGGTAGATAAACTCCTTCACGTTGAAGAGCACGTGCCCGAGGTCGGCCCAGACGCGCGCGTCGGCGGACGTGGACCCGAGGCGCTCCGCCTGTGCGCTGACGAAGGCCAGCGCGTCCTGCAATTCCGGTTCGCTCGGCGGACGGCTGAAGGCCGCGAGATACATCTGACGCACGCGTTCGGCGGGTTCGCTCACGGACGCGAGACGCTTCGCCCAGACGCGCGTTTGCTCCACAATGAACGGGTCGTTCATGAGGATGAGCGATTGTGCCGGGACGTTCGAGACGTTGCGGCGACCCATCGTGGTGAAGGGAATCGGCATGTCGAAGGCCAGCATCATCGGCGGGAGGAAATTCCGGCGCACCGAGGTGTAGAGGCTGCGCCGGCCCGCGCCGTCGAGCGGGCCACTGCCGGGCTTGCCGCGCCCGTCCATGAACGGCGTGAGATGCACCATCACGCTCGGGCCGCCGATTTTCGGGTCGAGCCGGCCCGAGACGGCAAGCACGGCGTCGCGGATGGCTTCGCCTTCGAGACGCCGCAGATTCGCGCGGTGAAGCAGTTCGTTCTCGGGATCAAGCTGTTCGGCGCGCGCGTCGTTCGGCGTGCTGGCCATCTGGTAAGCGCGCGTGAGCACCAGCTCGCGGATGAGCGCCTTCACCGACCAGTTCAGGTCGCGGACAAAATGGACGGCGAGGTGGTCGAGCAATTCGCGATGCGTCGGTGGCTGGCCGAGCACGCCGAGGTTGTCCACGGTCGGCACGAGGCCGCGTCCAAAGAGGTGGTGCCAGACGCGGTTGACGATGGCACGCGCCGTGAAGGGGTTTGCCGGGTCAATCAACTGCTGCGCGAGCTCAAGGCGTCCGCTACCAGTGACGAACTTTGGTACCTCGGTGCCAGACAATGCTTCGAGGAAGCGGCGCGGGGTTGCGCCCGCTGGATTGCGCGGCTGGCCGCGAACGAGAAGAAACTCGTCCACCCCGCTACCATCGAGCATGGCGGGTGCGACGACGCTGACGGGCTGGATGCGCGCGGCGAGTTCGGCATGGCGGGCGAGCGCCGGCTTGGCCGCGGCGGCGAGTTGCTGGCTCTCCGCGCTGCCGGGCGGGCAGAGCTGGTCGAGGTTTTGAATGAGCCAGTCAGCGAGCGGCGCAGTCTCGGCGCTCACGCGGCCGGATTCCATTTCCGCGATGACGCCGAGCAACTTCTCGCGCAATGCCGCCAGCTGGGCCGCTGGTGGGTTCGCCATCGGTCCGGCCAACCCGGCGGGCAGCTCCGGTTTCGTGTCCGCTTGCACAACCATCGCGATGGCGAGGGGGGCGGTGCCGACCGGGTTGAATTCGGCGTGGACGCGGTGGCCCCGGTAGGCCGCGAGCGGATGCTCGACCCATCGCCATCGGTTGCGCTCGTCCTTGAATTCACGGAGCAACGCGCCGTGGAGCGGGCCTTTGATGATGAGGTGTGAATCCACGGCTGCGTAGGCGCGCACGGGGCCGCGCACCAGGTACCAAAGGCTGTTCGCGGTGAGCGTCGTGTCCGGCGTGCGCAGAGTCTGGCCGCTGCGCTCCCATTCGCCCAGCGTGCCGACGTCGCGCTCGACGCCTTTCGCAGCGAGGCGATTGAACGCGGGATCGCGCACGGCGGCGGCGCGAGTCACAAGCCCGGTGAGCGGGCGTTCCGCGCTGTCACCGAAGATGATTTCGCCGGGTTGCGCGGGTCGCGTGCCGAACGCCCACCCATCCTGCACCCAATCTTTCGGGCCAGGCTTCGCATAATCCACCAGCACGCGGAGTGAAGGTGACGTCCCTGTCCCAGTTGCGGGTTGGGTCGAGGGAAATGGGGTAGTGTTGGTTAGGGACAGGAGTGTCGTCGTCACGCCGGGGCGCAGTGCGCGGGCGGCGGCTTGCAGCAACTTCGCCTGCTCGGCGGAGCGGAGTTGCACGAGCTGCGCAGCGATCTCGCGGTGCGTTTCCATCGCGGTGAAGGGCACCTGGCGGTAGGTGCTGCTGATGAGAAAGCCAGCCAGCGCGTAGTAATCCCGCTGCGAGATGGCGTCGAACTTGTGGTCGTGGCAGCGCGCGCACGCGACGGTCATGCCGAGGAACGTCTTGGACATCACGTCGAGGCGGTTGTCGAGGCGATCGCACTCGTCCTGCCGGATGTCGACGGGCGAATGCACTTCCTCGCCGAGAAACCAGAAGCCCGTGCCGAGGACCGACTCGTTACCGCCGGTGGCCGGGTTAATGCGTGGTTTGGCGACGAGGTCGCCCGCGAGGTGCTCGATGACGAACTGGTTGTAAGGCACGTCAGCGTTGAGCGCGCGGATGACGTAGTCGCGGTAGTGATAGGCGTTCGGGATAGGCGGCTCGAACTCGTGCCCGCGCGTCTCGGCATAACGCACGAGGTCGAGCCAATGGCGCGCCCAACGCTCGCCGAAGGCGGGGGAGGCGAGGAGTTTGTCCACGACGCTGGCGATGGCGCTTTCTCTCCGTCTACCCGTCTCCCCTTCTCTCTGTCCCGCTGGAGAGGGAGTGACGGAGGGCAGGAGAGAAGGAGAGAGCGCGCGGGCGAACGCTTCAGCGTCCTCGGGGGACGGCGGCAGGCCGATGAGGTCGAAGTGCAGGCGGCGGAGCAGGGCACGCGGGTCGGCGGCGGGCGCGGGCGTGAGCTGCTTGAATTCGAGCTTGGCGAGGATGAAGCGATCCACGGGCGCGGCGCTCCACGCGGAGTTTTTCACAGCAGGAACCGGCTCGGCGCGAGGCGGCGTCCAGCTCCAGTGTGTTTGCTTGCGCTGTTGAAGATCGAAGCCCTTTCCGCTAGCGCGCTGCGCCGCCGCTTCAGCCGGCCACGGCGCGCCGCGCTTCACCCACTCGGCAAGCGTGGCGACCTCCGCATCGCTCAGGCGCGACTTGGGCGGCATCTGCAAGTCCTGATTCCCGTAGCGGACGGCTTCGAGAAGAAGGCTCTTGTCCGGCTGACCCGGAACGACGGCGGGCCGGGTGTCGCCGCCCTTGAGCGCAGCGGCGCGCGAGTCGAGGAGCAGGCCGCCTTTGAGTTTCTTAGCGCTCGCGCTATGGCACTCGTAGCAGCGCTCGGCGAGTAGCGGGCGAACACGTTTCTCGAAGAATTCTAAATCCTCCGCCGGAAAGGCCGATGTCTGGGCTGCGGCGTCGCGGATGCCGACAACAAGCGCGCCAGCCAGACAGGCCAAGACCGCAAGTTGTCGAACTGATGGCTGGGAGAAATTCCGCACGAACAATGGGACGGTCGGTGCGCGCGGCTACTTCATCGGCCCGCCGTCGAGCGGCTTGCCGTTGGTGTCGAGGATCTGGAAATGGTGCACGCCGGGGCCGTCTTTTTCGACGAAGCTCCAGACGAGCTTCTTGTCCGGTGTGACCTCGATCATTTTCGTGCGGTCCGCGCCGATACCATAGCAGGCGATGACGGTGTTGCCGTTGGGCAAGCGCTGGCCGCCGCAGGCGTCCTTGATGAGCGGCTTGTCGAAGCTGGAGTTGTCCACCTGCCAGACGGTTTTACCTGCCTTGTCCACTTCGATGGAAACGTGGCCGTAAGTGCAGTTGATGAGCGTGTTGCCGTTGGCGAGGCGGATGGCGGTGAATGGCCAGTTGGGCGTCTTCACCTCCCAGACAATTTCGCCCTTTGAAGTGTATTCGCGGACGACCTTGTCGTGGAGTTGGGGAATGAGGTAGTTGCCATTGGGAAGCTTGCGGGCCATGCGGCTCTGCATGTGGTGGTTGGTGAGCTGACAGGAGATGGGAAACTCCACTACGATTTTACCGGTGCGGTCAATTTCCAGCAGCCGCGGCTTGGGGCCGGCCTCGGTGACCATGATGCGGCCGCCTTCGACGACTTGCGCGGTATTGACCTCGGCTTGCGTGCCTTTCCACTCGAAGAGCTTCTGACCGTCGCGCGTTATTTCCACCACGCCCCCGCCGGGGTAGTCCTTGGATTTGGAAAGGGTGAGAAGGAGGTTGCCGCTGGGAAGCATATAGCCATCGCGCGTCGCGTGCGGGTAACTCCAAGTGGTCTTGCCCGTGCCATCCACGATGCGTGTTTGGCCGCCGAGGGCGAGGAAGGAGTGGGTGACGGCGGTCTGGGCGTGCAGGCCGGTCAAGCTGACCAAGGCGAACGCCAAGGCCAGCGCGGGGGGGCGAAGAAAAGTGTGCATGGGCGAGATTGAAGACAACTTTCAGAACGGAAGCAACCGCAACTGCCATCCAAAGCCCACCACGGGGTTTATGACTATGACCGGACTTTGAGCCCGTATCGGTTTGGCGGACAGCCTTAAGTAGACTGGCACGGCTGATTTAGTTGAGTCGCCTGCTCTAACCGTTGAGCTACGGGCCTAACTTCGAAAAATCAGTGTTCATCGGCGCCCAGCTATGGTTTTATCGTAGCACTTAAGTTGACCGCACCATGAAATCTTTGCTTCGCCGTTATTCTGTCCTGCTTGCGCTACTCATCTACTGGGTGCCCCAGTCACAGTCGTACGCGCAGGTGGCCGCTCCTCGCGTGCAGCAGATCGAGGTCCGGCACGTCGGTCCCGCCGCAGCCAGCGACGAATTAATTCGCGCCAACCTGCGTGTGAAAGTGGGCGATCCGCTGTTGAAAAACAACGTAGATGACGATGTGCGGAACCTCTACAACACGGGCTATTTCTACAATATTCGCGTGGCCGAGGAGCGCGTGGACGGCGGTGTGAAGCTCACTTATGTGGTGCAGGGTAAACCACTACTAACGGAGGTGCAGTTTGCAGGTAACACAAAGTTTAGAAGCAGCAAGTTACAGCAAGAGCTGACCTCCAAGGTTGGCCAGCCGCTGGACGAGCGTAAGCTCTTCGCCGACGCACAAAAAATCCAAACCAAATACCAGAAGGCCGGTTACCAACGCACGAAGGCGGAATATAAGCTCAATATTAATGAAAACGCTGGGCGGGGCACGGTTACCTTCGAGATCACCGAGGCTCCCAAAGTCAAAATCGCAGAGATACAATTTGTGGGCGCGGCGGCCTTTTCCGAGAAAGAGCTGGCCCAGCAACTGAAGACCAAGCAGAAGTGGATGTTCTCCTGGCTCACCGGCTCGGACAAGTTCAAGGATGACCAGTTCGAAGACGACCGCGAACGGCTGGCTGACTTCTACCGGAACAAGGGCTATCTGGACTTCGAGATCAAGGAAGTGACGTTCAAGTATCCCCGACCCGACCGCATGGTCATCACGTTGCAGCTCTTCGAGGGTAAGCCATACAAGGTTGGAAACGTTGCTGTGAAGGGCAATGCCATATTTTCTACGCCAGAGTTGGAGCGCGATCTCCGCATGACCACGGGCCAGACCTTTACGCCCGACGGGCAGCGGAAGGACGTGGAAACGCTACGCGATTTCTACAGCTCCAAGGGGTACATTGATGCTCGCGTCAACGCCGTCCGCACGCCCAACACCGAGACGGGCAAAATGGACGTAACATACCAAGTGGCCGAAAACGACAAGTCCCTAGTCGAGAAGATTGAAATTAAGGGCAACGTAAAGACCAAGGACAAAGTGCTCCGCCGCGAGTTAGCTATCTCGCCGGGCGAGACGTTCGATATGGTGCGCGTGCGCCTGTCCAAGCAACGGCTCGAGAATCTCAATTACTTCGAGAAAGTGGACGCGCAGCCAGAGCCGACCGAGGTACGCGACCGTAAAAATCTCGTCATATCCGTCGAAGAGAAAAACACTGGCAACATGAGCATGGGCGCAGGCTTCAGCTCAATTGAAAGCGTGGTAGGCTTCGTTGAGGTAAGCCAGGGTAACTTCGACTTGTTCAAGCCACCTTGGTTCACCGGCGGCGGCCAGAAAATGCGCCTGCGCGCCAGCTATGGCTCACAGCGGCAGGACTACCTTTTGAGCTTCGTCGAGCCATGGTTCCTCGACCGCAAGCTCGCGTTTAGCGTAGACCTGTACCACCGAAATACCGCCTTCCAAAGTGCGCTTTACGATCAGGTACAGACCGGCATGAGACTCGGCTTAGAGAGGGCCTTGTGGACCGATTTTATCCGCGGCAACGTAGGTTACACAATTGAGGATGTGGGCATCAGCAATGTAAGCCCTGCTGCTTCGCCAGAGTTGAGGGCCGAAGACGGCACGCAAATCGTTTCAAAACTTAGCGCTGGGCTGGTGTATGACACCCGTACCGGCGGTCTGGTGCCCACGGGTGGTCAGCGCGTCGAGTTCATTTCTGAGTTAGCGGGTGGACCGCTAGGCGGCGAAACAGATTTCTACCGACTTGAAGTGCGCGGCTCACAATACCTACCGGGCTTCTGGTCAGGCCATGTTTGGGAGCTAATTGGCCGAGCCGGCTCTATTCAGGGCTTCGGGGGCGACCGCATCACGCTCTTCAATCGCTACTTCCTCGGTGGCCCGCGCACGATGCGCGGCTACCGCTTCAGCGACGTTTCGCCGCGCGACTCGCTTGCCGAACCAATCGGCGGCAACACTTACTGGTTCGGATCGATCGAATATTCTCTTCCGCTGATAGAACGACTGCGCTTCGCGCTATATTATGACGTCGGTAACGTTTATAGCTCGTCCTTTAGCTTCAACCCGAACAAAGCGCGCGGGGAGACCTTCTACCAAGACAACGTAGGCTTTGGGCTGCGCATCAATATTCCTAACCTCGGCCCGCTGCGACTCGATTACGGCATTCCCTTAACGGCAGACCGCTTCCAAAACAAAAGCGGCCGCTTTAACTTCGACGTGGGCTTCACGCGCGATTTCTGAGCTGCGCCGAACAAACGCCATCGAACTAAACCCATATCGTTATGCTTCATTTCCGTGCCTCAATTCTCAAACCAACCCAGCTGCGATTGCTCATCGGCGTGGTAGCCGTCGCTTGGTTCGGCCTCACAGCTCAGGCCGCTGACCGCATCGCCATCGTAGATCTCAAGAAGGTATTTGACGGCTATTGGAAAACCAAGCAAGCCGATCTAAACCTTAAGGAACGCGCCGGCGAACTAGACAAGAAACGCAAAGACATGATCGACGATCTCAAGAAATCCGGCGACGAATATAAGAAACTGGTCGACAGCTCAACCGACTCCACCGTTTCGCTCGAGGAGCGCGACCGCCGCAAAAAGTCTGCCGAGACCAAGCTCCGCGAACTGCAAGAAATTGAGCAAAGCATCCGTCAGTTTGACCAAGGCGCTCGGGCCCAACTCGGCGAGCAACAGCGCAACATGCGCGACAAGATCGTGGTTGAGATTCGCGACTTGGTTAATAAGAAAGCCAAAACCGCTGGTTACGCCGCCGTGCTCGATAGCGCCGCTGAGAGTGCCGCCGGGACCCCCATCCTGCTTTTCAATGTCAACCTACCCGACCTCACTGAAGAGGTCATTTCGCAGCTCAACGCCACAGCCCCCGCCGGTGCGCTGGTCAACCCGGGAACGCCAGCTCCCGTCCGCCCGAAGTAAGGTCGCCAGAGGTGAGGTGGCTTTTCCCATCTCTTCACCTTGAAACTACCTGCTGACTGACCAAGTCTTCAGACCGACACTGTCAAACCTTGCCGTTTTACAAATATGGTCCCCTAACCGGGCGGGTCACAACTTCTTGGCCGTGACGAGGCTGCGGTCAGCGGCGGTGGGGGTGTAAGTCAGGTCGTGGAAGCCCACTTGCACGAACAACTCCGCCAACTCGCCTAACGAGTAACATTTTCCCTCGGTCGAGTGCATAAGGATGACGGAATACTCTGCCACGGGTAACGGCCCGGTCTTCTCCGCGTTGAGGTGCATGTCATGGATGACAAGCAACCCGCCCGACGGCAATGCAGCACAAGACTTTTCCAGCAGTCGCCTCACCACGGGTGCGTCCCAGTCGTGCAAAACATTCGAGAATAGGTGCATATCGTAGCCCGTCGGAAGTGGTTCACTGAACATATCACCGGGCCGGACGTTTACGCGGGCTGTGAAACCACGCTCTGCGATGTGCTTGACTGCTACGATGTCCACCGGTGGCTTCTCGAGGACGGTCGCGCGGACGTCGGGATGACCCGCCGCAATGGCACACGCATAGATGCCCGAGCCGCCCGCGATATCCAGCAGCCGCGTGCGTCCGCCAGGCTGGAGCGCCTTCGCGACGGCACGCCCGAGGTAGATGCCGCGGCAATCCATCGCCGCCGTGAAGCGCTGGGCAAAGTCTTCCTCCTCCATAGCCTTGCTCCATTCTTTTTCGGACTTGGAGCTGCCCCAATTCGCGGGCTTATCGGTGCGCAAAACCTTAAGCATGTCTAGCGTTACGGGTCGATCCCTGAGCGAACCGAAGTAAGGACCGAGAAACCAGGGCGAGCCTTTCACGAGATGCTCACGTGCGACATCGGTAACGTAATGAACGCCGCTGGTCTCACGAACAAAGCCGTTCGCCTTGAACAGGGTAAGCATCACATCCACCGGCCTTGTGGCGAGTTGAAGCTCGCGACAGATCGTAGCCGCGTCCGATGGATGCGCGGCCAGCCAGGTGAAAAAATCGAGGTGGACGACAGCGGCGTTGAGCAGGTCCACGGCGTAAATGCCGTCGCGGTAGCGGTAGACGCGGAGCGGATCGGTGGACGGATCACGGGTCAAATCAAGCATGAGCGGAGAGTGCGGGAGGTGGAGCAAGGCGCAAAGCGCGAACTGGCGGCCGACCTACTCCGCGCGCAGGTCCGCCACCTTAAGTTGCACGTTGCGGCCGCCCCGGAATTCGTTCACCTCGGCGGTGAAGGCAAGCGCAAAGCGGGCGGGCGGCGTGAAGTTTTTGGGGACATTCCACCACACAGCCTCAAGCACGTCGTTGCCGTCGGTGACGTGCAGTTTCAGGTGTTGCTGCTCCTTGCCCATCCGCAGCGGCGGGCGGTGCAGGCGCAGGCCCCCAGCACTGAATTGAAACGGGGGATTGCTCATGCCGCTGGGCGCGAGCCGTTCCAGTTCTGTTATTCGCTCCATGGTCAGGTCGCGTAAGCAGACTTCGGCATCGAGCTTGAGCGAGGGCTGGAGTTGCTCAGGGCGCAGCGTGCGGCGGGCGATGGCGTTGAGGCGCTCGCGAAACGGGCCGACGTTCATCGGCTCGATGGTTACGCCAGCGGCCATCGCGTGTCCGCCATGGCGTGACAAAAGATCGTCACACTCTCGCAGCGCAGCGGCGAGGTCGAAGCCCTCAATACTTCGGCCTGAGCCGCGCCATTGCCCGGCATCGCCGCCAAGAATAAATGTGGGCCGATAAAACTCTTTTAGCACGCGGGACGCGACAATGCCTACCACGCCGATGTGCCACAACAACTGCCCTTCGACGATGACGAAGTCGCGCGCTGGGTCGAAGCGCGACCGTACCGCGCCGATAACTTCATTGGTGATGGCGCGCTCGATCTGCTGACGCTCGCGGTTGCGGCTGTCGAGCGCACGAGCGATTGGCTCGGCGGCGGTGAAATCGGGCGCAAGCAAAAGCTGCAGGGCCTCGGCAGCATTCTCCAAACGCCCGGCGGCATTGAGACGCGGACCAAACTGAAAACCGACTTCGTGAGTGCCAATGACGCGCTCGATTCCCGCCACCGACTTTAGCGCGAGTAAGCCCGGCCGCCGCGTCGCGTTGAGCCGCTCTAACCCAGCGGTGACGAGAATGCGGTTCTCACCTGTTAGCGGCACGAGGTCAGCGATGGTACCAAGCGCAACTAGGTCAAGTAATGGGCGTAAGTCAAAAGCCTGGAATTCGGCGAGTTGATGGTCACGGCCGTGCTTCACGAGTGCATGAGCGAGCTTGAAGGCAAGGCCGGCAGAACAAAATTCAGTGTAACCGTTAGCCGACGGTGATTGACTAGCGGGAAGCGCAGAAAGCCGCGGGTTCACCAATGCACATGCGGCTGGTAGCGGATCGGAGACTTGATGGTGATCCAGCACTAGCACATCCACCCCACGCGAATTTAGCCACGCGATGGTATCCACCGCCGTTGAGCCGCAATCCACGGCGAGCAATAGTTTGGTGGCAGAAAACTTCTCCAGGCAGTTTTGCAAGCCGTCGCGGCTGAGGCCGTAACCTTCGTCCATCCGGTGCGGCAGGTAGAAATCCACGCGCCAGCCAAGCGCACGGAGCACTTCAAGCAGCAACGCCGTGGACGTCACGCCATCTACGTCATAGTCCCCAAAAATGACCAATGGCTCGGCGCGCTCACGCGCAACAAAGAGCCGCTCTACAGCGGCGGCCATGTTGGGCAGCGCGAACGGGTCGGCGAGATTGCGCAAGCGCGGTTCAAGGAAATGCGCAAGGGCGTCCGGCTCGCTATGGCCGCGGTTGAGGAGACATTGCGCGAGCAAGGGCGAGATGCCGAGTTGGCCAGCCAATTTAGCAGCTAGCAAAGGCTGCGCGGGAGCAATGGACCATTGGAATTTCATCCTATCTAAACGGTGAAGAGGTGTTACGCGTGCCGCAGTGACAACACTTTAATTTGTTGAGGATGCCGATGAAATACGCAGCCGTGACCATGGATCAGAAAATGCCGCTCCAACTAAGCGCGCCATCCTCCCCCATGTTTACCGCCAAAGCGACGAGATCCAGTCCACATCCACCGGTATCTTTTAGGAGGTAGTTTGAGGCCAATAGCTGGTTAATCGTCAATAAATTGACTAGCTGATCAAACTCTTGTGAGAGCGTGTCAGCGTGACACTTCTGTTCAACCATGCTTTCCCCAAACGATGCGGGCAGCAGCTGCAGCGGTCAACGCGAAGCGTTGGGAGATGAGGGCTTAAGAAACGCCCGCCGGCACACGCCGCAAATCCCGCTCCCGTAATATGGCAAAGATTACCGGCGTGACCACGAGAATGTGTAAAAGGCTGCTCACCATGCCGCCGATGACGGGGGTCGCAAGCGGCTGCATCACCTCACTGCCAGGGCGGTGGCTCCACATGATGGGCAGCAGACTCGCCACGATGGTCGCCACGGTCATCACCTTCGGGCGCAGGCGCAGGCGCGCGCCGTCCTTGATGGCTTGCAGGAGGTCGTCGCGTGTGAAAGGTGCACCGGCAGCGGCGCGCTCGGCTTGTTTCTTCCCCACCATTTCCTCGAGATACACCACCATCACCACGCCGGTCTGGATGGCGGTGCCGAAGAGCGCGATGTAGCCCACCCACACGCTCACGCTGAAGTTGTAGCCCAGCAGGTATTGCAGGAAGACGCCGCCCGTCAGAGCGAACGGCACGGCGAGGATGACGTGCGCCGCCTCCTTCGCTGAGCGATAAACCATGTAGAGCAGCGAGAAGATGATGAGCAACGTCGCCGGAAAGATGTAGTAAAGCGTCTGCTGCGCGCGCACGAGGTTCTCATATTCGCCGCTGTATTCGATGGTCATGCCGGGCGGCAGCGTGGGGGCAATTTCCTTTTCCACGCGACGTTTCACGTCCTCGACAAAGCTGGTGAGGTCACGGTCCTGCACGTTCGCCTGCACGAAGACGCGGAGGCGGCCGTTCTCGCTGGCAATCTCGCTCGGGCCGGTCGCGCGGCGAATGGTCGCGAGCTGCCCGAGCGGAATGTGCTTCCCGCCGGGCGCGGCCACGAGCACGTCCCCGAGGCGTTCGAGGTCGTCGCGTTCGTCGCGCTGCAAACGCACTTGGATGCCGGTGCGCTCGCGCGGGTCCACGCGCTCGGCGGCCTGATAGGTGGTGCTCATCACTTTGCCGCCCAGGCCGGTCTCGACGGCGTCGAGCACGTCCTGCGCGCGCAGTCCGAAGCGCGCCATCGCCACGCGGTTCACCTCGACTTCGAGATACGGCTTGCCTTGCACGCGGCTGGGCGCGACACCCGCGGCACCCGGCACTTGGCGTACAATGCGTTCGACCTCAAAAGCCTTTTTTTGCAACTCGTCCAGCGAGCCGCCGAGAATCTTCACGCCGAGCTGCGCGCGGATGCCGGTGGAGAGCATTAGGATGCGATTCTCGATGGGCTGCAAAAAGCCGGGCACATAGCCGGGGACGTTCGCGAGCTTCTCGGTAAGTTCGGCGATAAGCGTTTCCTTGCTCGAGCCAGCGCGCCAGGCGGGGTTGCGATAGACGGTGGGAATCTTGATGAGGCCGAGGTAGGTGCGATTGGTGGGCAGCCACTCGGGCTTGAGCATGATGGTGGTCTCAATCATCTCGACAGGCGCAGGATCAGTGGCAGTTTCCGACCGGCCCAGCTTGCCGCCAACGCTCTCCACCTCTGGCAGGCTGCGGATGACGCGGTCCTGCCACGACATGACGCGCTTTACTTCGGTGAGTGAAGTGCTCGGCAGCAGCACGGGCATAAAGAGCAACGACCCTTCGTTAAGCGTGGGCATGAAGTCCTTGCCAAAGCCGGTGAAGGCACGAGCCAATTTCGGGTGGCCGGCCCTTTCAATGCGTTGCACCCACTCACGCGGAGCACCGAAGGCTACCGCGAGCGCAATGGTGAGCAACAACGCTGCACCGGCCATTACCGTTTTTCGCCAGCGTAACGCAAGGTCGAGCATAGGGTCGTAAATCGCCAACAGCACGCGCATGACCCAGTTGCGGTCCTCCGAATGAAACGGCCCGCGCACGAGGAACGAGCACAACGCTGGAACAATGGTCACGGCGAGAAGGGTCGAGCCAATCATCGCGAAGGTCTTCGTGAACGCGAGCGGGTGGAAGAGCTTGCCCTCCTGCCCCGACAGCGCGAACACCGGCAGGAACGCGAGGATGATGATGACCATCGCGAAGAAGATGGGGCGACCGACTTGTTGCGCGGAGGTGAGGACGACGGCCCAGGTTTCCTCGGCGGTGAGGCGGGGGGAGTGTTCAGTTTTCAGTGAGACAGTATTCAGTGGGGCGGCGGGGAGTGTGGAAGCGGTGGTTGGTGGCGTGGCGTTTGCCCCCTCAGCCCGGCTCTCTCCCCCGGTGGGGGCGAGGGAGGGAGAAGCGTTGGTTGCACTCGGCGCGTTCGCTGCGCCAACGGCAACTGATGACTGAACACTGGCTACTGAACACTTCCTCCCCTTCTCCTCCTCCGCCCGCTCGCAGTGCCGAATCACGTTCTCCGTCATTACGATGCCCGCGTCCACGAGCACGCCGATGGCGATGGCGATGCCGGAGAGCGACATGATGTTCGAGCTGATGCCGAACCGTTCCATGAGGATGAACGACACGAGAATCGAGAGCGGCAGCGGCACGGTGACGATGAGGATGCTGCGGAAGTGCCAGAGGAAAATGATGTGCGCGAGCGTGACGAGGAGGATTTCCTCGGCGAGCGCATGCTTGAGCGTGTCGATGGTGCGCTCGATGAGTTCCGCGCGGTCGTAGAACGACTTGATGGTCACGCCCGGCGGAAGGCTCGGCTGGATGGCACGGATTTTTTCCTTCACGCGGTTGATGGTCGCGAGGGCGTTCTCGCCATTGCGCATGACGACGATGCCGCCGACCACTTCGCGGCCGTCCACGTCCAGCGTGCCGCGCCGGAAGTCGCCGCCGATTTGCACGGTGGCCACTTCCTTGAGGTAGATTGGCACACCGCCGCGCTCCATCAGGACGATGTTCTCCAAGTCCGCGAGCGACTTCACCAAGCCGAGCCCGCGCACGACGAATTCCATGCCGTTCTCCTCGATGACCTTGCCGCCGACGTTGAGGTTGCTCGCGCCTACCGCATCCATGACGTCTTTCAGCGTGACCTTGCGAGCGCGCATCTTCAGCGAGCTGACCTCAATTTGATACTGCCGCACAAAGCCACCAATACTCGCAACTTCCGCGACGCCCTGCACCGCGTTGAGCTGGTAGCGGATGAACCAGTCTTGGAGGGCACGGAGCTGGCCGAGGTCGTATCCTGAGGCAGGCGAAGTGCGGAACGCAGCAGCTGCATTCGTGAGCGTCGAAGCACTAGCAAGCTGCGGGTCAACGTGGAGGTAATACTGATAGACCCACCCAAGGCCCGTGGCGTCCGGGCCAAGCTGAGGAACGACGCCGACGGGCAGTTGCGCGGTGAGCAAGTTCAGCCGCTCGAGCACGCGCGTGCGAGCAAAGTAATTGTCCACCTTCTCCCCGAAGATGATGGTCAATATCGAGAAGCCGAACATTGAGTTCGCGCGCACCGTCTTCACGCCCGCCAGCCCTTGCAGCCCCACTGACAGGGGATACGTGACTTGGTCCTCGACCTCCTGAGGCGACCGCCCCGCCCAGTCCGCGAACACGATGACCTGGTTCTCAGACAGGTCAGGAATCGCATCCACCGGCGTGCGGAACAGCGCGCGCGTGCCGAAAGCGACGAGGAAGAACACGCCGCACACCACCAGAAAGCGATTCCGCAAAGACCATTCGATGAGGCGGTTAATCACGGCTAGTTAGCGATGCGGCGTGTCGATACGAAGAAGTCACTTCTTTGCTGCCAGCTTCGCGAGGAACTTGGCTGGCTCTTTCTTAAAGTCGGGCTCGCAACCAGAGCAGCAGAACTTCACTTCCTGGCCCTCGTGCACGATGACGTGCGGCTTGCCCATCGAGCCGAGCTTCTCGCCGGCGACGATGCAGACGTCGAGCGGGTAGGGCTTCGCGGCGGTCTTCGCATCCGCGCCGGACTTCGGGGCTTCGGTCTTGGGTGCGTCGGCTTTGGGCGCGGCGGGTTCCTTCTTGTCACAGCCAACGAGGACAGTGACAGCAAGGGTGGTGATGAGGAGTGCGGATATGACTTTCATTGTTTTTGTATGTTTTGGGTTTCGGAAGCGGCACTCGACGGGAGCGCCAAAATTTTCTGTTGGAACCTGGCTGGGTCTTTCTCGAACTCCGGCTGACAACCAATGCAACAAAACATTACTTGTTGACCCTGATAGATCAGCGTTATCGGTACGCCCATCGAGCCAAGTTTCTTGCCGCCGACGATGCATACCGCGAGCGGATAGGGCTTCACTCCGGGCGGAAGTGTTTGCGTGTGCAGAGAGGCTGGCAACGCTGTGGGCGCAGTGGACTCTTCAGTGTCGGCAGCCTGCAAGTTGAGTTGCGCTTGCCCGTCTATTAATAAATTGCCGGTGGTTACGATGCGCTCGCCTTCTTTTACTCCGTCAAGAATTTCCCAGTGCTCGTCGCCCGTCCGCCCGAGCCTCACGCGGCGTTGCTCGTAAGCGCCGCCGCCCTTATCCACATAAACCACCACGCGATTGCCGGTGTGAAGCACAGCTGTGCGCGGGAGCGCGAGGACTTCGGGCGAGTCGATGCTCACGACGGCCTCGGCGAAGGTCTTGTGGAGTAGCTCACGACGCGCACGGCCTTGCACGGTGATGAGCGGGTTCTGCAACTCGACGCGCACGCGCGCGGTACGGGTCGTGTCGTTGAGATTCGGGTCGATGAACATGATGGCGGCGACGAACTTCTTTCCCGGCACGCTGGGCACAGTGATTTCGACCTGCTGTCCGACGCGCACCCAAGTGAGGTCGCGTTCATAGAGGTCAAATTGGAACCACATGGTGAGGAAGTCAGCGAGTTCGAAGAGCTTGTCACCTTCCTTCACAAATTGACCCTCGTAAACCTCGCGCTCCACCACGGTTCCGCTCATCGGGGCAAGGATTTCGGTAAGATGATTGGTCTCGGACTTAAACGGTAGTTGCGCGATCTGCGCGGGTGTCAGCCCGTAACGCAACAAGCGTTGCTCGGCGGAGGCCATCAAGCGTTTGTGATCGGCTGTAAGCGTGTTGTTATGCGCCATCTGGTTCTGGCGGAAGAGCAGCGTGTATTCGCGCTCAGCGTTTAATAGCGTCGGGCTATAAAGCATCGCTAGCGGCTCGCCTTCTTTCACCTCCGCACCGAGGTGATTGACGTACAACTTTTCAATGCGGCCCTCGACGTAGGCCGTTAGCCGCCGGTGCTTTGTATCGTTATCCTCGATTGTCCCAGCCACACGGAGCGTGCGGACCAGCGGTAAACGACGCGCGGCAACGGTCTGAAGATGAAGAGCTTGAATGGCATTGCTGCTAAGACTCACCGTGCCGGGATCCAGCGCAAAACCCTGCTGTCCTTCGAAGACCGGTACTAAATCCATGCCACAAACAGTGCACTTGCCCGGCTTGTCCGACTTCACCCACGGGTGCATCGAACTCTGGTAATGCAGGACCTTGCGGCCAAGGGAATCTGACTTGGGCCCGGTAGCGAACTGGTGGTCGCCGCGAAAGTGACTCGCAGCAAACCAACCACCCAACGCAGCAAGCACAGCGGTGGCGACGAGGGCAAAGGGAGATTTGGCGTTCATACTGATAAGGGTTTTAGGATTATTTCATGGAGCGGGAGCAGAGGCAGCCGGATACAGGTGCTGCGACGCTGACTTGAGTTGCATGAGCAAACGAGCGAGTTGGAAGTAATCCGGCAGGTCGCACAAGGCAGCGAGGTCTGCGAGGGCGAGATGCTGCTCTACGATGGCGCGATCCCGCATAAGTTGGGCTTCGAAATAGGCGCGCCGGGCGTCTAACACATCGCGCAACGCGCCACGGTTGCCCTCCCACATTGCCTGATGCGAGGCCATCGCTAATTGTGAACGCTGAAGGATTTCGTCGCGGTAAAGCGACGCTTCGCGATGCGCCGTGTCGGTGGCCAAAGTAAGCCGCAGGATTTCCTCGCGCACGCTGGTTTCATAGTCGGCTATTTCCGCCTCAATGGTGCGGACTTTGGCCTCGTCGCGGAGCAGGTCGGCGCGATACTTGGGTGCGTTCCACCAAGGTAGATTGAGGCTGACGCTAAACATGCCCTCACGCAGGCCACCGTCCCCAGTATATTGGCGGCCGGTGATGCCGAAACTCACGTCGGGCCGCCGCAGCGTTTCGGTGAGTCGCGTCACCGCTTCAGCCTGCGCCCGGGCTTGGCGCAGCACCTTAAGGCGCGGCTCGTTCGTCGCGGCGTAATCAGCCAGCGCCGCCGAGTTCGCGATCGGCGCGGCCAAAACCGGCAGCTCCACCACCGGCCACAGCGCTTCCAGCGGGCGGCCCAAGAGGCGGTTCAACGCCGCGTCCTCAGTGCGACGTCGACTGTGCTCAGTGCGGATGGCATCGGCGCGGCGGCTCTTCTCGTTTTGTAATTGGAGCAGTTCCGTTTGTAGACCAAGGCCGGCGCGAAACCGTTCCTCCTGCAAGCCGATAAGCGCGGCCAGCCATTCGAGGTCGTTGGTCAGGAAGCCTGCGTTACGATGACTCAGCGCTAACCGCAGTAACGACCGCGTCATGTCGCGGCGGAGCTGCGTCTCGCGCAACGCGGCCTCTGTGGCCTCGGTCTGCGAACCGGCCACGAGGATTGCACGGTTCAGGCGCGGCCGGTCCCAAAGCGGCAGTTGCTGCTCGACGCCATAAATCAAGTCGCCGTCCTGGCTGGGCATGCGACGCGCCGGGCCAATCAGCCCGCCAAAGTTCACGCGTGGGTCTTCCCATGACCGCACGGTCTCAATGGCTCGCTGACTGGCGGCCACGCGCGCCTCGGCTACGCGCAAGCTGGTGTTGTTGGTGCGCGCCTCGGCGAATAGTCCCGCCAGCAGTGTCGGCGTGACGGAGACCGCATAGGAGCCTGTCCCCGGCGCGGCGGCCATGACAGAAAGACCAACCGTGCCTAGGCAGACAATGATCAATGCTGAGAGCAAACCTGAGATCCGAAATCCGCAGGCAGAATCGAGTTGCGACGGCGGTGCGGAATAAATCGCAAGCTGCCGACTTACTCGACGCCACGCTTTAGGCTTTGGGTTTCGGTTTTCTTTCGGAACTCGGATTTGATGCTCCGGATTTTGGTAAAAAATGGTTTTCATAAATTCGCGATCGGAGGACGGCCCAAGGAAAAAATCACACGCGTCCCAACGGGATACGTGAACACACTGCGACTGGGCGGCGCGAATTAGATGAGGTAGCTACAATGCCAAACAAACAGCGGCACCGAAGCGGGGACAGGCAGGGCAGGGAAAAAGTCGTACTCTGCTAAAGCGGATGGGCGCAGCGTTTGGAACTGCGTGGTCAACGGAAGTGACGCCAGCAACTGTCCGCGCGCGGATTCGCTTGCGGGCGCGGGAATCACCGGAACGGGCGTGGAATCTGCCGCTGCCATGCAACAACCGGAGTCGCCGCAACTGCAGGCCACCGGAGCCTCGCAGAGTTGCCGTGCTGGCATTGCTAAACCCGCCAAGTGCGAAAACGCCAAGGCGAAGCAGAAAACGAGGCTTACGAGCTCTTTCAATCATAGGCACACTATCTAATTTGAGAAACGAGTCAAAAGAATGTTTGTATTCAGGACGCATCTCCGGGGGCATCGACATGCAAACGATCCTGTTTAAGCGAATCTTCGTTTCAACGCAGAAATCAGAGTGCTTGGCGCTTTACGACCACAGCCCAAGACTGCTCAAGGCTTAGTTTGGCGCGCATGACATGAGCTTGCCCCCGGGAAGGACGCGGAGCCGCCGGCCACGCCAGACGACGGTGTTTCCAAGGAACGCCAGCCCCCAAATGGGGACATGAAGGAGATCTTTCAACACAACGTACAAGCCCGCACGAAGCGTGTAAGCATTGGATGTGATGCGCGTAACTAGGTCGGCCGTCATCAGGATCCGCAGTGCTACCGCAACTAGCAACGGGAGTGCCATCTCGGCCAAAGCACTTTGTGAACCCAGCTTGGCAACAAACCATACAACTGCCCACAACAGCGCATTACTCAGTATGCTGAAGAAATACGGCACGGGTTGGCAGACGCGGATAGTGCGCGCCCAACGAAGTTGGTGCGCCCAGATGTCGCGCCAGCCTTGCACGTGCTCGCGGCACTCAACCACTACAGGGCACAGCTCAATGCGGTAACCACGCCGAGCGATTTGGTTGCCGAGCTGGTAATCATCCGCGAGGTGGTCCGCCAATGCACGGAAGCCACCAATTTCATCGAGCTGCTGCCGGCGCGTGGCCATCACCGCCCCGAGAGCGAAATCTAGCGGCTTGAGCGTGCGCGATTGGAGCACCTGGCTCCAGAAATCCGCATTAACAGCCACGGCCTCCCATTGCATCGCGGGTGTGGTCGGATTAGCGAGCGCATAGAAGCAGTTCACGAGGCCAGCCTGAGGGTCGCGCAGCGGCTGCACGACCTGCGCCAAGAAGTCCGTCGGCACAAGCGTGTCGGCGTCACTAACGATGAAGTGGTCGTGCTGCGCAAGGCGTTCTAGGTGCGTGAGCGTCGAGACTTTGGCGTTCGGGCCAAACTGTTCGGCACAGACGACAAGTTGAGCATTTGCCTGCGGGTGTTCGGCGATAAGCTGGCGAACAACTTCGCCGACAGGATCCTTCTCATCCGCGACGCCGAAGAGGAGTTGCACTGGGCCGAGGTAGTCCTGCTTGAACCAGCTTGCGAGGCAGCCGCGCGTTTCGGGGTCTAGGCCCTTGAGCGGCTTGAACAACGTAACGCCGGGGGCAAACGAAGTTTCCGCCGCGCGCTGGTGTAGCGGGAAACACCGCGCGGCGAGCCACTGCCAGAGCGTGATGGTGAGGCTTAGGAGCGCGAGCGCGGCGAGGATGAGGTGCAGGAGCACGAGAAAAATTTAACCGGAGATGGGCGAAGACGGAATCACGAAGGCGCGGCAAGGCCGTTCGTGTCTTGGATTGCAGGGACGAGGAAAGCGGCGATGTTGCTTTGGCTCACGCGAAGCAGACTTTGCTGCACACACTAGTCACTACTCAGATAGAAAAAGTAACGTCGCCGCTGCGCTCTGTCGGTGCAGTCCAAGAAGGTTAAATCTGATCCGACGCCACCTTGCGGGCGACTTCCTCCAACGTCGTCTCACCGGCAAGCACGCGGGCAAGACCGTTTTGCCAGAGCGTGCGCATGCCTTGCTCGACGGCGATTTGCTGGATGAGCCTGGTGGGCTTCTTCTCCATCACGGCGTCGCGAACTATATCGCCCACCTGTAACAGCTCGGTAATGGAGAACCGGCCGCTGTAACCGGTGTCATTGCACTCCGCACAACCAGAGCCTTTGCGGAAGGAGGCGTTATCGATCTGCTCCTGCGTCAGAGCCTTAAGCAGCGCGGCCTCCGGTTCGTAAGGGATGGCGCAGAAGGCGCAGTTTTTTCGCACTAGCCGCACGCCCATCACGCCAAGGATAGACGAGGCCAGCAGGAATGGCTCAATGCCCATGTTTATTAAGCGGGCGAAGACGCCCGCCGTGGTGCCGCTATGAACAGTGCTAATGACCATGTGCCCAGTGAGCCCCGCTTGCACGGCGATGCCGGCTGTCTCTGGGTCGCGAATCTCGCCCACCATGATGATCTGCGGATCTTGTCGCATGAGCGAGCGGAGGGCGCTGGCGAAGGTGAAGTCCTGCGCCGGATTCAACTGCGCCTGGCTTACGGTTGGGATGGGCACCTCCACCGGGTCTTCGACCGACGCGATGCTGACGGCGGTACCATGCTTGGCGAGCAGGTAATGCAGCGCGCTATAAATAGCCGTGGTCTTGCCGGAGCCGGTTGGGCCGGTGAGCAGGATGAGGCCATTGGGCTTGTTGACGAGCTGAATGAACTTCTCCTTGGTATCCGGATCCAGCCCCAGCTTGTCGATGTCGAAGGACCGCGAGGTTGGATCGAAGATACGGCAAACTACTTTCTCGCCCAACATGGTGGGAAAAATGGAGACACGGAGCTGAGCGTTGCCGAACTCTGGACCCATGTTGACCTTGCCGTCCTGTGGAACGCCTGTGAGATGGGAAGCCATGTTGGCCATAACCTTAAAGCGACCGGAAATCCTTTCCCGCAGTTCACTGGGTAAGTGGATCATCTCGGTCAACTGGCCGGCGACACGGATGCGCACAGCCATGGATTCTTGCCACGGCTCGAAATGGATGTCGCTCGCCCCCGCCTGCACTGAGTCGTGGACGATGTAGTTCACCAGCGTGCTGATGTCGGCATCAAGCACCGTGGGAAGGGATTGCAGATAGCTGGTCGTGTGGCTCATGGCAGCGATTAAAACTGTTAAGACTGTGCCGGAAGCGAGCGAGGCGGGCAAACGGTTCTTGCGCCCATCATCTGGACGCGTTGACGCTGTCGTGACCGCGCGGTAGCGTCGCTTCATGATAGATCTGGCTGAAGCACAGCCGCGGGGGGCCGACCTTACGCTGCCCACCGCCCGCGCACCCCGCCCACCCACCGAGACTGCCGAACTGTCCGCTGAAATCCATGCGCTCAAGCGCCGCCTCAACGCTGTCATCCTCGCGCATAACTACCAAGTGCCAGAAATTCAGGACGTGGCAGACTTCGTGGGCGACTCTCTGGGCCTCGCGCAGCAGGCGGCGAGCACCAGCGCGGACGTGATCGTTTTCTGCGGTGTTCACTTCATGGCCGAGACGGCGAAAATTCTCAACCCCAGCAAGCTCGTCCTGCTGCCCGACCGCGACGCCGGCTGCTCGCTGGAAGCCAGTTGCCCCGCGCCCGAACTGGAGAAGCTCCAGGCCACCAACCCCAATTTCTACACCATCGCCTACATCAACTGCTCGGCGGCTGTGAAAGCGTTGAGCGACGTAATCGTGACCAGTGGCAACGCGGAGAAAATCGTCCGCGCTGCACCAGCGGACCGCGACCTCCTCTTTGTGCCCGACGAAAACCTCGGCCAGTGGGTCATGGAGCAGACCGGCCGGCCGATGACGCTCTGGCGCGGCAACTGTTACGCGCACGTTGAATTCCAGCGCGATCAGATTCTTCGTGCCCGTGCCGCGTATCCCGATGCGAAGATTGTCGTCCATCCCGAAAGCCTGCGCGAGGTCCGACAACTTGCCGACGCTGTTTGCTCGACCGAGAGGATGGTGACGTTTTGCAAGAGCGACCCAGCGCGGCGATTTGTCATTGTTACCGAGTCGGGAATCATCCACCGGATGCGAAAGGAGTGTCCCGGCAAGGAATTTCTCTGCGCGCCCGTTTTTGATGTGCTGAGAATGCCTACGGACACCTGCCGGTGCAGTGAATGCCGCTACATGAAGATGAACACTTTGGAAAAGCTGCGAGACTGCATGGCGCGCCGCGCGCCGCAACTTGACTTGCCCCCCGAGATAATCACCCAAGCAAGGGTTCCCATGGAGCGTATGCTGGAAATTTCTGCGCGCGCCTGACGGCCTCGGTACGGTCGGCTCAAAGATCCAGTGGGCCGGTAAGCTTTTCGCCATCCATCTGGTAAATGCCGACGAGATATCCATTCTCGCGGATTTCGCCGACATGGAGCTTGCCGTAGAGCGTCACGGTCTGGTCCATGATGGGCTTCACGCCCTTGCCGGTCATCTTCACGCTGACCCACTCGTTGATCTTGGGCACCGTGCCATAGCAACACATGGACTGGTCGCGCATGATGAGCAACTCGGTGATTAACCCGCCTTCGACCTTCAACGGGAGCATGAAGCCTTTGAGCGCCACGCGCTGCTTGTCGAAGGCCTTGACGGTGGGAGGAATCTGCTCTTTGGGCGGCTTGCTTGGGGTGGGGGTGTTGGTTGCGGCCGGGGCATCGTCAGGAATGTCGTAGTTAAAAGTTGCAAGGCGGTCGAAGCCAACGATGAGATATTCGCCGTCTTTTTGCACGGCGCCGAGCGCAGCGGGCGCATTAGTAGGGGCGACTTTCGTCTGAACGAGGCCCGGCGTGAGCTTTTGGATCGGCGCACCGCGCACCAGCGCCTTGCTGGACTTATCAGGCTCAGCAGCGGTGGCGAAGAAACCAACAGCAGCTAGGGCGGCGAGGTTGAGAACGTGCTTCGGGTTCATGATTCGGTTTAATTTTTGACGGGCTCCGGAGTGACCCCATTCGGAAAGTTAAATTTCAATGCGCTGTAATCCTTGCCGCGCACGCTAATCTTCTTTAGCTCCACATCGAAACTTTTGGCTGTTTTGAGCCAGTCCGCCTGCGCCTCGAACTGTGAGGAGTCCCCGGCCTTCTCGCCGGTTACGGCATTGGCAACGGTCTTGAGATTGAGTGTCTCCGACTTGCCCGCCACGGTACAGGCCAATTCCAGCGTCTCCTGCGTGATGCGTTGGGAACCGCTCATGTGCGGCTTAAGCACATAACAGGTGAGTTTGCCCGCTGCCGCATCGAGTACAAACTCCAGATGCGCAGCTTCATTACCGAGGTCAATGGCCGTACCGCCATGCGGCGGCTCGTGATGATGCCCGCCGCGGCCATGGCCAGCAGAGGACTGAGACTGGCCGCAACCAACCCCACAAGCCAGCACACCGGCACAGAAAAGCGCTAACAGAATTTTCATGAGATAAACTCGTGCAATCACCAACATTTTTTCGCACAAATCAAAGCGATTGCCAACCATATCTTTGGGTTTGAAATGAGCGAGGCCTTGCACCGCTGGCTTGCAGGGCGCAATCTTTTTCCCTTACTTTCGAACAAGGCGATTGAGTCCAAAGTCATTATACGGTGCTCTTGTTAGCCCCCAACCCCACCCACTGCCGGCCTGCTAGGCTTGGTGCCGTGGTGTTAGCCGTGCTGAGCGCGCTCGGCAGCCCGGCCGCCAGCAGTCATACGGAGGCTCCCGACAACGTCTTTTTCCGTCAAGGGATCATCCCCAAGCTCCGGATTGAAATTGCCCCGGCGGAACTCACCAAACTCAACAAGGACCAGCGCAGCTATGTCCGCTGCACTGTGCGCGAGGGGGACGACTTCATCTTCCACGACGTGGGCATCCACCTCAAGGGCGCGGCTGGCAGCTTCCGCCCCGTCAACGACCGGCCGGCCCTCACGTTGAACTTCGACAAATACCGCGAGAAACAAAAGTTCCACGGCCTGGACAAGATCCACCTCAACAACTCGGTGCAGGACGGCACCTACCTCAACGAATATCTTGCCTCCGCCCTCTTCAACGCCGGCGGCGTGCCCTCGCCACGTGTCTCGCACGCCCGCGTCTGGCTCAATGGCCGTGACCTCGGCTTCTACGTGCTCAAGGAGGGTTTTGATACGCAGTTCATGCGCAATCACTTTGGTAGTAAGGCGGGCACCTTCTACGATGGCGGTTTCTGCGCGGACATTGACCAGCGCAAGGACCGCAAAATTGGCCAGGGCACAAATGATCAAGCCGACCTGAAGGGACTCGTCGCCGCCTGCCGCGAACCCGACCTCGCCAAGCGCGCCGCCCGGCTGGAAGAAACTCTGGCCATCGACCATTTCCTCTCGGTCGTGGCCTTGGAGATGATGACCGCGCACTGGGATGGCTACGCGCGTAACCGCAACAACTACCGACTGCTCATACCGGCGGGCAGCACCAAGGTTCACTTCCTCGCCTCCGGCATGGACCAGATGTTCGGCGACCCGAACTTTCCCGTCTTCGACAGCATGGGCGGCTTGGTCACCAGCGCCCTGTGGCAGCTTCCGCAGACGAAGCAACTCTACCGCGACCGGGTGGGCTACCTGCTCACCAACGTCTTCACCGCCGAGTTCCTCACCAACGAGACCGCCAAGGTCCACGCCCGCGTCCGGCCGGTGCTGGCCGAGATGAACGAAGGCGCGGCAAAGAACTTCGACAACACCACCCGGGACATGAACAACCGGCTCCTCGCCCGCATCGCAGGCATCCAGAAGCAGGTGGGCATCGCGCCGCCCAAGCCGGTCAAGCCCGACGCCAACGGCGTGCTCAAGATCGGCAAGTGGGAGCCACAGTTGGATTCGGGGGAATCCAAGCTGGGCGAGGCCGACCGGGGCGGCGTGAAGGCCTTGGAGATCAATCTCGAAAAGCCCAACCGCGTCGTCGCCTCGTGGCGGACGCGGGTGCTGCTGGACGCGGGCAAATACCGCTTCGAGGGTAAGGTTGCCACCAAGGATGTCGTACCGCTCAAGGAACCGACCGGCGAGGGCGCAGGCCTACGCATTTCCGGCTCCAACCGGCCCAACCAAGTCAGCGGGGACAACGACTGGAAGAAAATCTCCTATGAGTTTGAGGTGTCCGCGCCCTCCACCGAGGTCGTCCTGGTCTGCGAATTGCGGGCCGAAAAGGGTCGCGCTTGGTTCGATCTCAGCTCCCTTCAAATCACCCGGCAGAATTAAGGGCGGCTGGCACACAAGCTTGCCACCGGCACAGCGCATTCGCACTCTCTGCTCGTCGTGTCTGGCAAGCATTTCCTCATTATCGGCGGTGGTCTTGTAGGTATGGGCACCGCCCTCAAGCTCGCGGGCCGGCTACCGGATGCGCGCATCACCCTGCTCGAGAAGGAGCCTGAAGTGGGCCGGCATCAGAGCACGCACAACAGCGGCGTGCTGCACTGCGGCCTTTACTACAAACCCGGCTCGCTCAAGGCCAGACTCGCGGTCAGCGGCATCGCGGAGATGACCGCTTTTTGCCGTGAGCACGACATCCCGCACGACGTGTGCGGCAAGCTCGTCGTGGCCGTGGATGACACCGAGGTCACACGGCTCAGGGATTTGCACGAACGCGGAGCTAAGAATGGCCTGCAAGGATTGCGTTGGCTCGGGCCGGAGCAGATGCGCGAGATCGAGCCGCACGTCGGCGGCGTGGCTGCCTTACACGTCCCACAGGAAGGCATCGTGGATTACGCAAAAGTTTGCGCGACCATGCAGCGGCTCATCACCAAGGCCGGCCACCGCGTCGTGACTTCCGCGCGCGTGACGGCGCTGCGGGCGTCCGGCTCAGGCTGGCTGGTGGAAACTACGGGGAGTGAGTTCGCGGGCGATTTCATCGTGAACTGTGCTGGCCTGCACTGCGACCGCGTAAGCGAACTAGCCGGCGAACGCCGCGAGGTGCGCATCGTACCGTTTCGGGGCGAATACTATCAGCTGCGGAAAGATCGCGAGCATCTCGTGCGACACTTGATTTACCCCGTGCCCGACCCGCAGTTCCCGTTCCTCGGGGTGCACTACACTCGCATGATTCACGGCGGTATCGAAGCTGGGCCGAACGCCGTGTTGGCCTTCGCTCGTGAAGGTTACAAGAAGACGGACCTGCGCGTGAGCGATCTATGGGACATCCTGACTTTTGGCGGGCTGTGGAATTTTCTCGGCCGACACAAGCGCATGAGTTGGGAGGAGCTCAAGCGCAGTTTTAGCAAGCGGCTATTTTGCGAGTCGCTCCAGCGGCTTGTCCCTGAAATTCGCGAAAGCGACCTCGCGCCCGGCGGCGCAGGCGTGCGCGCACAAGCGATGTCGCCCGATGGCACGCTGGTGCAAGATTTTCACCTCCTCGCCCGGCGCAACGCGCTGCACGTGCTCAACGCGCCAAGCCCCGGCGCAACGGCTGCCCTGGCCATCGGCGAGGAAATTGCCGGCCAGATCACAGCGGCCATGTAAGGGGTTTACCGGGTCAAAGCAGTTCCATCTGCACGCCACCAGGCCGGCGGAAGGCCGCAGTCGAGAGTCGCAATTCCTCCCGGTTGAGCCCCGCCTTACGACAACCTACCTCAAACAACTGCTCAATCTGATCCGCGCGGCGGCCGCTGCCGCGCATTCGTGCGCCAAACTTGGGGTCGTTGAGCTCGCCTGCGCGCACGGCGCGAATGCCAGCGATCACTTTATCCTTCCGTGCTGGAAAATGCTCCCCCAGCCATTGCTCGAACAGCGCCTTGTTCTGGTGGGGCAGGCGCAAGGTGACGTAGCCCGCGAAGCGCGCCCCTGCATCTGCTGCTGCTGCTAATAGCTGCGGGAGCTCATGGTCGTTTAGCCCGGGAATCATCGGTGCGGTCATCACACCCACTGGGATGCCCGCCCTGGCGAGATCGCGGATCGTCGCGAGGCGCGCGGCGGGTGGCGACGTGCGCGGCTCCATCACGCGGCGCAACTCCGGAGTCAGCGTGGTGAGTGAGATGAACACCACGGCGGCGTGGTACCGGGCGAGTTCCTGTAAAAGATCAAGGTCCCGGATGACGAGCCGGTTTTTTGTCACGATGCCCACTGGGTTCCGGAACTCTGCCAGCACGGCCAAACAGCGGCGGGTGAGTTCTAGCTTCCGTTCGACTGGCTGGTAGCAGTCCGTCACGCCACTTAGAGCAATGGTTTGCGGCTCCCACTTGGCGGACGCCAGTTCCGCCCGCAGCAACTCCGGTGCACGCTCCTTGACCATGATGCGCGTCTCGAAGTCCAAGCCGCTGGAGAAGCCGAGATATTCGTGCGTAGGTCGAGCGTAGCAGTAAATGCAGCCGTGCTCGCAGCCGCGATAGGGATTGAGGCTCGCGCGGAATCCGATATCCGGGCTGTCATTCCAGGCGATGGCCGTGAGCGAACGATCTGGCAGGAACTGCGTGTGGGGCAGCGGTTCCTCGGCATCGTCGAACTCCGGGTTGCGCTCCCGCGCAGTCGCCACGAAACGGTTCGTCGGCTGGGACAATGCCCCGCGCGTGGGCAGGGTGGCATCAGGCTGGCGATCGGGCGACATGCCGAGACGGATAGTTGTCCAGCCGCTTCCAGCAGCCAGATATTCCAAACTGCCTGCGCTTGCCTACGTCAGCCTTGGTGATAGCGGCGGTTGAAGTCGCGAGCGAGGTAACGCTCCACAGTCTTGAACTGCTCGAACCAGTGCGCGTATTCGGCCGTTTGCTCCTGACCGCGCGCCTTGAGGTCATCCAAGATGGTCTGGTACCCAAACTGATGGTCTTGCAGGAAAGTGAAGTAAAGCTTGTCGTCCCACTCGGAGACAGAGTCGGGCAGTTCGAACGTGCGGGGCAGTTCCATGCCAATCAAGTTCACTCCTTTCGCTTCGGACGCAAGAGCATCGCCTTCTTGTCGGTGCCTTCGACTTCCACGCTGTGGGTCTCAATGTCGGGGTCTTCTCGCAGGGCTTGATGCACCACGCGACGATCGTAAGCGTTCATTGGCTCGAGTTCGACGATGTCGCCCCACTTGCGCACCTTGTCAGCCGCGTCTTTGGCTTTCTTGATGAGCGCCTCGCGCGCGGCGGCGCGGTAACCACCCACGTCAACAGTGATGCGTGGGGCGCAATCGTCCTGATTAAAGGCGATGCGATTGGTCAGGTATTGCAGGTCGCCAAGGGTCTGCCCATGCCGGCCGATAAGCCGGTTGGACTCGGCGCACTGCACTTCTAGGAAGAGACCGCCGTCGTCGAGTTTTTGCTCAGTGATGGTGGCCTCGGTAAAGCCGAGGTGGTTAATTAAATCGGCTAGTATGGTTTTAGGTTCGGTGGTCATAGGGAAAGAGAGGAAACGGAATTATTTCTGCGGCTTTGGCTCCGGCTTGGCGGCTTTCTTGTCGTCCTGAATCTTGGTGAGTTTAGTTTGCAGGATGGTTAGCAGATTTTGGACGGTCCAGTAAAGTGTGAGCGCAGCGCTGAATCGATAGAGGATGACCACAAACATCATGGGCATGTATTTCATGATTTTCTGCTGCATCGGGTCCATGCCAGGGGAGGGCGGGGTGAGCTTGGCCTGATAGAACATGGTCACGGCCATGAGGATGGGTAGCGGGTTGATGGGGAAGCCCAGCAGGTAGGCGACGGTGTCCTCTTGCGAGAGGTCGTATGCCCAAAGGAAACTTTCACCGCGCAGTTCCATGCAACTTTGCAGCATGGTGTAAAAGCCAATGAATACGGGGAATTGCACAAGCATGGGGAGGCAACCGGCCATGGGATTGACCTTATTCTCACGCATGAACTCCATGGTCTTTTGGTTCATTTTAGTTGGGTCATCCTTGTATTTCTCTTGAATGGCCTTCATCTGCGGCTGCAATTCGGACATGCGCTTCATGGAGCGGGTGGAAATCGCAGTGAGAGGCCAGAAGAGCAACTTGATGATGATGGTGATGGCGATGATGCACCACGCGTAGCTAAGGCCGAAGGCGTGCAAGCCATTCATGGAGAGCAACAGTGCCTTGGCGAAGAAGCCAAAGAACCCGCCATAATCCATGATAAGATCCAGTTCGTTGCTCATTTGATTCCCGAGTCGAGCAAGCCGTTGGTATTCTTTCGGGCCGATATAAAGAGTGAAATCGCGGTGGATGGCGTTTGTTCCGCCAGGTTGGAGCGCCTTGGCGGGGTAAACGAGCGAGCTCTGAAAGCCGAACGGCGCAGCGAAAGCAGTATCACCCTTGGGAACGTCTGCCAGGTCGTGCGCCGGCAGCGCCACACGGCGTGTGTATACCTTCTCCGCCAACTCTTTCGGAATAACGGCCATGGTGAAGAACTGGTTTTGCGCTGCGACCCACGCGAACTTTCCCTCCACCGTGTGCTCGGTGCGCCTGGTGCCGGGGAAGCAGCCGAGTGTCGCGTTCTCAAAATACGTCTCCGCCACCGCGTCGCTCTTGCCGTCCCCAAACCAACTCACTTTCATCAACTGCCCCTTGTCCAACGGGTTGATGGGTGTGGCGGTAGCGAATACCCACTGCTGCTCCGGCACGACAATCGGCTCGCCCTTGGTGTTTTCCAACCACACGCTGACTTGCATCAGGTAGTTCGTGCCCGGCTTGAACTCTTTGACGATGCGTAAGCCGGTGGGGAGGATTTTTTCGGCCCGCACGCCTTGGTCTGTCTTGGCTAATGCGAACAATCCGTCACCCTGCAGTGCGTCACCGCCCAACAACGTCATCGCGGCAACGGGTGCCTTCGTGTTCAACGTCACCACGCGCGCGGAATCGGTGACTTTGCGGTTGCCGACGATCTTCGGAAAGCGCTTCAGCTCGGCGAGCTTTAAGCCCCCACCGTGCGAGGAGAACGTATATTTCACGTCCGCTGTCTCGAATACCACCAACTCCTCCTGGGCCGACGGCGCCATCCACTGCGTCGCCCCGGGAACAGGGGTGGTGAGCGCGGGCCCGGCGGCGTTGGTCGCACCAGCCACGGTGTTTGTACTCGTGACGGCCGACTTGGGCGGCGGCGGCGGATACATGATCTTGACCAGCTCGAACCAGCCGATAATGAGCAGGAACGAAACGAGGAGGACGATGACAGATTTACGGTCCATGAAAGGGGGCTATTGATTGCTGCCAAGCTGCGGAAAAGTGGGGCGAGTCTCCGGAGCCAGCGAAGCGGCGGGCGTAGGAAATGACGCCCGAGGCACGGCTGATTTCGACATCGCACCCGAAACCCAAAATCCAAAATCCGGAACCTTCTCTGGGACGGGATCGCAGCCGCAGCCACCCCACGGTTGACAACGAGCGAGGCGCTTCACCGCCAGCCAACCACCACGCCCCGCTCCATGTCGGCACACCGCCTCCGTCGCATACACCGAGCACGACGGCTCGAAGCGACAAGCCGCACCAAAGAGAGTCGTTAGCACGGGCGAGACAAACCAGCGGTAAAGCCGCAGCACGAAGAGAAGGATGTGTTGGGCGGCGTTCACGGGATAATATTCCTCTGCGCCCGGCCAGCTTTCACGGTGTCATGCGGGTTTATCCGTGGTTGTCCTTTGGAAAATGGTTTCATGTCTTGAGCAGCCCGGCCACGCGCAACGCGGCGAGGTAATCGCGTTCCACCTCGGCAAACGCTTTGCCTGCAATCGAATCGCGGGCCACGAGGACGATTTCCGAGGGCACACACAGGTCGTGCTGATGAATCCGAAACGCCTGCCGCAGAAGCCGCTTGGCCCGGCTGCGGACGACCGAGTTGCCAATGCGTTTGGCCGCTACTACGCCGAGTCGAGATGCGCCAGAGACCGGGAGCTCGACCCAATTTAACAGGACGCAGCCGCGCGCAAGGCGGCGGCCTTGGCCCTTGAGGCGGGCGAAATCGCGCGTCTGCTTAAGGCGTTGGACAGCACCGAGCGTCAGCCGCATGGACGGGCTGGCGGGCATAGCGTCACACCGGGGTAAGCTTCTTGCGACCCGTGCGGCGGCGGTTGCGGAGCACCTTGCGGCCGCCCCGCGTGGCCATGCGGGCACGAAAGCCATGCTGGCGTTGGCGGCGGATCTTGGAGGGCTGATACTGGCGTTTCATAGGCTAAATTTGGCTTCAAAAAAGTTTCCAGACGCGGCGCGCCGCGCGGTTTTCCGCCTGGAGCGGAGGGCGGAGGTTAGCGGAGGGAGGGGGGGTGTCAAGCGCCACAGCCACATAAGGCGCTATCTGAGCGAGAGCTGGCTCTCGATCCAACCGCATCAATGTTCTATGACTCTAGCCCAAAACCTCCACCCAGATTAGTTCTGCCAGCCGCAGACTAAATGATTGCCGCCGCAGCGCATATCCACAAATTCCCAGGCGGCGGGCTTCCCGGTTGCATTGCCTTTGCCTCATCGCATACTTCGCGCCATGCAAGTCTTCGTGGACGCGGTGGCCGCTGAACTAGAACGGCCGCGCGCGCTGCTCAAACAAGTGGTGGATCATCTTGCGTCGCACTACTCCGTGAGCCGCGATGAATTGGGCGCGTTCTTCACTGACCGGCTTAGCACACTGGAAGACTACGAGATTGACCTGCTGTTCTCGCCCGTTTTTACCCCCACGCTGACTGAGCAAGCGGCCTTCTCCGATTTGCTGGACCGCCAGACGCTCCCAGCCGCCGCATGGCCCGAATTGATCCGCCGCATGGCCGACCGGCCCACGGTTACTCGCCTCCTTACCGAAGACGGCACCGCCCACGCCATTCGACTGCACGAAGTCAGTCTCGAGCGCTTCGTCACTCGACTGAACCTTGACGTGGTAATTCCCGATCCACTGGGCAAACTGCTGCACTCTTTACCCCCACCGGGTGACCGCGCGCTGCTCAAGGCTCTAGCCCGCCGCATCGTGTGGAACAAAGAGCCGCGCCGCGAAATCCTTTTCCGCTACCTGCTGGCCGCGACGAGCGAGGACTTTTACCAGCGGGATGACCTGCTGGCACTCCTCAAACTCATGGAAACTTACCAGCCCAAGGACGCCCCTGACTTGCTTGGGCGCATCCCGCACTGGCAGGAAGTTCTCAAACAAGAGATAACCGCCGCCGCAAGCCCCAAGCCCTTCTTTGCTGCGCGGGTGCAAGAACTGCATGGAGGCGGGCGCGACCAGCGGCATCAGGACAACACCATGATTTCTGGCAAGCAACGTGAGCTAGAATTCTTGGGCCGGTTGAAGGGCGTGCTAGCCGCGTGAACGAGACACGCTTGTCCCGCTGGGGATTCACACGCAGATTGGCTCGCTGGCCAGTTTGGACGCGCTACCTCCTCAGGACTCACGCGGTCACGCCCCGAACTTATCGAACATCTTCGCGTTCGCCTGCATGAGGCGCATGAGATGTTTGGCCTCGAAGACACCCAGAGACCCAACGTTCGCTCCAGTCTCGGTGAAGCGATCAAGTTTGTCTGATCCACTGCACGCGCTGTGTAATAGCACCGGCTGCGGGTGCCACGAGTGACCCTTCATCGCGCACGGTGTCGAGTGGTCTCCCGTGATGACGAGCACGTCAGGCTTTTTTTCCAACAGAATGGGCAGTGCGGCATCAAAGTCTTCGATGGCCTTCTTCTTCGCCTCAAAGTTGCCGTCTTCACCATATTTGTCGGTATATTTGTAATGGAGGAAAAAGAAGTCGTAATTGTCGTATTCCACCAGGTACCGCTGGCACTGCTCGACGATGGTCTGCGGCCCCTCGACTTTCGTCATGCCCACAAGCTGCGCGAGACCCTTGTACATTGGATAAACCGCGAGTGCGGCGGGCTTGAGGTGGTAGCGCTCTTCAAAGAGCGGAATTTCCGGTTGGTGGGCAATGCCGCGCATGAGAAATCCGTTGGCCTTGGGATGGCCCGCGAGCACGGGTAAGGCTTTCTTATAAAACTCTGCAATCAGGCTGGCAGTTTTCTTCTGCTTCGCATTCTTGGGATTCTCAGGTCGGGCTTGGACAAGTTTTAAGCCCTCGCGGTTCGGATCCGTGGAACTGATGGGACCCTCTAGGCCCGGGCCACGAAATATGACCACAAAGCGGTGCTCCTTGCCGGCCTTGATGATGACCTGCGTGTCGCCCAGCTTATTAATCTTCTCTGCCAACAGCGTGCACAGCTCCTCGCAAACTTCCGTGGCGATGCGGCCGGCGCGGCGATCAGTGACGACGCCTTTCTTGTCGAGCGTGCAAAAGTTTGCGCGCGCTGCGACATCGCCAGCTTTTAATTCCATACCTAGCCCAAGCGCCTCGATCACGCCACGACCGACCTCAAATTCCAGCGGGTCATAGCCGAACAATCCGAGATGGCCAGGGCCGCTGCCGGGGGTAATGCCAGGCGCGACGGGGATCATGCGGCCCTGCGCGCAGCCGGAGCGCACGAGCACGTCAAGGTTCGGCGTGGTGGCGGCCTCCAGCGGCGTCATGTTGCCGGTGGCGGCCGTGGCGATGTCGCCCAAGCCGTCGAGCACGATGAGCGCAAGCTTGGCGCCAGTCTTGATAGTCAGCGAGGCGTAGATGTCGTCGAGTCTCATGGTCCAGTGTCAGGTCAAAACCGCGTTCAGACGGCGCATCGGACAAACTTCAGGCATTGGATTTCTTTAGCCGAAACGCCACCCGTATAGTGCTGGCAATACAAAACGGGCGTCAACGGTTTTGCCGGTGGCCGCACCACGTCAGCTAACGCGCTGGGGCGCATTGGACCGGGAAAAATCTAGCGAAGCGCCTGCCGCGCCGTCGCGCGACCACACGACGTGCCTTGCCCAACCAGCCCTTCACCACGCCATGACCTCCCCGCGCAGCGGCGCCAAGTCGGGGTCGGCAAGGGCCATCTGCGTAAACGACTCCGTACCCCCGTGCTTCTGCGCGACGACTTTAGCGCGGCCCAACCATTGCCGCGCAGCATCGAGGTTACCCATCTGGCAGGCATAGCACGCGAGGTTGTAGGGCACGATAGTTTCGTTGGGAAACTGCTCCGCCGCTGGGCGCAAGGCATCCCACGCCCTGTGCAGGCCGCCGCCCTCCATGCGGCGTGCGGCGTAAGCGCGGTGAACCCAGCCGGTCACATCATCGGGTGCCGTCTGGATAATGACTTCGGCCACCGCGTGAGCGAGCGACCATTCCCTCCGCCCCGCGTGGACGGCCCAAGTCACATGCAGGAACTTTGGGTGCGCCCGTGTCTCGGGAGCCACGCCAGCCAATTCCGCCTCGGCCTCGCCGGGCAAGCCGAGTTCCACCCAGCCTTCCGCCGCGCGAACCAAGTGGCTGTCGGGCGGTTCAAGATCGGCAAGGACGTTCACTCGCGAAGGCGAATCTGGTCGGCGGTCGGGAAGTCCGCCGGAATTTTCTGAGTGACCTTGCCGGTGGCCGCCCATTCCGCGCCGCGTTGGAAGGTGACGATGAAGCCGACGCATTGCTGGGCAACGCGTTTGCCGCCGCCCGCGTGGCCCATTGCAGTGTGAAACACGCGGCCTTGGCCGAACCCAATGGTCATGAGCATGGGCTCGTGGCGGTCGGTGCCGCCCTTGTCCTTCGGCGCGAAGGAAGTGGCGAGTACGGTGAGATTCTCTGCCGGGCCACGCAGGCGGTCGTAGAGTTCATCCTGCGCGTGCATCCACTTCGCGGGCAAGCCAGCCATGATGGGATGCTGTGGTTCGCGGGTTTCGACGGCAAAGGCGTGTTGCGGGCCGTGACTGCCGCCGCGGCCAGGCGCAAGGTCTTTGACAACTTTCGCCGCCTTTTCTTCCCAATAAACATACGGGCCGGACTTTTCGCTGCGCCCGTTCCAGCCGCCTAGGCCGATCATTTGATTATAGGCCGCCCAGCCGGGGAACGAGTTGTTCGCCGCGTGGACGCTGATGAAGCCGCCGCCTGCACGCACAAACTCCTCGAACGCCGCTTGCGTTTCCTTCGGCCAGTCTTGGCCATTGTAGTTGGAGACGACGAGCCGGTATTTTTTAAAGTCGGGCTTGAAGGTGGGCATGTCGTCCTTGTTGCCCGGCGTGGTGGCCACGTCCACGGTAAAGAGGCCGGTGTCTTCGAGGTACTTCTTCAAGCCAGGCGTAGTGCCCTTCCAGTCGTGGTTGTTCTGGCCGTCCACAATTAGCGCCTTGATGGCGGCGGCATGGGCGGACGTGGCTAAAGCCAGGACAAACAAGGGCGCGGCAAAACGTCGGAACAAATTCATGCCGCGAGTCTGCCGCGTGCCCGCACAGTCCGCAATTCCTTCGTGCGCCACATCCGGATGAAAGGTCGCTTTGACAATGGCGCGGTCCAGAGCAAACTCGCTGCCATCTCCGCCGCAATGGATGTGCTGCTCAAAGTCTTGGAATGGATCGTGGGCCCCGCCGCGCTGGGGTGGTTCATCTGGTGGCGGCTGCGTGAGGACGAGCAGGGCGGCATTGGTTTCATCGTTAAATTCGTGGCCAGCGCGGTCATCGGATGGATTTTCTTCCGCTATGGTGTGGCGTGGTTTCGGGAGGGTGGCCTGATGGCGATTGTGGGTTTGGGAGCTGGCATGGTCTCAGCGCTCGCGATGGGCCTGATCTGGCGGGAAGAGCTGGTAGGTGTTTTCACCGGGTTTTTCGGCAGCTTTTACGAGAATAACGCGCCGCTCGAGCCTAAGCCGTATTACGCGCACGCCGAAGCGCGCCGCATGGCGGGCGACATTCCCGGGGCCATCGCTGCCGTGCGCGCAGAACTGGAAAAGTTTCCGCAGGACTACGACGGCCGGATGCGGTTGGCCGCGCTGCTAGCGGAGCATTCTGAGGATCTGGCCGGTGCGCTCGCGGTCATCGAAGATACGTTGCAACTGCCGGGCTTGAAGCCCAGCCAGACGGCCTACGCGCTGAACACTGCCGCCGACTGGCACCTGAAAATCGCGCGCAACTCCGAGGCCGCGCGGCAATGCGTCGAGCGCATCGTGGCCCTATTGCCGGGCACGGACGCGGCGCTACACGCTGGGCAACGACTGGCCAACTTCACCTCGCAGGAGATGCTCGAGCGCGAGGACAATCGCCAGCCCATCGCCATCCCCGAGTTCGAGCGCAAGCTGGGCCTCAAGCGCCACAGGCACGTCGCGCCCGCGAAGCCCGACATCAACGCCGAGGAGCGCCGGTTGCGTGACCGGCTGGCGCGGAACGCGAACGACTGGCTGGCGCGCGAGGAACTCGCGCGGCTCTACGTCGAGGAATTCGAGTTCTTCGACCGCGGCCTGCAGGAGCTGGAGATCCTCATCTCCACGCCCGGCCAGCCCAAGCTCGAGGTCGTGCGCTGGCTGCACCAGAAGGCGGACTGGCAGGTGAAGTTCTTCAACGACGTCGAGGCCGGGCGCGCGACGCTCCGGCGCATCCAGGAGCTGTATCCTAACAGCGCCTTCGCCGAGCGGGCCGCCCGCGCGATGCTCTACCTCCAGCCAGTCAGCAAGTCCGAAAAGAAAAAGCCGGGCGAGCAGCCCGGCTTATCTGAAGTGTGAATTGACCCCGATTAGCGGGTGGCCGGAGGCGCCGGCGTGGTGACAGGCGCAGTCGTAGAACCACCTACCGATCCACCCTGCGCGCTTTGAAGCCGCAGGGCGATTTGCTTGTCAATCTCCGCCGCCAAGTCGATGTCAGTCCAGCCTGCGTCGGTGCGGACTTGGGTGATGATCTCAGTGATGGTTGGCTCGATCTCGCCAACTTTCACATAGACAAAGCGGTTGTTGACCTTGGCTACCAGAGAGTTGTTGACGCGGTTTTCGGATTGAAGCACGCCCAATCCGCCCTTTTCAGCTGCGAGGACTTCCTTGGCCGCGACGAAGACTTGCTCGGTGGAGAGCTGGTAGCGACTTACGATGCGGTCCTTGCGGAAAGGCACGCCCGCCGAATGACGACCGTCCACGGTGGTAATGCAGCCAGCACCGCCCACCACCAGTACCACCGTGCCGAGGAGTCCAACAAGCATCTTCTTCATGACCGTATGCAAGGCGGAAGCTCATGGCGCGTCAAGCAATAGTTCTGGTTCAGCGCCTATGAGTCACCAAGCTGTGACCAACAACTAGCGGCGTCTCGCGCGCCGTCAAACCGTCGTTACTCCAATTCCACCACCGCTACAGTGTAAATCAACAAGCGCGGCACGGTGAAAGCCGCCTCGCCCGCCCGCTGCACCAAGCCGACCGGTCCGGTGCTGACTTCGGCATCGGGCGAGAGGAGGCGGATGGACTTCACGCGTTCGCCCGGCGCGAGCGATAGCCGGACGGTGGTGCCTTCGACAGCGAGGGGTTTTTCCTCGTGCGGTCCGCTGCCCATGGTGCGGGCCTTGGGTGGCTCTTCCCGGTTGTAGTTAACGAGATGAACAATGCGCCGCTTTGGCTGGCTGAGGACGGAGGCAACGACCGTGGGCGCTCCCTCGCGGCGAGTGACCGCAGTGAGTTCCTTGCGCCACTTGGACACCTGGTCGTCCGCAGGCAAGGTGGGAACGGAAAGCCACTGGCCGCCACTCGCGCGATTACTACTGGCATCGGTTTGCACCACCATGCGGTGACTGTTCTTCTGCGCCTCGGTGACGATGTCATCGGGCACGATGTCGAAGGCGTAGCCCTCGCGTACGAGCTGCTTGCCGATGGCCTTGAAGCGCGCCACCGGCTCCACGTCACCGCGATGCACGGCGTTGCGCGGGTAAAGCAGGAGCAGCTCTGCCGCCGGTTGCGCGCCGGTGTAGAGATCCCGGTGCTTCGCCGCGAAGCCAAAGTATGTCGTCATCGCCTCGCGGCCCGCCGGGTTCTTGTAGGTCGCGTAAAAGCCCAGCCCCGCGCCGCCGTTCGCGATGCCTTCGGCAATGGTTGCGCGCGTGCGCGTCTGTTCGTATTTGCCGAGCAGGAATGGCTTGGGCCCAAACGCACCGCGGATGAAGCGAAGTTGCAGCGTGCCATCGCCGAGGTCGCCGTTGGCCAAGTCCGTCTGCGACGCAGCATTGCCCGTCGAATACCAAAGATAATTTTCCTCGCGACCCCAGAGGTCAGCCGGCAGCAGGCAGCGCTCGTCGCCGTTAATTTGGTTGAATCCGCCGAGGTGGTTCCACTGCGCGACCAGCAAGTCTGGCTTGAGCCTGCGCCCATGCGTGATGAACACGTCGTCGAACGCGGCCTTCAGCGCAATCTGCGTCCACTTGAGCGCAGCGAGCTTATAAGGCGAAGTTTCCTTTGGGTTGTGCCACGAGGGAATTTCGGTGAACTGGTGCGCCTTTAAGTCCGTGATGGCAAACTGCTCCTTGAGTTGCGCCGCCGTGTAATTCGTGCCGAGCCACGCGCGAAAGCCGCCCACGCAATGCCGGCACATGCAGTCGCGGCGGTAGTAGTAGTTCGCGATGAGGCCGTCCACGCCGCGCGCGATGGCGTCGGCGACCATCGGCTTGAGGCACGCGCGCCAGAGCGGATTGTTGAGGCAGCCGTGATACTCGGGCCAGCCGCCGATTTTATAGCTCGAAGTGGTGATGAGCTTGCCGGCGGCATCCACGGAAAGCATCTCCGTGGGGTCAGACGTGGGCTTCGGACCGAAAGTCTTCGTGTCCCAGCCGTTGTGATACCAGTCGAAGAAGCCCGCGCGTTTCTCGGGGTCGCCGAGGATGAAGGTAGTGTTAAAATGCCCAATGACCCGCGAGCCGCGCGCGTGGACTTCGGAGTTAAGCTTGCGGAAAAAATCGCCGCATTCGCGCGTGCCCTCGACGGGAAAGTGCGCCGGGTAACCCTTGCCAAACTTTGTATGCGCGACGCTGTAAAACGTGACGCCGTAGAAGCCGACCTGGGCCACCTGCGGCTTCGCCTCGCTGATAAAGTCCAGATATTCCGGCGTGCCATAGTCCGTCCAGTGCGCGACGAGGGTGTTGAACCAAAACGGCTCGGCGGCGTGCATGGGCGCGTTCGTCAGCAGCAGCTTGATAAGCACCGCGGCACAACCCAACGGAAGGGAAACAGGTTTCATGCATTGAATTGAAGTGGTTTGCTAGACGCTCATTCAGCCCGACCAGGCAAAGGAGGCACACTTGACGCCAGGCAACGGGCGCGTAGTTTGCGGCACTACCATGATTATTAAGCTACCCTCAGAAAAGATCTCGCGCCGCCGCGGCTTCACTCTCATCGAACTGCTGGTCGTCATCGCCATCATCGCGGTTCTTGCTGGAATGCTACTTCCCGCCTTGAGCAAAGCGAAGCAGAAGGGCGACGGCGCGAAGTGCATGAACAACATGAGACAGTTCGTCTTGTGCTGGCGGCTCTATGCCGATGACTTTGATTCGCGGCTGGTGCCGGTGCGCACATGGACTACTACGAGCGTCCCAAACGTAAACAGCATCACAGCAGGATTGCTCTACCCTTACACTAAATCCGTCGCAATTTATAAATGCCCGGGTGACAAGACCCAGAACGCGCGCAGCGTGGCGATGAGTGGCTACATGGGGCCGAACCTCAACGGTAGTGCCACCCCGCCCGTGCCCAACGCGATTGATTACGCCAGAACCGATTGCCACCGCTTCACGCGCCTCGATTTCATTCCCACGCCCGACCAATTTTTTGTCACCGTTGACGAACGCAGCCAGACCATCAACGATGGATTTTTTCGGGTGGATGTCTATCTAAGTTACCCCACCATCCTCGTAGCGGACTTCCCGGCCGTCTATCATGGGAAGTCCAGCGCGTTTTCGTTCGCAGACGGCCACGCGGAGACCCACGCTTGGCAGGGGCCGATCTTCACTCGGGTCACAGTGGCCGGTCAGACGCCTGCGCCAAACGACCTGGATGCGATCTGGCTGATGCAGCACACCACGGCTCCACTTAATGCGAACTGGCCTTGAAGTCGGCGCTCAAAGCCGCCACGAAGCGCGGTTCGTCGGAATTCCCTTCGCGTTAAACTCCCGCTCGAAGTCGGTCGTCACTTCGGTCAGTTCGGCGGGTGGTTCCATCTCGGTGAACGATTTGTCCGCGCGGAACACGGCGAGCATCTGCGCGAAATACTCCACGTGATCCGTCCGCAGGTGGACGATCCCGCCGGGTTTCAATGCGCGCCGGGCCAGCGCCGGGAAGCGGTCGTTGATGAGCCGGTATTTACGATGCTTCACCTTTGGCCACGGGTCGGGGAAATAGACGTGAAGGGCATCCGTGCTCGCGGCGGGCAGGAGGTATTCGAGGAAGTAGCTGATCTCGATGCGGACGAGGCTGATGTTCGTGAGGCCGAGGCGGCGGCCAACTTTGTCCGGCTTACGGATGCGGCCGAGCAAGCGCTCGACGCCGAGGAGGTTCCGACCCGGATTGCGCCGCGCCCATTCGATGAGGAACGAGCCATCGCCGCAGCCTAGTTCGACTTCCAGGGGCTGCGGCGTAGGGAAGTGGTCGGTAAGCGTGAGCGGTTCAAGGATGGTGCGGAACTCGTGGAGGAGCGTGGAGCGTGGAGCAGATTGAGCGAGTGGAGCGTGAGCTTCAGCCCGCTGGAGGTTGATCGGGTCATCTGGCATACGTAGACGTCAGCGCTGTCAGGGCTGCGGCAGCTTGAAAGCCGCGCTCCTTCACCAATTCACCGGCACTGACAACTTCGCGCCAAACTTGTTGTGGTAGAAAACTTGTTTGTTAGCCGCGCCGAACTCATGCACGAGCTTCGTCACCTTCACGTCGTAGCAGCAATATTCGGCGATGTCCATGAGCCGGCCCTCCTTAAACCACCGCAACGCCTCCATGCCATCAGCCGTCTTCTCAATGCCGAGCGAGGCGGTTGCTATTGCATCGAGCGAAAGCCGGTGTGACAGGCTTTTTTTCAGGTCTTCGAGCAGGTCAAGCGTGTGCAACTGTGCATAGTCAAAGAACTCGTTATGCCCCTGGAGTACCTCATAGTCGAAGTGCGCAATGTTGAAGCCCACCACCAGATCCGCACGTCGCAGTTCCTCAATGAGGTCGTTGACCTGCCGTTCGCCATAGATTTGGTAGCCCCCGCGCGCGGTGCTGTAGGTCACCCCCACGCTCATGCCCATGCGCCGGCTGTTGCCCCAGCCGCCCACCTCATCCGCAGACTTCTGCGTCTCGAGGTCGAAATAGACGATGTTCTTCATGCGGCGTGCGCAGCGTAGTCGGCGTGTCCCATGGCGCAAAGAAAAGTTTGCCCGGCCCGTGGCGGTTCCCCACAATGCGGTACTCGCTGAATGAGCAGTGCCGTTGCTGAACCACCCGCTGATTCCACCGCCCTAACGCGGGAGGGCAGACCGCCCGTGGACATGTCCAAGCCCGTCGCCCGTCCACAAACTTCCGCGTGGCAGCTCTTAAAGGATGTGTTGAACCACGGTGGCCCCGGCTACCTCCAGTTCGCCATCACGAACATCTGCAACGCCGACTGCGGCTTCTGCGGCTTCGCGCGCTCGCAGTTTGATCCCAAGGCCCGCAAGAGCGTCACGCTTCAGGAAGCGAAGGACGTGGTGGACATCGCCAAGCGCAACCACATCGGCTACCTGCTTTTCGTCGGCGGCGAGCCGATGGCGCACCGCGACCTCCGACCAATGGTCCGCTACGCGGCCGAACGCGGCATCCACCCGATGATCTGCACCAACGGCGGCCTATGGACTGATGACAACATGAAGGCGCTCGCCAACGACGGCTTGAGCAGCGTCATCATGTCCATCGACGCGCACGATATCGCCAAGCACGAGCAGAATCGTGGCCTGCCCGACGTATGCCGGAAAATCAAGAAGGCGAATGAGTTCTTCCACAGCGTCGGCATCCAGACCACGGCAAGCATCACGGCCAGTCGGCTCATTGAGGACTACGAGAAGCTGCCCGCATTTCTCGAAAGCCTCAGCTTCACGAGCTGCACCTTCAGCTATCCCCTCACGAACCTCGCCTCCAGCTACCTCAGCTTCAGCGACAGCGGGCTGGTGAACTTCAACAACACCGAGCTGCTCGCGCTCTTTGACAACATCAAGCGGATGAAGCACACCAGCGGCTATCCGGTGGTGAACCCCACCGAGTCGCTCACCGAGATGCAGCGCCACCTGCGCGGCGAGAAGGAGCAGTTCGGCTGCCTCGGCGGCCACAAGTATTTCTACCTCGACTGGAACCTCGACCTCTATCGCTGCCACGCATGGGACAAGCCCATGTGTAAGGTTTACGAGTGGGATGATTCCAAGCTCATCCGCGACGGCTGCACCAAGTGCATGATTGACTGCTACCGCGACCCGAGCGTCCTCCAGCACGTCGCCATCAATGCCAGCGACGCCTGGCATGCGCTTAAAAAGGGCGACCTCGGCACCGCCGCAATGAAGGTGCTCGACTCGAAAAATATGACCTCGCTCAAAGCCGTGTGGGAAGATCGCAAGTGGATTGGAAGAGTCTGAACGAGTAGCCGCCGCTTGGCCTCGGCGGCTTCAATCAGCATGTCCAAACTCTATTTTTACTACTCGGCGATGAACGCGGGGAAAAGCACGACGCTCCTCCAGTCGAGTTACAATTACCAGGAACGCGGCATGAACACCCTCGTCCTCGCGCCGCAGCTCGACACTCGAGCAGGGCCGGGAAAAGTCGCTTCCCGCATCGGACTGACCGCTGAGGCCCGTGCCTTTAAGCGGGATGACAATCTCTTTACTCTTACCGAGGAAGACCATGGACAGCGTAATCTTTCATGCGTGTTGGTGGATGAAGCCCAATTCCTCACTAAGGCCCAAGTCGAGCAACTCGCCGACATCGCCGACCGCCTGCGCATACCCGTTCTCTGCTACGGCCTGCGTACGGACTTTCAGGGTAACCTCTTCGAAGGCAGCCAATGGTTGCTCGCCTGGGCGGACAACTTGATTGAGTTAAAGACCATCTGCCATTGCGGCCGCAAAGCCACCATGGTTCTGCGCCTCGACGCCAGCGGTGCGCCCGTCAAGACCGGTGCGCAGATCGAGATCGGCGGCAACGACCGCTACGTGTCTGTCTGCCGTCGCCACTACAAGGAAAGCCAGCATGCCTGGCTGCTGTAAACGGGGCGATGACTGACAGCGGAAGAAAGTGATTGCTAAGACACGCCGCGCTTTGAAGATTACTCCCGAAATGCATCCCAAGCTCGCTAAGCAGCCAGTCCCGGCTTGAAGCCGCCGCCTAACGAGTACGTCCATTTGAAGTTACCAACATTAACCATCGTAATTACCCGTGAAATACTTCGATCGTCGCGGATTCCTTAAAACCGCCGGTGCCGCCGCCGGCATCTTCTACATCGCCCCCACCTCGTGGGCCCAAAAAAGCCCCGGTGACACGCTCAACTCCGTCGTCGTCGGCTTTGGTGGGCGCGGCAAGTCCCACATTGGTGCCCTTAGTGGTCTCAAGGAATCCGGCGTCCGCCTCACCGCCCTCTGCGACGTGGACGACAAAATCCTTCGAGGCGGCGTGGATGAGCAAGATAAGAAAGGCGTGAAAGTCACCGCCTACACCGACATCCGAAAAGTCCTCGAAAACAAGGATATCGACATCGTCTCCATCGCCACACCCAACCACTGGCATTCGCTCGGCGCGATTTGGGCGGTCCAGGCCGGCAAGGATGTTTACGTCGAGAAGCCCGTTTCCCACAACGTCTGGGAAGGCCGCCAGCTCGTGAATGCCGCCCGCAAATACAAGAAGATTGTCCAGACCGGCACGCAGAGCCGCGCTTCGCGCAGTGGCATCGGCGAGGCCGTGAAGTTTGTCCAATCGGGCAAGCTCGGTAAAGTCATTGCCGTCCACGGCACCTGCTACAAACCCCGTGGCACCATCGGCAAGGTGGACGCCGCCCAGCCCATCCCTGCTGGCATTGACTTCGACCTCTGGTGCGGGCCCGCCCCGAAGGATGAGCTTCGCCGTAAACGCTTGCACTATGACTGGCATTGGATTTGGAACTACGGAAACGGCGACCTAGGCAATCAGGGCATCCATCAGATGGACATCGCCCGTTGGTTCCTTGGTGAGATGGAGTTGAGTCCCCGCGTCTGGAGTGTCGGTGGTCGCCTCGGCTACACAGACGATGGTGAAACTCCAAATACCCAAGTCGTATATCACGACTACGCCAAAGCCCCGCTCATCTTTGAAGTGCGCGGTCTTCCCTCAGGCAAAGGCAGCAAGGACATGGACAGCTTCCAAGGCTCCAAAGTTGGCGTCGTGGTTCGCTGCGAAGGTGGCCACATCACCGTGCCCAGCTACACCAGCTCCACTGCCTACGACAAGCAGGGCAAGGTGATCCAAACTTGGAAGGAAGAAAAAGGCGGCGGTGAGGCTCCGCACTTTAAAAACTTCATCGAAGCCGTGCGCAGCCGCCAGCACACGGATCTGTATGCTGACATCCTCGAAGGCCACCTTTCCAGCGCCCTCTGCCACACTGGCAACATTTCGCATCGCTTGGGCAAGCTCGCTGCGCCCGGCGCGATCCGCGAGCAAATCAAGGGCGACCGCGAGGCCTCCTCGACGGTGGAGCGCATGATCGAGCACCTCAAGGCCAACGAGGTCAACATTGACACCGACAAGCTCACGCTCGGACCGGTGCTGAAGATGAACGGCAAGACCGAGAAGTTCATCGGCAACGCGGCGGCAGACCAGCTCCTCACCCGCGACTACCGCAAGCCGTTCGTCGTGCCGGCAATCTAAGCCAGCGATTTTTTGATTCTTGTCTCGCAATCGGGCCGGCCTCACGCCGGCCCGATTTATTTTCCCAAACGTGCGGCAAGCACTCGGCCAAGGCGGGCAATGCCTGCTTCGAGTTTTTGTTCATCCGCCCCGCCGAAGCTCAGCCGCAGCTCGTGATCCGGCTTGCGGCGGACAGGATCCTCCGCGTAGCACAACGCGCCGGGCACATAGAGGACTTGCTGTTGCAAGCTAGTCTGAAAAAAACGCGATCGCGGCCCAGTGCGAAGCCGCTGCGGCGCACGCGCCCAGACATAGAGGCCGCCTGCCGGCGTTTGCCAGCCCACGTCCACTGGGAAATGCGCGTGAATCGCCGCCGTCATCACGCCGGCCTTGTGCGCGTAGCGGCGCTGTAGTTCGGCCAGATGGCGGGTGTAAGCCCCGCTGGCCAGCGCTCGCGCGAGCAGTTGCTGCAGCAGGTTGGCCGTGCCGAAATCATGGTTGCCCTTGATGCGCGTGGCGGTGGTCAGCACCGGTTCCGGCAGCACGCCAAAGCCGACGCGCACGCCCGTGGCGAAAGGCTTGCTGAACGTGCCGGCGTAGAGCACGCGGTCCGCGCCGCCCGGTGCGGCGAGCGCGGAAGGAATATCATCGCCCGCAAAGCGCAGTTCCCGATACGCGGCGTCTTCCAGCAGGAAAAGCGGATGGCCAGCGAACCGCTCGTAGCGCCGTAGCAACTGCAAAGCGGCGGCCTTCTTCGCGAAGTCCGTCGTGTAACCCGTGGGATTTTGGTGATAGCTAACGAGGTAGAGGAATTTCACACGCGGCAGTTCGCCCGCCCGGCGCAGCCCTTCGAGGACCTGCTCCAAGTGCGCGAGGTCAATGCCATCGGGCAGCAGGCGGACGCCCCGGCAACGCAGTCCGTGACTCTGCGCAATGCCCAGATAAACAAAGTAAGTCGGGTCCTCAACGAGTACAATGTCGCCCGGGTCGCAGAGCGCCTCGGTAAGCAGATAAAGCAACTGTTGCGAGCCGTGGGTGATGAGCAGCCGGTCAGGAGAAATTCCTTTAGCGACGGTTGCAGCCCGCCGATTTGCGGACGGTGACCCAAGTGTTCGGCGGTCGCGGACGGCTGCTCCAGTGGCCAGCGTGTCCAATTCGGCCAGCCGCTTCGCTGTCAACTCACGGAGGAGTGGGTCTCCGGCCGTTGTGCCGTATTGCAACGCAGGCTGGCCGGTGCGCGGAGCGGAGAGAATCTCATCGAGCAACGCGCGGGCTTCGTCTACCGGCAGCGAGACGTTGTCCGTGAAACCGGCGGCCAACGAAATGAGTTTCGGGTGCGCGAGCGTCAGGTTCATCAACCACGAGATCGCAGGCGGCCCGGTGCGGCGGCCTAGGGTGGAGAGGGGGGAACGCATGGGCGAGGCTTGGAGTGATGAAGTGACGGAGTGATGGGAGAGTGAGGGTGGCAGACGGCCAATTCTTCATCGCTCCGCCGCGCCCTCACTCCGTTTCTGTCTCTGCGCCGCCTCGGCCAATTGCACGAGCTTCTCCGCCCCGGCTACGTAGGCGGCGCGGTTGGCGAGCAGCGGGTCGTTGTGGTCGCCTTCGAGTTCGACAAACGCCTTGGGTTCGCGCGCGGCGGCGAAGTTTTGTTCGCCGTGGCTAAAGCGGATCGTCGTATCCGCCCGGCTATGCAGGATGACCACCGGGCATTGGATCTGAGGCAACCGGCTGTGCGTATCGTAGCTAATCCGGCTCAGGAGGCGCACGGGCAACCAGGGAAACAACTCCGCCCCAATGTCGGGAACGGAGGTAAAGGTGCTTTGCAATGCCAGCCCGCCGACCGGCAGCGTGGCCGCCACATGGCTGGCGATGCCACCGCCAAGCGACTCACCCCAAACCAAGATGTGCTCCGGTGCAAACCCGCGCGTGCGTAACCACTGGAAGGCTGCCTGCGCGTCAGCATAAGTGCCCAACTCACTCGGTTCCCCGTCGCTGCGGCCGTAGCCGCGATAGTCGAAAGCTAGCAGACTGACACCCGTTTCGAGGATGGCCCGGTAATAACCAGGGCGCGAGGTGAGATTGCCACCGTTGCCATGGCAGAAGAGCATCACGAGGCGCGCGCGCGGCGACGCCTTATCAGCCGCGAAGAACCAAGCATGCAGCCGCAGCCCGTCAGCGGTGGTCAGCCGAACTTCCTCGGCAGAGCGGCCCACATCCTCGGGCGTGTATTCCGCGTCGCGCGTCGGGTGATAGACCTGACTGTGCTCGAAGCGGTAAAGCATCACGACGATGACCAACAGCCCCACGGTAGGCGCCAGCCATGGCCGAGCTTTCTTAACGCGCTCAAGGAATCGGTGCAAGCAGCCGGGACGTATTTTTGTCCGTAATCGAGATCTTGATCCTACTCAATCCCTTGGTCGATATCGCAGTTGTTGTCCACTCACCCGGTTAGCCGATAAAAATCCGCCGCGTTTCCTCCGAAAAACTTCGCGCGCGCCTCCGCTGTCAGTGCGCTTGTGTAATCGTCCATTAGCCGGTGAACCTGTGCGTAACTGCCCGCTAACGTGCAAACCGGCCAGTCCGTGCCGAACATCAGCCGCTCCATGCCGAACGCAGCGAAGACCACGTCCAGATAAGGCCGAAAACCGTCCGCACGCCAGCCCAACCACTCTGCCTCGGTGACCATGCCGGAGACTTTGCACCAAACGTTGGGGGCCGCCGCCAGCTCACGGAGTTGCTCACGCCACGGCGAGAGCGTGCCGGCAGCGATGGGCGGCTTGGCAATGTGATCGAGCACGAAGCGCTGCTCGGGAAAATTCGCGACGAGTCGGATGGCCGCGGGCAACTGCTTTGGAAAGACAAGTATATCGTAAGCGAGGTTGAATTGCTGCAGCTTGCCAATGCCGCGCTGAAACGCGGGACGCAACATGAAATTGTCATCCGGCTCGTCCTGCACCACGTGCCGCACACCGACGAAGCGTGGATGCCGCGCCAGTTCCGCAAGCTGTTCCTCCACGCGGTTGCTTTGCAAATCCACCCAGCCGACGACCCCGCGGATGAAGGGATGCGCGTCCGCCAGCGCGAGCAGCCAGCGCGCCTCAGCCACGGTCTGCTGCGCCTGCACGGCCACACAACCATTGAGCCCGGCCGCGTGCAAAAGCGGGGCGAGGTCGGGTGGTAGAAAGTCGCGGCGGATGGGCCACTCGGGCCTCATCCACGGATACTCGGCAGACGTGAATTTCCAAAAGTGCTGGTGAGAATCAATGGTCATGTCGGACGTTTGACTCCTCATAAGCCAGCATCCCAATTCACACTATTCTCCTGCCGACCCACGCGCCAAAGCACGTTGTTCGTCGGCTCCAGCAGCTTCATTACTTCGGCAATCATGGCGTGATCCACGGGCTCGTCCATCCACCGCAACATGGCAGCCATGTTGTCGGGGTTCGCGGTGCCGGGGATGCTGGTGGCGATGGCGGGATTTTGCAGGGTGAACTGAAACGCCACCTTCGCGATGTCCACGCCGCGCGCATCACAGAACTCAACCGCCTTACGGCACTGCGCCTTGAGCGCATCCGGCGCGTGATGCCAGGGCGGCAGCGGTTGGCGCGTGAGCAGGCGTTCGCTGAACGGCGATGCGCTCATGATGCCCACGCCCTTGGCCTGCAGATACGGAATGAGGCCGAGTAGCGACGTGTTGTTCAGCGAGTAGTGGCAGTAGCTCAACATGCAGTCCAATTCGGTCCGGTCGAGGATGTAGCGGAAGATGTTCAGCGGAAATCCGGTGACGCCGATGAAGCGGATTTTGCCCTGCTCACGCGCTTTGCGGAGCGCGGGCAAGGCCTCGTCCACCACTCGCTGCATGTCGTCGAACTCGATGTCGTGGCACTGCATGATATCAATGTGGTCCACGCCCATGCGCTGGAGGCTCTCATCCACGCTGCGGAGGATGCGGTCGTAGCTGAAGTCGAAGCCCGCCACGTCGTAGCGCCCGCACTTGGTGCCGAGGAGGAAGCGGTCGCGGGAAATCTCCTTGAAGGCGCGGCCCAGAACTTTCTCCGCGAGCGTCCGGCCATAGTAGGGCGAGGTGTCAATGAAGTTGACCCCGCCATCAAGCGCGACGTGGAGCGAGCGGATGCTGCGGGCCTCGTCGCTGGCGTTGCCGTATTCGTTGCCCATCGAGGCCGCTCCGTAGCTGACAACGGAGAGCTGGAGGCCAGTCTTGCCGAGGGGGCGGAATTGCATGGCCTATGTAAACCCAAAAACAGCCCCGCTTGAAGTGGATTTAATAACACCGACGGCACAGAGGACTCCGTGGCAGATAAACTTTAGCAGTTTTTATCCTGCTCTGCTCGCCTTGCGTTGAAACTAACTGCGAGGCTTATTTCGCTTTCAGCAAGCCACGTGTTTTCATCCATTCGGCGGCTCGTTGCGGCCAGGTCGAGACCCCATGCTCGCTCGGGCGGAGGCCGTAACCGTGGCCGCCGGTCGGATATAGGTGCAGTTCAGCGGGCACCTTCGCCTGCTTAAGAGCGAGGTAGTAGAACAGCGCGGACTCCACCCGCACGCCGTCGTCTTGCGTCATCACTAGAAAGGTCTGCGGGGAGTTCGCGGTAATGGGCAACTCGGGGGCGATCTTGTCACCCTGCTCTTTCAAGGTGAGGTAAGCGGGATAAACCAGCACGGCAAAATCGGGTCGGCAGCTCACCTTGTCTGCATCGTCTACGGGTTCATAGGTGCGTTTGTCATAGTTATTGCAGCTCGCCGCCGCGAGATGGCCGCCCGCCGAGAAGCCAAGGATGCCGATGCGTTGCGGGTCAATGCCCCATTCGGCCGCGCGCGATCGCACCAAGCCCACAGCGCGTTGCGCATCCTGCAACGCCGCCGTGTGTTTCTCCAGGCCAGGGCGCTTCGGCACGCGGTACTTGAGCAGCACGCCCGTGACCCCGAGGGAGTTGAGCCACTCGCAAATCTCTGAGCCTTCGAGATCGTAAGCGAGAATGCTATATCCGCCGCCAGGGCAGACGATGACCGCCGCACCGGTGTCCTTGTCCTTCGCCGGGCGATAGACTGTGATTGTAGGCTGGGAAACATTGCCGAGGCGAGTGACGTGCTTGCCCGCTACCTTTCT
>Ga0194129_10000908_pt1 | contig 52996 bp, 53 predicted proteins | sample TA2KigCa35mmetaG_FD_150862 | JGI IMG/M metagenome (GOLD analysis project Ga0194129, IMG submission 150862) | Freshwater microbial communities from Lake Tanganyika, Tanzania - TA2015038 Kigoma Deep Cast 35m | ecosystem: Environmental > Aquatic > Freshwater > Lake | place: Tanzania: Lake... | reverse complement strand
TGGCGGATCGCTGCCTGCGTGAATTTCTGGCCGCCCAGGGCGCGGGCACGACGCGGCTCAGCTTCGAGACCGGCGCACCGGTTGCCGACCCGGTCAGTGGCAAGCTGCACAAGGTTCGCGGGCTGCTGCACCCAAAGCGTCGCCGGGCCCGTCGATAAAGGCCGTCACCTCTGCCCATGACGGGCGCGCCTCAGGAGGGATTCCACCCCGCCGTGCGGGGTGCCCGTCTGCTGGAACCGATGCGCATTATCATTGCCCCGCGCGGCGCCCAGCTGCTGGACGGCCGCGATCGATCGGCGACATCTCAGCGCCATCCACGAACAGGAGACACAGATGGGTTCAATGATTGATTTTGATCGCGCCGACGGCAAGGGCAAGGCGCGCGGCTATCTGGCGACCAGCACACGCGCAGGCGCGCCTGGCGTGGTCGTCATTCAGGAATGGTGGGGTTTGCAGGACCAGATCAAGGGTATTTGCGACCGCCTCGCAGCGGCCGGCTATCACGCGCTCGCGCCTGATCTGTACAACGGCGTCGCAGTGCCCTATCACGACCCGGACGCGGCCAATCAGCAGATGACCTCGCTTAATTTCATCGACGCTACCGACAACGCGGTGCGCGGTGCGGTGCAGTACTTCAAGAAGCAGGGACTGAAAGCGGGGCTGACCGGCTTCTGCATGGGCGGGGCGGTCACGATCATTGGGTCGGTACGCATCCCTGAACTTGATGCAGGCGTTTGTTTTTACGGCATACCGCCAGCACAGGCTGCGGATCCGGCGCAGGTACGCATCCCGCTGCAGGGCCATTTTGCAAGCCGCGACGATTGGTGCACGCCGCAAGCGGTGGAGGCGTTTGAGTCTGCTGTGAAAGCCGCTGGCAAGAGCGTTGAGTTCTACATGTACGAAGCCGATCACGGGTTCGTCAACGAGCAGCGCGACGCGGTCCATGATGCCCCGAGCGCAACCCAGGCCTGGGAGCGCATGATGAGCTTCTGGAAGAAACATCTGGGCTGATTGGCGCAGGCTTTAGGCTCGGGGCTTGGGTCAGGCCTCGAGCCCGATGCGGCACAAGGCCATCGGTGGCAGACGGCCTGCTAGGCGCGACGATTACCGCCGGGCAACACCACCATCGCAATTGCAAACACCACGCAGGCCAGGGCGGCGCCATCCTGCCAGTGCAGCGGTTCGCCCAACGCGACAGAGCCCGATGCCAGGCCGATCACGGGAATCATCAATACCGACAGGCCGCTTGCCACCGGCGACAGCGTTGACGCCAGTTTGAACCACAACAGCTGCGCCACGCCGAACACCACAAAACTGTTGTAGAGCACGGCGAATACTGCGGGCCAGCCAATGGTGTCGGGCTGCCAGCGGGGCAACTCGGTGATAAGTGCGATCGTGCCGCAGACCGCGAGCGCAAGCGCAACCGACCAGAAGGTGATCACCTTGATGGATGCCGGCAGTTTACGGCGGCGGGTGAGGTGCGTGCCATAGGCCCAGGCGATCGCGGCACACAGCATCAGGGCGGTTCCTTCGGGACTGCCGCTCAGGGCCGAAAACTCGCTTGCCATCAACAGCGCCACCCCACCCGCTGCCGCGACGACCCCCAACAGGAGACGGGCACCTGGACGCTCGCCAAAGAGCAGCATGCCAAGCACCGCCGCCCAGATCGGCATGGTGTAGCCCAGAATGGCCGCCCGCCCGGACGACAGCAGCGCCACGCCATACATCACGCACACATACCAGATCACCAGATTAAAGAGCCCGATCAGCAGCAGTTCACCCCAATGCTCGCGGGCCACCCGGATCGGCTCACCGGCCGCGCGGATCATCCACCACAGCATCGGCAGCGCAAGCACCATGGTGAGCGAGCGAAAGGTCATGGGGGCAATCTGGCTCACGCCGGTTTTCATGATCGGCCAGTTGATGCCCCAAAGAACCGTGAGCAGCACCAGGCTACCGAGCTCTCGTCCGGACAAGCGCCCCGTGCTCATGCTTTCCCCCCGCCATGTGCAGGGACTAGAATCGGTCTCAGAAAACTCTCCAGGAGACAGGCACCGCCATGGATTTCTCATTGTCGCTCAGACAGGCCTGGTCGCGTGCCGATTCAATGCTTTGTGTCGGACTCGATCCGGATCCAGAACGGATTCCAGCCTCGATCGCAGGCGATCCGGACGCGCTCTTCATTTTTTGCCGCGACATCGTCGACGCCACCGCGGCACAGGTGTGTGCATTCAAACCGCAGATCGCCTACTTCTCGGCCGCCCGGGCCGAGCGGGCGCTTGAGCGCGTCATTGAGCATATCCATCGTCATCACCCGGGCATTCCCGTCATCCTCGATGCCAAGCGCGGTGACATCGGATCAACCGCCGAGCGCTACGCCATCGAGGCCTTCGAGCGATACGGAGCCGATGCGGTCACGATCAACCCTTACATGGGCTTTGATTCCATCGAGCCCTGGCTTGCCTGGAAAGGTCGCGGGGTCATTCTGCTTTGCCGAACCTCGAATCCAGGCGGCAGCGATCTGCAGGCGCTCAATGTTGGCGGCGAAGCCCTGTACGAGCGCGTCGCAAGGCTCACGGCCGGTCCCTGGAACACGAACGGTCAGCTGGGACTGGTGCTGGGCGCCACATTCCCTGCCGAGCTGGCACGGGTCAGAGCGATCGCCGGCGATCTGCCAATGCTCGTGCCGGGCATCGGCGCGCAGGGCGGCGATGTGCCGGCCACCGTATCGGCCGGACTGGCTAGCGATGGCTGGGGGATGATCATCAACTCGTCACGCGCCATCCTCTACGCAAGTCAAGGCACTGACTTCGCCGAGGCGGCCGCCGCAGTGGCGCAACGCACCTGCGAAGAAATCCGGGCTGCGCGAACCGCTGCGTTGTCGGCGCGCGCTCTTTAGGGGGGCATCTTGAGGGTCCTGCTCGCGGAAGACGACCGGACGCTCGCCGATGGCCTGTGCCGGGCGCTTCGATCAAGCGGCAACGCAGTCGACCATGTCGAGGACGGCCAGTCTGCCGATACGGCTCTCACGGCTCAGCCTTACGATCTGGTCATTCTTGACCTGGGGCTGCCGCGACTTGCCGGCCTTGAAGTGCTCAAAAGACTGCGTGGGCGAGGCACAGGCACGCCCGTGTTGATTCTCACGGCAGCCGACTCGGTCGAGCAGCGCGTGCGCGGGCTCGATCTGGGTGCCGATGACTTCATGGCCAAGCCCTTTGCCCTGAGCGAACTCGAAGCTCGCATTCGGGCATTGGTCCGCCGTGGCATGGGTGCATCCAGCACGTCGTTGAAGCTCGGCATGCTGAGCTATGACCAGGTGGGGCGGCAGGCGTGGGTCGCCGAGCAGGCAATCGAACTGTCTGCGAGAGAGCTTGCATTGCTCGAAATTCTGCTGCAGCGAAATGGCCGCCTGGTCAACAAAGAGCAGATCGTCGAACACCTGTGCGGCTGGGGTGAGGAGGTCAGCCACAACGCCATCGAAGTGTACGTGCACCGCCTGCGCAAAAAGCTGGAGGGTGGCGATGTGCGGATTGCCACCGTTCGCGGTCTGGGCTACAGCTTGCAACGACACACCGAGGCTGATACGCGCTGATGCCAGAGTCCGCCCCACGCTCTCCATCCGTCCTCAGCGATCTGGTTGCCACCCGGGAGAGTCCGCCGCCTGAGGCGCAGGCCTCCGGCAAAAGGCAGTCTCGTCGCGCAGCAACGCGGCGTCGCGCGCACCCGTTATTTCCAAGCGAGCAACGCTCCCTCTACGGCGAAATCCTTGACTGGATGTTCGCCCCGCTGATGCTGTTGTGGCCGCTGTCGGTTGCCATCACCTTTGTGGTGGCGCGGTCGCTGACCGACGCTCCGTTTGATCGCGCGCTGATCGATCGGGCTGAGGTTCTGCGGGAACAGGTGTCGGCCATCGAGAGCGATCCTCGGGTGCCGTTGACGCCAATGCTGGACCGGCTGGCAAGGCTGCAGGACGGATCCCTGTTGCGACTGCAGATGACGGGGGCTGATGGACGTCTGATTGCCGGTGATCTCACCTTGCCGAGGCCAGGGCTCTACGACTTCCCGGCGCCGGATCGAATCCGTCTTCGAAATGTGTTTGAAAATGGCGTTGAGTGGCGCATTGCCTACACCTGGACAAGCCGGGCGGACGTGATCGAAGCCGAACCGATTCTGATTCAGGTGGCCGATACCTTTGATAACCGCGACCAGCTCGCAAGCGAAATCATCCGGGGCGTGCTGTTCCCCCAGTTCATGATCCTGCCGCTCGCGCTGTTACTGGTCTGGTTCGGCCTGAGCCGAGGCCTTGCGCCCATGAAGCTGCTGCAGAGCAAAATTCAGACGCGCCGACCCGATGACCTCTCGCCCATCGATCCGAAAGAGGCGCCTGAAGAGCTCACGCCGCTGGTGCTTGCGTTCAACGATCTGCTCGCCCGTCAGGCCAGTACGCTTCAGGCGCAGAGGCGCTTCATTGCCGATGCCGCACACCAGCTGAAAACACCGCTCGCAGGGCTTCGCACCCAGTCGGAACTGGCGATTCGCGAAACCGACCCGAACGAACTGCGGCACACACTCGAAAAGATCGCCGCCAGCGCAGAGCGCAGTGCACACACGGTGAGCCAGCTGCTCGCGCTGGCCCGTACCGAGAACCTGCGCCATTCGGTCACGATGGACGAGCTGGATCTGGCGCCGCTTGTTCGAGCCGTGATTGCCGACCACTTCAGCGCAGCGCTCAACAAATCGATCGATCTCGGATTCGAAGGTGACGATGTACCTGCTCCGATCGCCGGACACCCCATCCTGCTTCGCGAGATGATCGGCAATCTCATCGATAACGCGATTCGCTATACACCCGCCGGGGGCGTTGTCACGGCGCGCGTCAGCTCGAACGCGTCGCAGGTCGTGCTTGACATCGAAGACGACGGCATTGGGATCACACGGGCAGACAGAAGCCTGGTATTCGAGCGTTTCTTCAGGGTACTGGGGGCCGGCGCCGACGGCAGCGGCCTGGGTCTGTCCATCGTTCGCGAGATCGCCGGGCAGCATTCAGCGATGATCGATATCTCAGATGGCTTGATATGGCCAACATCGCGGGGGGCGGGAACCGGCACACGGTTCACCGTGCGCTTCCCCAAGTTCAACGACGAAGGTCTGTAACACGACGGAGCAGGTAAAGATGTTCAAGGTCACCGCCGAACAACAGGCGATCATTGATGGTGTAACAGCGGTCTGTACCGGCTTCGGTGATGACTACTGGGCTGACTGCGATCGGGAGGCCCGCTTTCCGCGCGAGTTTCATCGTGCAATCGCTGATGCGGGCTGGCTCGGCGTGACCATGCCAGAGGCGTACGGCGGCGCGGGCCTGGGCATCAAGGAAGCTTCGCTGGTCATGCATACCGTGGCCCAGCATGGCGGTGCGATGGCCGCGGCGTCTTCGATCCACATGAACATGTTCGGGCCGCACCCCATGGTCGTTCACGGCACGCCGGACCAAAAAACGCGATGGATTCCGCAGCTCGTCGCGGGTACTGATCAAGTGTGTTTCGGAGTCACCGAACCGGATGCAGGACTGGACACCACCAGCATCCGAACGGTTGCGAAACGGGTGGACGGTGGCTGGCGGGTCTCCGGCCGAAAAATGTGGACCTCGACAGCACAAGTGGCCAACAAAATTCTGCTGCTCGCGCGAACTTCGCCGAAACCTGCCAAGGGCGAAGGCAAACCAACCGATGGCATGACGCTTTTCTATACCGACATGGATCGTTCGAAGATCGAGGTCCGGCGAATTGCCAAACATGGGCGCGCAGCAGTCGACTCGAATACGGTGTTCATTGATGAGCTGTTCATTCCTGATCAGGACCTGATCGGTGATGAGGGTCGTGGTTTTTACTATCTGCTTGACGGACTGAACCCGGAACGCATCCTGATCGCGGTGGAAGCCATCGGAATCGGCCTGGACGCGTTGAGGCGCGCCGCCCGGTATGCGCGTGAGCGCGTGGTGTTCGGGCGACCCATCGGACGCAATCAGGGCATCCAGCACCCGCTCGCCGAGTGCTGGGTCAATCTCGAGGCAGCCTTGTTGCTTGCCGAGCGGGCGGCCGACCTCTATGACGCGGGCCAGCCCTGCGGGCCCGAGGCCAACGGTGCCAAGCTTCTAGGCTCACGGGCGGGGTATGAGGCCTGCCAGCGCGCCGTACTGACTCACGGCGGAATGGGTTATGCGAAAGAATTTCATGTTGAACGGCTCCTTCGTGAAGTCCTGATCACCCGCATTGCACCGGTCACCGATCAGTTGATCCTGTCGTTCATCGCCGAAAAGGTGCTTGACCTGCCCAAGTCGTACTAGGCGCTGCGCGACACACCGGCCTTTCAGCGGAAACTCTGCTGCGACCGTGAATGACGTTGCCATCGGGCAAACGCGCAGGACCCATCCTGCGTTCACATCACTCTGTTCATTTCCGACGCGAACGGAGGACGTCATGAACAGCCGATTGATATCAGCGGTCACGGCGGTTGCTGCGCTGATTGTTGCCGTCCCGGCGCAGACCGCGGAGCCGGCCAGGCTGGCGCAGGCGCAGAAGCCTGTGCAGCCGATCCCGGAGGAGCCGATTTACGCCAGCCACATGATGACGGAGCAGGAGCGCGATGAGCATCGCGCGCGCCTTCGCGCCGCTACGACCGAGCAGGAACGCGACCAAATTCGGCGCGCGCATCATGACCAGATGCGGGCTCGCGCGAAGGCGCGCGGCATGACGCTGCCCGACGAACCCCCGTTGCGCGGCCAGGGGCTTAGGCCGAGGCCGGGCCCAGGGTTGGGAACAGGGCCAGGTTCAGGCGCGGCACCGGGCGGCGGCCGCTAGAGACCGGGTTTTTGACAAGCTCATTCAGAGCCCGATAAACTTTCTGGTTCGGCGCATTAGCTCAGTTGGTTAGAGCGACGGAATCATAATCCGCAGGTCCGGGGTTCGAGTCCCTGATGCGCCACCACCTTTCCCAGTACAGCGCTTACAACAAAGCGCTTTCGAACGGCGTGAGACATCCCCGCGTCATCGTCGACCTGATCCTCGCGCTGGCCGTGTTGGTCGCGGTGCTAGTCCCCATCGCCCAGGTTGTGGCCGAATTCCACGTCGACCAGACCGAGCGACAGTTCTCAAAGCGATACACCGAGGTATGCAACGTTGAGGGCAACCTCTGCGTCATTGCCTCAGGCACCAGCAAAAGCCAGCCGTTCGGGCGCCTGCTGCCGGGCCAGTAACACTCGCCGCTTGCGGGCCACGCCGCGCAGGCCCGATCGCGCACAGCCACCAGCCACTCTGATCGCGCATGGACTCAGTCACCCAATTCACGCTCGGCGCTGCGGTAAGCGTTGCAGTGATGCGCCGACGCATGCCCGTCTGGCAGTCCGCGCTCTGGGGTGGGCTTTGTGGCACGCTGCCTGATCTGGATGCGCTGATTGACCACGGCAACGCGCTCAGCAACATGCTGCTGCATCGCGCGCATTCCCATGCCCTGATCTGGCAGACGGCGGCCACGCCAGCGATTGCCGGCGCCTTCATGTTGATACACCGGGTACGGCGAACGCATCCACACACCTTGGATCCCGCTCGCGCCGCGCCGCAATGGGGTCACTGGTGCCTGATGGTGTGGCTGGTGCTGATCACCCACGCGCTGCTCGATGGCATGACCATTTACGGGACCCAGCTCGCGCGCCCGCTTTCCGACAGCGCCTATGGGCTTGGCAGCATTTTCATCATTGATCCGCTGTACACCCTGCCGCTTCTGGCAGGCGTATTGATATCCAGCCTGTCCCGATCGCCACAGGGGCTTCGCTCGAATACCGTTGGCCTCATCCTGTCATCGCTGTATCTCGCCTGGAGCGCAGCCGCCCAGCTGTACGTCGCACAGCAGGTTGACGCAGGCCTGGCTGCCAATGGCGCGCGCCCACCTCGCAGCCACATGCTGGTAACCCCCACGCCATTTAACACCGTGCTCTGGCGTGTCGTTGTCATGCGTGACGATCGCTACGAGGAAGGCTTTTATTCTCTGTTCGACGGCAGGCGCCCGGTCAGGTTCAGCAGTTACCCGATCGACCCTGCATTGCGGTCTGAAGCCATGGGGCTTGCCTCGGTCAAGGCGCTCAATACCTTCAGCGACGGCTTTACCCGCATCGACGAGCATTCGGGTGGTCTCAGAATCACCGATCTGCGAATGGGGCAGGAACCCGCTTACGTGTTTTCCTTCGTCGTTGCGCAGCGCGGCTCAGCACTTGCCGAGACCCCACCGCGCGCGGTCGGCGGGCGGGGTAACGTTTCCATTACCCAGGCGCTTGGCTGGCTGTGGCGCCGCGCCGCGGGCGCCGATATCGATCCGCCGCGCTGACATCGCCCGAGCGCCCGATTAAGATCGGGCGCCTCGGTTGCGTTCGCCACCCAGGAACCCGTGGGTGTCGAGGGGGTACCGACCGCCTGGAAATCACTGCTTCTTTTCATCGCCTTGACATGCGCGCCGGCCACCGCCGCTGGTGCTTCACGGCTCGAGCTCGCCCAGGTCACCAAATAGGCTGAATTTTCGGATGGGGTGTTCAACGTCGTGTCCGGATGTCCAACGCGCTGAAGGCCGGCACGGTTTGGGTGAACACCTATCGCGCAGTCGCCTACGCGATAAAATTTCCCGGTCGGAAAACATTAGATCAACACCTGGATCTTCAACGCTCAGTCATCGCTCGGCGCAACTGCTCTCTGACCGGCTTGACCAGATAGTCGAGCAGGGTCCGCTTGCCTTCCACAAAATAGACCTCAGCCGGCATGCCGGGCTGCAGCTCAATAGTTCCGGCCAGATTGCGATCAATCTCCACCTGCGCCACGAAGTACGCACGCTGACGCGCGGTATCCACAAACCGATCCGGCGACACGCGACTCACTCTGGCCGCGAACACTGGCGTGGCACGACTGTTGAACGCAGTAAACCGAACCTCTGCGGGCATGCCTGGCCAGATTCGGTTGATGTCCTGCAACTGCACCTGCGCCTCGACCACAAGCCTGTCATCGTTTGGAACGATCTGCAGAATCGGCGCACCGGCCGCCACCACGCCACCGGCCGTGTGCACCTGAAGGCCGATGACCGTACCCGCATCGGGTGCCACGATCTCGGTGCGCGCAAGCACGTCGGCTGCAGCGTCCACTCTCTCCGCAAGATCGCGCAGCTTGGCCCGGATGTCCTGCAATCGATCATTGACCTCGCGCGAGAGCTGGTTGCGCAAATCGAGAATGCGCAGATCGGTTTCGCCAACCTGCGCCTGCGCTTCCGCCACATCGGCGGACAGTCTTGCAATCATGCCCTCGAGGTTCGCTTCGGTTCGCTTCAACGCGTAGTAGCGCGTACGCAGGTACATGCCCTGCTCAAGCAATGATTCCGCGCCGCGCAGCTCCTCGAGGATGAAGTCAAGTTGCGTGCGCGTGGTCGCAATCTCCGACAGCCTGCCTTCGATTTTCTCGCGTGCCTGGCGCTTTCTCTGCTCCAGCACTTCGATCTGGCCCAGAAAGGACGCCCTACGGCTATTGAAGAGATTCAGCTCGCCTGCGATGAGGCGCCCCACCGCATCCTCCTGGCGTCGGGCAATGAGTGTGTCCGCAAAGACAGGAGCCGCGCGACCATCCCGCTCAGCCTCAAGACGTGCCATCTCGGCCAGCAGTGCATCACGCTCAACCATCAACAGGGCCAGCCGCGCTTTGGCGGTGACGTCGACCAGCCTGAGAAGCACCTGGCCTTTGCTAACCGTTTGGCCCTCGCGCACCAGAATTTCGCGGACGATGCCCCCCTCGAGATGCTGGATCGTCTTTCGTTGGCCAGCCACCTTCACAAATCCGTTTGCAAGCGCTGCAGTGGTCAGCGGCGCCAGCGTTGCCCAGGCGCGCCGCTTCGAATGCACCGACTCTGCGCTCCCCTGCACCGGTGAACGCATGTCGCTCGTGCCCGAACAGCCCGGACTGCATCAGCGTTGGCGCAATCGCACCGTAGTTCACTGCAATCATGGGCCCGGCGCGCCGGCGCGAACGCTGGTGAACCGCACGGGCAACGAGCTCTCTGCCTGTGCCCGTTTCCCCGATGATCAGCACAGGGGCATCAGCCTCGGCTACCTGATCGATCGTCCTCATCAATGAGCGAATCTTGGGGCTGTCGCCCTGCAGGGTGAGTAGTGACTCCGCCGAGTGTGATTGCATCTGCCGTTGCGAACTATCCGGTATTTTTCGATCAGCGCAATGTAACGGCGTGGCGCATCTGGCCCTTACCCAAGGTCAACGGGTGAGCACGCAGGATGCAAAGCCCCTGACGGTGTGCTCAAATACCGCCCAACACATTTTCGCGCGGCAGCAATGTCTGCGACCAACCTAGTGATACACGCTGCGCATTTCGAAAGGCTCTCGATGAAATCCCTGTTTACAGCGCTCCTAGGCGCGGTGCTGGTTGGACTATCCGGTTGCAGCGACACCGTAGAGCCTTTGGTTGAACACTGTTACCCCACCGGCATGCCTGCGGAAACCGCGCTGGGCGATCCAGACCGAACGCTTGGCTCATCCGGCAACTACAACTATCCGCTGTGCTCGACACGGTACGAACGCGTTATCAGCGCAGCGCTGGTCACCAATGGCGCGCCGCCCGACGTGCGGCAAAGCCAAAGCCGGTTCGTAGGCATTGATGGTGCATTCTTCGCCATGCAGTTTGGCAAGTCCTCTGATCGGATCTGGGATGTCGCAACCGAACCGTCTCGCCTTCAGGCCACGTTGGAAGCCACCTGCTCGGGCTCATCGGCATGGTCTTCCATCCTCGCCAAGTTGGGAGGCACCTCCAACCGATTCGATCGAAACCAGTGCGCCAACGCCACTTACATCAATACGATGCTCTATGGTGGCAATGGGCTGTTCCGCGATAGCCGTACGCCAACCACTGCGCGCTCGGTCAGTTCCAACGACCAGACTGGCAACACGGTGCTTACCTGGACACGCGGGTACCTGCTGCAACGCTACGGTGCGGCTGGCTGCGCCGACTGCGCGAACCGCCAATATCACGCAGTCATTGATGCAGGCAGCAGCGGCACCCGACTGTCGCTTTTCGAGGTTGCCTATCAGAGCGGTGGCTATCCAACGGTCAAGTGGCTCACCACCCACGAGGGCACCGACAACGGCATCGACAACTTCGTTGCCACCGCCAACCGCGCCGAGGTCAATTCAAAGGTTATTGATACGCTCTTCAATGCGCTTCGTACCGACTACTTCGGCCAGACCCAATGGCCGGCAACCGCACAGAGCATTACCGTTGACCCGCTTGCCACCGCGGGAATGCGCGAGGCCGAACTGAAGCACGGCAAGGCTGCCGTCGACGCGGTGTACCAGTCAATCAATAACTACATCGCTGCAGGATCGATCAACCAAACCAGTCCGGCAGCCGTTTCGATCACTTACACCCCAGGTCGTATCGCTACCATTGACGGCAACAGCGAGGAGGGCCTCTGGACCTGGATCAATCTGAATGATTATTTCTGTGATGTTTTCCAGGCCACGCCAGCACGAAGACTCGAGTGCGCAAATGAGACCTCCGGGCGATTCGGCGTCATTGAGGTCGGTGGCGCTTCCATGCAGGTGAGCTTCCCGGTGGCGGGCGCAGCCGACCCTGCCAGCAACCGTTATGCGGTCAACATCGGTGGTAAAGCGATCACCGTGTACAACAAGACCTTCCTCGGGCTCGGACAGGATCTCGCCCGCAGGTCGATGGCAGCGCCCTGATCCAGAGCGGGTCTGCATCATGTCGCAAGTCCAACCCGTGCAACGCCGTCATGCGCATTGGCTGCATTGCGGGTTGCTCGCAGCGGTCTGTCTGTCTGTGATGCCCGCGTCGCTTGCCGCGCAGGAAGTGCGCATGACGTGCCAGCATCAGGGCAAAACCTACTCGGTCAGCTACGACCCCAAGCAGAAGCTGTTCAAAACCAGCGACGCCGACGCAGGCTCACGGTTTCGAGTCAAACGCGATCAGATCGACGGTGATGGCGTGCTGGTTTGGGTAGGCGCTCAACAGCTGGGCGGCGAACGCGATCTACTTGCCTTCTTCGGCAACGACACCAAGTGGGTCCGGCACTTCTATGGCAATGGCAGCCAGATCATGCATCGCTGCCAGTAGATCGCGCCCAAACGCCGCATCAGTTCACACCGGATCCCAGTCAAATACGTCGGGCGAGCGCTCCAGCTTGTAGAACGATGGTTTCATCGCCGGAATAACGCGTTCAGCAATCGTCTGAGGTGTCCACCCGTTCGAGTTGTGCAGACTGCGCACCGGGCGGTTCTGACTGATCAGAAAAATTTCGTTCGCCCGCACTGCAAAAATTTGTGCAGTCACCTCGCGGGCCGCATCGCTCGCCAGATACACTGCAAGCGGCGCAATATGATGCGTCTGCATGCGCTGCAGACGTTCGACCCGGGCCTGCTGATCCGGCGTATCCGTTGGAATCGATCCAATCATGCGGCTGTAGGCAAACGGCGAAATGCAGTTGGATCGAACGCCAAACTTCGCCATGTCGAGCGCAATCGATTTCGACAGCGCCACGATGCCCAGCTTCGCGGCCGAATAGTTCGCCTGGCCATAATTACCAATCAGCCCGGACGTGGAGGTCATGTGAATGTAGGCGCCCGACTGCTGCGCTTTGAAATGCGGTGCGGCCGCGCGCGACACAAAAAACGTGCCGTTCAGATGCACATCGATCACCGCCCGCCATTCATCGGCGCTCATGTTGTGGAAAAAGCGATCGCGCAGGATTCCGGCGTTGTTGATCACTGCATCAATGCGGCCGAAGGTATCGAGCGCCTGTTCCACCATCCGGTGGGCGGCCGCCCAGTCAGCAACACTGTCGCCATTGGCGGTGGCCTCGCCGCCTGCGCTCTGAATCTCATCGACCACCGCCTGCGCTCGCGAACGGTCTTGCCCTTCCCCGGTAACGCTCGCGCCCAGGTCATTCACCACCACCCTGGCTCCCTGCGCGGCCAGCGCAATCGCCAGATCTCGGCCAATTCCGCCGCCTGCGCCTGTCACCAGCACCACCTTGTCCTGCAGAGACATTCCGTTCATTGACGCTCTCCGAAAAGCCTTGCCCACCGAAACAGTCCGGTAATCGACCGCGGCCGGTAAAATGACACACATGACGCGCAAACTCCACATTCGAACCTTCGGCTGCCAGATGAACGAGTACGACTCGGACAAGATGGCCGAGGTACTCGCCGAAAGCGAGGGCGCGGTCCTGACCGACCGCCTTGAGGACGCTGACATCGTCCTCTTCAACACCTGTTCGGTTCGCGAAAAAGCTCAGGAGAAAGTGTTCTCCGACCTGGGCCGGGTGCGCGCACTCAAGCGCGAACGCCCGGACCTGGTGGTCGGGGTGGGCGGCTGTGTGGCCAGCCAGGAAGGCGCCAACATCGTGTCGCGCGCGCCCTTTGTGGACGTGGTCTTCGGTCCGCAAACCCTGCACCGGTTGCCGCAACTGCTCGAAAAGCGTCGCCAGAGCGGGCGCTCGCAGGTTGACATCAGCTTTCCTGAAATCGAGAAATTCGATCACCTGCCGCCGCCACGCTCTGACGGCGTCACGGCGTTCGTGTCCATCATGGAAGGCTGCAGCAAATACTGCAGCTTCTGCGTGGTGCCTTACACCCGCGGCGAAGAGGTCTCGCGTCCGTTTGACGACGTTCTCACCGAGATTGCAGGGCTCGCTGACCAGGGCGTCAAAGAGGTGACGTTGCTCGGGCAGAACGTCAACGCCTATCTGGGCGGCATGGGCGATACCGCCGAGCGCGCTGACTTCGCGCGGCTGCTCGATTACGTCTCCGAAATCCCCGGCATCGAACGCATCCGCTACACCACATCGCATCCCCGCGAGTTTTCGCAGCGGCTGATCGACGCGCACGGCAGGCTCGAGAAGCTTGCCACGCAGGTTCACCTGCCTGTGCAGTCGGGCGCCGATCGGGTGCTCACCGCAATGAAGCGTGGCTACACCGCGCTCGAGTACAAATCGATCATTCGCCGACTTCGCAGCGCCAGACCCGACGTCTGCCTATCCTCGGATTTCATCGTCGGATTCCCAGGCGAAACCGATGCCGATTTTGAACAGACCATGCGACTCGTTGAAGACGTCGGATTCGATTCGTGCTTCTCGTTCGTGTTCAGCCCCCGCCCCGGTACCCCGGCAGCCGACCTTGCCGATGACACGCCGCAATCGGTGAAGCTCGCGCGACTGCAACGTCTACAGTCGCAGATCGACACCCAGGCACGCGCGATCAGCGCAGCCATGGTGGGCAGCACCCAGCGTGTTCTGGTCGAGGGTCGCGCAAAAAAAGATGCGAGCGAGTTAAGCGGCCGCACGTCCAATAACCGAATCGTCAATTTCGCAGGGCCCGATCGGCTTCTTGGCCAATTTGTTGAGGTGAGGATCACCAGCGCGCTCCCGCACTCCCTGCGTGGCGAAGTGCCGATTCATGACTGACGCGTCTTCATCATCCCGCAGCGCGGGCGCCAGAAGCCGGCGAGACGCTCGCATCGAATTCGATCTGGAAACGGCCGATCAGGATACCGGCAACCAGAGGCTGGCAAACCTGTGCGGCCCGCTCGATGCCAACATCGCGCAGATTGCAGCAGCCTACGACGTCCAGATCGGCCGTCGGGGTGCGCACATCACCGTCGAGGGCGCGGACGCTGCGAATCGACGTGCCCGCGAGGCCGTGCTTCACTTTCACCATCTGGCGGTCTCGCCGCTGTCGCTTGACGATATCCAACTGGGGCTGGTTGAGTTGCGAGCGCGCCAAAGCGGTGCGCCCGACGCAGGCTCGCCCTCAGCGGTTGCCGACGAGTCGCCGGTGCTGCACACGCGTCGTTCGGATCTGCAGGGGCGCACGCCGCGTCAACGCGAGTACCTTCGCAACATCCTGGCGCACGATGTCAGTTTCGGCATCGGGCCTGCAGGCACCGGAAAAACCTACCTGGCGGTAGCCTGTGCGGTGGATGCGCTCGAGCGCGATGCCGTGAAAAGAATCGTGCTGACCCGTCCGGCTGTCGAGGCGGGCGAGCGGCTGGGCTTTCTGCCCGGCGACCTCGCGCAGAAGGTTGATCCCTATCTGCGGCCGCTTTATGACGCGCTCTACGATCTGCTGGGGTTTGACCGCACCGCCAGGATGTTCGACAAGCAGGCGATCGAGATCGCGCCGCTTGCCTACATGCGCGGGCGCACGCTCAATCACGCCTTCATCATCCTCGATGAGGCGCAAAACACAACGCCCGAACAGATGAAGATGTTTCTGACGCGCATCGGTTTTGGCTCGAAGGCTGTTGTCACTGGCGATGCCACACAGATTGATCTGCCCAAGGGCCAGGCGTCGGGGCTGATCGAGGCGCGGCGGGTTCTGGCGGGCGTGCGCGGTATCGCGTTCACGCATTTTGACAGCACCGACGTGGTGCGCCATCCGCTGGTTGCACGCATCGTTGAGGCCTATGAAAAGCACACCACGCCGTCGGTCCGCTAACGGTGCTCAGCTGCGAACCGCACGCGTGGAACCCCGCACAGCGTCAACCAGACCATCGCTTTTTCTCGCGTTGCAAACAGGAGCCGGTGTCACCGAACTGCCCGCCTCCCGCGCGCAGTGTCGTCGCTGGATCCTGTCAGCGCTTTCGCAGGATGCCGATCTGACGCTCAGATTTGTCGCGCGTAACGAGGCCCGTTCGCTGAACGCCGGCTATCGAAGCCGCGACTACGCGCCCGATGTGCTCACCTTCGCGTATGGCAGTGCGCTGAATCGGTCCTCGGGCCGCCTTCGCGCCGACATCGTGTTGTGCGTGCCGGTCCTCAGAGAGCAGGCGCGCGTCGCCCGCATACCGTTCGCCTGGCGACTTGCACACCTGGTCATTCACGGCGTGCTGCATGCACAGGGTCATGATCATGAGCACGATGACCAGGCGCGCGTCATGCAGTCACTCGAGACCGCCGCACTGCGTCGATTCAACATTCCAGATCCCTATATCGACAGCTGACCGGGCCTGTCGGTGTATGCTTGAGAGGTCGCCACAACCGTTCTGATCCATGTCAGATCCGATTCCGGCAAGCGAACGAAAACGAAGCTTCATTGAACGTCTGTCCACGATGCTGCTGCGCACGCCGGACGACCGCCACGACCTGATTGAGCTGCTCCGCCGCGCGCACGAGCGATTCCTGTTCGACGCCGAAGCACTTTCGATGATCGAGGGCGTGCTGCAAGTGGCACAGCTGTCGGTACGCGACATCATGGTTCCGCGTGCCCAAATGGAAGTCATCGATATTCGCGAGTCGCCCGAGGCGTTTCTGCCGCGGGTTGTGACCACCGCGCATTCCCGATTCCCGGTCGTCGATGGCGACCGCGATCGCGTCATCGGTATCCTGCATGGCAAAGATCTCTTGCGGCTGCAGGTTGATCCCGATCTCAATATCCGTGACTTGCTGCGTCCGCCGGTGTTCGTGCCCGAGTCGAAGCGACTCAACGTGCTGCTGCACGACTTCCGCGCCGATCGTCATCATCTTGCAATCGTGGTCGACGAATATGGCGGTTCAGCGGGGCTGATCACCATCGAGGACGTGCTCGAGCAGATCGTGGGCGATATCGAAGACGAATTCGATTTCGACGAAGCGGTTGACCACGTCATTCGAGTAGAACCCGGCGAGCACGGACCCCGTTTCCGGGTCAGGGCATTGGCCTCAATCGATCAGCTCAACGACGTCCTCCAAACCGCCATCGCTGATGAAGGCTTTGACACCATCGGCGGTCTGGTCACCGATCGACTCGGCCGCGTGCCTCGACGTGGCGAGCGGGTCATGATCGACAGCATGCTGTTCGAAGTGTTGCGGTCAGACTCCAGGCAGGCGCATCTGTTCCTGGTTGAGAAGCTGCCGGCGGACGCGGCGACGCCTGCAGCGGACGATGCGCGCTGAGCGCGCTCGCACGAGCGCTATTCTGCTGGCCTTTGCATCAGGGATCGCGCACGCGCTCTCGCTGTCGATAGCGGGGCTATGGTGGCTGCAGCTCCTCTCATTTGGCCTGCTCGCGCTACTGCTTACCACCGCCGCGTCAACACCGGCGCCAACGCGGGCACGCGCCGCTTTCCTGAAGCCCGCAATCCTTGGCTTTGCATTCGGGCTGGGCTGGTTCCTGGCCGGGGTGTCGTGGCTTTTCATCAGCATGCATCGCTATGGCGGTTTACCAGCCCCGCTTGCCGCAAGCGCGCTCCTGTTTTTTTGCGCGTATCTGGCGCTCTTTCCCGCGGCAGCCAGCGCACTGGCGAACCTACTTTGCAGACCGCGCACACACATCAATTCCGCCCGGAGCATAACAGGCTATGCAGTGGCTCTGGCCGGTGCGTTCACGCTATTCGAGCTGCTTCGCGGCTGGTTGTTCACTGGCTTTCCCTGGCTCGCGCCGGGGTATGCGCATGTCGATGGCCCGCTGTCCGCGCTGTCGCCGCTGATAGGTAGCTTCGGCGTGGGGGCGGCCGCCTGCCTCTTGGGCGCACTCGTTGTGCTCGCGCTTGCCGCGGGTCTTCGCAGCCGGCAACTACCGGTCGCCCCTGTGGTTGTGATCATCGCAGTCGCAGCAGCTGGCCTGCTCGCCAGGCAGGCCCATTGGGGCGTCCCCGCCGACAGTGTCATTCGCGCCGACCTGATTCAAGGCAACATCGCCCAGGACATGAAATTTGATCCCGCTCGAACGCGGGCGGCGATGCTTGGGTATGCGCAGGCGCTTGTCCCAGGACGGGCGCAGCTCATCGTCATGCCTGAAACAGCGTGGACGCTGCCCTGGCCCATGACGCCCCCGGAAATCGCAGCCCGAATCCGCGCAGCGCTCGGCGACGGCGCGCTGGCCGCCATCGGCATGCCACTGGCAGCGGCCGATGGATCGCCTCGCCTGACCAACAGCGTCGCCGTCATCGACTCGGGCGGGGGCGCGGTTGCGCGATACGACAAGGTGCATCTGGTGCCGTTCGGAGAATTCATTCCCTGGGGCTTTCGCTGGTTCGTCAACATGATGAATATCCCGCTGGGCGACTTTGGCCGCGGCGCAATTGACCAGGCGATGCTGCGGCTGAACAGCAATGCGATCGCCTTCAACATCTGCTACGAAGACCTGTTCGGTGATGAACTGGCGAGGCAGGTGCGCGCGGGCGCAAATCTGCTGGTCAACGTGAGCAATATCGCCTGGTTCGGCGATTCGCACGCCCACGATCAGCACCTGCAGATTGCTCGCATGCGCGCGCTCGAGCTTGCGCGTCCAATGCTGCGGGCCACCAACACCGGCGTAACCGCCGCCATCGACCATCGGGGGCAGGTCATTGCAAGGCTGCCGGGCCATGAGTTCGGCACGCTCAGCGTATCGATCGCACCCGCCACCGGCCTCACGCCGTTTGCCCGTTGGGCCAATCTGCCAGCCTGGCTGCTTGCCATCGGCCTGCTCATAGTCGGATGCTGGCTCGCGCGTCAGGCAGACCCGCTAGAATGACGGGCTCTGCAGTGACTGCCACTCACGTTCATGCAAACCTTTCAACAGACTATTCTGCGGCTTCAGCAGTATTGGGACAGCCACGGCTGCGCACTGCTTCAACCCTACGACATGGAAGTGGGTGCCGGTACGTTTCACACCGCCACCTTCCTGCGCGCCATCGGCCCTGAGCCCTGGCGTGCGGCGTATGTACAACCGTCGCGTCGCCCCAAAGACGGTCGATATGGCGACAACCCCAATCGCCTTCAGCACTACTACCAGTACCAGGTGGTGCTGAAACCATCGCCGCCCAACATCCTGCAGCTTTATCTGGGCTCGCTCGAGGCGCTGGGAATCGACCTGAAAGCCAATGACGTCCGGTTCGTTGAAGACGACTGGGAATCGCCGACGCTGGGCGCCTGGGGACTAGGCTGGGAGGTCTGGCTCAATGGCATGGAGGTCACGCAGTTCACCTATTTTCAGGAGGTGGGATCGCTCAAATGCCAACCGGTTACTGGCGAGATCACCTACGGCCTTGAGCGGCTTGCGATGTATCTGCAGCGTGTTGAAAGCGTGTTCGACCTGCGCTGGACCGATGACATTCTGTATCGCGATGTGTTTCATCAGAACGAGGTCGAGCAGTCAACCTACAACTTTGAGCACTCGAACGCTGCCATGCTGTTTCGGCACTTTGGTGAATACGAAGCCGAGGCCCGGCGACTGATCGACGCGCAACTGGCGCTGCCGGCCTACGAAATGGTCATGAAGTGCTCGCACACCTTCAACCTGCTCGATGCGCGCGGCGCCATCTCGGTCACCGAACGCGCTGCCTACATTGGCCGTGTTCGCAATCTGGCCCGGGCCGTCGCTCAGGCGTTTTACGAATCCCGCGAGCGCCTGGGCTTTCCCATGCTGAAACCGCAAGCCAAGGCGGCCTGAGCGATGAGCAGCACACAGGTTCAGCCGCTTCTTATTGAGCTCTTCACCGAAGAGTTGCCGCCGAAGGCTTTATCGAAAATCAGCGACGCTTTTGCGGATTCGATCGCACGCTCGCTCATCGGGCATGGCCTGGCTCCCGATACTGCCCACATTGAACGTTTTGCATCGCCGCGACGGCTTGCTGTCCGAATCAGCGAGGTGCTGTCGCAGGCACCCGAGCGTTCAATCGAGGTAAAAGGCCCATCGGTCAAGGTGGGGCTTGATGCCGCCGGTGCGCCCACCCAGGCGCTCATCAAATGGGCTGAGCGGCAAGGCGCGAGCATCAACACGCTCACACGCGCAAGCGACGGCAAGCAGGAATGTTTTTTCTGGTACAGCACGCTGCCAGGCGAATCGCTTGCAAACTGCATCACTGCGGTCATCGATACTGCGCTTGCGGCGCTTCCCATACCGAAGGTCATGCAGTACCAGCTTGCCGACGGGCTGACCAATGTCAGTTTTGTCCGCCCGGCGCATCGGCTGATCGTTCTACACGGCAGCGCGCTGCTGCCCGCCACCGTATTGGGTCTGCAATCCGGGCGCTTCACCGAGGGGCATCGATTCCTGTCGTCCGCCCCCTTCGAAGTCGTTGATGCGCTCGCCTACGAGTCCGCGCTTGAATCACAAGGCAAGGTCATCGCCTCATTTGAGCGTCGACGCGCCCAGATCGCTGACACGCTGAGCGCCCGCGCGGCCACGCTCAACGCCTCATTGGGCGATCGGTCTCAGGTTGATCCCCTGTTGGATGAAGTCACTGCGCTGGTCGAGTGGCCTGTGGTTTACGTCGGCGAATTCGAGGAACAGTTTCTGCAGGTGCCGCAGGAATGTCTCATCCTCACCATGCGCACCAACCAGAAGTACTTTCCGCTCTTCAATGCGCAGGGTCGGTTGTTGTCGCGCTTTCTCATCGTCTCCAACATGGAGGTGGCCGATCCGTCGGCCATCATCGATGGCAATCAGCGCGTGGTACGGCCACGACTTGCCGATGCGCGATTCTTTTTCGAGCAGGACCTGAAGTCATCGCTCGCGGCGCGCGTTGCGCAACTGGGCTCGGTGGTTTATCACGCCAAGCTCGGCACTCAGGCCGAGCGCGTTGAGCGGGTGCGCGCCATCGCAGGCGCGCTCGCCACCATGACCGGCGATGATGCCAGCCTGCTCGACCGGGCGGCCCTGCTCGCCAAAGCCGACCTGCTCACTGGCATGGTGGGCGAGTTTCCAGAGCTCCAGGGCGTGATGGGCCGCTACTACGCCAAACATGACGGCGAGCCCGAGGAAGTCGGCCAAGCGATTGTCGAGCACTACCAACCGCGGTTCGCCGGAGACGCGCTGCCCGCCAGTGCAACCGGCACGCTGCTTGCCATGGCGGACAAGCTTGAAACGCTGGCCGGCCTCTTTGGAATTGGTCAGCTGCCCACCGGCGATAAAGATCCTTTCGCGCTGCGGCGCCATGCGCTGGGTGTCATCCGCATCCTGCTCGAGAAACGCCTGCCGCTTTCACTGCCAGCGTTGATTCAGGCTGCGTTTGCGGCATTCGGCGAACGCATCAAACCGGCGCAGGCTGAGCTTGAAACATTCTTCTATGAGCGCTTGACCGGATATCTCCGTGAGCGCGGTTACAGCGCGCAGGAAACCGCAGCGGTCGTTGATCAGCGGCCTGCCGATCTCGCACGCGTCCCCGACCGGCTCGAAGCGGTTCGCGCGTTCTCACAGTTACCGCAGGCGCAGGCCCTGGCAGCGGCTAACAAGCGCATCGGAAACCTGCTTCGAAAATCCGCTGCTGAGGCAGCCAGCTCAGTTGATTCCGCCCGACTGACAGAACCTGCCGAGCAGGCGCTGGCTGAGGCGGTTGCGAAGCTCGAACCCGAGGTATCGGCGCGTCTGGTTGTCCATGACTACGGCGTTGCGCTTGCCATGTTGGCGGGTGCCCGCGATGCAGTCGACCGCTTCTTCAACGAAGTCATGGTCATGGTTGACGATCCCGGGCTGCGCGCAAACCGTCTTGCACTGCTGTCCAGGTTGCATGCGCTGATGAACGGCGTCGCTGACATATCAAGGTTGTCGGTTGGCTGAGTCAGCGTCCCCGGGTGCCACAGGCGAGGCGCGCTTCGGCGCGTTGCGTGCCGTGATCTTCCTGGTATTCCAGGTGGTCACCGTCATACCGATGGCCTTTGTCTGCCTGATGGTTGCACCGCTGCCCAGGCCTCTTCGATATCGCATCACGATCGCATGGCCTCGCTGGCAGGTGTTGGCTGCCCGGCTGATCCTTGGCATCCGCTGGGAGGTACGGGGTCAGCACTACTTACCAGACGGGCCGGCCGTTCTGCTCTCCAAGCATCAATCGGCTTGGGAGACGCTGTTTTACCCGTCCTACATGCCGCGTGAACTGTGTTTCGTTTTTAAACGCGAACTGCTGTGGTTACCTTTCTTTGGGTGGGGAATCGCACTTCTCGACATGATCCACATCAATCGGCGGCGCGGGGCGGATGCCTTCGAGCATGTTGCGACACAGGGCGCAGTTAAACTCTCGCAGGGTCGATGGATCATCATGTTTCCAGAGGGCACCCGAACGCAGGTTGGATCGAAAGGCCGCTACAAAACAGGCGGCGCACGGCTTGCGGTTCGTACGGGTGCGCCGGTCGTACCGATCGCTGTCAATTCTGGTGAATACTGGCCGCGCAAGGCATTCATCAAGCGTGCCGGTACGATCACCGTCTCGATCGGCCCGCCCATTGCCTCGCAGGGCCTCACTGCCGAGGCGCTCAATCAGGCGGTCGAACACTGGATTGAATCCGAAATGCGTCGTCTGAGTCCCGAGCGGTATCCGATTATCATCAACGAGTCCGACCCCCGAGCTTCCTGAACGTGTTCCGGCTCTTTCGACGCAAAGCCCGCGAGGCACCCCCGCCTTCAAGCGGCCAGATGGCGCTGCAATTCGAGGCGCGCCCCGATACCACCCTGCGCCCAGCGCATCCGACGGCTCCCATCAAGGACCAGCGGGTTGCCATGCTCAGGCATCAGCCGGTTCGCTGGGAGCTGGTCCGAAGCGCGCGCCGCACGATCGGCTTTCAGATTGATGCGCGCGGCCTGCGCGTCAGCGCGCCTCGCTGGGTGCCAATCTGGGAGATCGAAAAAGCGCTCGACGAAAAAGCTGACTGGATTCTGCGAAAGCTTTTGGAGTGGCAGCAGCATGAGCGTCGGCGCGAGGATCTGCAGCCGCGCTGGGAGCATGGTGCGCTCATCCGCCTGCTTGGCGAGACGCTCACGCTCACGCTGGACCCTGCCAGCCGCGGCGCTCAACGCGATGGCGACCTGCTTCGCATCGGTCTGCCGCTGGATGCGCCCCCGGATGACATCTGCGACGCCGCCCAACGATGGTTGAAGGAACAGGCGCGAGCCGTGTTCGCCGAGCGAATCCCGATTTATTCGCAGCGATTAGGGCGCGCCCCCACCCGCTGGGCGTTGTCATCGGCACGCACGCGCTGGGGAAGCTGCAACCCCGACGGTTCGATTCGGCTCAACTGGCGGCTTATCCATTTCCCGCTCGAGGTCGTCGACTACGTTATTGCTCACGAAATGGCGCATCTGCTCGAGCTGAATCACGGCCCGAAATTCTGGTTTGCGGTCGAGGCGCTGTTTCCAGACTATGAACGCGTTCGCGGCATGCTCAGGCATCATTACGACGACGCGCCTGAAAGCTGATTCAGGCACCATCAAGACAATCAGGAATCCATATCATGCGTATCCTGCACACGATGATCCGGGTCGGTAATCTGCAGCGCTCCATCGACTTCTACACCAAGGTCATGGGCATGAAGCTGATGCGCACCTCGGATCGCCCAGAGCAGAAGTATTCACTCGCGTTCGTGGGCTACGGCGACGAAACCACCCAGCCGGTTCTGGAACTCACCTACAACTACGGCGTTGATCAGTACGACCTGGGCGCAGGTTTTGGGCATATTGCCATTGCGGTCGACAACGCCGCCGCAGCCTGCGACAGAATCCGCGCGTCAGGCGGAACCGTCACGCGCGAAGCCGGCCCGGTGAAGGGCGGCACATCGGTGATTGCCTTTGTGCAAGACCCGGATGGCTACAAGATCGAACTGATCGAACGTAGCTGACGCGCAAGATCGCAGTAGGTTTCCACGCTGATTTCTTCTGCCCGGCTGTCGCCGGCCAGAGCGCCCGGTTCAATTCCGCGGTCGCGCAGCCAGGGTAACAGCGTCGAGCGAATCATTTTCCGACGCTGGGCGAAGGCAGGTGTTACCACCGCCTGCAGCGAGCCGAGGTCGTCAATCAGCGGACGCTCTCGAACGGTCATTCGCAGCACGGCGGAATCCACGCGCGGCGGTGGATCAAACGACTCAGGCGGCACGTCGAATAAAAGTTCCACGTGATAGAACGCCTGCAGAATCACGCTCAGCCTGCCATAGCTTTTTCCGCCTGGTGATGCAACGATTCGGTCGACCACTTCTTTCTGAAGCAGAAAATGCTGATCGCGAATTCGCGCACGCGAGGCCACCAGCGCAATTAGAAGCGGGCTCGAAATGTTATAGGGCAGATTGCCAACCACACGTAGTTGCCGAACACCCAGGGCGTCAGCCGCCAGCAGCGGGTCGAATCGAAGCGCATCGGCCTCAAACAAAACCAGACGCTCATCGGAAAAGCGGCGGCGTAACCGCTCGCACAGGTCGCGATCAATTTCGACTGCGGCCAGCCGCGAAGCGACGTGCAGCAGTTCAGTCGTGAGCGCGCCCAGGCCAGGCCCAATTTCCAGCAAACCGTCATCGGGCTTTGGCGCGATCGCATTAACGATTGCTGCCAGCACGGAGCGGTCGCTGAGAAAATGCTGACCAAAGCGTTTGCGGGCGACATGGCCCGCCACCGGTCTGGTTGCAGCGGGCCGAAAGCCGCCTCGCCGATCAGCGCTCATCGAGCCGGTATTCGACGTAGGTACTGTCGCGAAGCTGGCGCAACCAGTTTTGCCAGGCCTCATCGCTGCGCTGCTCACGCAACGCCTGCCTGACCACCGCCCGCGCGCGCTCGGCCGAAGCGGCCTGTTGTCGGCGCTCGAGCACCTGAATGAGGTGGAACCCAAAAGGCGTGCGGATGGGCTCACTGAGTTGTCCCGGCGCCAGCGCGTTCATTGCGCGCTCAAAGTCGGGCACGGTGTCTCCCGGAAGAATCCAGCCCAGATCGCCCCCCCGCCCGGCTGTGCCATCAGCCGAGTTCTGGCGTGCCATATCGGCAAACTCTGCACCCCGGTCAATGAGCGAGCGGATGTTGCTGATTCGACGCTGCGCTTCGGACTCGCTCTGGTTGTCGCTGACTCGAACCAGGATATGACGGACTCGCGTCTGATTGACAGGCGTATCGGCAGAGGCCGCGTCAGCCGCCGCGCGTTTGGCGACCAGTTTCAGCACATGAAAGCCATTGGGGCTTCGCACAATCGTGGCGCCGCCGGGCTTGAGCGTTCGAACCGCCTCCACAAAAATCTGCGGCAATCGATCGGCCGAGCGCCAGCCCAGTGAGCCGCCGCTCATTGCGTCAGGCGCATCAGAGTAGGACGCCGCCAGCGCGGCAAAATCGCTGCCTGCACGCGAAACCGAGGCAAGCACCTCTTCCGCGCGTGTGCGTCGCCGCTGGATCTCATCGCTCGAAGCGCCCTCGACCACCCGCACCAGGATCTGGGCAAGCTCGAACTCCGCGTTGTCGTTGGCGAGGCGCTCGCGCTCGGCAATGAACGCATCAACATCGGCTTCGGTGATTTGAATACGGCTTTCAACCTCGCGTTCGCGAAGCCGCGACTGCGTCATTTCCTGCCTGATGTCGCGACGCAGACGCTCCCAGCTCAAGCCGTCACGCTCGACCCGCGAGCGGAACTCGGGGACGCTGAAGCCGCGGTCGTTCGCAATACCCGCCACCGCGCGATCGAGCTGGGCATCGTCGACGCGAATGCCATAGTCGCGCGCCATCTGGAGTTGCGCGCGATCCAGAATCATTCTTTCCAGCACCTGCGACTCGAGCAGATCAGGGGGAGGAATCTCAATGTTTCGGCTTTCAAGCTGCCGACGCACCAGATTTACCTGGTTGGAGAGTTCCTGACGCGTGATCACTTCAGCGTTGACGATTGCAACGACCGCATCAAGCGGCTTCTGTGCGTGTCTCTGGGCCGACTGGCCCACCGCGGGGTTACCGAGCAGCGCGAGAGTCAGCGCAAGAATTCCTGTCAGCGGACGGTTCAGCATGGCTCTATCCATCATTCATAGCCGAAATAACGCGAGCCCGGATCAAGAGTGCCCTGAGGCAGGCGGTATCCGGGAATGTTCCGCTGCAGCACCTGGAACGGATTCTGCCCGATCGTGCCAACGCCATTCAACTCGAGCTGCAGGAAGAATGCGGTCGTGCGTGCGTTGGCGGCTGTTCGAAACTGCTGGGTCAGTACGCGGAGCGCCCAGCATGAAGCCGTGTATTCAAACCCCGCCAAGGACTCGACAAACCCGCGGCTATTCTGCACCTGGCTAACCGGGTCGAAGCCCTCAGCCAGGAACGAGTAATTGAGCCGTACCAGCGAATTCCAGCCGTTCATGATGGGCCAGCGCGTCGACACATCGACCTGCCCCAATTGTTCACGCCGATAGCGCAACCCCGCATTCAGGATACGGCCGTCGGGAGGCAGGTAGCGTCCGACAACGCTAAAACGGGGCATCACGGTGGTGGCCATGCTGTATTGCAAGCCGGTATCGAGCGTCCAGTGCGAGCCCAGGGGCCCAGCCGCTGCAAACAGCAGATCAGATCGTCGATCGGTCCGTGGCGCGACACCTGGAATGGCAACCTGCTGATCAGAAAAATAGCTTCGAAAGCCGGTTGCGAATCGAATGCCTTCAACACCCGTGGCGGGATCGATCAACCGAGAAATCGCCGCTGCGGTCATCTGATTGACATCAGCAATCCGGTCGTTACCGATAAACGTATTTTCGGAGAAGAGCTGTGCAAAGTTGAAGTCAGCCGGCGCGGTATCAAACACCGGGAAAGCGTTTTGCTCTCGAAACGGCGTCCGAACATAAAACAGTCGCGGCTCAAGCGTTTGAGTCAGGTCGCGTCCGGCGAACGATACCGGGCGCTCGAACAGCAGCCCGGAATCAAGCGACACGGTCGGCACTGATCGATCCAGACCGTAATCGCGCCCGTCTGGCGTATTGATCTGGTAGCTGGTGGCATGTACGCCTGCCTTGGGTAGACAAACCAACCGGGGCGGCGGATCGGCCAGGCCACTGAGGGGTTGGCCACGGCGCGGGTGCCCGAAGGTCGAATCCCGTCGGGCGCCCTGAACTGCGTCACGCCGAAAAGACCGGTCATATCAAAGCCACCGCGATCCCGTGCCAGCCATCTCGCCGTCACCTGCGGCTCGCGTTCATAGGGGCCAGGACGCGCGTCCAGAATCGACTGAAAGCGCTGCACCGATACGCTCAGCGACCAGTCCTCGCCCAGTCCGCGCGAGACGCTGACGACCCGCGGCAGGATCCGGTCGGCACTGGTGACGATCGAGCGTGAATAGTCAACGAAGTAGCGATCATCGGACACGCCGCGCATGTCCCATCCCCCGCCCCAGCCAGCGATATTGCTGAAGCTGTGCCGGGTATGCCAGAAGTGGCGTGACATGCCGGACTCCAGGTCATAGGGATTCGCCTCAAAGCGCGTGTCACCCGAAAAACCCGGACGAAGGTAGCGGATTTCCCCGCCCAACTGCGCGCCTCGCCGTGTACTGACCCGCGGATACAGGGTGGCGTCGGTGTCGTGGGCAATGTTCCAGTAAAACGGCACCATCAGGTCCACGCCGCTGCGCGAGGTCACGCCAAAGGACGGCGTTAAAAACCCGGACTTGCGTTCGTTTCCGAGCGAAAACGTAAGGTAAGGCGATGCGAGCAGCGGCGTGCCTTTGAACGTGAGCAACGCGTTTCGGCCGACACCCTGATCGGCATCCTGATCGATGAATAGCGCTCGGGTCGAGATCTGCCAGTCGGGGGTTTCAGGCCCGCAGGTGGTGAATGTGCTCCGCGCCGCAAGCACCCGCCCCGGTCCCAGGAAATCGATTCGCTCCGCATGACCGCGACCACCGCCCTGAAGCGCCAGATAGTAGTCCGGGCTGGTGAAGGTGCCCTCATTGGCATCAATGCGCAGCCGCAGGGCTGGGCCCGTAAATACATTGCCTTCGCGCGTGACGCGCACATTGCCGGTCGCGACCAGTTCGTCTGTGGATGGGGTGTAGGTGATTCGGTCACCGCGAATCACGCTGCCGGCACGACGCACCTCGGCATCGCCGATCAGCGTGGTTTGCTCCTCGGTGTGCCCCTCAACCATCCAGGCTCGACCGAACGCCGGGAGCGCTGTGGCGGACAGACGGCCCTCACCCAACTGGCCATCAAGCTTCAGAACAAATCCGGATGACATCGGCTGCGCGTCGACACCGGTCACCGAAGCAAACGCGGACAGCGATGCCATCAGTCCGGAAAGCAGGCGCAACGGGCGGCGAAACATCAAAGGCGGGCCGGGTCGGGAGGGTTACACGCTGGGCGTCGAGCGGACCACACAGGCCCGGCGCCGAAGCGGCAGGCCTGCAGCAGACGGCTGGAGGCGATCGTCTATTATAGGGATCGAACCCCGACTTCGTTGCACAGTGTGTGCCATGCCCGCCTCCCCCTCAGATCCAAGACTTGATTTGCTGCATGACTGGCTCGCGGCGCGCGCTGCCCGCTTCGGTCTGCAACTCGACAGCCTGCGGCCCGCCTCCGATGACGCCAGCTTCCGGCGCTATTTTCGAATCGACGCAGGGGCTGCGTCCGGTGGCAGTCTGATCGTGATGGATGCGCCGCCCGATCGTGAAAACTGCGCACCCTTCGTGCATGCCGCCAACGTGTTCCGCGACGCCGGGCTGAGTGTTCCCGAGGTGTTCGATGCCGATCTCGCGGCCGGGGTGCTGCTTCTCGAGGATCTGGGTAACGACACCACCCTGTCCGGGCTCAACGCCGATTCGGCCGACAGCCACTACCGCGACGCGGGTAGCGCGCTCATCAGACTGCAGCAGGCGAGTCGCCCCGGCGTGTTTCCCGACTACGACCGGGCGCTGCTGGAGCGCGAGCTTCTTCTATATCCAGACTGGTATGTGGCGCGTCACAAGCGCATCGACCTGACCGACTCGATGAAGGCTACCCTCGCGAAGTCATTCGACCTGCTGATCAAGGCCGCGCTGTCGCAACCGCAGGTCTATGTGCATCGGGACTGGCATAGCCGTAACCTGATGCAGCTTGAGCCTCAGCGCAATCCCGGCGTCCTTGATTTTCAGGATGCGGTCTATGGGCCCATCACCTACGATCTGGTGTCACTGCTGCGCGATGCCTACATCACCTGGCCCGAAGAACGACAGCTCGACTGGGCGATCCGCTACTGGGAGGGCGCCCGCAAGGCATCGCTGCCGGTCGCCGATGACTTCGGCGAGTTTTATCGCGATTTCGAGTGGATGGGCCTGCAGCGGCAGCTGAAGGTGCTGGGTATCTTTGCGCGCCTGCACCTGCGCGACGGAAAGTCGCGATATCTCGCAGACATGCCGCTGGTGCTGTCCTATGCGCTCACGGCCGCGAGACGGTATCAGGCGCTCTCGGGGCTGGTGGGCGTGCTGGAGGCGGTTGAGCAGATCAATCCGGCTGAACCTGCCTACACCTTCTGATCGGCTGGCGCTGAGCAACCCCCTTCCATGCGCGCGATGATTCTTGCGGCCGGCCGCGGCGAGCGGATGCGGCCCCTCACCGACCACTGCCCGAAGCCGATGCTGGAGGTGGCGGGTCTGCCCCTGCTCGGCTGGCACCTTGATGCGCTCGCGCAAGCTGGATTCACTGATGTCGTCATCAATCATGCGCACCTGGGTGAAATGATCGAACGCTGGGCGGGCGACGGCGCACGCTGGGGACTGTCGATCCGTTACTCGCCAGAAAATCCCGCACTCGAAACCGCTGGCGGCATACGACATGCCTTGCCGCTCCTGGGTCAGGCCCCCTTCCTGGTGGTCAACGGCGATGTGTTCACGCGCTGGCCAATCGCCCGCGCCCGGCTCATCGCCCAACAAATGGCTCACTCGACACTGCTGGGCTGGTGCGTGCTGGTACCCAACCCAGACCACCATCCCGCTGGCGACTTCACGCTCGAATCGGGATTGCTCGGACAGGGCGCCACAGACCGGCTCACATTCAGCGGAATAGGGGTGTACCAACCAGCCTTGTTTGAACCCCTTGTCGATGGACAACCCGCCAAGCTTGGGCCAATGCTGCGCGAAGCGGCCATGCAGCATCGGATTGCCGCCGAACGCTGGGACGGGCTCTGGACCGATGTGGGCACCCCAGCACGGCTGGCGCAACTCGATGCAGAATTGACGGCATCAGAATCGATCACACCGACTCGTTAGCGACCTCACCACCCCACCGAGCCAACCGATGCAGCCTTATCACGACCGTCGACTGCGCCTAGCCCAACTGATCCGCGATCGCGGCGGTGGCGTGGCTGTCATCCCCACCGCGCCCGAGGTCATCCGCAATCGCGATGCCCACTATCCCTATCGCTGGGACAGTTATTTCTATTACCTCACCGGGTTCACCGAGCCCGAGGCGGTACTGGTGATGAGCGTCGATTCAAGCGGGACGGAATCCGTCCTGTTTTGCCGCGACAAGAACGAAGAGCGCGAAATCTGGGACGGCTACCGATTTGGCCCCCAGTTGGCGCGTGAGCGGTTTGGCTTCGACCGCGCACTCTGCATTGACAAACTCGATAGCGAACTTTCTGGCCTGCTGGCCGACCAGCCGGCGGTCTTTACCGCAATTGGCACCGGCGACGACCATGATGCCAAGGTCGCCCGATGGCTCAATGCAGTGCGCGCACAGGCCCGAAGCGGCATCAGTGCGCCCGGGCAGGTGTTTGAAGTCCGGTCATTGATCGACGAGATGCGGATCATCAAAGATCAGCATGAGATCGCGATCATGCGCCGCGCAGCAAGAATCTCCGCCGCTGCACATGTTCGGGCGATGCGGGCCAGCCGGCCTGGCCGCTTCGAATTTGAAATCGAGGCAGAGCTCGAGCATGAATTCCGGATGGGGGGATCCAAGGCGCCCGCCTACGGTTCCATCGTTGCAAGCGGTCGCCACGCCTGCGTGCTGCACTACCGCGCAAACGACGCACAGCTCGCCGACGGCGATCTGCTTCTGATCGATGCCGGCTGCGAACTCGACGGCTATGCCAGCGACATCACGCGCACCTTCCCGGTATCCGGCCGATTCACGGGCGCACAGCGCACGCTGTACGACATCGTGCTCGAGGCGCAGCGCGCCGCAATCGCAGCCACCCGGCCGGGCCTGCGCTTCATCGATCCGCACGATGCAGCGGTGAAAGTGCTTGTGCAGGGGCTCATTGATTGCGGGCTGATCAGCGGCACGCTCGACTCGGCCATCGAGTCAGGCGCGTATCGACGTTTTTACATGCATCGCACCGGGCACTGGTTGGGCATGGACGTGCATGACTGCGGGGACTATCGCGAGCCCGGTGAGGCGGGCACCGGCACCAACAAGCCGTGGCGCATTCTTCGGCCCGGCATGGTGCTCACCGAAGAGCCCGGGCTCTACGTGCGGGCCGCCGACGACATTCCGCGCCACTTCCACGATATCGGCATTCGCATCGAAGATGATGCGGTGGTCACTGAAACCGGCTGCGAGATCTTTACGGCGGATGTGCCCAAGGCCGCCGACGAGATCGAAGCGCTGATGCGCGGCTGAGCGCCCAGGCGCCTGGCGATGCTCGACACGATTCGCATCGAGGGCCGCGGTCCGGTGGCGCTTGCCCTGCGGCTGCTGCTCGGGCGCGAGGGTTTGCCGCCCGACGCGATCCAGGCAGACCCGGTCGACTCCGCGCTACCCGACTGGCTTGGCTCGCGGTCGCTCGCGCTGTCGCTGGGCAGTCTGCATACGCTGGCGCGAATCATTCCCCAGTGCGCGCCTGCCGCGCTTCTGGATCAGCCCGGCATCGCTGCCCCCATCACGGTGGTGGACATCACCCGCGCGGGTGCCTCCGGAGGCACGCGAATCGAGGCTCACCGGCTGAAGCTGCCCATGCTCGGTGCGGTCATCCGCTACGCGACGCTGCATCGGCTGTTGCTCGAATCGGTTGAACAAGTGCACCGCCCCGCGGGCAACCCGGCGGATCAGCCTCGTTCGGCGCCGACTGGCGAAACGCTCACCGTGATCGCCGACGGTGACACGGGCGACTCAACGTCGATCCGCATACGCGAATTCGGTCAGATGGCGCTGCTTGCCGAAGTGGAAGTCGAGCGCGACCGCCCGGGCTGGGCCTTCGAACGCTTCACGTCCGAGGGGCCGCTGGCGCTGCTTCCGTTACCAGAGCCGCGTCGTCGCGCACTGGTCTGGTGCGCGCCCAACGAGCGCTGTCACGAGCGGGCCACGGCAGACGAGCATCGCTTCAGTGAGTCGCTCCAACAGACGTTCGGTCCCCTGCTGGGTCGACTCACACTGTGCAGCGCGCGGCATGTCAGTGCGGTCACCCGCCGAATCGGACCACTCACCCGCGAGCCTGGCTGCGTGGCAATCGGCAATGCGGCCCAGGCGCTTCATCCGGTTGCGGGCCAGGGCCTGAACCTGGGGCTACGCGACGCAGCGGTACTCGCACGCCAACTCGGTGACGCAGGCAGCCACTCGCTCTCACTGGCGCAGATCCTCGCGGGTTTCGAGCAGCGCCGACACGCTGACCGTGAGTTGCTGGTGGCGGGCACCGATCTGCTGGCCTCGCTCACCCGCCCCGAGCTTCTCAAGCCCGCCCATGCCGCGGCGCTCCAGCTGATCGACCTGTGCACGCCGCTCAGGCACCAGATCGCCCGGGGCTTGATGTTCGGCTTACGAAGCCACTGAATCAGTCTGCCGATTTTTTAAGCAGATCGCTTTTCAGTAGAATCCCGCTCCTCGTTGATTCCGCCAGCCGCCGCACGCCATGAACATCGGGCCGTACCAGCTCCGCAACCGGGTCGTCGTGGCACCGATGGCAGGGGTCACTGATCGCCCGTTTCGCCAGTTGTGCAAGCGTCTCGGGGCAGGCTATGCGGTGTCGGAAATGGCGGCATCAAACCCGGCCCTGTGGAAGTCGGTCAAGACCTCTCGACGCCTGGATCACTCGGGGGAGATCGAGCCGCGCTCGGTACAAATCGCGGGTGCAGATCCCGTGATGATGGCTGAGGCAGCCCGCTACAACGTTGATCGTGGCGCGCAGATCATCGACATCAACATGGGATGTCCGGCGAAAAAAGTCTGCAATCTTCAGGCGGGCTCGGCGCTGATGGCCAACGAGACACTCGCGCTATCCATCATTGAATCGGTCGCCAGTGCGGTGAACGTACCGGTCACGGTCAAGATGCGCACCGGCCCGAATCCCCAGCACCGTAATGCCGAGCGGCTGGCGCGCTCAGCCGAGCGTGCGGGGGCCGCGATGATCACGGTGCATGGGCGAAGCCGCGCGTGTGGCTTCAGCGGCCACGCCGAATACGACACGATCGCCGAGGTCAAAGCGTCGGTCACCGTGCCCGTGGTGGCCAATGGCGACATCGCCACCCCCGACCAGGCGATCGCCGTGTTACGTCATACGGGTGCCGACGCGGTGATGATCGGCCGGGCCGCGCAGGGTCGTCCGTGGATCTTTCGTGAAATCGCCGCAGCCATCGAGGGCACACTGGTGCCGGAGGCCCCGTCGGCTGCGGAACTGCATGCATTGCTGCGCGACCATCTGATCGACCACTACGCGTTTCATGGCCCTGTCACAGGTGTAAGAACGGCTCGCAAGCACGTCGGATGGTATCTGTCGGGCGCCCCCGGCGCAGTCGATTTCCTGCGCGAGGTGTTTTATCCCATTGAAACGGCAGAAGCCCAACTGGCTGCGCTCGATCGCTGGTTTACCGACCCGGAGGCATTCGTTGGCAATACCTGCCTCGAGCGCTGGGTGCAGGGGCCGCTTCAATGAACCGCACCAACTCAATCGATGAGGTGATCATCCGAAGCCTCGAGACATATTTTCGGGACCTCGACGGACAAACACCGTCAGGCGTCTACGATATGGTGATCCAGGCTGTCGAGCGCCCGCTGCTTGAAGTGGTCATGCGAGAAGCCGATGGCAACCAGGTGCGGGCCAGCGAGATGCTGGGTATCAATCGCAACACGCTCCGAAAAAAACTTCTGAATCACGGACTACTCGAAGACGCGGGCTGATGTCCCACCGGGGCCTCGCGCATCCTTCACCTTCACTGCGGGAATTCACTCGATGCGACGCGTCCGACAGGCCCTGATCAGTGTCTCTGACAAGACCGGCATTGTGGAACTTGCGCGGGCGCTGCACGCGCTCGACATCCAGCTGCTGTCCACCGGCGGTACAGCGAAACTGCTCGCTGACGCGGGTCTTCCAGTCATCGAAGTGTCTGCGCATACCGGCTTTCCGGAAATGCTTGACGGTCGGGTCAAAACGCTGCATCCAACCATTCATGGCGGACTGCTCGCCCGCCGGGATCTGCCCGAGCATCGGGCAGCGCTCGAGGCTCACGGCATCACCACAATCGATCTTCTGGTTGTGAATCTCTATCCGTTTGAAGCCACCGTGGCCAAGCCGGGTTGCACGCTCGACGATGCAATCGAAAACATCGATATCGGCGGGCCTGCGATGGTGCGAAGCGCAGCCAAGAACTGGCGCGATGTCGGCGTACTTACGGATGCCTCGCAATACCCACTGGTGCTGGACGAGCTTCGCAGCCAGGGTGCGCTCAGCGATGCAACACGCTTTGCGCTGTCGGTTGCGGCATTCAACCGAATCAGTAACTACGACGCAGCGATCAGTGACTATCTCTCGCGCCTTCAGCCCGACGGTACCCAGAGCCTGTTCGGTGGGCAGACCAATGGCCGCTTCGTCAAGATCCAGGATCTGCGCTACGGCGAAAATCCTCATCAGCAGGCCGCTTACTACCGTGATCTGAACCCGGCGCCAGGTTCGCTTGTCACAGGGCAGCAGCTGCAGGGCAAAGAGCTGTCCTACAACAATATTGCTGACGCGGATGCGGCCTGGGAATGCGTGAAGTCGTTCGAGGGTCCGGCCTGCGTAATCGTCAAACACGCCAACCCCTGCGGTGTCGCAACCGGTGACCATCCGCTCGACTGCTATCGCAAGGCGTTCAGCACCGACCCCATCTCGGCATTCGGCGGCATCATCGCGTTTAACCGCACTGTCGATGAGGCAGCCGCGCAGGCGGTATCCAAACAATTTGTTGAAGTGCTGATCGCCCCCGGGTTCTCCGAGGCTGCGCTGGCGGTCTTCAAATCAAAAGCCAATGTCCGACTGCTTCAGATCGCACTGCCGCCCGGCGGAGAGTCCGATTGGGCGCGTGGCCAAAACGCGCTCGATATCAAGCGAGTTGGTTCGGGCATGTTGATTCAGACGGCTGACAATCACGTGCTGCGCGAGTCCGGCCTGAAGGTTGTCACCCAGCGCGCACCCGATGCCGAACAGCTGCGCGATCTGATGTTTGCCTGGACGGTGGCCAAGTACGTGAAGAGCAACGCCATCGTGTATTGCGCAGGCGGCATGACACTGGGCATCGGCGCAGGCCAGATGAGTCGGCTTGATTCGGCTCGCATTGCATCCATCAAGGCCGATGCAGCGGGCCTGTCGCTCAGGGGCTCGGTGGTGGCCTCTGATGCGTTCTTTCCGTTTCGGGATGGTCTGGATGTACTGGCCGATGGCGGTGCGGCTGCCGTCATTCAACCGGGCGGTTCGGTGCGCGATGACGAAGTGATCGCAGCGGCCAATGAACGTGGCATTGCCATGGTGTTCACAGGCTTCAGGCACTTTCGGCACTGATCGCCGAACGCAGGCCATTCCCCGTGCGAATTCTCGGCATCGATCCCGGCCTGCGGCGTACCGGTTTCGGCGTGATCGAACAGACAGGATCGTCACTGACGTATCTCGCAAGTGGCGTGATCAAGGTACCCGATGGCGAACTCGCGCCGCGGCTTCGAACGATTCACGAGGGGGTCAGCGAGGTCATCGATACCTGGAGGCCCGATCTGGCCTCGGTCGAGATCGTGTTTGTGAACGTGAATCCGCAGGCCACCCTCGCACTGGGTCAGGCACGCGGCGTCGCCATTGCCGCGCTTGCTCTGCGTGATCTCGCCGTTCATGAATACACAGCGCTTCAGGTGAAGCAGTCGGTCGTGGGCTACGGCCGCGCGGGCAAAGAACAGGTTCAGGCCATGGTGCGGCGGTTGCTGCAGTTGCCGGGCGACCCCTCAGCGGATGCTGCCGATGCATTGGCCTGCGCAATCTGCCATGCCCACGCGGCATCGCTCGCCACGCAGCTGAGCACTGCGGGCGTGCTGGCCCGCACTGCACGCAGCGGCGCGCGCGCGCGCGGCGGGAGGCTGCGCGGCCGTTAGCGGTCCGTGCTGCTAAGATCATCGGATGATCGGTCGCCTGTCAGGATATCTGCTCGAAAAATCCCCCCCCAGCGTATTGCTCGATGTGGGGGGGGTCGGCTATGAAGTTGATGTACCCATGAGCAGTTTCTATGACCTGCCCGACATCGGCGCGCGAGTCGTCCTGCTCACCGAGTTCATCGTTCGCGAAGATGCGCAACTGCTCTACGGTTTCCTCACCGCAGCCGAGCGCGACACATTTCGGCAGCTGATCCGAATTTCGGGCGTCGGTCCGCGTACTGCGCTCGCCGTTCTCTCGGGCATGTCGGTATCCGACCTCACGCAGGCCGTAGCCCTGCAGGAGACCGCCCGGTTATTGAAAGTGCCGGGCATCGGAAAAAAAACCGCCGAGCGCCTGCTGCTCGAGCTCAAAGGCAAGCTGGCGCCGGCCCTGCCTTCCCCGGCAGGGTCACCCGCCACGGTCGATGCGGGCGCCGATATCGTTCGCGCACTGATCGCCCTGGGCTACTCTGAGCGCGAGGCCGCTGCCGCCGTCCGCGGTCTTGCGCCCGACGTTTCGGTATCGGAAGGTATTCGTCAGGCGCTTCGCCAGCTTGGCAAAGCCTGAGCCGGTTTCCCGGATACACGATGATCGAAAACGACCGTATTGTGTCTGCCGCGAGCAGCTCTCCCACTGAAGACGCAGTAGAACGGGCGCTCAGACCGCGAACGCTCACCGATTATGTCGGCCAGAAAAAAATCCGCGAACAGCTCGAGATCTTCATTGCCGCAGCGCGCGGCCGCGGTGAGGCGCTCGATCATCTGCTGCTGTTTGGCCCACCTGGTCTTGGAAAAACCACGCTCGCGCATATTGTTGCCGCCGAAATGGGTGTGAAGCTTCGGCAAACCTCCGGTCCCGTCATTGAGCGTCCGGGCGATCTCGCAGCCATTCTTACCAGCCTCGAGCGCAACGACGTTCTGTTCATCGACGAGATTCATAGACTGTCGCCGGTGGTCGAAGAAATTCTGTACCCCGCGCTCGAGGACTACCAGATCGACATCATGATCGGCGAGGGTCCGGCCGCGCGCTCCATCAAACTCGACCTGCAGCCCTTTACCCTGATCGGCGCCACCACGCGGGCGGGCATGCTCACCAACCCCTTGCGCGATCGCTTCGGCATCGTCTCCCGGCTTGAGTTTTACGACGTCGATGAGCTCACCCTGATCGTGTCGCGCTCGGCCGCCCTGCTGGGCGCCGCCATCACTGCCGAAGGCGCGCGCGAGATCGCGCGCCGATCGCGCGGCACGCCTCGTATCGCCAACCGGCTGCTGCGACGCGTGCGCGACTACGCCGAGGTGAAGGCGGGCGGCAAGATCGATGCGCCGATCGCTGATGCGGCGCTTGGCATGCTCGATGTTGACTCGCTCGGCTTTGACCTGATGGACCGCAAGCTGCTTCGCGCGATGATCGAGCGCTTTGGTGGCGGCCCGGTCGGACTGGACAACATTGCTGCTGCAATTGGCGAAGAGCGCGACACGATCGAAGATGTGCTTGAGCCCTATCTGATTCAGCAGGGGTTCGTGCAGCGTACACCGCGTGGCCGGGTGGCCACATCGCACGCCTGGCAGCATTTCGGGCTTGCGATGCCAGCGGGGCGCACGCCCGAGCTCTGGGATCCGCGCGGTGAATGACGACCCGCTTCTGCGCCTGCACCAGCTCACCCCGAAAACCTGGGTCACCTACTCGATTGTCGCCATCAACGTAGCAGTCTGGGTGGCTTGCGTGGCGGGTGGCACCTCGGCACTCAGTCCCAGCGGCGCTGACCTGCTTGCGCTCGGCGGCAACCGGCTTGCAGAAACCCTTGCCCAGCCTTGGCGGCTCCTCAGCGCCACCGTGCTGCATGCCGGGGTCATGCATCTGGCGCTCAACATGTGGGCGCTCTGGGATACCGGACGCGTTGCCGAGCGCTTTTACGGCAATCTGCAGTTCCTGGTGCTCTACCTGGGCGCCGGCTTGGCAGGATCGCTCGCCAGCCTGTTCTTTACCGGCCGGGTGGCGGTATCGGTTGGCGCATCAGGCGCGATATTCGGTGTGGTGGGGGCGCTGCTGGCCGCCATCTGGTTGCGGCCTGGCAGCCTGCCGGCGCCGCTTCTGAGGCCGCTGCGAAGCTCGCTTCTGATCTACGTGGGCGTATCACTGCTGCTGGGATTCACCGTGGGCGGCGTCGACAATGCCGCGCATCTGGGCGGCCTGCTTGCGGGGTTTGTTCTTGCCGCAGTGCTCGACGGCCGGCCGGGGTGGGACGACGCACCGGGTCGCGCCCGTCTGCGTCTTGCGTTGGCGGTCGCGCTGGGGGCAGCCTGCGCGGTTTTCGGCTGGCAAATGCTTCGATGAGAGACATCGGCGCGGGCGCGTTACGCTAGAATCGCGCGCGTGCTCAATCCCGATTCTGAATTGCGCGGTCACCAACCCGCGAATGGCAGCGGCTTTGCCCGAAGTTTCAGCTCACCTTGGTGGTATGGCCAGATCCGCGTGTCTGCTGTCGCAGACATTGCGTATTTATCTGGAGGATACCGACGCCGGCGGCATTGTTTATCACGCGAGCTGGCTAAGGTTTTTCGAGCGCGCCCGTACCGATTGGCTGCGAACCCTTGGAATCGAACAGTCGTCGTTCACGCCGCAGTCTGGAATCAGTTTTGTGGTGCGAGACATGCACATCGAGTTTCTGCGGCCAGGCCGTCTCGACCAGCAGATACGATCCGAGCTCAGGCTGTTGGAGCGTCGTCGGGCGTCGCTGTCGCTTTGCCAGCAGGCGTTCGATTACAGCAGCGGGCAGGAATTGGTGAGAGCCGATGTGCGAATTGCAGTGCTCAACGCGTCCACGGGCAAGGCCGGCCCCCTGCCCCGCGCGCTGATGGATACCCTTTCAAGCCCGGATCAACTGTGAGCCGATGAGCCCAAGATGAACTCTGACATGTCAATCCTGTCGCTTGTCCAGCAGGCGAGCGCCCTCGTACAGTTTGTGATGGCGCTACTGGTCGCCATCTCTGTGGCGTCATGGACGGTGATCTTCAGAAAGCTGTTTGCGCTGCGCGCCGCGCGGCAGGCAACCGACCAGTTCGAAGCTGAGTTCTGGCGAGATCGCGATCTGGGCGAACTGTTTCAGCAGGTTCAGGACAAGTCGCGCGACCACGGCTCGCTTGCACGAATTTTCGAAGCCGGCATGAGCGAATTCCTGAAGGTTCGCCAGCAAAAGCCGGGCGACCCCGGCGCCATGCTGGACGGCGCGCGCCGGGCGATGCGGGCGTCCTACCAGCGCGAAGTCGACATGCTTGAGTCCAGCTTGCCGTTTCTCGCCTCGGCGGGATCGGTCAGCCCTTACATCGGGCTGTTTGGAACGGTATGGGGCATCATGAATTCATTTCGCGGACTGGCCAATGTTCAGCAGGCCACGCTCGCGTCCGTTGCGCCAGGTATCGCAGAGGCACTGGTTGCCACGGCCATTGGCCTGTTCGCAGCCATTCCGGCATTTGTTGCCTATAACCGCTTCTCGCATGACCTCGATCGTCTGGCCTCGCGCTTTGAGACCTTCATCGAGGAGTTCTCCAACATTCTGCAACGCCGCGCGCGCTGATCGGTACCCATGGCAGCTGTTTTTTCCCGAGGTGGCCGCGGCGGCCGAAGGCGCCCGGTGAGCGAAATCAACGTCGTGCCGTACATCGATGTGATGCTGGTGCTGCTGGTGATCTTCATGGTCACCGCGCCGATGCTGCCACCCGGTGTCGTTGATCTGCCGAGCGCTGGTCGCAGCAACCAACGACCGGATGCCTACGTAGAGGTCATCCTGACCGCATCAGGCGAGATGAAAGTTCGCGCCCGTAACCGGGGAGACTCTCCAGAAATGACGATAGGCCGTCGTGAACTGGCCGATGCGATTCGCTCGGTCGGGGGCGCCGAGCTTCCCGTGGTTATCAGCGGCGACCGACAGGTTCGCTACGAGGCGGTCATCGACGTCATGACGGAACTGCAGAAAATGAATATCACCCGGATCGCGCTGATGGTGCAGCCGGCAGGCAGTGGCCGATGACTCCGAAAAAACCGGATCCTGTCGAGCCGCAGGATAGTCGCCCACCCACCCAGCCGCCAGCGCCCAAGGGCCGTACCAAGGCGCTGGTACTCGCGCTGCTGATGCATGGACTGCTGGTCGCGATGCTGTTTGTCGGCATCCGCTGGAAGTCGCAGGAGCCTCAAAGCGTCAGTGCGGAACTGTGGACCCCGCCGCTACCGCCCAAGGTCGAAACGCCGCGCCCGCCTGAGCCTCCTAAGCCTGAACCGCCGCCACCGCCACCGCCACCGCCGCCACCGCCACCGAAAGCCGAGGAGCCCAAGCCTGATATTGCGCTTGAGCAGGAGCGCAAGCGCCAGGAAGAAGAGAAGCGGCAGCGCGAGCGCAAAGCGCAGGAAGAAAAAGCGCGCAAAGAAGCCGAGCAGAAGAAACTCGCCGAAGAAAAAACGCGTAAAGAGGTCGAGATCAAGAAGGCGGCCGAAGAGAAAGCGCGCAAGGAAGCCGAAGAGAAGAAACTCGCCGAGGAAAAGCGGCTGACCGAGGAAAAGGCCCGCAAGGAAGCCGAAGCAAAAAAAGCAGCTGAAGAGAAAAAAATCGCCGAGGCCCGGCAGCGGGCTGAAGACGAAAAACGTCGACAGCATCTAGTCGACGCCGAGCGCGCCCGGGCCGCACAATTGCTGTCGCAAGGGGCCGGTTCGGGCACCAGCGGTAGTGCGGCTGCAGGCGATGGCGCCGCGATGGCCACCTGGGGTGGGCAGATCAAGGCGCTGATCCGCGACGCAACCACCTACTCAGCGGCAGGCAGCGCAAACCCTGAGGCACGCTTCCGGATCAGGCTCAGCCCCCCTCCAACCGCGCCGGCCACCGGCGACATGCGCGATTGCCGGGTGGTCGATGTTCAGCTCACCCGCAGCAGTGGCGAGCAGGCCTGGGATCGCGCCGCCGAGCAGGCCATTCGGAAATCAAGTCCCTGGCCACGAATGCCCAACGGCAGCTGCCCGGGCGACGCCATTGAGATCACGCAGCGCCCGCGCGACTGATCCCTGGCCGGTCTGTGGATTGAAACCGACAGCCGCACACCGTTCGCCTATAATCTGGCGTTTGTCGTGACCCGGATAGTCATCCACCGAGGGATCCATGCAAATGCTGTTTCGTCGGCTGCTTGTCGCTCTGTTCGTCGCGGTGTTGGGCCTGCCTGTGGCGGCGGTCGCTCAAATGCGCATCGACGTTTCAGGGGTCGGCGCAACACGCTACCCCATCGCCATTGCGAATTTCGTTACCGACCCCCGTGTGCCCCGGCAGGTCGCTGACGTCATTCGCAATGACCTTGTTCAGAGCGGAGCGTTCCGTCTGGTCGACCAGCCCGGCACGCTATCCGAATCAGCCAATATCGACTTCCCGTCGCTGCGTTCCCGGGGCGCCGATGCCGTGCTCGGCGGTTCGGTTTCCCGGTTGGCTGACGGCCGCCTCGACATCCGGTTCCAACTGAGCGACCCGGTTCGTGAATCAGCTATGGGGCGCAGCACGCTCGTCGTGCCAGGGGCCGACCTGCGACTTGCAGGCCATCAGATTGCCGACTACATCTACGAAAAGATCACCGGCCAAAAGGGTATCTTCTCCACCCGCATCGCCTTCATCACCAAACAGTCAAATGTCTTTCGCCTGACGATCGCTGACTGGGACGGCGAGAACCCCTCGGTTGCACTGCGTTCGCCAGAGCCCATCATCTCCCCTTCCTGGTCGCCTGATGGCCGTCGCCTGGCGTATGTATCGTTCGAAAGCCAGAAACCCGTGGTGTATGTGCACTCGCTCTCTGACGCGCAGCGCGTCGCGGTGGCCAATTTTCGAGGAAGCAATAGCGCGCCAGCGTGGTCGCCCGACGGCCGTTCGCTGGCCGTGGCACTCACCCGAGACGGGCTTTCGCAGATCTACCTGATCTCGGCCACTGGCGACGGTGCGCCCGTTCGGCTCACCACATCCTCTGGCATTGATACTGAACCTGTGTTCTCTCCGGATGGCCGGTTCATCTACTTCACATCTGACCGGGGCGGCGCGCCACAAATCTATCGGATGCCAGCGTCAGGCGGCGACGTGGCGCGCATCACTTTCGGCTCGCCCTACAACGTCAGCCCACGCGTAAGCCCGGATGGCCGCATGCTTGCATACATCTCCCGACGAGATGGTGGCCTCGTGCTGGTCGTGCGCGACCTTGCAAACGGATCCGAGCGGGTGCTGTCCGACGGCGGTCGCGAAGAGTCGCCCAGCTTTGCGCCCAACAGCCGCTGGGTCATGTACGCCACACGTTCAGCGGGTCGCGACTCCCTGATGGCAGTCTCCATTGATGGCCGCACCAAGCAGCGTCTCAGTTCCGACGCAGCCGATATTCGCGAGCCCACGTGGGGCCCATTCAGCCGCTGATGGGGCCCGCATTCTCCAATAGTCCAGACAATTTTCTTTCCCCGGAGGCATGATGAAACGATCCCTACGCGCCGCAATTGCTCTGTCGCTCGCCGCTTTGCTGGCCGCCTGCAGCACCCCCACTCCACTTGAGGAAAAGGGTGCCCCGATTGAGTCGCGCGGTGATTCGGCAGGCGCCGGTGGCGCCGGTGCGGCCTCGGCCGGGATTGGTGATCGCTCAGTGCGGCAACTGGATGTCGCGAATGATCCAAGCAAAGATCCTCTCAATGATCCGAACAATCCGCTGTCGCGTCGCAGCATCTTCTTTGACTTCGACAGCTTCGTGGTGAAAGACGAGTTCCGCCCCATTCTTGAGGCCCATGCCCGGTTCCTCGTGTCCAATCCCACTCGCAAGGTTGTCCTGCAGGGCAATACCGACGACCGTGGCAGCCGCGAGTACAACATTGCACTGGGTCAAAAGCGCGCGGATGCGGTTCGCCGAGCCATGGTTGCACTGGGCGTCGCTGAAAACCAGATGGAAGCCGTCAGCTTCGGTGAAGAGCGTCCGAAAAACGCAGGCACCGATGAGTCGGCACTCGCAGAGAACCGCCGGGTCGATATCGCTTATCAATAATCGAAGTTTCAACGACATGGCCGACGATCGTAGCCGCGACGTCGGCTTTGCCGTTCCTGTGCTGCGGAGAACTGTATGAAACGCTTCCACTGCGGCCTGATGGCAGCCCTGGTGTCCGCTACGGTTCTGCTCGCGCCGGGAACCAGTCAGGCAATTTTCGAAGACGATCAGGCGCGTAAGGCCATTCTCGCTGAGCGCGCGCGCATTGATCGACTCAACGCCGATTTCAGCGCGCGCCTCAGTGAAATCAGTGCCCGGCTTGAGCGACTCGAATCAACAGCGCGTGGCCAGCTGTCGCTACAAAACCAGATTGAAGCCATGCGGCAGGAGCTTGCAAAACTGCGCGGCATGCTCGAAGAACAAACCAACGAACTCTCCACCACGCAACGTCAGCTGCGCGACAAGGGCGACGAATTCGAAACCCGCATGCGTCGGTTCGAGCCCGTCGCGGTTGAAATCGACGGCCGAAGCCAGAAGGTCGACCCCGCCGAGCGTCGCAGTTTCGAAGCGGCCCTGGCTGCGTTTGGTGCTAAAGACTTCCGTGCCGCGCAGATGGCTTTTCAGGTTTTCATGCTGAACCATCCGTCCAGCCCCTATGCGCCCTCTGCGCTTTACTGGCTGGGCAGCAGCCAGTTTGCGCAAAAAGACTACAAGGGTGCTGCCGAAACGCTGAACGCCGTAGCGCAGCGCTTTCCGGACAACCCGCGCGCGCCTGAGGCCCTGCTTAATCTTGCCTACACGCAAATTGAACTGAACGACCGGCGCACCGCTCGCCGCACGCTGGAAGGGCTGGTCGAAAAATATCCGGAAGCACAGGTTGCCACGACAGCGCGTGAGCGTCTGCAAACGCTGCCCGCAACCACCCCTGCTGCGGGTCGTTAACCATGCCCGCGCAGCTGTTGGGTCACCCCTAGGTCTCGCCCAACGATGCGTGATGCCCACCTTCTCCTTGAGCGACTGAGCGCCGCCATGGGCGGTGTGCCCATTGAAGTTGACGACCACGGCTCAGCAGGGGTGTTGCTTTCTGACGGTTCAACGATTGGCCTGCAGATCGATTCACAGGTCAACGAACTGTGGCTCTATGCCGATCTGGGCGCGCTGCCTGACCAACCCGAACTGCCCGAAGAACTGCTGCAGATGCAACTCTTCGGTCGCCACACAGGTGGTGGCGCGATCGCAATCGGGCCAGGGCTGGATGGCTCAGAGCATCTGGTGCTATAGCGCGCACTTCCTGTAGCCGGGCTCGATGAGCACTCACTACTTGATATCCTGACCCGTCTGGCGGTGGCGGCCGCTGCATGGCGTCAGGCGCTCGAAGACATGGTGTCGCGAGACACTGATCCTCACGATCCGGAATCACCGGCGCATTGGCTGGATGCCGCACCGCAACGCCAGGAGGCGCCCGTCGTGGATGAAACAACGCGCAAGCCGCCGCCGGGCGCTTTCGCCTGATCCGCCCCCGCGTTAATCGCCACGCCCCGCAACGCCCTACGCATCCATGGCCACCCACACTGCTTTTAATTCGATGCTGGGTTCGGAAGGCCTCGACACGATGCCGGAATGGCCAGCCGGGCTGGCAGGTCGCATGAGCCAGGTGGCGGATGGGCTCTTTTCCTCTGAACCAGTCACCGTCAGCCCGTCGGATCTCGGTCAGTGGCAAATCACCTTATCCGAGTTGAGCGGCGACTTTGCCCTGTGCGGCTTCGCAGGCTACGGTATCCAGTCGATCGCCTTTCATCTGTTCCTCAAACACGGACCGCTCATTCTGCTGATGCAGACCGCCTGGGGCGGCTACCAGTCACAGGAAGACAGGGCCGCGAGCGCCTCAGGCGCGGTAGGCCTTGCCAACCGCTTCATCGAACTGGCCGAGAGCGTGCAATCGAGGGGCCGCTGGCCGGCTGATCAGGTGCTGTGGATCATCGACAGCGACTTCAGCGATTCAGGCTGTGTCTGGGCCCAGGGCACTGCGCCGCCCAACAACCTAAGCGCAGGCGTCTCGGTCTTGAGCGCACTCAATTCGCTCGAGGCACTGCTCGACTCTGCACAGCCATCATGAGCAGTGTGCTCGGTCCTGGAGGAAAACCGCTACCAGTACCCCTGGGCGCACCTGCCGCACCCGGGCAGCGCGCCACCGATGCCATGCCAGCCTCCGGCAGGCCTGGATCCACGCAGCTTGATCGTCACGAGGCCGGCCTGCTGCCTGCCGATCTCGCCGCAGCGCGGCTGTCGTCCAAACTTCCTCAGCTCGGGCGACTTTCTCAGGTGCTTCAGGGGCTCCCCAAAAGCGATGCAGTCGAGCCCCGGGCACCGGGCGGAGCGCCAGCGGCCCTGGCAAGAAGCGCCGCGCATGCAGCCAGCCAGCCCCTGCCCACCGCCCAGCAGATGAGAGCGCACGCCCAACTTGGCGGACGCGAAAAAGGAAATCTGTTTTTTGGTGCGTGGAAAAGGTCGACGCCCTACAAAAATGTGCTGGCGCAGGTCAACGCTTATCACGAGACGCTCGCCCGGATTCAGGCACAGCCCCCACAGTCCGATGCGCTTGGTACCCACCTGCGGGAATTGAACGAGCAACTGCATCGCCTGCGTCAATCCGTGCAAAGCTATGTGGATTCTCCGAATCAACGGCTGACGCGTAAGCCAGCTATGCAGGCTTTGCTCACCCGCATTGACGCCGAGACGCGGGCGCTCGCAGGCCTGCAGGCGGGCGCTCAGCCGGACGGGCTGCTACCCAACGGCCTCTCGTTTGACAAGGCGCTCAAGCTCGCGCGCGCTGGCGTGCAGCCTCACGATTTTATCTGGGCCGATGGGCTGGGCCTGGCGCCCGCCACGGTGGGAAGGGCGCTCCAATTCGGTCTGGCTGATGACGCGATTGAACTGCTCGTGCAGTTTCCGTCCCATGCCACACCAGAGATGGTGCGCGACTGGTTCAGTGATGGCTTCAGTCTCGAGCACATGCGGTTTTTCTGCGAGCTCGGTCTCAGCGCTGATGTCACGCGCGGCGTCACGGCGTTCCAGAACCCCGACACCTTCGCAGAGAGGAAGGCCGATCTCGAAGAGGCCAAGCAAATGCTGGCACAGCGAATCGACAGCGCTGGCAAGATCAACCTGCTCAGCGCGTTCGAGTTCCTGACCGAGTGCGACAGGAGAAAAATCCCTAACCCGTTCTCCATGCATTGCGGCGCGCAGGGCATGGGCCTGAACGACACCCTCCAGTTACATCGGGCACAGGTCCCTCCCGAGCGTGTGGCAGAGGGCGTCACCGCAGGCTTGTCGGGCCCCCAAATCGCGTTTGCACACGCCAACGGTTTTGACTTCGCTCAGGTCCTGGGCCTGATTCGCATCGGGCTCAGTTTCGAGGACATCCGCCAGGCACTTAATCCGCCGCCTGATCCCCAGGCACCGGCCGCCTGGTCAGCCGCGCATCCGCAGATCTCACCTTCAATGGCTGCGCTGCTCGCCAAGTCTGGCCCACCCCTGGGCGCGTTAACGAACGAGGATCTGGTGGGGTTGGTGGCGTTGGGCGCGTCGGTGTCCCAAATTGCCGCAATCGGAAATCGCCCGCCGTCTGATGCCGATCTGCGCCCCTACCTTCAAACCCGGTCGCGTCCGCCCATTACCCGGGCCGAGGCGATGCTGCTCAAAGCAGCCGAGTTGCCAGTGGATGCCGCCGCGCTTTATCGCAAGCATGCCGATGAAGTTGATGGACAGCGCGATCTCGCCATTACCGTCACGGGCCCCACCACGCAATCGAGCGTTCGAACGCAGGATCAGATCGGCGCGCCCGTGCCTCTGGGGCGCGGCGCGCTCAACCAGGTGTATACCGTCCGCTATCAGCCGCAGGGCGCGCAGCAGGCCACTGAGAAAGTCTTCAAGCCGATCCAGCCAACAAGAACGGGCGGCGCGAGCCAGGTCCTGGGCATCGACAGCGGGCTGCCACGCTACGAAATGCGCAATGTCGCGTGCAGCCGTATTGACGCACTGCTGGGCTTTGGCGTGATTCCCAAGACCGAGATTGGCGTGGTGCGCCAAGCCAACAACCGATACCAGATCGGCATCCTGATGGAGCGAGTGGGCGGGATGACCGGCTATGCGGAGATCAAGCAGCGCGTTGACGTCACAGACACCGATCTCGGGGGCGAGTTCGCGATTGAGATGCGCAAGCCTGGCGGCCGCAAGGTCATCGACGACTACTGTCGCCGACACGGTAACGCCAAGGTTGCAATCGAGGGTGGGCGCTTTTATCTGACGCAGGGAAACGTCTCAGCCGAAGTGCTTCCGCAGGATATCGAATACCAGCGACAACTTGTCTCACTGCAGTTATTCGATGCCCTGGCGGGTCAGGGCGATCGTCATAACCAGAACTGGATGCGTATCGCAGATCGTCAGGGCAACACCGTTCGAATCGTCGGCATCGATAACGATCAAAGCCTGGGACGCCGCCCCGACGATCCGGATGACCTGCGCAAATCGTCTGACAACGATCCGTTTGGGGCACTACGCGGGATCGGCCTTCCGCCCGTGGTCGATCGTCAGCACTACGATGCGATCATGTCGCTCTCGCCCACGCAACTTAGAGGCGCGACCGCCGGCCTGATCACTGCTGAAGAGCAGAGCGCCATGGTTCGACGACTGCGGACCATACAGGGCCACCTGCTTCGCCTCGAATCGAATAACAGGGTGGTGAATCCCGCTGACTGGGGCCAGCAAACCCTCAATTGGCTGGCCTCACCGCTTCCCGCGGGACACGAGTTCGAAGGCAAAGAGCAAAGCTATCTTGGCCGCATCGTGCCGAAACAAAAAGACGGTCGGCTCCTGAAGTTCCCACCTGAACTGATTGTCTGACGCGTGATTGGCTTCGATTTGACCAGGATTCTCGATCCACGCTACACTCGTTGGCTTTCCACGGGTCGTTAGCTCAGCCGGTAGAGCAGCGGACTTTTAATCCGTTGGTCGCCAGTTCGAATCTGGCACGACCTACCAACTTTTACCCAGGCTAGTCGAGGGGCTCTTCCCGACTAAGGCCGCATCCGTCGAACGACTCGTACCTCGTAGTCGTCAACCAGCTTCCTGAAGTATCCGTAAATCCCGCTCATCGTTATGTTCAGATGAATGCTGGAAAACCCCTCGTCGTCGTGGTCGAGCGCAATTGCGCCGGTGACCACGCGCTTGAAGTGTTCGGGGTCTCTGTTTCTGATGGGCTGATAGGTATCAATGGCCGCAAAGACATCGTCGAGGGTGAAGCCATGATCTCTCGTGAGGATCATCAAGTCATAGATGTCACGAGACTTCACACGGTCATAGACGACGATGCTCTTCATGACAAGAAGCCCATCGATGCCCAGTACATCAAATCCACCCGTGGAAACGATCACCTTTGGGGTTGATTTCAGGAAGTCAATCTGAGCCTTGGGTCGATCATTTTCATTGCGGGAATGAAACGTTACCTTGGCGCCATCAATCAGGTAATCCTGAACGGTGTGATCAAGGTTCCCCGACGTGTTGATTTTGAATCGCAGTTTTTGTTCTGATGTGATCAGGCTTTCAATCGTGGCGCCACCTCCGGCCAAATCGTTCAGAACCCCATCGATGGCGCTGATTGGCAATTTCTGACCAAAGACATTGAAGTCCAGGTCTTCGCTGATCCTGTGTCCAATCTGCAGGGCCAATGCCGAGCCACCAACCAGTGTAAAGCCAGCCAGTCTGGCGTCGTCCTTGAGGCGCGCGAAATTCGCCTGCGTCGCCTCTGGCAAGAACTCCAGCTTGAGCTTATGCATACGCTTGACCTGGTGATGCGCGCAAGCCTTTGCTGATGTTGTTGAGCATCCTGGTGAGGCTGGCAGTGGTCATGGGCTCAAACGTACGCCGCTTGAACACGCGCTTCACCTTGGAAACACCATAGTAAAGGCACAGTCGAGTTACGTCCTCAAGTTTGTGTTTCTCGAGCACCTTACCAATCAGCACGTCATCCTTGATGTTCGGATTGGACCAGTCGTACGCGCCCGACAAACCGATCTTGACGGACTTGCGTGGCGCATTGACTCGCTGGATGGTGGTGCGCAGCCACGCCGGAATCAGCGCTGCGTAACGGTCGATTTCTCCCTCAAGCCAGTCACCCGTAGCACGCTGGATCTCAAATGTCGTGAGGTCCTTCATGCCCCGGGTCCATAGCGCAAGCAACACTCGGCCCTTTGGGCTGGCAGCAAGTTGGACTTTCCTTTGACTCATACGTCGGAACTGCATTACGTGCCCAGCAGCCCTGAAGGTGCGCGATAGCCCCGAGGTGGGTACGACCAGTACATCGCCAGGTACTTCGACGGGTGCAAGTCCCAGGCGCTCGCCTGTCCTGCGCGCCAGGGCACTGGCCACCGTTTGCGCATCCACACGCTGACCCGCAACGGCGTACAGCCCTCTGGCCACCCGCACGATGGTCCCGGCCTTCATCAATCGAAAGAGAGCCTGATCAACGGCTGAACGCGTTCCTACCGACAAGAAGTCAGTACCGCAGAACACCGCGCCCTGGGGCTGGTTCGAGATTGCGAGCCGGATCGCTTCAGAGGCTCTCATTGTCAGAAATTATAGTTGTTTTTGTTATATTTTCACTATTTATTGGGCTATGCGAGGGCTGGGATCAAGCTGCTGGAGCGCGGCGTACTGAAAAAATCCGAGGCCAGTGGCCGCAGAACCAGTTACGAGTTGATGCCGGTCAGGTCATTTCGCGCCGCCTGAAATTTCGGTCGTCTGGTTTGACAGCCAGTCGGGTGCGCCTTTAGCGTTCGCGCGTCATCTCTCGGGGGATTGCCGATGAAGCTTGCTCTGCTATCCGTTGCAATCGCAATTTTCGGGGCAGTTGTTCCGCAAACCGCCCTCGCTCAGGAATTCCCGGCTAAGCCCGTCCGGATGGTTGTGCCGTTTCCACCAGGCGGAATCGCCGATGCGCTCGCCCGAATCCTGGGTGACGGCCTGTCGAAAAATTTCAACCAGCAGGTGATTATTGAGAACCGCCCCGGTGCAGGGGGGAATCTCGCAGCGTCTGCGGTTGCCACGGCCCCGCCAGATGGCTATTCGCTCTTTCTGGGACTGATCAGCTCTACAACACCTGGCACTCAGGCATCTGCATGACGCCCGAAACGGTCGAACGCTTGTCTCGCATCCCGGCCGTGTGCGCGCTCAAGGATGCGGTCAATGACGTTGCTCACACGGTGCGTTGCTGGGAACTCTGCGGTGACCGTATCGTCATCAGCGATCCGCTTGAGGAGCACCTGCTGGTCACAACGCTGCACTTCAATCAGCAGGTTCTGTTGGGAACCACACCGGTGTTCCTGATGCAGAGCCCTCATCATCAGCCGATCCAGCAATACTGGGAACTTGCAAGACAGCGAAAAGGGGCCGAGGCCGCTCGGCTTTTCTACGAACTGAAACCTCTTAGAACCATCTGGACCGAGATGTACCAGGTCCTTTGGAACAAAGACGGTGCGCTACATCCGCTTCCTTTCATCAAACACTGGATGGATCAGATGGGAATGCGCGCTGGCCCAGTTCGCCCGCCGATGCTGAACCTGAGCGCTGAGGAAAAGTCGCGATTCAACGAGCGCCTCAAAGCAAGCGGTTGGATGGACCGACTGGTACCAGGCTGGCAACCCACAACGTGAGTGAAGCCTCTCGACAGCGCGCCCTGGAAACGTTGCTGGCCGGATTCAGCGCCAACCGTTTTCTCAATGAGTTCTACGGACGGCTGCCGCTGCATGTAGCGTCAGCCAACAGGCGACGCTTCGAATCGCTCATCCACTGGGCCGAACTCGAGCGGCTCCTGAACATGGTTGGCTGCTGGGATGACACCCGGCTGAGGCTGGTCGCTGAGGGCCGCAGGTTAAGCCCCGAGCAATATTGTTTCGCCCGAACCGGCACCGACAACGAGGCCCGCGTCTGGCGTCCTCAGCCCGAGCGCGTGATGGCCGCCATGAACGCCGGCGCAACACTGGTGCTGAACGGGCTCGACGGACTGGTGCCGGCAATCGGCGCGACAGCCCACGACCTCGAGGTGTCACTCAATGTGCGCGTTCAGAGCAATCTGTATCTGTCGCGCCGTGGCCAGCGGGGTCTGCCGCTTCATTACGATGTTCATGACGTGCTGGCCCTGCAGATCTCGGGTCAGAAGCATTGGCGGCTCTATCAGAACCCAGCCCACCCCGGTGCCCGCGTGCCCCCCGAGCGTGAACTGAGGGCGCGCGCGGGGCCAGTCAGCCAGACGATCCAGCTGAGTGCAGGCGATCTGCTCTATCTCCCCGCTGGTGTGGTGCATGAAGCGATCGCCGACAGCGACCATTCCATGCACCTGACGCTCGCTTTGAAGCAGGTTACCCTGCTGGACGTGGCGAGTCTGATGATGAAGCAACTGGCCGCGTCCGATGACGCGACGATACCGCGCTACGACCTTCATCTCGGGCACGACGCTCTGGCGCGACATGCCGCCCGACTTGCGGAGCGGTTCGCGACGCTTGCCGCCGACCCGACTGCCACTGCCGCGATGCTGGCTGACATCGACGCGAATCGACTGCCCCGCGGCCAGTATCGCCTCGGCCCGGCACGGCCACAGCCCGAACTCAACGATTCATCGGACTGACTGATCTTGGCCGACAGCGCGTCAACGCCGATCCTTCGAATCGGTGAGGCAACGCCGGTCTCCGAACAGGGTACGTTGGTCAATCCCTGCCGCGCCGATCTGGTGTTCGCTCCGTGGCGGGAAGCGGTAGACATGCTCGTGCGTCTTTGCAGAACCGCCTGGGGCGAGTCTTTGCACAGCCTTTATCTGCGCGGGTCCGTGCCGCGAGGCACGGCGGTTGAGCATCGCTCGGACATCGATACGGTCTGCGTGCTGACAGCGCCGCCGTCCTCGCCCGTCGCAACGCAAGCCGCACACATTGCACGCACGATTCGGCTGCACTATCCGTTCTGTGTCGCAGTTGATTTGCGGGTTATCGCCTACCAGGCATTGATGGATCCTTATCGATCGGCGAACCTGCGATTTCTGCTCAAAACCCAGGGGCTCTGCATCGAGGGCGAGGACCTCACCGCACGGTGGGCGCCCCCGACACTGTCTGAGGCCCGAATGACGCTAAGGGCGCTGCCCGCTGCGCTGGCCGCCACGCGCACATCCCTGGCGCAGCAGCCCGGCCCGCCAGAGGCAGCAGGCATCGGTCTTTGTCGGTGGGTCACGAAAAAGATCGTGCGAGCCGGGTTCGAACGGGTCGCCGAGCGCGAACGCACCTACACGCGTGACCTGTATCCATGTTGGGAAGCGTTTGCGCGCCACACCCCACAGATGGCGCAACCGATGTACGAGGTGCTTGCCCTTGCCGTCAATCCGTGTTTCGATGCTGCCCGAATCAGAGATGCGCTGCTTGTGGGCGACAGGGTTGTCCAGATGCAGGATGCTGTTTAACCAATCGGTCACTACTACAAGGCAGAGCTCGGACTGCCTTAGCCAGCCCAGCTTGCGCTAAACCAGCCGATAAAGCCGCCGCGCGTTTCCCCGGAGCAGTTTTTCAATCGCAATCGGCTTCAAACCAAGCGCTTCGATTTCCGCGAGTGTTCGCTCGAAATCAAGCACCGGGTAATCCGTTCCGAAAATCACTTTGTCCTGGCCGAAGGTGTTGATGTAGTGCACGAAAGACTGCGGCCAGTATTTCGGACTGTGCGCATCGCACCCGATATACACATTCGGATGCTTCCAGGCCATGGCAATCATTTCCTCCGTCCATGGAATGCCCACATGGATACCCACCAGTTTGAGCTCGGGAAAATCGCAGGCAACCGCATCCAGCGTGATGGGGCGGCCAACGCTTTTTAATGGCCGATTCGGGTCGTAGATCAACGACTGACCCACCTGCAGCTGCACCGGCACATCCA
>Ga0194129_10000906_pt1 | contig 53038 bp, 48 predicted proteins | sample TA2KigCa35mmetaG_FD_150862 | JGI IMG/M metagenome (GOLD analysis project Ga0194129, IMG submission 150862) | Freshwater microbial communities from Lake Tanganyika, Tanzania - TA2015038 Kigoma Deep Cast 35m | ecosystem: Environmental > Aquatic > Freshwater > Lake | place: Tanzania: Lake... | reverse complement strand
AGAGAAACGCGATTTAAATGGTTAGAAGGACTAATCGATTCTTGTGGTTCTGTCGACGACTTACAAACCCTTAAAATTATGTCAACAAACAATAATTTCTTACGTGATGTCCAATTATTATTGACTACATTAGGCGTAAAATCACATTTGTTAAAGGATAACGCTATACATATTTATAGAACAGACTTTTTATCTTTAATATCGTCAGGATTTACTAGCAAACACTTTACAAATATAAACGATACAAATATAAACGATACAAATATAAACGATACAAATATAAACGATACAAATATAAACGATAATATCACTATAACAAGCATAGAAAAAATATCTGATTGTGAAAAAACATATTGTTTCAATGAGCCCAAAAAACATAGGGGAATATTTAACGGAATTCTTACATGTCAAAGTGAGACTTATAGTCTTTTAATTGAAACATACATTAAAGATAAAGAGCAAAAACAGAGTTTCTTCAATGCGATTGAACATTTTCCCTGTATTAAAAAGAAGTCTGATTGGGCGCAAAAATGGATACACGATAACAGAAGTAGTTTTGCCACAAGATTAGTTGCGTTTGCGTGTGTTGAGGGCATTTTTTTCAGCGGAGCATTTTGCAGTATATATTGGCTTAAGAAACGCGGTTTAATGCCCGGTTTAACATTTTCAAACGAATTAATATCTAGAGATGAAGCACTTCACTGCGAATTTGCGGTCTTATTATATAGCAAATTAATAAAAAAATTAGACAAATCACGCATTCATGAAATTATAAAAGAAGCTGTCAGCATTGAAACAGAATTTATATGTGACGCTTTGCCGTGTCGTTTAATAGGAATGAATTCCGAGCTTATGACGCAATATATTCAATTTGTAGCGGATAGATTATGTGTTCAATTAGGTTATAAAAAAATATATAATGTAACAAATCCTTTCGATTTTATGGACTTAATTAGTTTAGAGGGAAAAGTTAATTTTTTCGAAAGAACAAACGATTCTTATGCTTTGGCAAATAAAACACAAGATAATGATGCGTTTGATTTAACTGAAGATTTTTAATTTAACTGAAGATTTTTGAAAAAATAAAAAATAAAAAATAAAAAATGAAAAATGAAATATTTAATCCATTATTTTCGTTTATAATTACTTAAAAACATCACAAAGTAATTATAAATATTATGAAATACCCAAAAGTTTTATTTTTTAGATATGACAAATATTCTTATATCGACAAAATTTTAGAAAGTGATAAAATCGAATGCACTATAGAAATAACCAATAACCCAAAAGAACTTATTAAATTATACGACACAAATTATCATGTCTTAGTAACTTTCGGCGATACAGATAAAGAATATTATTATGATGTTGAAACAAATATAAATAGTAGGTTTACAAAAAAATGGTTACATTACACGGAAATAAAAGATTTGGGTTTTATTTCAAGACAAATAATAAGTTGTTATGCACATAATGTAATCAGTAATAGAGAAATGTTTAGACCAACTTTTTCTTTATTTACCACATGCTACAATTCATATGACAAAATTAAAAGAGCATATAAAAGCATAAAAGAACAACCATTTAGAGACTGGGAATGGGTTATATTAGATGATTCAAACGGCGACGAACATTTTAAATTTTTGAATGAATTATTTGATGGAGAACCCAGAATTAGATTATATAAAAGAAGCAAAAATAGCGGAAACATCGGAAACGTTAAAAATGAAGCTATTTCTTTGTGTCGCGGTAAATATTTATTAGAAATGGATCATGATGATGAAATAATTAACGATTTATTAACTCAGTCTGTTATTGTCTTTGAAAAATACCCTGAAGTAGGTTTTATTTATACTAATTTTATTAATATTTATGAAAACGGAGACAACTTTAAATATGACGATTTTTATGGTAAGGGTTATTGTGGGTATTATTGTGAAAAATATAATGATAAATGGACATATGTTTCATCTACATCAAATATAAATAATATTACGGGGACACACTTAGTTTGCATGCCAAACCACCCGAGAATATGGAGAAAAGACGTTCTAATTGGTCTAGGGTCTTATTGCGAATTTTTACCGATTTGCGATGACCAAGAAATAATTATGAGAACATTTTTAAATACTAAAATAGCAAAAATTCACCTAAATGGATATGTTCAATATATGAACAACGACTCAAATAATTTTTCGCTAATAAGAAATTATGAAATCAATAAAATAGGTCCTTTATATTTATATCCGCAATTTTATAAAATGTATAATTTTCACGAAAAAATGAAAGAAAAAGATGCATATGAAGATGAAAAATATAGTGAAAATTGTTCTCAATTATGGAAGAGAGAAGATTTTGAACATAAGTATTGTAATTTAATTATAAATTTGAATTGTTCAAAACAATATTGTATTATTGGAATTAACGCACTTGTAGAAAATATTGAAAAAATAAGAGAATTATATAAAGACGAAAGTAATGATTTTCTTTTATTGGAAAACACACATGAACCGATGTTTTGGTGTAAATACTTAGAATTTTATGGTTTTTCGAAAATGAAATGTTATTCGATGACAGATTGTAATTATGATGAATTGAAACGTTTTTTTCTTTTAACTTATAAATCGTGTGACAATTATGATTTTATTACACATAATATACATAAACTTGATTATAATATAATGTGTGATTCAAGAGTAGACATTATTAACTTATTAACTAAGCCCAGTATGAAATATGTTGAAATCGGTGTTGAATATGGTCAGACATTTAAAGACACACATTTTAAAAACAAGGTCGGTGTAGATCCTGATCCAAAATGCGATGATAAGCGAATAGTTAAGCTAACTTCTGATGATTTTTTTGCACAAAATAATGACGACACAATTGACGTAATATTTATTGACGGAATGCATCAAGTTGAATATGTTTTAAGAGATTTTAACAATAGTATTAATTCATTAGACGATAATGGTTTGATTTTTATTGATGATATATTGCCGATAAATCATAATGAGCAATTAAAAGTGCCAAATTTTAATTATAATGAAAATAATATTTTAAAATACGGTGAACCCTGGACAGGAGACGTTTGGAAAGTAGTTTATTGGATTTTACTAAATTATACTGACAACTTTAAGTTAAAGTATTTTAATCATGCGAATTACAGAGGTGTTGGTGTGTTTTATGGCATTAAAAAATTTAATATTGATTTAAATGATGTAGAAAAAATCAATAATATTAATTATTTTAAAGATTTCAATAATTATACTAATTTATTACATAATAAATTATTAATAGAGTAAGATAATTTTTTTACTTCTTTTTATTTTTTAATCCATTTGCCTTTGTTGTACCTCTTTTTTTAACATTTTTATCGTTTGACATAGTTAATGATTGTTGTTGTATTATTTCAATAAATTTCATTGTTTCATGATCATATTTTTCTCTTTTGTTTCTATACATTTTTGTTGTATTTCCCAAAAACGATGGAAACTTTATTAATCCCTTTTTATTACATTTGGTTGTGGCTTGAATAGTGCTAGTAGCAATAAATTTTTCCATTTCCCAATTTAATGTATTTTGAATATTCATATCATATAAATCAGTATCAGATAAAGCATCAGCACTATAAGACATGTTATCAAATTTAGTTACTTCATTTTTGCAATTTAATGTGCTATTAATATAATTTTCTTGAATCATTAGAGAATGTATGTCTTGCGCCATCCAATATAAATTATATTTATCGTTTAAGGTCAAATCCATATTTAATAATTTACCTGTAGTATCAAAAATATTTAAATTTTGAATGTTTTTATATGTTTCTTTTGTTTCTTTTTCACATTTAGTTTCTGTTTTTTTTATATTTAATTGTAATGAATTTAATATAAAACGTATATCTCCATTTGAATTTTCATATAGATTTTTAACCCCTTTTATGCCTATTTTAATATTTTCATTAATAACTATATTATAAATTAACGGATATATATCGTCGTATTTAGGTGGCGTCATTTTAAAATCAGTACAATAATTCAATATTGGTTTTATAGATTGGTCGTAACGATTATCGCAAATACAAATTATTGGTATTTCGGACGATTTCATAATTTCTGTTAAACTTGAAATAAAACCATAATCACTTATCGTATCTATATCACTAAATAATAAAACATTTTCTTGGTCGTTAAATGTTTTTTTTGATTTTATGAGCGGTTTTATTGTTGTTTCAAATATATTTTTCGTTAAAGCATCGTCGCCAGAAAATTCAATAAGGTTATAATCGTGTTTGTAACTTACCAATTCAACCAGTAAACTCTTACCTATACCATTAGGACCAGATATTAATGCGCATTTATCGTTTGTATTCCAATTTAAAAGCCATTTAATAAGCTGTTGGACAATGAGTTTATTTCCAATAAAGTTATCCAAATTAGTTGGTCTATATTTGGTAGTATACATTTTATAAATTGTTGTTATTATTAATATCGTAACAATATGATTCAATTTTATATTTTATATTTTATATTTTATATTTTATATTTTATATTTTATATTTTAATAAGATAAAAATATAAATACACACTATATTTAATTTATAAATGATAACTTGTAATCTAATGGGTGGTTTGGGTAACCAAATATTTCAAATATTCGCTACCATATCTTACGCTTTTAAAGTAAAAGAACAATTCAGATTTTTAAACGTTCAGACGCTTGGAGACGGTTACACTACACTTCGATATACTTTTTGGGATTCGTTCTTTAAAAATTTTAAACCCTTATTATTAAATCACGACCAATTTCCAAACAATATGAATATAATTAAAGAGAGAAGTTTTAAATATAATGAGTTACCTGTAAATAATACAAATATAAATAATACAAATGTAAATAATACAAATATAAATAATACAAATATAAATATTATTTTAAGCGGGTATTTTCAAAGCTACAAATATTTTAAACCATATTATAAGACTATATGTAACCTAATAGGATTGGAAAAAATGAAAGATGAATTATTATTTAAATGTGGACTAAAACCAGAAACATTTAAAAATTTAATTAGTTTACATTTTCGCATTGGCGACTACGTAAAAGCAAGTCATTGCCATCCAATTTTAACGTCAAATTACTATAAAAATTGTTTAAATTATTATAAGTCATTGTATCCTGAAAATAACTATATTATCTTATATTTTTGTGAAGATGATGATATCGAAACTGTAACGAATAGCATTAATGAATTAAAAGTATTGTTTCCGGAATATGTGTTTTTACGAGGCGATAATACATTAGTAGATTGGGAACAAATGTTACTTATGAGCTTATGTCGCCATAATATAATCGCAAATAGCACATTTAGTTGGTGGGGAGCATATTTTAACTCAAATGAAGACAAAATCGTTTGTTATCCGTCTGTATGGTTCGGTAAAATAGTTAACAACGATACGAGTGATTTATGTCCAGATAGTTGGATTAAAATAAGTGTGTAAAAATATAAATAATTAACTTTTATTTATATTTTTATTTATTTTTATTTATTTATTTCTTAATGTAAAATGCATCACCCCATTTAAATTCTGTCATATTTGTTTCAACTCTAATAAATCCAAACTGACTTAAATAACTATCTAATTCACCAATTAAATAACATCCTTCATATACATAATCTTCATTAACTTCAGTATAAATATAGTCAACATTATGTAAATAATTTTCCATACCTTTTAATGCTTTTAATTCTACACCTTGTATATCTAAGTTTAAAAAATTAAAAGATATATCATAATTTGGTAATATATCCTTAAGCATTTGTGTTTTAACTTCATAACTATATACATAATGAATATGAGGATGATAAATAGAATGTAATGAAAAATTTAGTATTGATGATGATTGGCCGTTATTTGACACATTAAAAGTAACATTTTCAATATTATCTGACACAACTGCCTGTTCAATTAAAATGTTTGGATACATATTTTTACACTGAATAACTTTTTCTTTCATAGCTTCAATCCATAAAATTTTTTCTCGCGGTAAATACTTTTCATAATTTTGTAATTCTTCACACTCGTGAGCTCCAACGTGTAAAATTCCTTTAAAATTAATATTATATTTATTTATTAAATAATCAATGTTAATTAACATTTATAGTTGTTTAGTTTATAATATGTTTAAATTATTTTATATTTTTAATTATTTTCATTTAATTAATTTTTATTTAATTAATTTTCATTTAATAAATTTATTATTTCAATAAATCTATCACTACATTTTTCTATCGATAAATTATCAACTATATATTTTCTTGGTTCATAATAATTCAAATTTTTAATAAATTCATAATAACAATTTCCAAATTCTGTAAAATCAGTAAAACTCATACCACATTTATCGCTCCAATAAGGTATACTTGTACCATATATATCATCATAATTGCCTCCAATTTCTTGATTCATTAATACAACATTCCAAACTAACAAAGGAACATTACACGATAAAGCTTCTTCTAATGCAAAACCTTGACTTTCGTGTCTTCCTATCCATATACCATACTTAGAATTTTGAAGGTAATTTAAATACTCTTGTTCGCTATATCTATTTTTATAACTAAAAACCTTATAACTTATTTTAAGCATATTTAAATAAGAACAAACAAATTCTAGTTCATTTGGATCTCGGTCTTTATGATAAATAAAAACTAAATCTTTTTTGTTAATGTGTTTTTTTTCATTAAATTTATCTGTGTCAACGCCAAAAGGAAGTTCTTTTAATCTTAAACTATCACATAAATCAAAATTTTTCCATAATTCAACAACCCACTTACTCGGTTGAATATAAATAACGTTTTTACTTTGTTTAATCATATCAATTTGTTGTTTTACAGGAAATACACTAAAATGTGGACCAAATATAAATTTTGAGTTAGGATATTTACTGGTGTCAATTGGTGTAGTTGGACTATAAATTGCGTCATACTTACTTAAATCTACAACATTTAAATTAGTATGGTTTATGGTATCTATTTCTAAATTATATTTTTGTAGAGCATACAAATTTTTATCGTGTAACCATGTATTAACAAATAACAATTTTAACATTATGTTTATAATTTAATAATCATCTTTATATTTATATTTTTAATAATAAAAATATTAAAAATTTAATAATAAATAAATATAATGATGAAACAAGATTTTATTTTACTTATATTAAATTGTAAAAAATATGAAAAAAAAGCTAAATTTCAAAAACTAACATGGTTAAAATCATTACCCCTTTATTTAAAATACTATCATATAGTTGGTGATGAAGACTTGGAATGCGAATATAAGTTTGATAATACTAATAATGTATTATGGATTCGTGTAAAAGATGATTATAACTCTTTACCAAAAAAAGTTATTAGAGCATATAAAGCTATTAATGAAAACTTTGACTATAAATATATTTTTAAAACTGACGATGACCAAGTATTAGTGAATACCAAATTTTTTGATATATTAATTAACTTGATTAATTCAAAGACACCAAAAACTCATTATGGTGGATTTATTCCAAACATTAAACATCCACATATATGTGAATACAATAAAATTCACCCTGAATTACCAAGTAATATATTAATACAAAAAATTAAATATTGTACTGGTCGTTTTTATTTTCTCTCTATGCAAGCTATTCAATATTTAATTTTAAAGAGTAATAATATTGAAAAAGAATATTTGGAAGACTATGCAATTGGTTTATATTTGGATAATTTTTTTAAAAGAGATATATTACATATTAAAACAAATATGTATTTCACTGATATTGAACATAGTGATTATGATAAATGGATTGCTGAAGGAAAATTATAATATAATTATTTTATATTATTTATTGTGTATTATTTATTGTGTATTATTTATTGTGTATTATTTATTGTGTATTATTTATTGTGTAAGTTTCATCTTACCAATTGCTAATCTTTGTTTATTCATAAGTAAATGTTTTTTCATTAATTCTTTATCTAAATCCAACATTACTGGAGCATAATTAGTAGGTTTTCTTTCAATGTCACTATAGTCAGGTCTTTGAGTTACTGACAAAGGTATAATCAAAAACCACTTATCTCTAGTTTGTATATAAGTCCAAAATTGATCAATAGCATAAGTATCCCTATTATGCGGTTCTCTAACTAATCCTTGAATTCCTTGGCTAAAATTTTCAATTAAAATATTATAATAATGTTTTTTTACCAAATATCCTGTTGTAGTTTGACATTTTGTAATTTTAATACAGCTTTCATCAATATTAAAATATTGACCCATATTATTTCCAGCAATAAGTAAAACATCAAAATCTTTATGATTTGTTAAAAACTTGTTAGTTTGAGTAACAAATAACTCAGGGTTAGTAAATAGTATATCGTCTTCAACTATAAGCACATGTTCCCAATCATTAAATTGAGCTATTTTTAACGCACATAAGTGACTAAGACTACAACCAAATGCTCCATCCATCATTTTAACCGCACTAAGGCGATTTGCTTCTAAACCGATTTTATTTAACTCTTTTTCAACATGAGATTTTCTATCTGGTCTTGAATCTAAGTTAATATAAATGATATTTTTAATGTCTTGAATACTATCTAGACTTTGAATATTATTTTCTGTCATTGTAAAATATATATATTTAATTGTTTAATTATTTTAAATTTATATCGTAATAAAATATAAAATATAAAATATAAAATATAAAATATAAAATATAAAATATAAAATATATAAATATTAATCAATAATTATTATTTATATATGACGTCTGAACAATACTGTGAATACGTTAGCTCAAGAGGCATATTGAAATCATGTAATATTTATAGCTCAACACCAATTTCCGGAATAAATTCACTAATAAATTATGACTTCGGAAAAATGATTGATGGAACGTTGTATAATCCAACTATTTATGTATGCATAACGGCTATTCCTTTTTTCATAAATAACGTTTTCGATAAAATTCCGGTTAAGTTCATATTAGTTACAGGTGATAACGATGAAACGTGTCCTTACGATATATTAAATAAAGAAACATTCATAAATTTTGTAGAATCAGATAAAATTATTCATTGGTTTTCGCAAAATTGTATGTCACATGTTCATAAAAAATTAACACAAATTCCAATTGGTTTAGATTACCATACTATGGCAAATGCCGATCACGCTTGGGGTAAAAAATTGTCTTCAAAAGATCAAGAATTATGTCTCAAAAACATTAAAAAAAGTTCAAAACCATTTTACGAGAGAAAAGTAAAAGCATATTCAAATTTTCATTTTTTTATGGAAACAAAATTCGGTTATGACAGAAAAGACGCCTTCAAATCGATAGATAAACGTCTTGTTTATTACGAAGAATGTAAAGTAGAGAGAGCTGTTTCATGGCAAAAACAAAGCGAATATGCTTTTGTAATATCGCCACATGGTAATGGTCTTGACTGTCATAGAACATGGGAAGCATTATGCTTAGGTTGCATTCCTATTGTTAAGACATCTATTTTAGATCCGTTATATGAAGAATTACCTGTATTAATAGTTAAAGATTGGTCACAATTAAATGAAAATATTTTAAATGAAACGATTAATTTATTTAAAAATAAAACATTTAATTATGAAAAACTAACGCTAACATATTGGATGAATAAAATTAATGAATATAAAACAAATGATTACAACAAAAATGATTACAACAAAAACGAAGTAAGTAGTGCAAGTAATTCCGGATCACAAGTAACTGACAAAATAATGAAACAATACTCTGTAGTAATATGTGGTTGTTGTAGAAATGTTGAAAGATATATTGAAAGGAATTTATTTATTATTAATGAAATTGGAAAGCGTTTTTTTGATTACAAAGTAATAATTTATGAAAACGACTCAACTGACAATACAAGACAACTTTTAATAACATGTAAAAATGAAAAAACTGAATTTATTTTTGAAAATAATGTTGCTATTAGTAATAGAACAGAGAGAATAGCACATTGTAGAAATAAGATTTTAGAAATAGTGAATTCAAAGTATTTAAATTACGACTATATGCTTATGTTAGATTTAGATGATGTTTTATATCAAGGCAATTTACAGAATACTATCCATAGTTGTTTTTTGTATAAAGCGGAGCAATGGGATGCTATGTTTGCCAACTGTAACACAAAATATTATGATATTTATGCTTTAAGGAAAAAAAATTATTTGATGTCTTGTTGTTGGAATAACGTTAATGTATTGAAACAAAAAGGAATACCTCATAATATGGCATATAATGAATGTATTGATAAATTTATTATAAACTATCCTGCAAACGGAAAATTAATACCAGTTATTTCTGCGTTTGGTGGTGCTGGATTATATAAAATGAGTGTGATTAAAGGAGTAAAATATATCGGTGTTGAACCTACACACGTTGATAATCAGATTTGTGAGCATGTACCATTTAATACGACGTTATATAATAATGGACGTAAATTATATATAAATCCGAAAATGTTAATTTATTAACGAAGTTGATATTATGTAATAATATTATTTTATAAAACGATAATATTATTTATTTATTTTATTTATTTGTTTATTTAACACCAATAACATCCCTTTTCAACATTAGAAAAATTTGCGGGTTTTTCACTTTCAAGTGGTTTTGACCAATGACCATTTAAAAATAAACGTATAATATCAGGTCTATCGTTAAACCATCTTGCTCCTAATATGCCCCAATACATTTGTAAAACTCCACCTACATAAATAGCCGATTTACCTGAATTAAAAATATGCGAACATACCAAACTTCCGTATCCACCACAAGATACAAGAGCTATATCATAATCGTTTTTAATTTTATCCAATTCTTTGGCAAACTTATCGAATTCAATATCAAATTCTTCTGACTCTTCACCTGCTTGTGTTTGCGGAGGTTTTATCGTTAAAATTTCACATCCAGGAAATAAGTCAACACCATAAATATTTTTTCTTATGTCAATCTTTTTATCAATACTATCTTTAAATTGTGACACAAATAGTAATCGTTTATTTTTTAGAGCGTGTGTCCAAGGAACAGAATAAATAAAATGAAAAATATCAAGAGCTTCAGAATAAAACATATCTTTATGTTTAAATATTTCATTCAGTAATACGTATGTATTTCCTACTGAGTTATATACGGCATCAAAAGGAGCCCATCCACCATATAATTCGCAATTTTCAAAAGCATTTAAATACATTTTAGAATATTTTTTCATTGACTCTATATTTGAAACCTTAATTCCAGCATTGTTTTTCATTGTCGGTTTAATTGACTCTAAAATTTCAGTAATTTGGCTATATTGTTCTTTGTATGTTGGAACCAATAATAGTAACGCAAAAATAGCACACTGTGTTTCAACTGTAGAACCGCGAGGTATAACAAAATTTTTATTTTCATTTATCTTACCTGTTATGTAGTTATATAATTTTAAATTGCCATATTTATGATGGTATTTTTTATTGAATATAATATTGATGTCAAATTGATAATATTCTTGCGAAAGTTCAAACGAAGATTTTGGCGTTAGAATTTCATACGGTTTTTGAACTCTATCATCGCTAGTATAACCGCGAATATTACTTGTATGTATATGGAATGTTTTAATGTATTCAGGGTCATTAATAACCTTATAACCGAGAACACTCATTAAATATATCATTTTATTATCACAACCCGGCTTACCAAATTCAAAATTAAAAATTTTTGATTCTTTTTTACCGACTGAAAAATTTGAATGTATTATCCAGGTATCTTGAGAATCACCACGATGCCCAAATAATTTTGCTGGTTCATCAGGTTTAGATACATCATATTCATACCTCAATAAAGCATACATTTTTTTATTAATATGAATGTCACTTTTAAATAAATTTTTAATGCTTTTTTTGAAAAAAATATCTGAATTGATAATTGCGTTATATCCTTTAATATTATTATTGTTAATATATTCGAATACATCTTGGAATTTCAATCTTTTTTTAATATCAATTTGAATTATTTTTTCGCTGGAAACACCCAATTCTTCTTCAGTGTATATTTTTTCATTCAATAAATAAATCTTTGTTATGTATTTATTTTTAACGTTATTTTGCAAACAAGTTTTTATTTCGTTATGACGTTCTGAATTAGGATGCACAAAAAATTGACAGAAAATATTTATTGAGTCAACATGTTCAGTTTTTTGAATATTTGTTTTTTCAGAAACAGTATAAACTATCATTTAATAATATTATTATGTTTTATTTATATTTTTTTAATTTAAATACAAATTAATTATTTTAAATATGTTTAATAACATTAATGATATTAACACTGTTTATATTAATTTAGATTCAAGACCAGATAGAAATGAAAAGGTTTTACAAGAGTTTAAAAAGATTGGTATTTCCAATCCAGAGAGATTTAAAGCAATTAAACTTGAAAACGGAGCACTCGGATGTAGTATGAGCCATTTAAAATGTATTGAATATGCAAAGAAAAACAATTATAAGTATACTCTTGTTTGTGAAGATGATATTGAATTTCTTGATCCTAATTTATTTATAAGACAATTATTTAAATTTATTAATTCAAACAGGAAATGGGATGTTATTATAATTGCCGGTAATAATATGCTTCCTTATTTGCCGGTTGATGATACGTGTATTCGTGTTTATAATTGTCAGACAACAACAGGATACATTGTAAATAATGAATATTATGACACATTAATTCAAAATTACAAAGAAGGAATACAAAAACAAATTAAGGAACCATCAAATAATAATTATAAGATAGATAAATATTGGTTTGAGTTACAAAAGAGAGATAAATGGTTTTTAATAATTCCATTATCAGTTATTCAAAGTAAGGATTATAGCGATATCGAAAAAAAAGTAACTGATTTTAAAAGCTTTATGTTAAATTATAATAAATGTTACAAATGAATAAAATAAAAAACCAAATATATTGTAAAATATAATACAATATAATATAATATAATACAATATATTTTATCGTATATTTTATATTTAAAAATTTAGAATGTAAAATATATTATGGAAAATGATAACACGAGCAGTAAAATTAGCAATGAATATAAACAAATAATAGCAAATAAAATCAAACCTATAACGAAACAAATAATAGAAAAAGAAATGAACCAACTTATTGAAATCGGTATTAACGCAAAAGATATATCACCTCGTTCAAAAATAGGAAATAATATTGTGGATTATTTTACATTTTGTCATCGTCTTGAAACAAAAGGTAAATATAATATTAGTTTTTATGAGTTTGTAGAGAGAATAGAAGAATTTAAACAAAAGAAATTTATTAAAAATATGCTTGAATATTATAAAACTGTAAAAAATAAAAATAACACGAAAAATGAATACGTTGTTTTAAAGGAAGTTTATAATATATGTATAAGCGCAATTAATATTATGAGACCATTAAATTGTATGGAATTTTACGCAAAATATAATGCGAAACGAGTGCTTAATTTTTGCTCCGGATGGGGTGGTAGTGCGGTTGCTGCTGCGGCGTTAAACTTAGATGCTTATTACGGCATTGAAATTAACGGAGCATTAAAGAATGATTACGATAATATGGTGTCGTTTTTACGGAATTATTCGAAAACTTATTTCGATATCCGTTTTTGCGACGCACTCGCATGCGATTATTCGTCCTTAGACTACGACACAGTATTTTCTTCGCCACCATATTATTTTTTGGAAAAATATGAAAATAACACGATATTTAAGTCAAAAGAAGAAATGAACGAAAATTTTTATAAACCGGTTTTTATTAACTCGTATAATGGTCTAAAAAATGGCGGAACATATATTATAAATATATGTAAAGAAGTATATGAAAATGTATTAAAAAATATACTTGGAGATGCTCACGAAATATTTCCTTTAAAAAAGTCGAAACGACAAAATAATTATACTGAGTTCGTATATGTGTGGATAAAAAAAAATTAAAATGCACCACCGAGACCTACTCTTGCGCTAGCGGTAGCTCTTGGCTTTGCGCCAATATAAGCGGCATATTGTGGCGAATATTTATGGGGTGGAGGTGGTGGTGGTGGTTGTAAATGGTTTTTTGCTGTATGGTTATGGATTGCGTTATGGTGTAAATTACGTGTTATATTATGGTGTTGATTTATATTATGGTGTTGATTTATATTATGGTGTTGATTTATATTATGGTGTTGATTTATATTATTACTATCATTTAAAAAATTATTGTATGGTTCTTCTTTTAAATCATTTTTATGGTCTTCTTCTATTTGCTTAAGTAATGATTCTGGCACTTGCTTACCCATTGAAAGTAAATATTTTGCTACATTTTCTCTTTTCTCTCTACTTGTAGGATAATAAGGAATATTTGTCCAGTCTGTTGTATTAACAACTGTTTTATGTGTCTCTTTAATTTTGTCTGGATTAATTATTTTTCTTTTTGGTTCTCTCAAATCATAATTATAATATTCTTCTGAACCAAACGGTATGTGTGTTAAAAATGTCTCGATGTTAATAAAATGAATACGTGAATTATGAACAGCAAATATATTGTCGTGTGGATTATCTGATTTTTCATTGATATTATATTTTAATTGCGTAATAGTTTTTAAACCATCAATACCATTATCGTTTTCTCCTCGCCATGGATCTTTTTTAGAAATAATACGTGATATTCCGTCAAATAATTGTAAAATCTCTGGACTGCCTATAGGGTAAAAAACACTTCTATCAATTTGTAAACCATATCCCTCACATCTTTTTTGTAGGGCGTTATCTTCCATACCCCATCCCCAAAAGCACGGATATCCATTAATGCGTTCAAAATCAGCACCTTTTATTACAACAATACCACCTAAAGCGTACTTAAATCCATAATAATGTTTTACTACACCGTGAGTTGTATTATAATCAAAGATTTTTGTAAATGGAATCGTATCTACGTCATTAAATATAAATGTAATATCTTTGTAATGATTTGGATATTTTTGTTTCATTGCTAAAAATCCAATATTTTTTGTAGCACCTCTATTAAATGTTCTTGCATCGCATTGATGAGAAAAATATATTTCATAGTTGTCACAATCTTCTAAAATATAACTCATGTATTTACTGAAAAAAAATTTGTGTTGAACGCGATTTCTGTATGGAACAATAAATATTTTTTCTGGCACTTTATTATTTGTATTATTTGTATTATTTATATCATTTGTATTAGTATTTATTTCTGACATTTATAAATATTAATAAAATTTTATTTAAATTTGAACTTGCTGTTTTATATTTTTTTATATTTTTTCATTTGCTTTATGAATATTTTATGAATATTTTTTCAGAATGACAGCAGGCACCAATTCATCTTTTAATTTTTCAAGTTTTTTATAGCATTTATTAATTGTCACTTCACTTGTTTCACTAACATTTTTAACATCGCGTTTACTTATGTTAAGCTTACAAATCTGCGCAATAAAATATACTACTCCGGCAGCAATAGACGGTGGCGTGTTTTCAGGCATTATATTTCCCTTTTCAATTTTCATTGATATGAATTGACATAACTTTGTAAGCTCATTATTAACATTCAATTTGCTACAATATCTTTCGATAAATGCTTCTGGTTTTGTTTTGCCAAAATTCGTTTTTTCACCATTATCCATATCTTTTTCTAATTTATTTATAATAAGTAGCGCATTTTTACAGCCTTTTGTTGCACTTGTTATGTCTAAATTAAATATACTTGCTATTTCTTTTGCTGTTCTCGGAAAATTATTAATTCGACAAGAAATATAAATTGAAGCTGCTAAAATACTATCACGATTATCACCTCTAAATGTTACTTCGTATTCTGATATTTTTTTATGGTAAATAATTGCGTTGTCGATTATAAGTTTCGGTATACCTGCATTATTAGCTATTAATTTAATAAATTCAAAATCATCGTATTGTGCTTTTTCTTTATATGGCATCGACTGCCAATTCGCATACCTGCCAATTTTTCTCATTTCATATGACATAGGACCATTACATAATACCTTACAACCGTAAGACGATTCTTCCAATAATGGATTTATTGGCATACCACATCTTGTTGGGTCAGAGTTTTGGTTATCGTCTGCTCCATAATAGCGCCATTCTGCCGATTGATCAACAATATCCTTATATACTATACTACATTTTGGATTTGTGCATGTTAAAAACCCATCTTCAGCAAACGCTAATATACTTTCACAACGTTCACAATTCTCTCTATTACCTGATGACCCATAAATACATTCTAGTTTTATTTCTGGTTTTTTAGTTTCTATAACACTATCAAATATATTCCATAATTCAGTCTTGTTTATTTTGTTATTTTTAATTTTTTTAGTTTTATCGTTACTTTTAATTTTATCGACGTTCATTGTTTTGTTCATATTTATCTTTTGTAAGATAAAAGATTTTTGTTTCAATTTTATTTATATTTTTAAATTTATATTTTTTTAGATGTTATAATATATGGGTAATACAACATCTAATTCAACTAAAAATGCTCAAGATGAATTTAATAACTTTTATGAAATAATCGATTACATTGCAACATATTACATATTAACAATGGATTTTAAAAGTTTAACAAAACTATCTGAAAAAGAATATTGTGATGAATTAGTCATTTTAACGTCTGATATCATACAAAGATATTTCAGCGATATGGACATTACTTTTTTAGCTCAAAGAATTAAAAACGGACAAGAAATTAATGAATTGAAAAACGATAAAGTAAAATTTTTCAATAAAAATGATATTGATAGTTTAGATGTGTCAAACGATACTCAGAAGACTATTCGTAAAAAGCGTGTTTGTATTGGAATTGCTAAATTTTACGTTAAAATCGCACATATTTTTGCTGCTATTGTTATGACTGTTAACCCTGTATATTCTTATAAAGATGAAACTGGACAAAGTGTTAAAGCGGGACTAATGGAAAAAGATAAAATACCTAAAAATATTGACAGAAAACTAGAAAAGCTTAATATATGCGATAACAGAATTCGCGCTTTAAAAAATAATGAAATTTATGATGATATAAATGATAGTATAGTTATGCAACCGAAAATATGTGGGTTTAATAGTGTAGACGGACAATCTAAAACTCTTGACAAAGAGCCCGGTATAACCGAATTAATGAGACTATATTTAGATGATAATTATGACTATTCAACTGGGGCTTTTACTGGAATGTCTGAGTCTACCAAGCGTCAATATTTAAGTGACCTTAAAACGTTTTACACTGCGTTTACTGGACAACAAACGATGCCACCTTATATAACAAAATTTAGTGATATTAAACTTAAAAATTATAATAATATGGATTATTGTCAAGGGCAAAATGGTTTTTTTAAAACACCGACGTCAATCAGCAGAAATGATAAATTATTTATAGCTTATGCGAATAACATTAAACAAATGATTAGTAATGCTGCAAATAATCAAAATAAATTGTTGTCAATTATAAATGTTTTGTTTACGTATGTTATTGATCCTTTTACAAAAAAGAAGACCATAAGAATTAACCCGAAATTAACTGATGAAATATTACAGAGTGCTGTAATTAAGACCAGAAAACTAATTATTGATTTATATGTTAAATGTGAGACTGATTATGTAAATGGTGTTAAATTATATGAGGCTATCGTTGAGAAAAAAATATTAGATACAACGGAAAAGCAATTGAATAATTTAAATGAAGAATCAAATAAAATATTAAGTAAAACTACGCAACCTTTTAAGCCATATAACCCTAATCCGACAATAGAAAGTAATGCTTTTATTAAACCGTTACCTACAGGACCAACAGTAGCTACAGGACCTACAGTATTAACATCTACAGGACCTACAGGATCTACAGCATTACCGACATCATCAACCGCATTAACATCTACAGCATTACCGACATCATCTACAGGACCAACAGCATTAACATCTACAGTAGCTACAGTAGCTACAGAATTACCGACATCATTACCGACATCATCTACAGTAGCTACAGAATTACCGACATCATTACCGACATCATCTACAGTAGCTACAGGACCAACAGTAACATCAACAGGACCAACAGTAACATCAACATCATTACCGACATCATCTACCGCATTACCGACATCATCTACATCATTAGCTACAGAATTACCAACACCATCAACAGGTTCTACAGCATTACCGTCATCATCAACAGTAGCTACAACAAATTTACAACCCGAGCCTATACAAATTCCTAACCAAGCAAAAGGATTAGAAATTCCTCAAACTCAACCGATAAATCCTGCCGTAATTAATCCATCTCAACAACCAGAAATTAATCCGTCTCAACAAATAGCAGGAACAGGGAAAACCAAAAAATATAGAAATAAATATAAGCATAATAAATCTAAAAAACATCATTAATTTTTGTTAATATTATCATTTAATAATATTATCGTTTAATAATATTATTGGTTTATTGTTTATTAATATTTTGTGACTGTAAAAATAACAAGTATTTTTTTTCTTGTATTTTATTTACTAAAGCATAAAATAAATCGTGAAAGCATATAAAACCAATAATTAAAACAAAATAAATTAAAGGCATTAACACTATGAAAACGGCAATTTTACACATGATTAATGGGTTTAAACCTAAATAAAACATTTTTTTATGGCTATATTATATTATATTAAATCGTATTATTTCTTTAATATGATTTAATAATGTTAAATTATTTAAGCGCGGGCAGCGGAGGCGGCACGGGCGGCAGCAGCAGAGGCACTGCGAGAGGCAGAAGCGGCACGGGCGGCAGCAGCAGAGGCACTGCGAGAGGCAGAGGCGGCACGGGCAGCGGATCTTCCACGAGCGGCAGAAGCACTACGGGAAGCGGCAGCAGAAGCAGAGCGGGAAGCAGAAGCAGCGGCGGCAGCAGCACGAGAAGCGGCACGGGCGGCAGCACGGCCACGGGCAGCGGATCTACTTCTAGCAGCAGATCTAGATCTTGAAGCGGAACGATTACGACGGGTTGCCATTTTATATATATAATAAATAAAAAAAAATGTTTAATTAAATAAAATGATGTCAAAAATATATTTAAAATATTTAAAATATATTTTGCTAAATTTTTAACTTATAAATATATTAAAAAATTGCTAAATAATTAAAAAGTTACTTTATATTTGTAAAAATGTTATATTACAATCACAATAAAATATAATATTAAAATATAATATTAAAATATAATGGAGAATCAATATGACGCACAGTATAAATATATATTTCCTAAAACTTGCGTAATTATAATATCAACACACGGAAGCTATATCGTAAAAAACGAAAATGTTGAAGAATTTTTTGTTCCGACTATTGTTAAGGTAAGAAATCGTTACATTCCTGCTATAATTAATAATAATAATAACACAACTAACACACGTCAATATAATGTATATAAAGTTGATTTTTCACCTATAGGTTCATGCAATAACATTGGTGCAAATGATATTAACAAATTTATAGATATTATTAAAGAAAATTTAATACTCGATGACAATAAAGAAAATGATAATAGTGATAGTTTACTAAATAAACTAATAACAATACGCAATACTTTTATTATGAATACAGAAAATATGAAAATGGATTTTGAACCTTTATTTAATGAAACAAACATAAAATACATAAATTCAATTCAAAATAAAATAGATAACAATGAAATAGAAAATTTGTCAGAAAAAGAAAAACAAAATTATGAAATATATAATAAAGCAAAAGATAGTTATAATAATATTAATAATAACCCGATATATATATTACAACCTGGAACAAAATGTTTTAATAAAAAATACTATGTTTTTTTAGATGAACTAAATAATACAAATAACATGAATAATACAAATGAATTAAATAAAATACTATTTATAGATAGAAATAATCAAATAACAAATATATTTAATAATATAAGCGAAGAAAATGTTGAATTACGTATAAAAACAACAACATTACAAAACATTATTAATCAAAATTTAAAACATTATATTGGTTTAATAGAAAATATCGTTATTTTCGATTTTTCATGTTCGTCTTTTTATGATGAAGAAAAATATGAAAACCTAGATTTTCATTCATCCGAAGAATTAAAAGAAAAAATAAAAATAAATGATAATCAAACTTATTATGGTGGAAAAATAAGGTCAAAAAAATCGCGTAAAAATAAAAAGAAACGAAATCACCGTAAAAAGACAAAGAGAAATAAAAAACACTAAAGGTTTTTGGAACTTTTTGCGTCATTCATGCGTCATCATTTTATTTTTATAGTAACAATATAGTTTATTTATTCATTTTATTGTTACTGTATATGGTAATAATAAAATATAAAACATAGCGGAACTTTCTGGAACTTTTTGCGTCCTCAAAACAATGACAAAAAAGTTCCAAAAAGTTACAAAAAGTTCCATTAAAAATTTATTTTTCTATTATAACCCTTTTCGTAATATTTTTAATTATTTTATTTTCTTTATCAAGATCATTATTTCCTGATCCTCCCATCACTTCAATAAGTAATTTATTATATTGATCTGAATATTTTGATTTACTTTGACCACAGTCAGGATATTTTTCTTTAAAATTAAATAGCATTTTTGCATTTTTATGTGCTACATATTTTATCATTTTTCTGATGTTATTTTTATTGTCATCTTTTTCCCATATACCATTATCTTTAACATATAATATTTCTCTCTTTGCGTCAGTACAATGAATAGGTCTTTTGGTTATGTCGAGATTATTTAAATTTTTAACTATAATGTTAGAGAGACCTTCAACATAACCGAGCTGTCCAACTTTTTCAAATTCATCAAAAGAAATATTAATTGAATTTACAAAGTCCATAAGATTCATAGCGTCTTTACATGTTTCGTTTAAAAAGAATTGAAGATTGAATGATTTATTATTTGAATTGATACTGTTACTTACGTTATTTGTATTATGTGTTCCATTTTCAATCACCTTTAATAGGTTATTATTTTGTTCATATGTTAAGTTTTTAAATGAAGATATTTCTTTAATTAACATTATAATTAATTCTTTATCCGTTATATCGGTTAATTTTATATGCTGTTCAATATTATTTTCAAAATCATTATTATCGTAAATAGAACTATTGTCGCAAATTGAAGTACCATTACATTTTTTTTTATGTCTCCATAATCCGGATCGTTCTTTATATTTTTTATAACATATTTCACACGTAAATAATTTTTCTGGCGACTTTTCTGTTGATTTTTCGTTGAAAATGTTGACAATCTCGCTGTTTTTGTGTTTATCGGTTAATATATGTTTATCGTAGTCATATTTTTTAGACGTATTATAGTTACATTTTTGACATTCAAAAAATCGGGCGATTTTTGGCGACTTTTTTGTTGACATTCTCGCTATATATAATCAACAGAAAAATCTCTAAATTCTGATTTTCAAAAATATATAAAAAATTTATCGTAACAAATTATTTTTTTCCGTTTTTTCACCAGACCGTAAATTTTAAGTATCGTCACAAATGATTTTTTTTTCCGAAAAGATTTTTCACTTTCAGAAATTGGACATTTTTTTTGTCCATTTTTGACTTTCCCAAAAAAGTTTCGGATAAAAAAAATCGATGTTTTCTTTAAGAACCAATATATATTAACCTTAAACCTACTTAAAGAAAAATCCGAAAATTTAAGGTAACAAAATATTTCATTAAATAAAATCAAAACTCTTATGTATTATCATATAAATTAACTTTTTATTTTATTGCGAGTTTTAGAGCATGATTGTGTTGATTTTGTGTTGAAAATTGTTGAAAATCTCGCATGAAACCATAACACAAAAACGAAGCGTAATAATTTGACACTGATTAACAAGTCAAAATTAACAGCGAAATTGTGGGCGACTTTTTGCGACTTTTTTGTTGATTTGTAAAAACTGTTGGTAATAAAAATATTATTATAATATATACTTTTATTACTGTTTAAGGTAACAAATAATTTTGCGACTTTTTGTTGACGTTTTTTTGAGATTTTGTCAACATATTTTCAACACATTTCTCGCTTAACTATAACTATCGTCATAATTATTTGTTTAATTAAATTTATTTTCTAAACGATTAATCAAGTCATCATTATAGACTAAATTTCCTGTGGGTTTATACGATTTAATAGACGTATATTCTTTCTTCTGCTTACCTTTTTGATTAGGTTCTTGGTTATTCATATGCAACATCGCTTCATTAGGGTCTGACGGATCAAATGTTTCTTCATTATTATTGTCGTCTTGCGACACTTGCTGTCCGAATTCGTTTATTACTATTCCAGTTTTCTTTTTAAGTTCAGTTCTTACATATGACGGAACCCAGTGTTGCCACGAAATAAAAAGAGTATTCGGATGAATATATCTAACATTGAATTGATTTTCTTTTAATTTACTGATTATATATGCTATGCATGACGCTTGATCATACTTAGGAACACCTAAAATAACTTCTGGCACAACAAACCAGCAAAATTGTTCGTTTATTTTTTGCCTAGATGTAGTTTTAATTCTTATGTGAATACGATTTAAAATCTTATTGAACAATGCTAATTTACTTAAGTCTTGTTGTCTCTTTTTTTCGTATAATTCATCAATATTCAATTTTTCGGAAAAATCCTCTATGTTTTCGAGTGTAAATATACTTGACATTATTTATTTTGTATTCTTATACGAAAAAAAATATAAAATTTAATTTTATTGTTTATTTATTGTTTATTTATTGTTTATTTATTGTTTATTTTATTTAATCTACAATAACAATTTAAATATATAATAATATATTTAAAATTAAATGACTATAAAGCATTTAGTTATACCAGGTGGAGGACCTGTTCTATTACCATTTTTAGCCGGCATTCAGTATTTAGAACAAGAAAAATTTATCGACTTAAATAACATTGAATCTATTTACGGAACATCAGCAGGAGGAATTATTGGTACTTTATTATGTCTTAAATTTGATTGGGAAACTATAAATGATTATATTATTAAAAGACCTTGGCATGATGTTTTTCAGATTAATGTTCAGAGTATTTTAGATTCATATTCAAAAAAAGGTGTTTTTGACAGTAAGATTGTTGAAAAATGTTTCAAACCTTTATTAGATGCGAAAGATATGTCTATGGATATAACTTTAAAAGAGCTATATGAATATTCAAAAATAGAATTACATATGTTTTCATTTGATATTAATGATTTTCAATTGGAAGACATATCATATTTGACACATCCTGACTTAAAATTATTAACGGCTATACAAATGACATCAGGATTACCTATTCTTATGTCACCTTTAATTAAGGATAATAAATGCTATATTGATGGAGGTGTAAAATGTAATTGTCCTTTAAATATATGTATCGAAACAAAAGGCAATCCTGATGAGATTTTAGTGTTTAAAAATAAATATAACGATAATAAAACAATTATAGATGAAAATTCAACTATATTTGATTTTTTAATGGTTTTTATTTATAAAATGATATTATCTTTAAGCACAGAAAATGAACAACAAACAATTAAAAATGAAATATATTATGATGTCAGTTATTTGACATTCGAATTTTTAAAAAGTGCTATAATTAGTTCTGAAGCAAGGAGAGAATTATTTAATGGCGGAATAAATGATGTGAAAAATTTTTTGTCTAAATTAAAGGACAGTGTTTAAGAATTGAACTAATGTTGCCTTTGTGGGTTTTGCGTCATATTCGATGACTTGTCCATCTTTAATTAATTTAATTGTTGGATAACCTTCAACATTATATTTATTCATCATTTGTTCTACTTCTGCGGTTTCATTTGAACAATCGATTTCAGTAAAAGTAACTGTATAACCGTTTATGGTCTTATTCGCATATTCAGCTTTTAAATCATTCCAAATAGGTTTTGCTGCCTTACAGTGTGGACACCAATCAGCATAAAAAAACAATAACTCAGCATTACTACTTTGCGATGTTCCTACTGGTACTTGTTCACTATTGGGTTTATACGCTGATTTTAAATTTGGTGCTACATAATAAACGTAATATAAAATTGCTAAAATTAAAAACAATAACGTTACACCTATTATAATTAATGTAGTTCTACTTAAATTGCTTCCTGCTGTTTTAATAGTTGATAAAAATCCCGAACTTTGCGGAATATTTGGTGTATTTAAATTTGCTATTTTTGATGACATATATATATAATTAAAGAAATTATGGATAAGTTTAAACGAATATAATCACATTATTACAAAATAATATAAACATAAAATTTTAATTTATATTATTATGCTATTCAGAAATATACACGGTGAATTAATACAAATTAATAGATATGATTTTAAAACGGATTTACAATATCATACTAAAATTATGGAACTACATAAGCCATATAAAAATTGTGATTTTACTAAATTAAAAAAAACTCTTAATAATAAAAAAAATAAGTAAAAACATAAATAATGTAAATGTATAACTACATATTATATTTATATTTATCTGTTTTTTTATATTTGCGTCTTCTGATAATCCGCTTATTTTTTTTAAAATGTCAGTTTGACTATTATTTAAAAGTATCGCGTAAACTAATATAGCAATTATAAGTAACTTACCGAATAATGACGTAATTAAATATTTGCTTAATGGACTTATAACAAATAATAAAATTAAAAATATTGAAATTGCTACACAAGAACACAATTTTTTAGTTTCTTTTGTATATATGTTTAAATTTGAATTGTTATACATATATTATTACCTTATATTATTATAAAATAATATTATTTTATAACATGATATTATTATTATAATTATTTATTTTATAATTATAATATATAATGGTTATCCGAACACGCAAAAATAGAAACACAAACAACAAGACTAAACGTGTGTTTTCAAAAAAAGACTATAATTCTGGAGATGGTATGATTACACACGTATGGGGACCAGCAATATGGCATTATTTACATACTATGAGTTTTAATTATCCTGTCGAACCTACTGAAGAAGATAAAATACATTATAGAGACTTTATTTTAAATTTACGTTATGTTTTGCCGTGTAAATATTGCCGTATGAATTTAATAAATAATTTAAAACAAAAACCATTAAAAATGTGTTATATGAAAAATCGCGAAACTTTTTCACGTTATATTTATGAGTTACATGAATTAGTAAATAAAATGCTTAAAAAACATTCTGGATTAACTTATTGTGATGTTAGGGATCGATATGAAAATTTCCGTTCAAGGTGTACGGAAGAAAAACCAACAATTTTTAAGTTTAAAAAGGTAGCAAACAAAACTAGGAGTAAGAAAGAAAAAGGATGTACAGAACCATTGTATGGTAAAAAGGCAAAATGTATTATTAACATAGTTCCTCAAGAAGATAAAAGTGAAACTTTTAAAATGGATAAAAAATGTGTAAAAACTCGTGATTGAATAATAAATAATAAATAAAAAATAAAAAATATACAATATTATTTAGTTTACAAATAATATTATAAAATAAATATAGTATATATATATGTTTGGTAATATACTTACGGGATTAGGATTAAATAGAAAAAGTAATTTAAATACTGAAACTGATGTAGCAAGTGTCAATACAGACATCAGCCAAAGTGATAGTATAGCGAGTAGCCAAAGTGATAGTATAGCGAGTAGCCAAAGTGATAGCAATGATGATAATCAAAGCCAAAGTAGCACAATAAACGATTCTTTAAAATTATTATCATTAACACCCGTTTATAAACAAAAAACAGATAAAATTGTCGTCACTTCTCTCTTTATGGCTTTGGACCAAGGTCACGATTTTCATGACGGTGGTTCTAGAACAAAATGTAACGGTTTATCGTCGTGGGTTGATAAAGATGTAAATGGAACAACATTTTTCAATAAAATAAAGAAAGATGAATTCAGACGATTAGGAACAAACGAACAAACAAGTATAACGTTAGATGGCAACTCATTATTTTCCGATAAAGAATTTATTTGTGGGTTAATTAATACGACACTATCCGGCAAGAAAAATGTAGTTGGAATAACGGTTATAGATGATGATGAACTCACAAAAGTTTCAAATGGTTCATTTGAACAGTTATTACAAGATAAATTAAACGAAACTATTCTGTATTCTTTGACATTTGACACAAATAACGTTTATTATTGTTTAAACAGTAAAACTAGTGGTGGAAGTGATGGATTACCGTTGGTTATTAATATTGATGAAAACACAAGTGTTACGTGTAAGTTCTTACCTTTTCACGTAAGGAATTATAATGACGGGATGCATTCTTTATGGAGTTTCAATAAAATAAAACACATATTTGTAATAACATTAGACAGTTTGACATTAAATTTAAATCCAGAAGCCATAACGGCAAGCACATTTGAAAATCCTACACACAACGCACAACTATTAACAACGATAGATTACATTATTCCGCAATATACGATGGATTTTGATTACCTTATAAGTAAGCAATTTAAAGATCAAAAAAATAAAGATCAAAATCTTATAAACGAGGCATGTATTAACATATTATTTGATCCAAAAAATACATTTAATCAAAGTTCGGAAGGTTCTCTTGTTGTATCTGAAAATATAGGTTCAAAAGTATGCAGAGGTGCTAGATATAAGTTTTACAATGTTCAAAAAAACGCAAAAACAGGTTATTATTTTAGAGAATTTTTAAAATATTTATACGGTAGCCAAATACCATATATTCACGACAATTATATGTTTCCGACCGTTTATGGAAGTGAAAATTCGTTAAAAACAGAAATTAATAACGGTATTGCTGAAAACGACCAAGTTCTTAAAACAATAAATTACGAAATTTTAGATTCAAAACCGAATAAATTATATAAGCAATATGGTTTTATAACAGATACAAATATAGGAAGTGAAAAAACGCAAAGCACAGCTATCAATATTATTGGTTCATTAAATTATAATCCGGCAACCGAAGAAAATGAAGATATGTTAGGTGGTGCGTCATCCAAATTTACTTTCGTTAGAAGACCTGTAGTTGGTGAAGAGGAAGAACCAGAAGAAGGACAAAAACCCGCTTTTGACACAACCGAAAATATAATTGAAACATTTAATACTAATTTAGACATAGATACAACAAGTAATTATGTTGATGTAAATGTAAAATCTACTGCGGGTGATTTTGTTCAATTACATAATGAATATTCAAATATGTTACAAATGTATTATGAGTTAGTACCAACAACTAATTTAAATAATAATATATATTATTTTAATAATTCATGGTTAAATAAGATATTTTATGAGAAACCAGAAGAAATTTCAAGTGCTAGAACAACCGTAGAAAGCCCTTTTTCTTCGCAACCTGAATTAGGAGAAGAAGCGGAAGGAAGAGAAAGTGTTTCGAGTCAGCTATCTATGGGTGGAAGTAAATCATCTAGTAGCAGTGTTCCGACTGATAATACTGTAATTGATTATCCGTTTAAATTTTCCGTCGTTTCTGGTGTGATCGATAGTTCTATGTTGGGTGGACAAAACATACCACAATATCAGCCTCCTGAAATAGATATATATATGTTTATTTACGATCCTTTGACATCACTTTTAACTGGTGCAATTGTCAGAATGTCTTTTTTAAAATACGTTAATAGCAATTGTGTAAATTCCAAGAGTTCTATAACTGTTTTATGTCATTTTGTTTATGTCGATTTTAGCTATGTAGACCAAGATACAAATGGAATAGATTTTAATAATTTAAATTATGAAAATTATCCTGTAGCAATTAATAAACTACTACAATATGCTATAGAAAGTACTGAATATATCAATAATGACGACGAATACGTTAATGACTTTAATTCTTTGAATGATCTCAAAAATGACGTGGAATTAATGACTAAATTAAATGAAAAGTCAAATTTTAAATTAAATACAAAAGACGGCAACTCAGTTAATTGGTATAAATATTTTACGAATACATCAGGACCAACTGTTAAATTATCTATTGTGGCTCCATCTAACGCAGATAAATATGATGACTTTATTAAACAAGTTAAAAATGACTATGTGGCGGCAGGTATAGTTTCAGCGGCAAATAAAATTTATGAAAATGACGCTAGGTTACAAAGCATATTCAGTAACTTAAACGAAGATAAAAGTGGACAATTAAATTTTTTGAAGCTATTTTTAATTCGCAATAAATATACTGGCGATAAAAGCAGGTCTACAGATACACTTTTTTTAAATAAAACGCCGCAATTAAGTGGTGTTCAAATTTCTAATGATGAAAATACATTATATAACGCTCAAATGTTTGGATTAGGAACAGTCTGGTGTACATCGGCGAAGACAATTTTCTATATGGAGCCATATTACACATATACAGGCAATTTTATTTTATCTAATATTAGAAATAAGGATGAATTACAAAGTGCGTTAAAAAATAATCCAGACTTAGAATGTAGTCAGCTTTCGAAGAAAGTCGGCGCAAACGATTCAACAGAAATTTCTTGTTCTGAGCTTATCGATGAGGTATTTGGTGCTGATTTCCCGACAATACCGGCAAACATAGACACTGATAAAGAAATTTTAACACCAATTAATGACATAACATTACAATATGGAAATTTTATAACTTTCTTAGAAGCATTTAAAGTTATTTTGAGTGATGATAAAGAACAAGCTATTTATGAGTCAAAAGAAGTATGTAAAAATAATGAATGCAACAAAAGAATTACAGAGGTTAATAAAATAATTACAAATACTTTGAATAAAATGATTAAAGATTTCGATAGTTTAAACGGTACAGGTAGTTATAATATAACATCAAATATCGATTTTTTTAATGAAATTAATCAAGTTAAAAATACAATACAAAATTATAATAAAACTATAGATAATTATTCAAACTTTACGGGTAAAAATCCAAAGTTATTTGAACCGATATCAAAGATGATTAAACTTTTTAATGATAAGGATATACAAAATAAACTAATCGATTACATAAAAACAAATATTCCAGATGATTATGAGGTAATAATTAATAACGATGCTACGTTTATAAATAATGACTTTTATAATGGTTTAAATGAAATCGCATTAATGTATTTAAATATATGTGAAAATTTAATTGAAAATTATGATGTTATTAATGAAAACCTTCAAAGTGAATTAAGTAGCTTTTTAAAGAAATCAATATTAGAAGGTAAAGGATCTACAAATTTAAATAAAAATTTTAGTGATTGTTTAAAATATTTGAAAAATTCTAAAAGTCATGTGTCAGAATATGAAAATTTGAAAAATAAATTTAATGAATTGATAAATCGTTTAGAACAATTAAGAAATCCACAGCCACAACGACAACAACAACAACAAATAATTCAGCCTTCAGAACAACCTACATCTGTTGAGATTCCAGAAGAACAACCTACATCTGTTGAGATTCCAGAAGAACAGCCTACATCTGTTGAGATTCCAGAAGAACAACCTACATCTGTTGAGATTCCAGAAGAACAGCCTACATCTGTTGAGATTCCAGAAGAACAACCTACATCTGTTGAGATTCCAGAAGAACAACCTACATCTGCAGTTGAGATTCCAGAAGAACAACCTACTACTGCTGTAACGGAAAGGCGACCTCTAGAAATTTATGGTACAGAAGAACAACCACAAATTAAGAGACAAAGAATACCAGAAACTTCTTCTATACCAGAAACTTCTGTAAAAAGACCTTTTGAGGAAACGGAAGAAGAAACTGGAGAGAAAAGACAAAAAACAGAAGAAGAACAAATTGGTGGTTCTGTTAATTTTTACACAAAATCTTATGAAGATAATATATTATACACATTAAAACATTATTGTGAAATAATAAATGACAACATAAATAGTGTTGAATATCAAACAATAAACACCTCAAACTATACAAATAAAGAAATTGAATATAATGAAGATGAATATAATGAAGATGAAAAAGAAGGAAACCAAATGTTTATAAATAACATAAAAAGTATAAATAACTTAACTAATTTGGCTATTTTAATATTAAAATTAAAGATTGAAAATATATTTTATTATGATACTGTTATTAATAATGAAACAAAATTAATAAATTATGTAAACAGTATAAATGTAAATGAAATAAACAATGTTAATAAATTATTGGAGGCAACAAATAATTACAATACTATTTTTGAATCTCATATGGATATTAATTATTTATTAAAAGACGATTATAATGAATATAGAGAAAACGAATTTATAGTAGACATCATTTATAATAATGTTAATACTGATATACTTAATAAATTGGACACGAATATTTTTAATTTAAAAATAATAATCAATAAATTATTACAAAATATTGATGAATATCCTTCTGTACCTAAATTTGGAGAAGTAACACGCGTTGAAATGGAAGACAATAATAATTTATATGACAGCAATGATGAATGGGCAACTTCACAAGAAGAAGAACAATATGAAGAAGAAGAAAATCCAGAACAGTATGGAGAATTTGAAAAGTTTTCAAAAGGAGGAGTTCTGTGTAAAACTAAAAAAAATAGTAAACATAAAAAACATTACAAGACAAAAAATAATAAAGTTAACAAATTAAATAAAAGAAAAACAATAAAAAAAATAAACAATAAAAAATACAGAAAACAAACAAAAAATTCAAAAAAATAAAAAATTCAAAAAAAATAAAAAATTCAAAAAAAATATAAAAAAAATAATTTTTTAGTCAAATATTTTTATTACCTAATACATAATATTTTTAGGATAATCTATACACATAAATTATCCTTAAATTCTTCAAACTGTAAATTAGCTGGTGTAATTTTATTTTTAAATATTTTATTTGCCTCTTCTTTTATGATACTTAACCTGTGTCTATCTCTTATTTTTATCATACTATTTACGTAAGCTCTTACGCAAATACAAAATACTATTATAAATAGTATAAAACAGCACGTTACTATAATTATTTGTATCGCATTACATTCCAAATTGTGAAAAATCATTAAGTACAGGTTGTGGTAAGTAGTTATTATTAATTGCGCTATAATTGGGAACTTTTTTACATTCGAAAGCGGGTTCAGGGCATCTAGCACATGCAGGACAAGGAGGGCATTTTTCTTTTTTATTTTTAGGGCATGCTGACGATGATGGACAAGCGGGGCAAACTGGAGGAACTATTTCAGATTTTAATATATAAAGATCTTCTTGACCAGGTGGTATTTGGCTCGCAGGTATTCCGGGAGGCAATGTGCTGTAATATGTATCGTTATAGTTATTTTGTCCAGTAGAATATCCTGCTACACTATTTCCGTTTGGTCCTTGAGCGTAAAATGCGGTGTTTCCTTGTGGTCCAGTTACGGCACCGACTTCTGCATTATTTTGGTATGCTAAACTATATTGACTCGTTTGTAAAGGATAACCGGTGCTTCCGTAGTATTGAGTTGATGTTAATGGCATACTATTTGGATTTGCGTTAGCATTTGAATTTGTATTAGACGCATAAGTTCCACCGCCGCCTGAAGATGTTGATGTTGATGTTGATGTTGATGAAGATGCTGAAGATGTTTGTGATTGTGATTGGTCTTGTGTTTCAGTAAAAGTAGTGACTTGTCCGTTTGGAGCCGTTATTTGTAGTGTTGTTGTTCCTATAATAGTTGCGGTAAATCCAAATGGGTTTGTAAAGTTATTACTCGAATCAGATGATTGATTAAATATAACTTGTTGCGATCCACTTGTTTCTTCTAATTCAATACTTTGCGTGCCATTAGAATTCGTAACTACTGTTGCTGTTGAACCATTTGGTCCATAAAAAACTTGTCCACTTGTTAATCCTTCAATTCCATAATAACCTTTATTTTTGTTTCCTAAAAAGAAACATAATAACAAACCAAATAATAAAATTAAAAAGATAAATAATGCTTCTTTATTCATTGTATATTTTATATTGTGAAAAAAGTTTAAAAAATTGATTTGAATTTAAACAATATATTAATAATATATTTATAGAAAAGATGAGTAAATTTGAATTTGCTGAGATTATTGAAGATTCTTCTGATAGTGATATAGAAATTATTATGGTAAAAAAACCCGTAACTCGTAAAACAAGGCAATTAGCACCTTCTTTAAAAAAGTTTTATAATGAAGATCCAAAAATTTATGAAATAGGTGTTGATGAAGTTGGTCGCGGTCCTTTGTTTGGGCGTGTTTATACTGCTGGAGTAATATTACCTAAAGATGACAGTTTTAATCATTCATTAATGAAAGACAGTAAAAAGTTTCATTCAAAAAAGAAGATTGAAGAAGTTGCTGATTATATTAAAGAACATGCCCTAGCATGGTACGTTAGTTTCGAAGATGAAAAAGTAATAGATGATATAAATATTTTACAAGCTACTCAACAATCTATGCATAATTCTATTATTGAAGTTAAAAAGCAATTTAGTAAAATATTAAGAGAGAAAGGCGAAGAAGTTAACGATAATACATATTTCTTATTAATTGATGGTAATTATTTTAACCCTATTAGTATATTAGATAAGAAAACAAACAGAATAACAAATATTCCTTATGTAACTGTTGAGGGTGGTGATAATAAATACACTGCCATTGCGGCAGCATCTATATTGGCAAAAGTAGAGAGAGATAAATACATAGAAAAGTTATGTGATGAAAATCCTGAGTTGTCTGAACATTACGGTATAGACTCAAATAAGGGTTATGGAGCGAAAGTTCATATAGATGGAATAAAACAACACGGAATTACTATTTGGCACAGAAGGACATTTGGTATTTGTAAAAATTATGTGTAAAATATAATATAATATCTAATATAAAATTTAATATAAAATAAAATTGAATAATACTTAAAAGCATTTAGTTAATATAAAATACTAACATCAATAAGAACTAATAATGAGATTATTAATATTTGATACTGAAACAACTGGTCTTAATAAAACAAGAGTAATAGCACCAGATACATTAACACAATGGCCTTATATAGTACAATTTAGCTATATAGTTTATAACTTAAATACCCACATTATTGAACATATGAACGATTTTATTATTAAACTTCCAGATCACATTACGATACCGATTGAATCGATTGAGATACATAAAATAACAAATGAAATATCTAAAAATAATGGAATACAAATAGAAAAAGTATTAAGTCAATTCTTTAATGATTTAAATTTGTCCGATAAAATAATTGGACATAATGTAGAATTTGATTTTAATATGGTTCGTGTAGAGTTAATGCGTTTAATTTATAATTTAAAATATTCAAATCAAGAGAGAACAGTTTTTAAAACAAACCTTTATTCTTTAAATAATTGCTCTAATAAGATAGAATGTACAATGAAAGATTCTGTTGATTTATGTAATATTCAAATGATAAATAAGTCAGGAAATCCATATTTAAAATTTCCGAAATTAATTGAATTACATGAAAAGCTGTTTATAACGAAACCAAATGGACTTCATAATTCTTTAAATGATATAATAATAACATTAAGATGTTATATTAAATTAAAATATAATTATGATATTATCGAATATTCTCATATTATAAATGAAATGGTGCAAAAATTAATGTTGAATAATTGATAGTTTATAAATTATAATCTATTTACAAATTATAATCCAATTATAAATAAATATAATAATTAATTTTTTTGTTTAATTATTATATGAACAATGTTACAGATGACAATAAATGTATGACTTATAATGACGGAAATTTAACTGACGAAGATAAAAAAATAATTGTAACAAACAAAGACCTAATAAAACAATTAAATATAAATGACACCGAATTAATAAATGCAATTAATTCTTTTTGTTTATCTCGTAAAGACATATTAAATGACAATAATTATGACAATAATAATGATAACAATAGTAATATAGTTTCAACAAATAATAACGACAAAGCGATATTTTTAAAATTATTGTTAGTTTGTTTAAATTTAAAAAACATTAATCCTCCTCCTTCAGATTATTTTTTTAATAAAGTAATTCCATTACCATTACAAGCGTGGTTAAATGGAGTAATTAAATTATATCCGAATCCACCAATATGTACAGCAGATACGTTAAAACAAAATATTCAAGCATTAAACTTATTGGATTGTGATAAGCGTAGAGAATTATTGTCGTTAAATTTAACTTTATTTATTAATATAATTAATGGAATACAAATAAATAATTCTGAAGGTAATAATTCTGAAGGTAATAATTCTGAAGGTAATAATTCTGACGGTAATAATAATGTCAATATTTTAAACGAAAAAATAAAAAAATTTATTTCTATAATTTATCCTTACTCTGTTCCAAATAAAATAATTGGAGGGAAAAAAAATAAAAATATAAAAAGTAATAAACAAAAGATTTCAAAGACAAAAAAAATTAAAACCAAAAGTAAAAGAAAAACAAAAGGTAAAAGAAAAACCAAAGGCAAACAAAAAACCATATGTAAAAGAAAAAATCATTAAATAAATAAATTTAAGCAGAACACATCTCACAAATTTCATCATGTCCACCATTATTTTCATTATTATTATCGTTTGTTTCAGGCTCAATTGTAAATTGTTGTGCTTGATGCTTTGCTTTTCGCCTCAAATAATAAATACCAGTTTTTAGTCCTTTTTTCCAAGAATAAAAATGCATTGATGTTAAAGTATTATATGTTGGATCTTCAATCCATAAATTTAAGCTTTGACTTTGACATATAAAAGCACCTCTATCTGCTGACATATCAATAATATGTTTCATAGGTATTTCCCATACAATCTTATATTTATTTAGAATATGCTCAGACAATAAATTATTTAATTGTTGAATAGATCCTTTGTTTGCGATTATATTTTTCTTTATTTGTTCATTCCAAATTCCTAAGTCAATAAGTTCTCTCATTAAATATTTATTGACTACCATAAATTCACCTGCTAATGTTCTGCGACTATAAAGATTACTTGTAAACGGTTCAAAACATTCGTTAAACCCAAGAATTTGTGATGTACTCGCGGTTGGCATCGGAGCAACTAATAATGAATTTCTTAAGCCATACTTTTTGATGGATTCTTTTAATTTGTGCCAATCATAACGACCAGGTGTAGGCTCAACTTCCCATAAGTCAAACTGTAAAATGCCGGACGAAGCTGGCGAACCATGAAAAGAACTATATGAACCGACTGTAGTAATATCATTTAATTCTTCTTGTGACTTAGCACAATGAGGTCTATATGTTTTAAGTTCATATTCATTTAATAATTGACAGCCATTAATTTTAATTGAGTTATAGTTTAACTTTGATATTTTTTCATATCTTTCAATTGCTATTTCATTACTTCTCTCTAATGAAGCATGATAAACTGTTTCAAAAATACGTTTATTAATATTTTTTGCTTCTTCAGAATGAAACGGAATGTCTAACAAAACAAAAGTATCTGCTAGTCCCTGTACACCTATACCAATAGGTCTATGACGCATATTGCTTCTCTTTGTTTTATCAGTTGGATAAAAATTAATGTCAATTACTCTGTTTAAATTATTTGTAACTACTTTTGTTACTTCGTGTAATTTTTCATAATCAAACTCGTGTGTTTTTTCATTTACGAACATTGGCAAACCTATTGATGCCAAGTTACAGACAGCTGTTTCTTTATCGTCAGAGTATTCGGCGATTTCAGTACATAAATTTGACGATTTTATAGTGCCAATATTTTTTTGATTTGATTTTTTATTTACAGAGTCTTTATATAAAATATATGGTGTTCCTGTTTCCATTTGTGCGTCTAAAATTTTAAACCATAAATCTCGCGCATTTACAGACTTTCTGATCTTACCCTGAGACTCGTATTTTTCGTATAAAGCATTAAAATCGTCACCATAAACATCACTTAAACCAGGACATTCATTTGGACACATTAAAGACCATTTAGCGTTACTTTTAACACGTTCCATAAATAAATCGCTTATCCATAATGCGTAAAATAAATCACGAGCCTTTAAATTTTCGTCACCATGATTTTTACGTAATTCTAAGAAATCTTCAACATCAGCGTGCCAAGGTTCTAAATAAATAGCAAATGAACCATTTCTTTTTCCGGAATTATGAACTAAACCCATGTCAGTTAAATAATTATGATTATCAATCATATTAAAATCATAAACATCACCACTATAATTTATATTTTTAATGCTTTTTATTCTTCCCCAAAGAAATCCATTCCATTCAAAATACTTAAATTTACATGATTCATCCGTAAAACTTAATATTTCTCTCAATACATTATGTTTAGGTATTCTTAAGCAATATGTTTTTTTTCTGTTTGTTATAATATCATCTACATTATCTTTTATATTTCCAGATGTTAAAATGCCAAGTCTAAGTAATAAATATCTTAATTGCATAACTAACACTTGAGAAGTAGTGTAATAATAAATTTCTTTTGAATTTGTATCATCTGTTCTTATTAATCCTTCGATTATTTTTAAAATTTTATGTTTTGGTAAATGTAAGAAATCGTTTGCTAATTGTTTATTATTATTATTATTATTATTATTATTATAAACTGTATCATCATATAAAATTTCTTCAGATAAACCTAATTTTACGTTATTATGGTTAGACCATTTAAATGATAAACAAATATTATTACTTGTTTCCGAATATTTTACATTTTTTTTCGTTAAATAATTTCTAGTAAACTCGATTAAATCTAATTTTGTTTTTATTTTGAGTGTTATTTTTGTTTCTTTTTTATTTCTACAAATGTCACCATTGCCTAACATAATTCCATAAAATTTATAATAATCTAAATTATTTTCATTATTATCTTTTTCGAAAGTAGGTAAAGGAAAACCTACTAAGTCATATTCGCTCAATTCAGAAGCAGAATAATAATTTGGTGTAACTATATTTTTTTGAAGTTTATTTTTAATCATGTTGTAGTTTAACATCTTTGGTTGGTTTTTAATTAAATAAAGTTCATGTTCTTTAGTAACCTTTACAGGAAACATAGAATTTGTAATTTTAATTTCTAAAATTTCTTTATTAACATGATTTACAATTACTTCATTTACTTTCTTAAATGTTCCGTCAATTGTTATTAATTCGTCGTTTGTTGTTATTTTGTTCATTTGTGTAGGACCATTTTTTGAATATACCCAAGTATCTGGCGTAAAACATTGATTTACATAACACGCTGTGCTATTATATACGCGTAACATCGGAACAATTCCGTCTGTTTTTCCGTTTGTTCCTTGAATATGTGAATCCTTTGCTCTTACGTTATGAATATGTAAACCTATTCCACCAGAGTATTTCGAAATTTGAGCACAATCTTTAAGTGTATTATATATACCATCAATACTATCTTCTTCCATTGCTATTAAATAACAGCTTGACAATTGTTGTCTTGGAGCACCAGCATTGAATAATGTTGGCGTAGCATGTGTAAAATATTTTTGAGACATTAAATCATATGTTTCCTTAACTAATTCCAATTTTTTTTTATTTTCAGTATCATCTACAGATAGATATCCATGAATTCCAATAGCAACACGCATCCACATGTGTTGCGGTCTCTCTAAAATTTTCCCGTTTAATTTAAATAAATATGCTCTCTCTAAGGTTTTAAAACCAAAATAATCAATTAAGTAATCTCTATTATAGTCAATCATATTTTCGATTTCAGACCCATAATATTCAACAAAATCAAATAATTCTTTAGATAAGAGTGGCTTATTGATATCATTTATATTTTTAAAATTATAAAGTTTATTTACTACGTTACAGAATGATGGTTCAGTATTTTTTTGATGATTTGAAATAACAATTCTACCTGCTAATGTACCGTAATCAGGATGATTCGCAGACATAACAGCACATTGTTCGCTTGCTAACTCATCGATTTTAGTTGTAGAAATTTTGTCATATAATTGATCAATAACTTTCATTACGAGAGATTGATAATTTATTTGGATATTTGCTTCTTGACCGAGTTTTCTAATTCTGACTAAGATTTTATCAAATGATAAGTCCTCTAAGTCACCATTACGTTTAATTACCCGCATGTCTTGATCTGTGCTTTTGTTCATCATAATATATTTAAATGTTGTTTTATTTTTAAATCTTTTTTTATGTCTTTTAATAAAAGTTTTTGAATGTTTATATAAAAATATATGTTATTTATATATGAATCAATTACTTTTTTTATTTTTACTTTTAATATTAGCAATAGGTATGCCATTATTTTTAAAATCAATAAATAAAATGGCATTAATTACTGAAACCTTTTCTAATTACACTTTAGAAAATGCTTATGGAAAAATACCTGATTCAGAAACAAATGGATTAATACAAGATATTTACCCGTATAAAGGGACAAATCAAATATCTAATAATACTTCTTCAGATATGTGGTGGCATTATCCTATTTTTACATTAGGGTCTTATAAGCAAATTACTAACAACATAAAATATCCGAATAATCCTGATATAGGAACATGTATGCCAGCTTCTTTATGTGGTGCATATTCAGAAAAAAATATTGGAAATAATACCATAACCACATTACCGCCCGTAAATCCTACATGCGGAACTAGAGTAGGCTATTTTACTGCGGATGACCAATTAATTGATAGTTTACCTTTTAGGACTGATATGCAAAATATTTTATATTAATTATTGATTATTATTTAATTATTAATTATTATTAAATTATTGATTATCATTTAATTATTTGTTTTTATAACCTTAAGAAAACATGGTTCTGATGAATTTACAAATGGTTTTGGTTGTTGTTCTTTTTTTTGTTTCTTTGCTGGAGCCCTGTGTTCATAACCCGTAATACGTTCTTCTTCAATTGTTTTCCATACTTTTTCAAGCTGACTTATATTATTTTTAAACCATTCTTTATTTCTTAATACAAGAACACAACTTAATATTTCAAGTTTCCAATAAATAAATTTTAAAAAAGTATAGTTATACGGTTCTGACTCATATTTTTCTAATTCTGATTCTTCCCAATGCTGAATATCGTCATTATTTACGATATCAAGAGGTTTATAACTATAAAATGGTTTACCTTCTTTTGCATGAAAATGTAAAATAATACCTTTCATTTTGCCGTCTTTAGATAATGTCAAATCTGTATCACCAGTTTCTTCATCAATAAATCGGTCATCTATAAATTCTGTAGCATTTGGATATTCGATAAATTTTGTTTCTAAAAAATCACATTCATCTAAGTCACACACTTCCATTTGTAATTGCATTTGCGTCCAATATTCTTTTTTTGGTATTCCGTTTATTTCACGATTAACGATATTTTTAATTTCAAGCATTCGTCCAAAACGATCGCCCGTTTCTAAAATATTTATTCCATCAGGAGAAGCTCCGACAAAACTATAGTTTGGGTGTTGAATGCAACCAAAATCTTCTACCTTTGTATTAAATTTTTTTTCATAAATCATTACTGATAAAGGCTCATATTTTTGTCCCCAATGTAGTGGAGTATTTGTATTAACCATTTTTATTTCTTCGTTTTCTTCACTGTCAGAAACTTTTAATGGTTGACATTTTTCATATATTAATTGATTAATTGTCGATTGCGTTTCAAATGCTTTCCATGCGTTACTAGCTGTAATTAAATTCCAGCGAAATTTATACCATTCAGGCGTTCTTTGTTCCGGTTGCGGAATATCTCTTAACCGCTGTATCGTTTGTTTTTTTATGGTATTATTTAAAATGACATTATTATTATTAAAAATGTTATTATTATTATTATTATTATTTATATAATCTTTACAATTTTTATCATCATTAGAAATGATATTTTCATTTGTGTCAATTGATCTCTCTGTGTAAAAAGTTGTAGTATAAATATTAAACGCATATTCCAATATATCATTCATATCATCTTCTACAAAATCACTATTTAGAATATGGTCTTCCATTTGAACATAAAATATTTCTTTAATTTCTTCAAATAAAATGTCATGAAAATCCGGTTCAGAAATTATATGTGGATTATTATACATAAAATTTTCCATCAAATGAAGCGCCGTTTCAACCAATTCAATAGCATGTTCATCTGTAAAAATAGACGGCTCATCTTCAAATTCTAACGTATGTAACTCACAATTTAACGTTTCTAAATCTCCAATATAAGTAGCCATATAATTACATATTATTATTTAAATGTTTTTAATATTGATTATAATAATATATAACAAATAATCTTATTCACTATCACTATTCACTTCTATTTCTGCGTTAACGATAACGGCATTAGAAATCCCAGCATTAACAATTTTGTTTTTAATTGTTCCGTGTATATTTTTTTTTGGTGCTAATGATTTTAATGTAGAAACACGCTTATCGATGTTTTTTAATGTAAAATGTTTATTATTTTTAACGTATGTTAAAGCTGGTATATCTTTAATTGAACCTGTTACTTTATCATACACCACATCTTTAACTCTTTGTAATTTTTTTTTGTCAATACAATCTTTTAAAAAAGAAATTAACAGTGTAGACTCTTCGTTATCTAAATTATTTTTTTGTTTATATTCATCAACGAATTCAATTAATTTTTTTATTTTAATAGTCTTATTTAATTTACACCATTGTTCACAATTATTATTGTTTTTTTCTGTTTCTAAAAATTTTTCCAAATTTAAAAGACTATTTGTATGTTTAGTTTCTTTTAACGGATTACCATTTAATAACATTGTTTTGTATTTAATATTTTTGAGTTCTTGACATTCATTATTTTCTGTTATATTAAGTTCCATGTTTACTATACTAATATATAGTGAGATAAGTTTAACTTACTTTCGTTAAATATTAATTTATTGGTGAATTTTTATATTGGTTATTCAAAATATATAAAAGTCATATAGTCTCGCAAATTATTTAATCTCGCAAAATTATATAAATATAAAGATAATAAAATAAAATATATAATAGAAAGGTAATGGAAGAAACAAAAAAAATACAGATAGTTGGCACAAATAATAAATATAAAATGAAAAAACTTATTAATACAAATAGAGAGAAAGAAATAAAAAAACGTGTTGACTCTGAAAAATGGGATTTTGAACCAGAATATTATAGTGCAAAACCACAATTAGAAACTATTAAATATTTATACGAAAATAATATGGAACATAATGATAACGCAACAAAAATCGCACTTCAACAAATTAATAAAAAAATATATGGATATAAACAACAAGATACAATAAAAAAAATGTATGATGAAACATCATTTTTAACAATTAAAAATGTTATAAAAAAATTAACAGAATGTGAACTTAAATGTTATTATTGTTCAAATGAAATTCTTGTTATTTATGATATTTCGAGAGAAATGAAACAATGGTCAATAGATAGAATTGATAATGATAAGGGACATAATGACGATAATTTTTATATTGCTTGTTTAGATTGTAATTTAAAACGTAGAAGAAGATCTGATGATAAGTTTCTTTTTACGAAACAATTAAATATAATTAAACAAGATTAAAGTTTTTATTATTAAGTTTATAATATTATTTTATTATTTATAATAATATTAATGGAGAGAAAATGGACAAATGGTCAACCTTATGAAAGGTCCAGAAGGCTTAAAAGGGTTATTGAAATGGAAACAAAGGAATATAGTCAAGGTATTGAGAATGATGCTTACAACACTTCATTAAATCATGATGAAAATACGTGGGACATTTTAAATCAAAGTTTAGCTAGTCAAGGTTTTAAAGTATCGAGTAAGAGAGAAGATTTAGATATGAAAATATCGCATAGAGATATGGTTCAACAACGCGGTTTTAACCCTTTTTTGGGCGAAAATAATTATGTAAATGATATATCAATTAGCGATCAATTTTTAAAGCCAATTAATACAAGCGAAGGAAGAGTTCGATTTAACGAATAATTATATGTTATCGTTTATGCTAAGGGTTTATGCTAAGGTTTTGTTACACATTGTATATAAAAGTCTATTTACGAAATATGCTAAAAATAGATTGAATAAAACAATAATTCCTTGTCCAACAACTTTTATGTTTAGTTGATTAAATTTTGTTAAAATAAAATATATTTCAGATAACAATACAATCGATAACATAACGAAGAAAAACATTCCTACAATTAAAAAATAAGTGCATGAATTATTGCTTAAAGGTCCAAAAACTTGGTTGACGATATTCATTATATATTATTGTTAATATTTTTTTTTACATATTAACCGTTAAAATTTAAAATAAAATATTTATTAAATTAAAAAATACTTAAATAAGACTATTTAAAAAATACAATAATGAACGCTTCTATTATTAAAACTGATAATGATGAAAACATAAAAGAAAATAAATATGAAACTCAAAATGATTTATTATTGAAAAAACTTATGTGTTTTTATAAAAAGGACGATTACTTAGATAAAATGCTTAAAATAATTACAGGTGAATCAAAGATATCATTAAGAATAGTAGATTGGTTTGCTACGAACTACGCAAAAAAATACTATACTTTATACACAATTACAGATCAATCTAATAGAACAATTCGTTTCAAAGTTTATTTCGATTATAAGTCACATTTGAAGGCTTACAGTAAAAAACGTTTTGACCCTTTTTGTCGTTGGGATAGAATTGCGATCCCATATAAAAATGGTACTTCTATTGAAACCACAATTGGTCAATTAAATTTTTTTAAGTGGGCTATTGAAAATAAAGTCATTGATTATATTGAAAATAATTACGACGCAATTGAAAAAGATATGAATAGCCGTAATAGCACATCAAAAAGAAAAGAAAACGCACAGGATAATGGTAAAACACGTAAGAAGAGAGAAGAACTATCTGTTTCTGCTACAAAGAGTATTAAAAAAGAAGAAGTTGAAATAGTTGTTAGGTTACATTAAATAATAATAATAATAATAATAATAATAATAATAATAATAATAATAATAATAATAATAATAATAATAATAATAATAATGTTATTAATCATAATAAAAAAATTTTAAAATTTAATTTTATTATGATTATATATAAGTAAATAAAATGAATAATATCCAAAAGAGATTTTTATTGTTTTTATTGGGTTGTTTTCCTACGCGATTATTGTTAGCTTATATTGCTAAGACGATTTCAGTAGCATACTTACCTATTTTGGGATATCTAGGTATATTACCTACTATTGGTTTCTATTATTTATTTTTAACAGGAACACGTAAAACCGGTGCGGAAGTTTTTGGGGGTAAAATATGGTGGAATATGTTAAGACCTGTTCATGGTTTATTATATGGTCTTTTTTCTTATAATGCCATTAATCAAAATCGTAATTCTTGGATTTACTTAGCTGTAGATGCTTTTTTAGGATTAGGTAGTTTTTTGGTTCACCATTATGTTGTCGGAAGTTTTTCTAAATTATTACCATTTTCTCTTTGGTAAATTATTTATTTTTAATTATGAAAAAATTATAATATAAATATAATTATTTACATTATAATAGTTTAAATATGGGTGCTACTCAATCCGCACAAAAAATTAATTATGAAGACATACAATATGTTATTAATAATAATTGTTTACTTATAAATACATTAGACCATAATGAACAAGATTGTTTAATTAAAAATACAATTAATATTAGAGATGAAGAGAAAATTATAAATAATTTATTAGAGGCTAGAAAAAAAGATATAAAAATTATAATATATGGTAAAAATTGTAATGATGAAAAAATATACAAAAAACTAGAGCAATTATCGTCATTAGGATTTTATAATATTTATATTTATGTGGGAGGATTATTTGAGTGGTTAATGTTACAGGATATTTATGGCGAAAATGAATTTCCAACCACTAAAAAAGAATTGGATATTTTAAAATTTAAACCATACAAAACTTTAAACGTTCATTTGCTTGAATATTAGAATGGTTTATTATTATTATTATTATTATTATTATTATTTATTATACATCATAAAATTTTCGACACCTAAGTTAGCTAATGAATCCGCGCGTTTATTTTTATCTCTTAATACATGTATAAATTTTATATATTTAAATTGTTCTTTTAATTCCAAAACTCTTTTATGTAATGGAATTAAATTTTCTGATTTTATTTTATATTCACCATTTACTTGCTTAATTACTAATTGACTATCACCAAAAACTAAAATTTCCGATATATTCATATTTATAGCCTCATTTAATCCTTCAATCAAAGCAAGATATTCTGATTCGTTATTTGTTTTTATTCCGATAAATTTACCACATTGCCATATTTCATTATCTTTATTGTAAATAACCATACCTATTCCTGCTAATCCTGGATTACCTTTACTGCAACCATCAAAATATAAAGTTAATTCTGGAAATGGATGTATTTTACTCATTAGTTATTTAATATATAAATTAATGTTTTGGATTTATATATTATTTATTTTTATTATTTGTTAATCAATTTTATATTTTATATTTTTTATTTTTATTTATAAATTATTTTTTATTTTTTATTTTTTATTTTAATCCATAAATTATTTTTATTTATTTATATTTTTTATTTCAACATATTAAGAATGTTTTATAAATTTATAACCAATTTTTTACTTTTCTCTCTATTTTTAATTAACCAAATTAATTGTGAGACAGAATGCCCTTATGTTTCGACTATTGGCGACCGTAGAAATGACAAAACAAAATTAAGACTTGTTCAATATAACGTTGAATGGCTTTTTATGGATTATTACGCTCCAATGAATTGTCCCGGAAATGGATGCACATGGAAAAATATGTCAGAAGCTACTATCCATATGGATTACGTAACTAAAGTCGTTAAGCATTTAAATCCTGACATTATTAATTTTTGCGAAATAGAAGGCTGTGATGAATTAAAAATGCTAAAAACAAACTTATATGATAATACATATAATACTTATTTAAAAAAAGGCACTGACACAAGCACAGGACAAAATGTCGGTATGCTTACGCGTATCGATCCAGTTGTTAGTTTGGGTCGCAATGAGTCAAAATTTAATTACCCATTGGAAGGTTCAAAATGCGGATACACTGGTGCGCCAGGAACAACTGGAGTAAGTAAGCATTTTATAACTGAATTTAAAATTAACAATATTGATATTGCTTTTATATCAGCACACCTTTTAGCTATTCCAACTGACCCAACACGTTGTGCAGAGAGAGAAGCACAAGCATCGGTTTTACAAGATGTTATATTTACTTATATTTTAAATAATTATGAAGTAATAGTAATGGGTGATTTTAATGATTATGACTCAGAAGTTTTAGATTTTAACAATAATAAGCCTACATCAAGAGTGCTTGACATTTTAAAGGGCAATCAGGGCGAATATATGGGATTATATAAACTTAATTCTGTAGCTGAAAATATTGTAAAAGAAGAGCGTTTTAGTGATTGGTGGGACTCCGATAACAATTGTAACACATCATCTAAAAGCGATTACTCAATGATCGATCATATTTTAATAACGGATAATTTAGTTAAGTATGTTTCAGACACATTTATATATCATGGTTATGAAGAATATTGTGGTAAATATGATTCAGACCATTATCCGGTTATAGTTGATTTTATTTTTTAAGTATATTTTTATCGAATGACCAATTATCTATTTGTTGTGGTGTTTTACAACCCTTTGATATCGCATTATTATAACTCCATGCTTCAAATGGTTTTATTATCCATTGGTTATTCTTTAAATTTATTATACCAGAACAATCAAAATCAAATAGCTTATAATTTCCTGACGCGTCTACACCTATATTATCTTTTTTCCAATCAATATACATTATACCTAAATTTTGTAAAAAATCCTTAACACCTGACATTGTTGTAATCATTTTTTCGTTGTTTTTAGGTGTATCTGTATCTAGTAATTCCATATCTACAAATTGTTCATTAACACTATAATATGTAGCAATATTAGGATGTGGATTTTCCATTATAATTCTTACTATTTCGATTTCAGCTTTAGCTGAATTTATTTGGTTTTCTGTTGGAGGATTTGAATAATAAAAAATTTTTCTAAAAAAATGTTTACCATTATATGTTTCACTTGTTTCTTCAATATTTCCGTCATCATAAATAATTGACCCTCCTTTTATTTTTTTAATACGTTTTTTAATACGTTTTTCGATGTTTTTTTTGGTGTTTTTTTCTATGTTTTTTTTGATTCTTTTTTTGTGTATTTTTTTTGTTTTATTTTTAATAAAACGTTTGTTGTTTGTTGTTTTTTGTTTTATATTTCGTTTTAGTTTTGTCATTATTATATACATATTTTTTAATTTTGTAATAATAAAAATATTTAAATATAATTATATTTTAATTTTAATGGAGACAACTATGTTTGATGTTGAAACAAAATCCGAAAAAGTAATTAAAAATATTATAGAACAAAAATTTACGGATGTTTTAGAAGGATTATGTAAAAAATCAGGTAATAACGTAATAATCGATTATATTTATTTTAAACATTTTGCTACAAAAGAAACATATGATTTAATAACTCAAATAATTTGTAGTAAAATGGATGAAGTTTTAAGAGAAAATGATTTATTTAATGTTCATATAAATATGAAAACTTTATCTTTAACCGAAATAGATAAACATAAAAGTTTTTTATATTATTTTTCAGAGCATATGAAGATAAGATATCCAAATAAATTAGAAAAATGTATTATTTATAATTCGTCATATATTTTTATACAAATATATAACATTGTTGGTATGTTTGTTGATAAGGAAACACTGTCAAAAATTCAATTAAACTAATATAATAGTTTTTATTTTTTATAGTTTTTATTTTTTTAAAGTTTTTATTTTTTATAGTTTTTATTTTTTATAGTTTTTATTTTTTATAGTTTTTTTGACTTTATTGTGACGTTTACTGCTATATTTTTTTCTTTTACCTCCTAAACGAACTGTTTTGCTTCTTTTTTTGCTCTTATTGTCTGTTGTGATTGTTCTAGTTTCTGCCGTTAATTCGCGTTTTTTTGCTGCAGGTTTTACTTTAACTTCTGTAATTACTTCTGTTTGTTCCTTTGGTCCTTTAACTGTTTCATATAATAAAGATATTGTTTCAGGAGCTAAATATTTTGAATAAATATGGTTATAAATATCTTGTCTATCGTTTGCTATTACATTGCGTATAAATGATCCAGAAATATTATTATCGTTTACGTTATTAATGTCTATTTCTTCAATGTTCATATTTTTAAGCTCTTCCATACCTTTTCTTGTTAATTCAATAGGATAAACTGCTTCTATATCATCTCTATTTAAAGGATTAAACATTTTTTCTATGGTTTTGTTAAAACTTGAACGATCTTCACCTACAAAAAAATAAACTTTAACTTTGTCCTTTACATTTCCGGAATTTTTATCCGGAAAATATTCTTCTAATGTACTGCTCATAAATCCTAGTGGATTTCCTGTAGCACATAAAACTATTACATTTAAATCTAATATTTTATTGACTTTTATTGGATCTGTTTCAGCTTGTGCTAACAACAATTTTTTATTGATAATCATTTCATCCAATATGTTTTTTTTATATAATAATTCATTATCACCGTCATTTTGATTGCATGTTAATGGATTACTTTTGTCACCTTTAGTTTTTGATAATAAAACGAATATTTTTTCTTGTCCTAATTCAATAGCTTTCATAATCATTGATTCAATTAATAACAAATGACCGGGGGTTGGCGGATTCATTCTTGAAAATGTAAATATAAAACAATTTTGTGCTTGTTCTTTCATTATATAATAATATTGTTAAAAAAATATTATTATATAATGTATAAAAAACATTATATAATGTGTAAAAAATATTATATAATGTGTAAAAAATATTATATAATGTTTATAAATTGTAATATAATCTTATTATTTTTATAATTTTGGTTTTAAATGTTTTCAGATGGTTTTATAATTACATTATTTTGTAATAAAATTGTTAATATTTTCTATCCATTCTTCCATTTGATTTTTATTTTTATATATATTAATATTTCCGTCTAAACGTAACTGAATATTACAAATGTTATTATTAATATCAAGCATATCATCATGATATTTATCGCAATTTATTAAATAATCAAGTGGTATTTTTTCTTCTCCTTCTCTAGAGCGAATATGAATTCTTTCATGACAAATTTTTGGTTCTGCCTTAACATATACGATTTTATGTACTGGGAATTCCTCCGAAAATGTATTGAACCAACTTAAATAAATTTGATAATTTATAAATTCTATTTTTTCTGAGTCATAAAGCATTTTCGCAAATACCATTTTATCTGTATACAAACTTCTCTCTGTTATAATAGTAAATGTTTTATTTTTTTGTATGTATTCATCTTTAATGCCATTTTCATTTATATTAAGTTTACGATTAATATCTTTTAACGTATCCATTAACACTTTTAAACGCGAAACATATGCCATCATTTGAAATGAAAATGAATATTTATCTTGTTCTGCATAAAATTTTTCTAAAATTGTCTTACCATGTTCGTCTTTAATTTTTTCCCACTCATCAACAGGTTCTTTTAAAAATACCGTAAAAACATCATTTTCATAATATTTTTTTAATTCAGCCATTAACGTAGACTTACCGGATCCAATGTTGCCCTCAATAGAAACAATTTGAAATTTAAAATCGCACATTTTATTTTATATCAGTAATTATCATTATACATTTAAATTTATATTGTTTTTTTAATTCAATTTTTTAATTAATTGTTTAAATATAAAAAAAATTGATTTATAAAATGAACTTAAAAAGAATAATATACAATATATATTTACTTTGAGAACTTTTAAAATGGATTTAAAACAAAGAAAGCTTAACAAGTCTGAATGGACTTCTATTGAGGTTATGGTTTCAGAACAGGAAATCGATATATTAAATTTGATTATGAAAGGATATTATGACGTAAATATTAAAATTAACAATACAAATTCAATATTTACTTATTTAAAAATCGAATATAGTGAAAAAATGGAAGATTATTTATATATTAAGTATTTGAAAGAACGTGTCGATAAAGTAGAAGACATATTAAAAATAAGTAATAAAGACTATAAAAAAATAAAGACTTCAAATGAAGCGAAAATTAATTCAGCAGATAAAATAAGATTAGAGCGTTTTGATTTAAATTTAATGGATAAAACAAATATTTATGAATTCATTTTATTAAAACATATGGAAGAATTAGTTGGTGGATTAAATAACGATTATATGTTTAACTTTCATTATTATACATTGATGAAATTAAGTAAAAATAATATTTTACGTTTGAATCGTCATATTCAATATGTAACAAGTAATATACTGACTACATTTGAAAATATGGTTAAATCAGAGGTAATTATTGAAAATGCTGTCAATATTATCGAAAAAAACTCCAGTTTATTAAAGTATAGTGATTTAACCTTATATCAACATCAGAAAGAGATTTTTACAGTTTGTAAAAAGCCGAATCCTAAGTTAATATTATATGTGGCACCTACAGGAACAGGGAAAACAATGACGCCAATCGCTTTGTCGTGTCAAAAGAAAGTAATATTTGTTTGCGCTGCTAGACATGTTGGCTTAGCGTTGGCGAAATCAGCTATTTCCGTTAAAAAGAAGATCGCTTTTGCGTTCGGTTGCGCAAGTTCAGATGATATTCGTCTACATTATTTTGCTGCTAAGGAATATTCTATTAATAAGCGAACTGGTGGAATAGGAAAAGTAGACAATACTGTAGGAGATGCTGTTGAAATTATGATTTGTGATATTAAGTCATATTTACCTGCTATGTATTATATGTTATCGTTTAACGATCCTGAGAATCTAATTTTATATTGGGATGAACCGACGATTGCTATGGACTGCATGGAACATGAATTTCACAAGACAATCCGTAAAAATTGGAAAAAGAATATAATACCAAATATAGTTTTATCGTCTGCTACGTTACCAAAATTAAATGAACTGACTGAGACGATTCCAGATTTTCTGAATAAGTTTAAGGGAGCTGAAATTTGTAATATTGTAAGTCACGATTGCAAAAAATCTATACCAATTATTAATAAAGACGGGTTTGTTGCGTTGCCGCATTATTTAAGTAATAATTATTCAGAAATACAAAATATTGGAAAACATTGTGAAAATTATTTAACAATTTTGCGTTACTTTGATTTAAAAGAAGTTGTTAATTTTATAACATATTGTATTCAAAAAGGATTAATTAAAAATAAAATGCGTTTAGATAGACATTTTGAAACTCTTGATGACATTACTATGACAAATATCAAAATATATTATATTAAATTATTATTAAATATACAGCCTGATTTATGGTCACCTATTTATGATTATTTTAAAGAAAAACGTGTACCAAGAATATTTGAAAATGATAAAATTGACAATAAAGGTAATAAAATTATGAAAGTGCGTAGTGTAGGTCCCGGTATTTCTGCGGTTAATTCATCGTCATCTTCGTCTAATTTAAAGGGAGCACCTTTAACACGCTTAACGAGTGAACAACCACAAATGAAATCATCATCACTTATTACAACTTCGGCAGGAACTTCTGGCGTATATTTAACTACAAAAGACGCATATACGCTCACGGATGGTCCGACTATATTTATGTCAAATGATATTGAAAAAATCGCTAAGTTCTTTATTCAACAAGCAAATATTCCTGCGTCTGTTTTAGATGATATTATGAAAAAAATCGATTATAATAATGCTATTAATGAAAGATTATTTAATAAAGAGTCTGAACTTGAATATATTAGAGAGAAAAAGGAAACAGCTAAGGATAATTCATCGTCTAGTTCAAGATTAGCTAACCGTAATAAATCATCAAAAGACAGTAGAAAAGTATGTAAAGCAGTTGTAGATGATGATTCTGAAATGAAAGGTGAAATCGGAAAATTAACAAATGAAATTAATACATTGCGTTCACTTATTAAATATACATATTTAAATGATACATTTATTCCGAACACAAAACTACATCTCGATAAATGGGCAAGCGGACTTAATGTCGACAAAGCATTCACCAGTAATGTTGATGAAAATGTAGTTTGTGATATAATGGCTCTTAACGGTGTTGATAATACATGGAAAGTTTTGCTAATGATGGGAATTGGTGTGTTTATTAATCATGAAAATATAGCATACACAGAAATTATGAAAAAATTAGCTGATGAACAAAAATTATATATGATTATTGCTACAAGCGATTATATTTATGGAACAAATTATCAGTTTTGTCACGGTTTTGTAGGAAAAGATTTAAATTTAACACAAGAAAAATTAATTCAGGCGATGGGACGTATAGGCAGAAATAATATTCAACAAAATTATACAATGCGAATTCGTGACGATAATTTAATTAATAAGTTATTTAATTATGAGGAAAATAAGCCAGAGGTTATTAATATGAACTTATTATTTAACAGTAAAAAAATGGCTTGGAATAATGGTGAATATGTTGAAACTAATGAAAAAGATGATGAAGAAACAAATGACTATGAAAATTTGAATGAAATTACAACAGAAGAAAGTGATGAAGATGAAGCGTAGATTTATAGTTGAAATTTAATTTTAAGTTACAAATATAAAATAATAATTTCTGAAAATAATAATTACTGAAAATAATAAATATATAAATTAGAAAATGCTAAGTTTACTACCTAATTCTTTATAATAATAATTATTATATGGAATATTATTTTTTAATGATTTTGCCAATGTTTTATCACTCATTTTAAGTTCTCTAATACATTCATATTTACATGAATATTCTTTAACTAAATTGTTATTTAAGTCATATTGACCTATGCCATTTTTATATAACAACGGTGTCCCATTTTTAACTTCAAAATCTTGAATTAAATCTTGTTTACAATTATCATATAATATATAATAATGATTGTTTGTTATTGTTTCGTTTTTTACTGGATTATCTAATGCTGATGAACTATGATATCCATTTAGTTCTGATGCTGTTTTTCTGTCTAAATATACATTTAAAATTTCAGATTTATTTGCATTTAATTTTGCTATATAACCAAGATTTTGAACTTTAGTTTGTTTAGTTGGTTTCAACGAATAAATTACATTTGGAATGTGAAAAACATAAAAATAATGGGAAAAGAAAAACGAGAAGTGATAAGATATTAGAACCAAAATGTAAATCATGTGAGTATACTACAACACGCACAACAAATATGAAACTTCATTATTTAAACCATCACTCAAATAAAGAAGAAAGAAAAAAAGAGTTTAAATATTATTGCGAATCGTGTGATTTTGGACATTTTACAAAAGGATTATTTAAACTGCATATGGAAGCAAAACACGCTACTGCTTAATAAAACAATTCTATAATTTCTATTGTTTTTTCAGTTGGATTATCTATCCAATATTGGATTTGTTGTTTCAAAGTTTCTATTCGTTCTTCCCATTCTTTTTGTTTGGTTTTTGTAATTTGCATAATCCCTAACTTATTTAATTTCCAACAAGATTTTACTAATATGCCGTCTTGATTAGTATAATCATCTGGATTAAAACGAATAAATACAATTGGTCTATGTTGTAGATCTTGTGATAATTCCATTAATCTCTTATGCTCACAACTACAATCATAATTGGTATGTTTATTTTCATCAACTTCAACAATAATAATATGAGAACCCATATCTAATAATAAATCTGGACGACGACGAGAACAACCATCTTGAACTTTTTTATCTGTAACCCAAGTGAAATTGGTAAATGTTTGTGTAATTCGGTCAACCACCTCTTTTTCTTTTGTTTTGTAATTACGCA
>Ga0194129_10000900_pt1 | contig 53251 bp, 45 predicted proteins | sample TA2KigCa35mmetaG_FD_150862 | JGI IMG/M metagenome (GOLD analysis project Ga0194129, IMG submission 150862) | Freshwater microbial communities from Lake Tanganyika, Tanzania - TA2015038 Kigoma Deep Cast 35m | ecosystem: Environmental > Aquatic > Freshwater > Lake | place: Tanzania: Lake... | reverse complement strand
CATCGTCTCGATGGCCCGGCGATAGAATGGGCAAATGGAGGCAAGGAATGGTGGGTTGATGGAAAACTTCATAGGGGTGGACAACGTCATAGGGGTTGAACGGCCCAAAGAATTTGTCCCAAATTCTGCTGGCGGTTGAATCCTCGGATGGAACCAATGAATGGTGGGTTAATGGAGAAGAAGTCTCCAAACCCAAAGTTGATGACTTCCGTTTAAAGACCCTGACTCTTAGCTTCGTCGTCAATCGGAGAATTTGGAAGTTACATGGATTAAAGTGACAACCCTAATTAAAATAAAATGTTCAAAAACATCTTATTTTCGAACAAATGGAAAGGATCCTAAACTTTATGCGGGCGTTGTTCAGTCTGGGGTCCGGAAGTCCCTTCTATCGACATTCAAATGAGAAGGAGGTTCCCTGGCCACATATCGAAAACCCGCTAAGAAACGCCGACGAGGGCACGATTCAGAAATGGTCGATGATCAGCGGAAACGAGAAGGAGGTACTTATCGAGGTTGACCGACTCAATAGGTTGGAAATCCCTGAGGAGGAAATCGATAGACCCCTGATCTCCAACAATCTTTACAAACCGAATCGTGTAACCTACACCTCCTGGCTCCCGTACTACGAGGTGGAACCAGAGGACCTGGAAATTATAAAATTACCATATTTGGAAACCTCCTGTCGTTGCACGATCTCCACTCCGGACTCCCCGCTGAAATCCATCCTTCACGAGCTCCGGGTGATTATCCCCCCGACTGCGATACTGAAGTCCATAAGTTTGAAAATTGGAAATAAACTGATTAAGAAGACCCTTCAAAAGTTTGAATATCCGGAATCCACCGTAATCCCCCTCCTTCAGAACTACCTCGGAATGCCGCTCAAGGTGGAGACCCCCGAGATCAAATATTTAACGATACCCTTCTTCTTCAGTCGAGAACCCGGGTACGGGCTTCCTCTCTTCGCATTCGAAACCGTCGAGGTATTGTTTGATATTGAAAATATTCTTGATTGTAAACCCAGTGTTAGTTTAGGTCTGGAGGTTTTGCATTCTAGGGAGGAGGTTGAGGAGATTCTCCGGATAAGAAGTCATCGTGTCGAGGATTTAAGCTCAAAACCGAGGATCAATAATAAGTGGATTTACGCCAACTGTTTCTGGAGAAAACTCCCGGAGGAGCTTGTCAGTAACGGTCGGGCGAGGTTGCTTCACGACGGAGGTGTTGACGAGGAGATCAAGGGGGTATTTTGGAAAATATCAAACCCCGATGCAAGTGTTAAGCTGGAGTATCATTTCGAGGGAGGGGATAACTTTTTACCGTTGATCAATTTCCACCCGTGTGCGATACTCTCGGAATTGGAACTTAAACAGAAAATACTCCCAACAACCTCCTGTTCCTTCCTGACAAGTCCGGAACTAAGAAAGGGTTACGGGGGAATTATGTTATCAAAGTACGTCGACAGTCTTGATTGCGAATCCGGATTGTCTCCGAGAAACGGCGATCTCATGTTAGAATTCAACAAGAGGGACATGAGTATCGAAATCTACCTACTGACCTCCCGGGATTTTCATATTTAATCCATAACCCGGAAAAAGTACAGAAATCGAAAACCCGAAACCCCTCTGAATTTTTATTTCATAACCCAGCTTCCTAAAACCAATAACAAACGATCAACATGTCCTCCACCACCACCGTTACCATCCGCACCTCCGAGGGTCGTGAGTTCACGATCTCCCGGTTGGCGGCTCGTCATTCCGGAATGATCCATGGTGCGATTGTCGAGTTCGAGGGTTTCCCGATCCCCGAGACTCTCAATCTTGACCACATTACCGGAGAGATGTTCGAAAGGATTCTCCCCTTCATGCAACACTACGAAACGGAGGAACCTAAGCCGATCGAGACTCCGATCTGGCGCGCCTTCAATGAGATGGTTCCGGAGTGGGATGCCAAGTTCATCGAGAGCATCCCGCCTAAGGAGCTTACCCTGGTGAACGACGCCGCCGTGTACCTGCTTATTGAGCCGCTCCGTTGGCTAATTGCCACCAGCATGGCCTGCTTCACCAAGGATCGTTCCTTAGAGGAATCCTGCGAGTACTACGGAATCCCGATGCCATCCAATGATCAGCTGAAGGAGATTGAGAAGATTTACCGGGAGCAGTACGCCCTGCCTGCCGACATGTAATAAAGGAGAGAGAACTAAAATATTTTTTTTGTAGTCGAAACTACTACAAAAAAGAAAAGGAAAGAAGAAATGGGTAATGTATCGACAAGATTCCGTTTAGGCGGGAAGACGATGCAAAATACGAAGAGTTTTGACCTTACGGGCCGGATTAAATTGGCAAAAGTCCTATATGTTCACGATGGAGATAGTTTAACGATCTCCTTCATTCATCGTTCACACGTTTGGAAGTTGGGGGTTAAGTTGTACGGGATTAACGCCCCGGAACTTTATCCGGAATCAACAGCCGAGAACCGGAATCTTATTATTACCAAGGCCGCCCGGGCGAGAGACTCGTTAAGAGAGAAGGTTCATAACAAGTACGTCTTCGTTGAATTTCAGGAGAAGGACAAATTTGGAAGATGGTTGGTTACCATCGTGACTCAAAGAAGAAACCGTCGCAAGGACAACGTCAACGACTGGATGATCTCTCAGGGTATGGCCGTTAGGTACTTTGACGAAATTCAAATGCAGAGCCCCATGGATTGTGCGGTTGACAGGACTAATGCAACGGCAAATTCCGAGGAAATCGTCCGTAACGACATGCGTGAACATCAAATGAGTCAAACAAACCAGCCCGGTAACAACAACAACTCCCGAAAGGATTCGGGGGATGACTACTAAAACAAGGACTGCGCGGAAAAATTTAACAAAAAAATAAACTTTACATCATCAGTCCGGGAAACGGAGGTGCCGTTGGCGTTGTCATCAGGAACTTCATCTCCCGCTCCTGTTGGCAGATGGCACATGGGTAGCAACAGAAGGCCTGGAGACCACCGTAGAATGTAATGTCCTCAACGATGTTTACGGATTTACGGAACTCGTTACGAATACAGGTTTCCCAGATGGCGATGCCGAGCGCCCCCACCCAATAAAACGCTGCGACGGACAGCAAAATTCCACAGGTCTTCTCCCAACATTCCATCTGCTCCTCGGTTCTTCCCTGTATATGAATTTTATGCTTGCAAAGCAAATACCCTTGACAGAAAACCCCGCAACAACAAACGCTGAAATCCTCACAACAGGAACACAACCCTGATGTAAAGTCCGGCCGAGGACCCTGGGTCTGAGTAAACCCGGCAAGTGTCTTATTAATGGTTGACATTACGTACGACATGATGTATTAAGATTTTTTGTTTGATGTAAACCCTCCAGAGGTTTTAAACAAAAAAAAGAAATGTTTGGAAAGTTGCTATTTGGTATCGCGGCGGTTTTCGGTCTGGTTTCCTCCATGTCCATGCCTCCCGTTTCCGATAACTTAGGACAATTACCCCCAAGAAACTTAGTACCAAGTACGCCTGTAACGAGCTACAAGGTCGACATCTGTCCGGAATACAATCAATTGGTCATTCCCGTTCAAAATCGTTCGACGGTACATACGGTGATCACGACATGTCCCGGGAGAAAACTGAAGAGCGTACTCCCCTGTAACGAGGAAGATGAATATTGTATCCTCATCGATCGACCTCTGGAGGACGCCCTGACGAGCAACCTCGGGATGAACAAGGATTTCTGTATAGGATGGAACGTTAACGATAACTGTGATCTTGATAAGGAGATACCGATTGTACATAATAAGTTTTTCCAGATCGATTGCAAGGATTGTATGTTTGGGTTCTCCGGAGGTGTGGTTTTCGAGCTGGACATTTTCAAGCGGGAGATGACGGTCGGATTCGAAAACATGCTATTTGGCTGGTCGATCGTCATCGATGGCCTTATCGGAGGTTCATGGGCAACCTCCTTCACCAAAACGTACAATACCGAGGTAAAAACGATAGTAAATACTCACGTGGGTCTTATCCCGATCGATATTACCGTCGAACTCCCCGTTCAGGTTAACTTTGCGGTATCTTCGAAAGCCGACCTCTCCGGAGAAATCGGTATACAGTCGCAGGGGATCTTAGGTAACCTCCTGTCGATTTACGATAAGGGTAAGTGGTCTCATCAATATCCGGAACCCACCTGGAAATTCACAAAACTGATTAACGGCAAGGTCGACGAGTCTTTGGAGGTTACCGTTGAAATCATCCCGAGTCTTATTCTCCAGGTCGATTCACTCTTCGAGGGAACTCTTGACTTTGACCTGAAGGCGGACCTTTCGGAGGAGTTTGACGGTAAACTTCAGGCCTGTATTGACGAGGAGACCACCCTGGAATGGAAGGGAGAGGCCAAGCTTAGCTGGTTCCACTTTGACAAGACGTTCGACGACATCATTTATCAGAAAAGTATCAAGGGGTGTTCCTCCTGAGAGAAAAAGAGTTGTTAAATTATTAAAAACATCATGAGCGGACTTTCACTGCCGGACATCCTGAAACACAGGGATCAACTTTATCAGGAGATCAAAGTCAACGAGCAAAGACTGAAGGAGGCGTATCGAAACCTGAAGTTCGTTCACATTCAACTCGAGGACTACATTATGAGAAATCATCCGAACCCGAAATGTAGACACTGTGGCTCCAGACTAAAGAAACATAAACCAAGACATCTGTTCGAACCCGGGTTTAATAACCTAAAAGATTTGGACTACCAACGTTAGAAGGGAATAATTTTTTAATTAATTGGACTCCGGAACCGGAATTCCCTTCAACAGAATCCTGAATTTAAAATCCCTGCCCATCGATTCGTTATTTTTAGCTTTTTCCTAGAAGGCTAAAAATTTAAACTTTATACTAAATATTTTTTTCCTCGAAGAGTGAATCGACCATCCGACACCTCATTCAGGATGAAGCTTGCCCAACCCCAATCACCCTTCAACCCTGAGGCCGAGTAGTCCGTAACCCTGCCCTCGAAGAAATTCTTGAAGGAATCACCGGAAACCACCCAATCCAACCAGTCGATGGGGTTACTGCCGACGTTGTAGATCGGTTCCAGTCCTAGTTGTTGAAGACGACGATCCGCCAGGTAACGAACGTACTTCTTAACATCCTCCTTTGTCAACCCGGATTTCTGGACGCACTCCCCGTAGGCCTGGTCGATAACGGCATCCTCGAGAAGCACCGCCTCCTGATAAAGTTCCTTAACGATCCTCTTGATATTTTCAAGATCCAACCCCGGGGTTTCCTGAACGAAGGTCAGGAAAAGTTGTGTCATACCCTCGACGTGCATCGTCTCGTCACGAATCGACCACTCGACAATTTCGCACATCCCCTTCATCTTCCCGGAACGTTGATAATTGAGCAACATTACGAAGGCGCTGAAAAGGGACATGCCCTCGTTACACACGGTCTGGGCAAGGGCGATCGCCAGGCTCTCCGGTGTGAGACAATCCTGAGTACGCATGAATTCGATCTTGTTCTTCATATCCTTGTACTCCAGGAACGCCGAGTACTCATGCTCATCAAGACCCAGCGTGTCATTAAGTAGGGCATAGGAACGCTGATGAATGAACTCCCGGGCGGCGAAACTGGACAACATGGCCCGGATTTCGTTATTCTTGAACATCGGGATAAACACGTTCAGGTAATTAGACGCCACCTCAACGTCGCTCTGGGTAAACAGTCGGAGAATCTGGGTGATGTGCTCCTTCTCCTCAGGTAAAATCCTTCCATCCTTCCACTGACCAACGTCATCCTGGAGGTTTGCCTCCCATTCTCCCCAATGAGCCTTCTCATGTTCGAGAGCGCGTTCCACGGCCCAGGGATAACGAAAAGGCTTGTAACTCACGGAGGGGATTTGCAACTTGGACATGATTTTCTACAAAAGTAATTTTTGTTACCAACCCCCCCCGGATGTCTTTTATGAATTTTTATTATTCCCTAAAAGACTGGATAAGGAAATTGGCGGTCGTTGTTAAATAAAAACTTAGTGATTAACAAGAGAGAGAATGACCGCCGTTCCATCAGGTAACCCTAACGTTAAGTTCGAAGAGGATCATTTCGATTTTGCCGACCCCGTCCCGAGCGGGTTCACATCCTCGAATCAGGTTTCCAACATGACTGCCACGATGGAACTGGTCAAGAGTATCGCACTTTCCCGACCGTTCCTCTTGGCAGTGATTGCCTTTCTGCTCTATAAACTTTGGAACGCCGGTTCCTCAACCCCTTCAAAGAAGTCTTCGGGTCCGTCGATTATCTCCGTTGAAACTGTCGGTTCCGGCCGAACCTCCATTCAACAGGAAAAGCTGAGTCGCAAGTCTACCCGTCCCTCCGGAGCCACTGCTTCCGGAATCCCGCCGGTTACCATGGCCCCTGGCAAGAAGTAACGATGATTTTTTTTATTTTTCAGTTTGGAGAAAAATAAAAATTTTAAATGGACCATGTGGTATGAACCATCGATTCCAGATACTTAATTCTCTGTTCTCTGGCAACGCCGGCTCCTTCATTATCCTCATCGGAACTTACGCCGTCGACATACAACCGATAACGGAAGACGGTAACCTCACGATCCTCTTCAGGGAGTCTTGCGTGGGAAAGATAACGAACCGCCCTGCCGACAACCTGTCTCATATGTGAGGCGTAAATATCCTCGTTGATCAGGTGAACGCCACGAACCGACATCAGGGAAATACCCTCGGCGGCGGCGTCCGTGAACAGGAAGACCTTGGTTTTCTGTCCGAGATCATTACTGACATCGTTGTACTTCCGGAGAATCTTCTCACGAGCACCCTGAGTAACATCGCCGGAGTAAACCACATTGCTAATTCCCATAACCTTCAAAATCTTACTGATCAGGTTAACCCCGTGACGTACCTTGAACGGACAGTAGATGATCTGCTTACCGGGACAGACGTTATCGTTTTCCAGGTTTTCCATCAACTTACCCAACTTTGGACAGAAGGTTTCAAAGAATAACTCCATGTTATCCTTGAAGTCCCTAAGTACCTCATCGTCCTCCGTCAAGCCCTTCTGTTCCTCCTCCTCCCTTTCCTCTTTTTCAATTTCCTCATCATTATCGCCGTCGGTACCTTCCATTTGCCGAGTTTGCATTCTCTCAAGTTGGGATGGGTAGACGATGTTGGAAAGTCCGCAGGATTTAGCACGACGTACCGCACGGGACTTCATGAAGACGGCAAATTTGGCGGCGGAGGCCGGGGACATACCACTCTTGATGTACATCTTTATCATTCCCTCGAGAGGAATGACCTGGTATCTCTGTTCAGAACTCATCGCCTGGAGAATGATCTCCGCCAACGGGTCCTCGACCTCGAGATTGATCTCCTCGTAGGTCGTCAGTACTCTGGCCACGTCCGTTTGGGAGGTCTTGTAAAATGAAATACAATTGGAATAAAGATCGGTAACCATTTCCAATGACTCCTGTTTAGGAACGAATCTTCCTAGGTCGTCCGAGTAAAACATGTTCAGGAATCCCTCGTAGCTCACGGACCTCATGTCCTCCGGTTTCAGGAGACGGAGACAATTGTAATGTTGTTCAAGGGTGTCCGGCATGGGAGTTCCGGACAGCATCAAGAGTTTAATCGATGAATAATCTCTTGTAAGTTTGGCATAAAGAACGGAGAGACTCTTAAGACCTTCCATGTTGTCCATCTCATCGTGCGTGGGGGGATTTTCACCCGTCTTGATGGAGCCGATCAAACTCTGGGCCTCATCGACAACAACCAAACAGTCCTCAAATCTTCTGGGGAGTTTCTTCTTGAGGGTTCCGTCGTCCAAACTGAAGAAACGGAAGTTATTATAATCGTTATTGGTAGGGTCGATTCTACGGTCGACCGGGCAGAAGGAGCAGTACTCGGCGATAAAGTTTGAACGGAGGTTACCCGGGGAGAAGAAATAAACAAGATTATCCGGATATCTTCTCAGGTAGGAATCGATTACCATCGCGCTGGTGCAGGTCTTACCCGATCCTAGCCCATGTTCAAGCAAAAGTCTGGCGTTCGGGTTAGAGGCCATAAACTCCACGGCCTTTAACTGATGAGGTTGTGCCTCGAACTTCTTTCTGTTAGGGAGCGCCTTCACGTTCTTGGTGCTACAGAAGTTCTTCTGCGAAACCTCCGTTCCCTCGATATCCTCCTCCCGGAACCCCTCTCCGACCGAGAGTCTCTGGAGTCGTTTGGAGATAGGACCGGTCGTTGAAATACGGAACTTCCGGGAACCGAAATCAATAATCACCTCCTGGAGTTCATTATTAACGGCGCCCTTATAACCCTTGGTAAAGGCAATTTTCAAATCCTTGGTAAATCTACCGGTTTGATAAGCCAGGATTCGATTGACTAGTTCCTCCAACCCGACCGGACCCTGTTCCTTAACGAACTCGCTCAGGTTGTTGATTCTTTTTCTCAACCCGTAGGTCTTCTTTTCCGGAACCACGACCTTGGATTTGGATTTACCGGAACAGGCGTCCTTGAACCATTTTTGCACAGGCCCCTCCTCCTTGATCTTTCTCTTGGTAATGGGGTTCTTTAGTTTATCCTTCTTGAATTCCGGACAATGATCCTTCTTCACGAATTTATTAACCCACAACCACATAATTACTAATTTTTGTTTACAGTGTTTATTTAATAATTAAAGAATAAACGATTGAATCTGGACAATGGCCAAACATGCGAAAATCAATCCCGCCACCAAGAGAATATAACCGTAGGTTCTTCGGTTGTAGATACTCCAAAGTCCTCCGAGGAGAACAAGAACGGAAAGAATAATGTAAAAAACGAACGCCTCGAAGGAGGAACCCTCGGAGGATTTGATCTTGAAAATCCCCTCCTTTCTAAGTTGATCGATGACGGCCTTGTTATCCACCCAGAAATTAAAGTTACCGGAAAGCTTCTCGGTCCCCTGATATTCGATATCTTTTAGGTACTCCCTGGCGTTAAAACCAACGGATATTCGTCGTTTTCCCTTGGAGGAAAGATATCCGGAGATTCTCATATCGTCCAACTTGACAAGTCTCTTATCCTCCCTACGGAAATTGAGAAGTTCTTCCTTATTAATGAGGTCTCTCCGGAAGGCGATGCAGGTTGTTCCCATGAGAGTGTCCACCTCAACGTCTTCGATGTTTTCCACCTGTATGCGATACCCGGAGCCGAAGCACCATCCTCCGAGCGAAAATGCACATGACGGATCGGAAACACACCGCTGATGGAAAATCCTACTGACCGGTTTCAACAACTGACGATCATCATCAAAAACCACAATGACGGTTTCAGGGTCGGTTATGATATCAAGACATCCCACAAGTTTCGTAATTGGACCGTAGTCCTCGGGAATTGTATTAATCAAAAATCGATCACTTCCATTGAATTTTTTGGAAAGTTTGGTTATCTCCTCAACGGGATAATCATGACCCTTCAAGGTTTTAGACGGAATGGTAAGTATTACCTTGTCGAACCCCCGATCTGCCAAAATACTGGAAATGGTCTTTTGCAAAAAAGGTAGTCTTGACGGAATGGTCGTCAGGGAGGCCACGATCATAATATATCCTATTTTTTCGTAAATTTTGTTTTTAGTTTATCTTAGCCGCTCGTAAAATAAAAACAATCTCTAAAGTTATCCAAACTACCCGGTCAGTAAAAAAAGAAGCACCGTTTGCGCATGGACCCTAAATTCGTCTTGAGCAACCATGTGAATAAGAAAAGTTTCCTACTCGATAGTAAACCGATTAGGAGAACTCCCTCTCCTACATCACATGATCCTAACTCATCCTTCTTATTCTCGTTAATCGATCTACATTCTGTCCAGGGCTCCTTTAATAGATTCGCTGCTTCTTTGACCGCGGTAGGTGATTGGGACCTGACCACCTTTTGCGAATAACCAGATTGTAGGATAACCGGTGACCTTAGGGTAAGTCGACGTCTTTGAATCCTTGAGGAAGGCATCCGAGGCTCCGTCGATGGCGACGAATGAAATATTCTTAGCGGAACTCACCAACGATCTCCAGGTCGGGAGAAACATTTGACAATGACCGCACCAATCGGCGTAAATCCAAACGACCATCGGTTGACCGGAGTTCTTAGAACGGTACTCCTTGAGTTCGCTCATGGTTTTCACTCGTTTACCAATATTATCCTGGAAGGGGTTCATTGCCCTCTGACGAATTCTAAGCCGCCGGCCTTGTCCAGAACAACATTTGCGGAATTTCATCCCGGGGCATCTTCTAGAGGGTCTTCTAACACGACCACGCGGAAGCAGTTTTCTCTTAACGGACGTCGATGATGATTTTCTCAGTCTAGCCATTTTAGGTAAGTCAGATGATGTTTTTTGTTTACAGTTATATCTATCTCTTAATTTAATTATCCTGGGACAATCCCAATCGATAATTAAATTACAAACTAAGCTCCGTTTCAAGTCTTTTTAGCGTCCGTTTCGAAGGACCCTTGGGAGGTTTCTCGTCCGTCGCGGCGGTATCATTAACCTCCTTTTTCTTCCTAGGTTGACGTTTCGGTTTGGCGGTCACCACCTCTCCCTCTTCGTCCTCTTCTTTACCTTCCTCCTTATCAGGTTCTCCCTTGGTTAGCAACTCCCATCCCTCGATGGTTGCGCAACACTCCTTCTCCAGTTTCTTATAGACCTTGGTATCGACGATGACCAAAATCACGTTAGGGTGGAACTTTGCCATACGCTTGATCTTGGTGGCGGATTTTGCATCCATCCAGCCCTTGACCTCGTGATACTCCTCCTTCACGTTCCCGGCCTCGTCCGGAGGGTAAACCACCTGGAAATCCGGAAGATAGTTATTGACCCCCCGTTTAATTCCCTCGAACCAGAAGGTTGTCGGTTCGTGGGCCCATTTCTGAATTCTTCCCTCCAGACGTTCCCTTTCCAACCATCTTGCATAGTTCGCCTCCCATCGTGATCGATAGTATTTCTTGAAACCGCCAATCTCCCGCCATCCACCCTTCCAAACCGTCCTGTCGGCCCTCCCCGCAAAAATCCCACTCATTATTGATCTTTTGACTTGAACGTTATCGATATGTCTTTAGGAGAGGGAGATCATCCCGGTTAACGTCGGTAGGCTCTGAGTTGAGGAACCACGTCGTAAATATTCTGATTTTCGATGGTCGGGTCTCTCAAAGTTTGATGTTTTCTGACGGGAGTTCCGTTAAAGTTTCTCGCGGTGTCATAGACCAGGACGGTCTTCCAGGTATAAAACCAGGCAACGGTAATGATGTCGTTCTTGATTCGAAATTCCCTAACTACCTTACCGTCCGGATCGTACTCGACTAACACCCCGTGGAAAACGCTGACCTCGGGATTTTTCCTGTAGGATTCCGCGTAGAAACGAACCGTTCCGTTATCGTGCCAGACCTGGAAACAGGAATCGGAGAACGGGGATTTGTGATACAAGGCCCTGACGTATGAAAGATAGAAGTGAACCCCCGAGGAACAGATTCTGTTAACCACCGGATCGTACTTATCGCTCTTCACGAATCGTCCCAGATGATAGGTCAATTTATCAACGTCCTTCGGGTTGGACATGCTCTTGGCTTTGTAAAATTCCTTACCGGTCTTCGGGTCCTGAATACTACGAACCCAGGCGGACTCGCAACGATGCTTAGCGAACTCTCGATCTCGAACGTTTCCCATACGATAAACATTACTTCTTGCCGAGTGGGGAATTTCGAGAGTGACGATAACCGGGATGTTGTCTGGAACCGACAAGGCCTTCTTGTAACCTAAAAACATTTTACTTTTAGGTTATTTATTGTTACTTGGATTTTTTAGTTTGACGTTTGTATACTTTTTAGAAACCGGGATAAACGGTAATATGATGGACCGGGACGGGTTCCGTACGAGGGAACCTCCTAACTCGTCCGATCGACTGTTTGTAATAACCAACGTCAGGGTTGAGTTCTCGGTCGCCGCCTTCGATAATCACAACGTCCGTGGCGAACTGAAGATTAAGACCGGCGTTGGAGGTTTTGGAGCTAAGGAAGAGAATGTTGATGGAACCGTTTTGGAAGGACTCCAGACGATTGCGGATGGAGGCGGAAGAACCTCCGAGGTCGGCAAGAACGTAACGCGAATTCTTGAAATACTCCTTGAAGGCCGTTGAAGAGCCCTCACCCGGGGCGAAAACCACAAACTTGCTATTACGGGGTTTGGACTCGACCAGTTTCATGAGGGCCTCCATCGGATTAGCCGGAAGCTTCTCAAGATCCCTTTTGGAGACAACCTTCATGGAGGTGATTTCAGAAATGTCCACCGCCGAACCGTCCTGACTCAATGAATAAATATCAAGAGGGGTAATCTTCACACGACACAAAGGGCAAAGCTTGTTCCCCCTGAAAACCTCCTGAATACAACCCTTACAGAAGGAGTTGTTGCAACATTTGGTCACCGCCATCTCTCCGCGTTCCACCTCGTCGCAACAGATAGGACAATCACAAGTTTCCTTCTCGGCGTCCTTCAAACGTTCCTCTACGGAGGCGATCTTTCGTTTCTGAAACTCAATAGATTCGTTGATTCGGTCAACCCTACCACCGTACTCGATAATCTCCAACCGTCGAGCCTCCAGTTTTTGAAGTTCGTTTCTGTAACCCTGGATGACGAGTTCATGTAAAGGCTTCCGTTCAGAAACCGGAAGATGTTGATGAGGATTTTCCTCATTTTCCTCCAGGATATCCTCCTCTCCTCCTCTGCGGGAAAGATTCATCATGATTCGGTAGGCACCGTCAAAATCACCGGTGTTCAACATCATGACGACCTGTGGAGGTAAATGATCTCCCAACATTTGAGCCGTAACATTTCCTTTGTAATGAATCTTATTCACCTGAGCCGGAGGCTCCCGATAAACGGCGTCCGGAACAGGAACGTTGACCTTGTGACCCTTTTCGCGCATATCCCAACGTGCATTGTAAAGGGGTCTGGTCAGAAAACAGGCGGCCAAGTACCGTTCGATCTGACACCAGGCTACGAGCTCCGGAGTGCTGTTGACGCACCAGGTAAACAAAGGGGCGAGATTCCAATTGAAAATCGACCACTTCGAAACACTGTGAACGTCGTCGTAAATCATTCGTTTCGGAGAGAAGAACTGCGTAATACCGTACGGGGCTTGGGGACGAATCATTGGATTAACGCACTTGGTGATCTCGAGCAATAATGACATGGTATAGGCATAAAGAACCGTGGTCGTAATCAGGATACCGTTACCGGCCTTGATGATCGGGATGACCTTCTCCTCGAAAATCGCCCGAGAACTCACCTGTTTAGGGGCGTCTAAGACGACGTTCGGGACATCCATAATATCCGCCTCCTTCTTCCAAACGGTGGTTAACGGCTTGGAACAAACGACGACACTTATCGGACAGGTAAAAAGTGCGATCGTCACGTCCCTGTTAATAATCTGCCCAGTTTCGACGTCTGCGTAAAATGGTCTAACATCCCCGAACAACATAATCGACTTACTAAGAGAACGAATGGGGAGTTTCTCGATGGTCTCAAATTTCAACTTGTCGTTCTTGATCACCTGCAAAACCACCGAGGTTTTTCCCGAACCAACGGGATTCTCAAGAGAGCCGAAGGCGTAGTGAAGATCAAATCCGGTATCTTTGTCCTTAATAGGAACTCCCGTTTCCGCCCTTTCCATCAACTCCACGGATTCAACCTGATGATCGAACAATTTGCGTTCAGGTTTCTTAGGGATTTTCTCTTCCTTAAGCTCTCCCTCCTGAGTTTTGGTCTTCTTGGATCCACCGCGGGGCTTCTTAACAGGCGCCGTTGACGATCCTTCTCCCTCTTCCTGAGTCTTCTTCCTGTTGTAGACTCTCTTCTTCTTTTCCACAATTTGATTGATGTTTTCCATATTTGATGTTACCAGGTGTTGTATTAATAGTGTTTGTTATAAGGATACAATAAGTTTTGTTTTCGAGATTTTTGCAAACGATACTTTTTAGTAGCTCAGGGTTAACTCGCGATCAAATTTCCTCCTACAGTATTCTTCCATGTTTTCCGATCGACACTCCAGGTTACATTTCGGACAGACCGGTACAAGGTTGCTCGCCAGATTTCCGCCCCCATGAGCCCGGGACTTGATATGACCAAAGTGATAGGAGGAACGTTCGTCGCGATCCAACCAGGAGGCACAACACACCGGACAGGGTTTACGACAAACCTTACCGGGCAAGGCCCTGCCGAAGAACCGTTCAATGGATTCTCCCTCGGCGGCGATGGACGGTACGTCGTTGAAATTAAGACGTCGTTCCTTGGAAAGATACCTGTCGTAGGTAAGTTCCGGGAAGTTGGTTATCTTGTCAAGGATGAGTTCCATGAACCCGTAACGTACGACGAGGTTGAGACACATCACCTTGTCCTGGTTGCTGAGTTTGTAGGTTTCGCAAAAGAGTTTGCAGGTGTTGGTGTTGAATTTCTCCGCCTTTCCGTCCGTTATGTATTTACGCACCTTCGGGTTATTCGTCTGAACGACCAACTTGAAAAGACAGCCGTTAAGTTCCCGGAGCTCCTTCATCATCAGTTCCGAGGAGGTGAAGTTGTTGAAGAACCCGCAGTTCTTGACCATGTCAGAGAAACACTCCGGCCAGTTTCCGTACTGGGGGTTTGTTGATTTCTTAGGTCGATTCAAACATCCGAGCAAAAAGTCATCAAGATTTCTTAGGAAGGTGTTCTCGCGTTCGTTTTCGACAATCTTGGCCGGAACGGACCTCCCGAGTTCCACGTGCAGACGAGTCGCCTCGTCACGATCCCTCACCTCGATCTGTCGTACGTGAACCTGAATCCTCTCCAGAAGATGATCCTTATCCGGGTGACTCTGAACGAACATCCTAAGTGCCTCCAATCGATGCTGACCATCGACAAGCCACATCTCCTGACCGAGGGTGGCGAAGGTCACACTGATCAATCCCTGGATATTGGAATTGTTGATAAACGACTCGTAGATTTCATCCACACGATCCTTGTCGACGCAACGATTGAGATCGGAGGTGTAGGGCATCTTAAGAACCTCGCCTAAATACGGGAACCCATGAATTTCCTTCTTCTCCTCAATACCGTAAACAACGATATCCTTTGACAATGATGATGACGACATTCTGGTTTGTAGGTAACCCTTTTACCTTAAAACAGAATGTAAGTTCTTTAGAACCTAACTTGAAATAAATATACCAGGACCCCTAACGACGACGAGCAAACATATTGAAAACCTTCTCCGTGAATTCCATGTCCTTCAAATCCCCGAGCATACGGAACTTGTTCCAGAAGCAGTACATCTCGAACTTTGGTTATCAGATAATTAATAATCAAACTTTTAAATAATCGACTCGTTACTTTTGCCAGGTGACCATCTTGAATCGTTCGTCCGGAACTCCAAAGTAGCGACACTTCCAGGCGGACTGTTCAAAGAACTCCAGGTTAATCCACTCGTCCTTCTTATTGATGAGGTCCCGGGCCACCTTCTGCCAATCCGTCCTGGTCAGTTTGTACTCTAGAAGTTCCTTGGCGTTCCAGGCCGTCTTGTAATCGAAACTGTCGTGCTCGTAGTGGAAAAGTTCGAAACACTCACCGGTCTCGTCAACGTAGTCCATGCTAAAATCGATTCCCCATTTCGGAGTAATGTTGATCACCTTGTAATAAAGCGGGCACTCACGAGCCCACTCCTGAAGTTGTTTCAGTGCCAAACCCTTGTAACCCTTACGTTCGAAAAGATAGCAATGATTAAGAACCGGACCCTCGTAAACCTTCGGCTCTTGAATCATCCATTGTTGACGGAGGGACACGTGATTGGCGTTACGATGTTGCTCGGTAAACAGGCCGTTGGCCTTGTAGAACGTCTGTTCGATAACCGTCAGATCGTAACCGTTTTGATCGAAAAGATTGATGTAAATCTCCGGCCAGGGGATTCCTTGGATACTAACAGGGTTCTTGACGTATGCCTCCTCCTCAAACCTTGCCTCGGGGTTGATTCTTAATGTTGACATCGGTCTTTTTACGAAGGAGGAAAATAAATATCAGAACCTGTTCAGGAGAGGGGATACTTTTTGAAGGTTGAGGAGGTTCGTTTGAAGACGCTTGCCCTGAGTTTCGTCGTCAATAAGAGAATTTGGAACAAATGTTTATAACGTTAACGTAAATTTTTACTTGTTTTACAAAGTAAAAATTTTATTTTATTTATTTAATTATACAGCCATGGGCTTCAATTGTTGAACGTAGCCGCTGACGAGGTTCCAGATCGGAGTTCCTCGAGTAATGTTGAGGTCGGGATATGCGGCTTGAACGTGAGCCAAAACATCCGAACTCTTGATTTGGTCAACGGACTGTCCGGAGGTTTCGATGTAACGTTTCACCAGTTCGATAATCGACTGTTCGGTTTCGTTGGTGACAGTCTTGACCATGCCCTGAACCGTCGGGGTAAACTTGAACTTGGTCTTGTAACCCATCTGATTGATGTAACGGAAGAACACCATGGAGGATTGAGGAATGATGGTTGTCTGCCACTCGATCGAAAGGATGGGTCGGATAACGTTGATCTTGACGGATTCCTTGTAGATTGCCTTGTTCGTCATCATCACACGTTCTTTAATGTCAACCCAGAACTTACGGATCGTTTCACCCATGTCGACAACCTGTTTGTGCATCTCGGAATCAGGGACCTCCACGTACTCCGACATCGCCTCCGGGAACAAACCACGACGAATAGCCTCCCAGAGGAACAAACCTCCGGCATCCGAGTTGGCAAACGATCGGATGTCCTGTTTGAAGTTGGCAATCGAATCGAGAATCCCCGGGATCAAACCGACCTTGCTCAGGTTGGTGAAGTTCTGAAGCAACATATCGACAAGTTTGTTGGGAAGTTCCTCCGTGGATTCCGTCTCCAGAATCGTCCTCAGAGTGTTGTACCTCGTATTCGAAACATTCTTACAATAGGTGCAGGAAACCTGTTCACAAACACCCTCGGAGGAAATGTTGAGAGGTGTAACGTAGGAACCGCAGGCCTTGCACACACGTACCGGGTAGGGGTCGGAAACCATACACTGATGAAGTGCCATGCTGTCGGACATGTTAAGGATCGCGGTTTCCATAGTACCTTCACGAGTACCGCCCTTCACCTGACGACCACCAACGGGTTGTCCGGTAACGGTGTCCGTGGCGCCGTATCCCTCGCGAGACTGAATCTTGAACTTGACCTGATGCTTGAGAGCCTGGTAGTAGCAAGGTCCTATCAAAACCTTGGAGGAGAATTTCTCACCGGTCTTCGGATCGATAAGTACCTCACCTCCGGATTGATCGTATCCGTACTGTCGGAGAATTTCCACCATGTTCTTAATAGTCGGTTTCTCAAATGCATCCGCCACGATCCTCTCACCCTTCAGAATTGCCGCCTTGGCCGCCACCATCTCCAACACCTGCCCAACGGTCTGTCTGGAGGGCAGGGCATGGGGATTCATGATGATATCAGGGCGAAGTCCGGTACCGGCAACGTAGGGCATGTCCTCCGGGTTGGCGATTCTGCCGATCGTACACTTCTGGGCGTGTCTCGAGGCGAACTTATCACCAACGATCGGCTCCAAAACCTGACGAATGCGAACCTTGACAACCGGGTTACCGGCAAAGTTTCTCGTCACGGTAACACGATCGACGTAACCCGCACCGTCCTCCTTCACATAGATGGAACGATCGATATCACCCTCGTAGGCGGCGATGATACAATCTCTCGGGTTCAGGAAGATTCCCGGCTTGGGAAGTCCACCCTTACGAGAAATGTGTCGATAACGTCCGTCGTTCTTATGGATGACCTCGTGCTTACCGAAAATCAACTCACCCTTCTTCGAAGCGGAACGATGGTACATCTCCGAACCGAAAATACCCGTCTCATCGGAGTCCTTGCTAAGGGATTCCGTGTAGAAACGACTGTACTTGAACATACCGGCCTCGATGGAACGACGGTTGAAGATCAGGGAATCCTCCTGATTCTCACCTTCGAAACAGGCGACGGCAACGATAACGTTCTGACCGGCGGGATGATGAGCCAAACCGGTAAATCCGGAGGTGGAGGTAACCACCAGAGGAATTTCAGGCTTCTCCAACAACTTGACCTCACCGGGCATCAAGACGTCCTGATTGGTATGAGCGCCACGAATCGACTGCTGATTGAACTTAGATGCAAGATTGGCACGAGGGCCGTGAATGTGTGAAAGGTAGGGAATGTCAAGGGCGACCGCCGAGTACAACATCGCCGGGTTGATCGTCGCGTGGGTGTAACGTCCGTGAACGGAGAGATCGGCAAGAATCTTACGCAGACCGGCGATATCCGTCTCCAGATACTCCAGTACCAACTCCTGAATCTTCTCCAGTTTGGAACTGCGATCGAAGTCCGTCTTCGCCAGAGACAAGGCCTTGATGGTGTCCCGATAAACCGACTTGAACTTCTTACCCTGACCAATCGATTCGTCGGGGTTCAACCCGGAACCGATAAGCAAGAACTCGCCAACCTCCATCAGATCAGAGTCCGCCTTATTCAGTTCCTCCTCGGTCGTCCTGGTCATCGCACCGTAGGCGTAGGTCAACATTGCCGAACGGGTCTTGGGAAAAATCTTATCAACGTTAGTCTTGTTCTTGATCAACTTGATAAAGGAGGTTAAGGCCTTCAACTTGTTAATCGAGTAACGAGACTTGTCACGAGACTCGTACACGTCCCAAATCGAGTTGGCAATAAGGAAACCGGCGGGGAAGGGTTTGTAGATGTTCTCCACCTGACGATCCTCGGCCGGAACATCATCGATCGAACGGATGAAATAGGGCTTGCCTCCCTTGGTCATGTAGAATCCGGACATCTGTTCCCAGGCGTCAATGTAATCGATGTATCCCAGACGTTCCATCTCCTCCCAATCACGAGACATCAGGTAGGGCTTGGAAACGTAGTTACGAACCTTGTCCTCGAGGAAGAGAGGCCGACCGGTTTCCTTGTTAAGGCGGAAGACGGGGCGCATCAATCGAGAACCCTCGGTCGTAACGTTCAGTTGGTACATTTCGTCAAAGGCGATACAGCAATCCTTGAACAACTTCTGTTGACCACGGAGCTCCATAAGATAATCTCTCATATCGCGCCCCTCGCAGAGTCCAATGAAACAACCGTTGTAAACCAATCGACACAGGCCCGAAAGATCGGCGCCGGTAAGTGGGTTTGTCCAACGACGATACAACTTGGGGGTGCCGCTCGGGAAGGTCGATTCCTTACCGTCAAAGTTTTCAACATCCATCAAGTTAAGGAATGCCTTCAGATCTTCAGGTCGCAGGTGAGAGGCGGAAACCACCGTACCGACGGCCAATTGCTTAGTCTTACCGACGTTCGGACCCTCGGGGGTGACGACCGGACAGACAAAGTACATCTGAGACTCCTGAACAAGACGCGGTTGAATATTCTTCGATTGATCGTTGGTACGAACCACGATCTGACAAAGTTGATTGTAGGTGTGAAGATCGGACTGATTGACGTTCAGGGTGTCGGTAACATCCTTTTCCCAGTAAGAATCCATGCCACGAACGCCCCAGGCGCGCTTCTTAAACGCATTCCAGTAATCCTCTAGAACGAGCGGAACGATAACGTCCGAGTCATGACGACAAACGAGATCGCAGGTTTGATTCTTCTTATCAATCTTCTCGTACATCAACTTCTCGACCTCGCGCTTCTGTTCTTCCGTCATGTCGTCCTTCACCAGGGACTTCGACAAGGTAAAACTGGTCTTAATCTTGATCTGGCTCAGAATAACGTCGACCGGGACCTTTCCGGAACGAATCTTCTCACGAATCTCCTCCTCCAGGTTGTCCCAGTAGTTGCGGGCGGTTTCGGAGACGGTGTTGGAAATTTTCTTTGCGGTCTTGTCCCATTGAACGGCGCGGAAGAAGGAATGATGGAACTGAGTAACAAACCGCTCTCCGGTTGTCAGGAGGCGTTTGTTCTCCCAGGAGTCACGATTGGAAGGTCGGAGTTCACCTATTCTCGTCAAACAATACTTAAGAAGCAGGGTCGCCAGGGTGTAGACACGAGCGTGAACCTCACGGGTGTACCTAGGATGATAAACCTTGATGAAGTTCTCCTCATCCTCATTGTCGAACCAGTTGAAATTATTGGAACCCTTCTCACCGGCGATCTGCAAATGAGACATCGTATTCAGGCAGATAACCTGTTGACACCATGCCTTGACCTGGGCGGGGGTAGGTTCGAACTTTCCGGTCGCGGTGGTGATGTTATTCGTTTGTTCCTCGGTCGGGATTTCGGATTCCTCGCCTTCCTCGAGGTCTGGATCCACGGCGGTTGCCTGGAGAGATTCGACGTTGGAAAGAGAATCGATAACCTGCTTCATGGGGTACATCCGGATAATGTGTTTCTTGAAAGAATTGTTGTAAACGAACTCGAAGAACTTGGCCTCATCCTGGAAATCTGGACGATCGTAACAATCACCAAGTGATTTGGCGCACACGGTAATCAGGGTTTCAAGAACGGAGGCGTTTTTAGGGTCGTCGTAGGTGGGATACATCCGACGAATTATCTTGATCATGTCCTCCTTGTTATCGATACCGAGAATTCGGAAGACGTAGAAGATGTTGAGTTGACCGGAAGTTCCGTTAACGGGTTCGAAGATGGAATTTTGGAAGAAGATGTTCATGTAGAGATTCTCGCTGTCGTTCTTGTTCGTTACGTTCTCTCCGACAATCTTCAAAATCGAGGTGATGGGACGAGGAGACCACATACTGAGGGAAAGCATGGTGCGACCGGATTCCATGTAAACGTAGGGAACGTTCAACCGAAGCTTCTCCGTCAGAAGAATCACTCGAGGTGTTCCATCCATAACGAAATACTTACCGGGATCGGCCGGATCGGCTCCCTTGTCCTGAAGCTTCTTGGCGGCCTCAACAAATCGACGTTCGGCGTTTATGAACTTCCTCTCGTAATCCTGTCCGTACTCCTTCTTCAAAGTATCTGCACCTCCGAGACTTGCCTGACGAAACGCCATCAGGGCGTCGTTTGACTGATCGTACTCGGCATACAGGTCACTCAGAATACAGTACTTGGAACGGACCATGATCGGGAGATCGCAGAGGGAAACCAACTCATTCGATTCATATTTCTTATTTTTCTCAACATCGATCAATATCGACCGTGCCTTCAACTTACCGGTGTAGTGCAGAGAACGCGTACGACATTCAATTGGGGTAATATCTGGCTTCTCAAGAGAGACGTCCGTGAAACCAATCTTAATCTTTCCTTCGATATCGAGGGGGATTTCGATTCCTCGAACCTTCTCAATAATCGTCTGGATCGACTCGTCGTAGGTCTCCGTGTGGTAAGAACCAATCTTTCTCGTACGGAGATAGGCCTTGAAACTCTTATTCGAAATCTCCCTAAGTCGTTCCTCAACATTCTCCTCCAGAAGTGCCTCATCGATACCGGGAGGCAGGAAGGGGGGGATGGTTGTATTTTCAAACTCCATGGTTGACGTCGTAATTCCTTTTGTCTTTTAAAGATACGTTACTGTTTTCAACTCGTTAATCGACGAAAATCAGAAATAGTACGATATACTTTTATTATCGATAAACGGATTTTCTGTTATCGTTGTTTTCTAACGGAAAAATTACAATCCACCCCTCCCGTTAAAAATCCTGAGGGAGAAAATCCCCAACAGAAAACGTACCGTTTTCCTCCCGCCTGCGATATCATAGGATACAACTGAAAAAACGTTAATGGAAACAACTCAAATTACGATCAAAACATTTCGAAATGGGTACATAACGCATAAACCCCATTAGTAAAAATCCTCGATATCGTAAAAAAGTGGGTAACAAGTACCCCCTCAGCTATAGTGATCCACGCTCATTTTGACAAACCATTACTCCTCTAAACCATGGTCAAAACACTACGGAATCTTGAAAGTTGATTTTTCATCTACCAGAAACCAGCGAAAAACGTAAAAAATTAGACAATCGTCAAATCCTGGTCTCGAGACCGTTAATTGCAAAAACCTACCCTCGCATAGAACCTAAAAAAGTATGATGTGGATTTTGAGGTTTTTGACGATTTTGGAAATCGGTAAATAAAAAATGTCCGCCGCCGGTAAAATCGTTATCAAGATCAAGAATTTCAGGTCCTACACCCTGAACCCGAACTCCGAGGATGGGTTTTACACCTACACCTTCGAACGTGGGGTTAATCTGTTGAAGGGAACATCCGGGGTTGGTAAGTCGACGGTTTTCATGGCGATATCCTGGTGTTTGTTCAAGAAACCCGGTACCGGAAATACCCCTCTTTACGGAACGGATAAGGAAACGGTGGTTATCTTATCGATCGACGACGGGGATATTGTTATCCAACGAACGAGCCCGAAGACCCTCCTGACTGTAACCACCGTCGAAGGAACCCTTGAAAATGAGGAGGCTCAGGTTTTCATCAACAATCAGTTCGGTAAGGAACACGTTTGGAAAACATGCAACTACGTGTCCCAGGGATCGATAAATCACTTAATAAGCGGGGAACTTACCGATGCCCAACGCTGGGACGTTCTTTACACCATCGCCTTCGAAACATCCCTGTCCAAGGAATCCCTGTCGATCGAAACCTTGAAATCCTCCCTCCGAACCAGAGTGACGTCATGTTCGAACGAGATACAAAGTTCCCAAATGATCATCGACAAGACCCTTAAGAAAGTCAACGCCCTGAAGGGTGATCTTGAAACAAAGACTGTCGAGATGAAGGAAATTAAGGAGGCGGATCATCCATTGATGTCGTTAAATGAGGAGGAACTAACCAGCCTAACCTACGAGATGTCCAAGATTTCCGGTCAGAGGATTACCGAGGAAGAGTTGTTGACCAGGAAGGAGGAACTCTCCCAACTTCAAACGACGATCGAGAACAATCAACGGAAAGTCGAAACCCTGGAAAGGGAAATCGATCGGATTTCGAACGAGCAGGAGGAAGCCGAGGGAGATGTCCGTCGCGAACTTTCGATGGTCAAGGAAACCATCATGAAGAAACGTCGGGAGATCGACTCGCTAAACCTTCCTCGTTTGCAGAACTTCCAGGTGACCATGAATAGAGTTTATTCAAAGGTGGGAGGATTAAAGGACATGGTTGAGAAGGAACGACTTTTCGGTTCTAACTCGGAGGTCATCGGTAAGTTGGGTAAGATGTTCAGTCGATGCTCCTGGTTGAAACAGAGGAAGGAGGAAGATTTGGTAATTATCACAGGTAAGGAAGACATGGAGAAGAGAATCGGTTCGGCGATCCAACTCTTGGAACAGATTGACAATCAGAAACTTATCCGGAAACAACTCACGGAGCTCAATCAGGAATGTTTAAAGTTCCTGGGTGAGGAATTTACAAACATGGGATCGGAGGGTGGATGGTTGGAAAAGGTCGATTATCAGGAAGAGTCGGATAATAAGAAGATTAGGAAGATCGTTAACTGTCCCTGTTGTCAGGATGAACTTGTGATTGTTTTCTCCGGCGGAAGTTCAACTTCAACAATTGAGAAAGTCGTCAAGTACAAACCCGGTCAGAAGACCCTAACCAAACAAACAATCGATAGGATTCGTCAAAGGGACAATAAGTGGAAGGAGGTTCAGGAGTTGACGTTAATCGACGTTGACCTTATCGATCCTCTTCTGAAGGGAAAGACGGTTCAACAGCTGAAAACCCTGAGACAGGACGTTCAGGAGTGGATCTCGGTACCCCTAGGACTCCGGAATCTTTGTTTGAGGGTTATCGATGACTTTAACCCCCTCCTCCTCGATCAGAAAACACTTAACGACTTCAAGGAATTGACCGGGGAGTACATCGAATCTCAAACCGTCGAGGAGACTAAACAAAGAGCTGCAACTCTTGAAAAGGAAATCGGTGAACGGAAACTACAACAGGATTCACTGGAGAGTCGGTTGAATACGATCGATGATAAGTTCCGCGAATTATTAAAGGAAAGGGTCGACAATCAACGTTCCTTAATGAAACTCACGAATGATCTTAAGGGTTCGGTTTGGAAGAAGGAGTCGAGGGTCAAAGACCTAGAAAGGGAGTATCGTTGGTGGAGAAAGTTGGAGGAATTAGATATTGAATCGAAGGAGGAGTTGAAACGTCTGCAACAGGTTCGTTCGACGCTTGATAAGCTAGAGGCGGAGATTAGGGAGATCGATCGACAACTGAAGTCCGAGGAACGGAGAGTTAAGGAGGAGGAGGATGGTATCAAGGATAAGCTGGAAGGGTTGAAATTACTCTCCGAGTTGCAATCCGACGTCGAAATCGTTGAGTCGAACGTCCTTCAGGAATGTGTCGAACGGGTGAGTCGTATGTCCAATCAATTTTTGGAGAACGCCTTCGACAACCCCATCCTGGTAAGTCTGGTTACCGAGAGGGAGTCGAAGACCGGAAAATCCAAGAAGCACGGTGTCGGAATATCGATCAAGAGTGGAAAACCCGGGTCAGGGAACTCCTTAGTCGAAAGGCCCCTGGATGGGTTTTCCGGGGGCGAAACCGATAGAATTAGTTTGGGATTTTCCAATGCCATCACGACATTCTCACCTTTCCCCATGCTCATGCTCGACGAGTGTATTTCAAGTTTGGACACGGAGATGAAGGACAAGGTGATCCGGGCTCTCCGTCAACAGGCCAAACTTACCAACAAGGCCGTGGTTCTGGTTTGTCATGACGCCGTCGACGGTCTCTTCGATCACGTTTGTGAGGTTGAATAAAAATAAATTTACTTAATATCATTTGAACTTAAATGATATTACCCCTTGAAAAAAGTATCCAGGGGAGAAAAAAGCTCGAGAGGGCGAATCCCAGGTCAAAACACCAACACCAACTTCTCAAAGTTAACTTACTACCGAGAGAGATATTCATCGAAAACTTAAAAATGCCCGCCAACGTCAACGTCATCAACACCGAGGTTTACTCTGATAACTCATACCCCGTGTCCGGTAATTATTCCAAGACCGGTGACTTCATCAGCGCGTTTGCTAACCTCAAGATTGGATGGTTCGACAACGGCATTACTGTTTCGGTCCGCGGGCTCGTTACCGTGAAGACTGACAAGGCCCACAACTTCAAGATGTACAAGATTGTTGACGAGAAGGACAAGACGAATGAGATTCGCGTAATCTGCTTGGATTCCGAGTACGTTCCTATCGATGGTATGACCTTCGAGGAAATGCATGAGGACGTTGAGGAGGGTGACGTTGTCAAGGTTTCTGGTTACCCGTCCCGTTCCTACAAGGGCAACATGTGCATCTACTGTTCCTCAATCCTTGTTAAGAAGTACGGCGACAACGAGTACGATCTCGAGGACGACTTCATCGATGATTCCATGATCGAAAACAAGGAAGTAGATGATGACGAAACCGATTACGATGACGATGACAAACTTTTCGATGAGAACGTGGTCGAGGAGGATGAGGAGGAGGAGGAGTTTCTGGAGTTCGATGCCGAGGATGATCACTATATTATTGACAGCGTCCCTTTGAAGATTTACAAGGATCATGTGGTTTACAACAACGTCCTGCTGGAAATTCTTTCCTGCCGAGTCGATACTCCCGGTAAGTTGGGCTTTATCACGCGGAAGGTTGACGACAAGGATGGTGAACGTATCAAGTTCACGGTGACCCACCTTTGCAAGAACTTCCTCGGAATCATGATGGAGGGAAACACCATAGACGAGGATAAGGATAACACCTACGACGTTATCGAGAAGGGCAAGTTCAGAGAGCTCGTTGAGATTCTTATGTAATTAATAAACAAATTAAGAACACATACTAAGATAAATTTTAATCAAAAACTTATCTTTCCAGAAACAAAATTGAGAATTGACAGATGTCGTCATTAGGTCTGACACTTCTTTTCATCGGCACAGCCCATTGCGGGAATTGCGTAAAATTCAAGCCGGAATGGCAGAAACTGAAGGATGAATTCCTCAAAGGGGAACTTCTTAACATCCCGGGTTACGATTTCACACTTCAGGATTACGTTGTCTCGGATCACAACGCCCTGCCCCCGGCTCTTCAGAACATCGTTACCTTTTATCCGTTTATCATTTTGATACCCACGGACTACCTGGAACAGAACCTGAACAACACGGACCCCACGTTCTCGCTCGTCGGGGAGGCCATGTACACCTATCGTTCGGTAAAGGACGGAAAGATGACCTATCGACTTGGTTCCTCCGTAAATGACTCTCCGAACATGCGTTACGCGAGAACCGCCGAGGGAATCGACGCCTGGATACGAGAATCGGCAATTGCCTCTCTCCAGGTTCTCGCCGCCAAGTACTACCCTTCAACCGATTTCCCGGACGTTCCGCTCGAAACCTCCGTCAACAAGAGAAATAATATGAGAATGCAGGCCCTAGCAAGACGATCCGACGAACGTCTTGAAATGTTCATCCCTCCTCTTAATAAGGAATATCGGGTCGTTTCCGGCGGTCTTGTCCTCTGTAGGAGAATCCTTAACGTTCACTAACAAACTTCCACTCCCCGGTTAACAAAAGAGAGTGTGATATTTTTTCCCCTATATTTACTAATGGTGTTTTTTTCCATTCACGGTGTTAAATGGAAAGATTTGTTGATTTGCAACGAGTTCTGGAGGAATACAGTAAAATATTCCAGACTTGCGAACTTTATCGTCACGAGAAAACCCCCGAGGACCTTACCCGAGAATTAACCGAGGAGGGTACCATGGAACTCGCCTACGTTAAAGGTGATGATGGAGAAATCCAGGCCTTCTGCTTCTTTTATCAAACGGATATTTATAATTACTACGTCGAGTACCTCGGAGTTCCGGACAGATTCCAGGGCAGGGGTCTTGGGAAAATACTTCTAAACTCCGTCACCGATTACTGTTTCTCAAATACCATGATCGACCAGGTCAGTCTACTATGTCCGGACGACAAGGTGACCTTTTACGAAAGAAACGGGTTTGAGTTTGTCGATAAGGAGCTGGAGGATGGTGTTCAGTGGTGGAATAAAATGGTTAAGGAGAGACATTGGCTCAACAAAAAATAGTTAAAAATGGCAACCGTTACTGTTTTACTGAATGTTGTCGGCGCCACCGGTGGAGAGTCGGTTATCGTTCCGGCAACTTTTCAGGAATTTCTGACGGCGGCATCCACGGCCCTTGGTATTAATGCCACTAGAGTGTTTTCGTCGACGGGGGTTGAGATTATCAATGTTTTGGATCTGTTTGCCGGTCAAACGTATTATATTTCGAAGGGTGAGAATTTCTACAAGGCGATTGTTTATTTCCCTTTCAAGGAAAGTCGTATTAATTATCACGTGGTCAAGATCGAAACTACCGATCTCAAAGGCCCGCTTAACGACCCGAACAACCTGTCGAGATACGAAACCTGCGAGGGAAGAATTAAGACAGGGATTGTGAAGGAGATTCGTCGCTACACCTTTAACTTCTCAACGGCGGATTTCAACTTCGCCTACTCGAATCATCCCTTGATGACGATTGAGGAGGGTGACTCCCAAATTACCCCCGGGGCTGCCACGATCATAACCTTCCCCGTCAATCAACCAGTTACGATCTCCAAGGAAAAACCTCGCAGGGCCGACCCACTCCCCGACCCGCTTCCGGAGGACCCCTCTCCTTGGACACGTAGACAAGAACTGTATTTCATTAGAGATATGACCTCCAAAAGACCCGTAATCGAAACCTACAACGCCACCGGACAGGTCAGTTTTAGCGTTTACGGTTCCTTTTCGAGAGCCCTTGACGAGGCCCGTGAAAAGATTTATCCCAAACCTGATCTACTTATCGGAACTTACAGGAAGTATCATTTCAACGGTTACCTCTGGAAGGTTCAGACCTACACAAACCCAACCTTATCCGGAGAAAGCGTTCTTAACGGCACGTTCACCGAGTACTACAATAACGGCAACGTTCGAGTCGAGGCTAATTTCCTAAACAACTTCATTAACGGGGCTTATCGTGAATACTATTACGACGGGTTGATTAAATGTCAAGGGATCCTGGTTAACGGAAAGTTGCAAGGTGAGTACACTCAATGGGACCCGCTCGGAAATCGTCAGTTCAAGGCCTACTACGTCAACGGAACACTCAACAACTCCTACGTTCTCGACTATAGTTAAACGGTCACACAGTAAAATAAAATTTAGTAATCAGAAATTACTAAATTGGATTATTTGGAACCGGAGAACTGATTAAAGAAAGCCTCCAGCTGAGTTTTCACCTCCCCGCCCTTGGTCTCTTGCGTTACTGTCATTTTTTGTTTACTATTCATTTTAGGCGTTGTTCCTCAACCCTCTCTCCAGGATGATATGTTGACGACGAAAAACGTTGATGATTTTACCTTCCTTGTCCGGGAGAGGAGCCTTGAAAAACAGGGACAGTTCATTTAGAACAGGATGTTCAAAGGTTCGTTTCTTACGAAGGAGGTACTCGGTAACAAGCACCAGGTCCAACATGACCGGGGTGGCCAGGAGAGAGTCCTCGCAGACGTTGTACAAGGAGATGGTTTGTTTTCCACCCATGAATATATCGGAGACGTACTCATCGATGGCCCGCTTGGAATCCCCGACGTTCGGAATGTACTTGATGACGACACAATGATCAGGGCCCTTGCCGTCAGGGTAAAGTGTTTGGTTGTTATCGACAACGTCCGCCACGACATCCTTCTTGGAAAGCTCCTTCGATTTGAAACAGTCCTCCTGGGATAGGTTCAGACCGTCGTTGTTACCGAGATGGTTGTAGGAGGCAATGCTGGTCACCTTGATCCCACAGGTACTTAGGAAATCCATCATCATCGACTTGAATCTCGTTTGACCCGTCTTGAAATCACTTCCTCCAATGTAAACTCCGGAGTCCTCCGCAATTTCAAAGATACCGTTGACAAAGGTGTTCTGAGGAGACCCATTCAAATAAGTGCATCCTTCAGAAATTGCCGCCACGGCGTAGAGCATGGAGGGGGAAATCAAATCCTTTCGGTTGGTCTGGATCAATTCAAGAATTCCGGAAGCCGAGAGATGCTTAACGTTAATCTCCATCATACGTTCGGTGTTTGCCGTCCAGAGAACAATCACCCGTTCAAGATTATTCACCGTCTTGAAACTCCTGATATCCTTTCTCAAAATATCAAGAAGCATATCGAGCGGGGTGGCCAGAGGATAAATGTTATCGGCACGCTCCTTCTGATTGAGGGCAATGTAATTTGGATCGTAAACCGCCCTCATCGGGACAATCTCCGAAAGTTCCTTTCTAAGTCGTTCCTCAATCTGCCAATTGAGAACACCGGCCCTCTGAACCGCCTCGGAAAGGTTTGCCTTCGAAATATCCCACCCGTGAACGACGATGTCCAGAGGATTAAGGAAATCGTACTGTTCGTAAAAAGTCTTCCCTTCATCCGTCGAACCACACATGATGGTTGAACCAAGCCAATCCGGAGACAAGACCTTTCCGGCATGATCCTTCCAGGTAATCTTCCTTCGATGCGCGAGCAGGGAAGTCACGAATGTTGAACCGTTGTTACCGCCAAGACCAACTAAGAGAACACCGACCTTGTTAGACATTTTTTGCATTAGGAAAATTTCGGTTATCAGGTTTTTACTTTAATAACAGAAATTGAGAGAGATTGGGAATTATGAACTTACCAGTCGTTAGGATTGGAACCGGGAACCGCCGAGGAGTCAACCGGGGAACCTGAACGATCGTCATGATTGTTGGAATAATCGACGGAGTTGCCGCCGCCGCCGCCGGACAACATTGCCTCGATACGCTTGGCACGGGCCTCGTCCTCGGCAGTAACACCCATGCGTTCGATACGACGATCAAAACCACCGGCGCTCTTACCCTCGAAGGGAGTAACGTCGTGAATAACGACCATGTCGAGCTGAGTCTTGAGGGCGAACTTGTCCTTACCTGTCAATGAGGAACGCATGTAACTCAAGTACGGGGTATACTCAACGGAATTCTCCGAAAGAAGCTTGATCCACTTCTCCTTGGGAAGATCGGTTCGGGAGCCATGAATACGAACACGTGTGCCGAAAGGCTTGCCCTCACGAGTCCGTGCCTCGAAGAAATCGAAGAAGCAGGACGGCTTGCTACCTTCCTTGAACTTTACGTTACCGGATTCGTCCTCCTCGGTTTCCTGATAAATCAGACAGGGGATGGAATTCGGCATGTTGTTCTTGGTGACGGTGTGCTTTGACCAGGACTTCACCTCCTTGTTGGACCACTCGTTAACGAGACGCTCCTGGATGGTACGATTCACCTGAACCCAATCAACGTGCTCGGGGTTTTCAAGATCGTAGGTTTGGGAGATCGAGTAAGAACGATCACCGGTCTTCTTGTTCTCACGATACGTCAACGAACCAGTCTTCACGTACTTTCCTTCAGGATGACGATAGTTGGAAGGGTTGGTCTTCATCTTCGGACCCTGGAGAACAAACCGTGCACGACGCTTCGCGCCGTCGGCCGCCATCTTGGCAACGGGGGCCTCGGGATCCAGATAGTTGAAAATCAACTGAGGAGTCGTGATTGAGTTACCCGTCTTTTCATCCGTGCTGGGTTGGAGGTTGCGCTCGAACTGGAGGTTGTCAACGTTGAAGCTGGAGAAGATTACGTCGGTCATTTTTTCCTTGTTTATTAACTTAACTTAAGAATTGGGTTACTTAGGTTGATGGTCTTAATTTGATTCAAATTAATTGGTTTTGATAAATTACTTCTGGTGGAAGTAATAAAGATGTAGAGTTTTAAAATTCAGTTAGGTTAGCAATTGGATTTTTTACCCGGGATACTTTTTTGTAAATCAGAGGGCGGGGTTAATAAAAATGTCAAATCCTTTGACGGAAGGTCAGTTGAACACACTTTCCCTGAAAAGGGAATCGATTAGGAGAAGAGTGTTAAGTCATGACGAGAATTATCGATGGAGCAGTAAGTGGAATAGACTTTTAAGTTTACCTCAGATGATCATTAGTAGCTTTTTAGGAACTACCTTTATCACGATGGTCACCAATGACAATAGAATTACCTTGGTTGATTATTTCTGTACCGTACTGTCGATTATCATGGTTATCTTGACGGCGATTCTTAATTATTTTAAGTTCCCGAACGAGATGACGGCTCATCAACAGGCGACGTTAAACTACATGGACCTGCTAAGGAAGATCGATATTTTCGAGGCGACCAACGACGGTACGAACTTCCAAACGTTTTACATATCGTTACTCGACGATTATACTAAATTAAAGGCGATATCCCCTTACATTCGGGAGACGTTTTTCAGAGGGGCTTCTAAGAATCCGTCTGTTCAAGAAGTGGTCTGATCCTCATGCCCATTTCCCAGGAAGAGTAGAGAATTTTGATGCAGGTTTCGCAAACCTCCGGATGATGCAGAACTGTCGGGAAGTAAAAGTTAACAAAGCCCTTACAACGGAGACAGATCGTCGATTCGCACTGACGAGTAAGACCGGTCTGTTGAAGTTTCGCCCGAGAGACAAACTCCTCAACCTCCTGCTTAAAGTTCATGTTTTTGTCTTTTTAATATGTCTTAATACCTCTAAGCCTCGATGTCGCTAAGATCACCACGCTGTGAATAGCCGTAGGCCAAGAAAGTTCCCAAGGAAAGCTTCGAAAACAGCGACAGATAAAGATACTGCTTCTCGGTGGAATCAAACTCTGGGAGACTTCCACCGGACAGCTCGTAGGTCTTCTTTGCCCGAGAATACCACAGAGAGGCGATAACTCCGAATGATCCATAGTAAACGAAGGTAGGAATCAGGACGAAGTAGAGCCACGGAGGAATTATATACTTGGGGTTCCCGAGCCCGTCAACAATTTCCTTGATATGACCGAACTGTTTAATGAATCGAATAAAGATTGTTGCGTAGATGGTGATCTGTAAAATCCATCCGAGCTGGATCGAATGGTGGGCGGCGTGGAAATCACCCTTTCTGATCGCCTCCTCGGCAATGTAACCGGTGTACATCGTCGCCGCATTAGCGCCGATAATGGTAAGAATGGCCGAGAAGTCACGAACTCCCGAAATGATCGATACAATGTAGACCATGATGGTGGCGGAAATTCCGTATTCCACCCATCGAAGGGGGTTGTGATGATCATCAATCGCCTTCAGATACCCGGTCTTCCAAACGTTGGCGTAGAAGAGATGGGTTACCGCGGTGAAAATGTAGAAGGACATAACCGCCTGGAGAATGGTTATCGGACTGGACACCGTCTCAATTTCAAACTTAAAGGGACTTCCCGGAGGGGCATCCTCGACAATCTTTGTATCCGTCATGTTGAAATCCAGGTAGACCGGTGCCGAAACGTCCTTCAGAATGAAGTAGACCGCGGCCGCCGCCACCAAATGAAGTACGGCGAGAACGTTATTGAATTTCACAAAATCAAACCGCCCTCGCTTACCATCCGCCGTTTTCAAATAGAACTGATTGGTGTTTGTCAGGGAGTAAATAATACCGGAGACCGCACCGAACCCACCAAATACCAAAGTCTCTGACATTCCTTATTTAATTGTTTTGTAATTGGTAATTTTTAACTTTTGTAAAAAGTTAAAAATCCTTTATTTTATTTTTCAAGCTACAGGGGTTTTTATGTACTTCCGCGCGTGGACGCCGCAGAATTCGCTGACCTTGATGGGGTTGCGACATCCCGGATGGATGCATTTGGGCAGGAGTTGACGAGGGTTGATTTCCTCAAACAACTTGTCGAATGGGGTTGAGGAGTTGTGTTTATGAGGCCAAACATACCCGAGCTTCATATAGGGAGAATCCTCCGGGAGAAGCCCCTGATAATAAACATCGTCCTTACGAACCAGGGCCGCCTTGTGCGATTCGTGAAGAGGTTCAAAACCCCACCACCAGGGTTTCGCCCCGGAGTCAAGTTTCGATTGTTCCGCCTCGGTCAGGGTTATCGGTTGGGAGAGTTTGTTCTTTCCACCTCGTAACTCCCAGATTCTGAGCGACTCGTTGTAGTAGTGCTTCAGTAGAAATTCGTAACCCTCCCACATTTTAGAGGCCGGATGGTTCACCCAACCTTTGGTCTCCTTATTAATTGCCTTTATAATCTGACCGGCCTCGACACGTTGTTTCCCGAGACGACGCTTGTCAAGAGTCATCAAACTCCGTTCGATGTCGGCGTAGGGAAGAAAGGTAACTACCATATTCGTTTATTTAGAAAATTTCGGTTGTGAATCTTTATTTTATCGATAACGGAAATTTGAAACAAGTACTTTTTTAGTTGGCTCCTCCCATCTGGATGAAGTCCTCGAGCTCTTCCTCGGTCAGGTCGTCCTCGTGGTCGGTAAACTCGCCATCGTCGAGTTCTGTCATAACGTGGACGGGAACGGCTTCGTAAATGTAACGACGGATGGCATCGTTGACGTGTCTCAGCCGAGGATCGAGAATCTGGAGATGAATGAGAATTTGACTGTAGACTTTAAGCGATTCAAGGGAGTTTGCCCGGTAGTAAATGGCGTCGACGATGGCGACCGGTGAAAGGGTCGATTTATCCTCCGTTCCGAAATAGTACTCCTCGACGGAAACGTTTTCAGGAAGACGTTCGAAGGTGTTATATTCATTGAGGTAACGGGACATCTCGACCTGAAGACGATAGTACATAAATTCGACGAAGGTGAGGTTTGCGTTCATGGTTGAATTTGTTGATGGGTATAATTCGGTTATCAGTTTTCCCAAACGTCGTTCCGGAAAACCATTTCGATACTTTTTTTATTAATTAACGTTTCCCGAGATTGCGATCCTGAAGTTTCTTCATGCTCGGGACGTCGGGATAGATGTCGCAGGAGACACCCTCTCGTTCGAGCAGGGATTTGGTGTTACGGAAGGTGCGATCCTTCGAAACGATTGCTACGGAAACCTTGTCCTTTAACCACTCTCGATAATGTTGACCGCAGAAGAAGGTTATGTTGTGATCCACGGCTTCCTTTTCGCCGCTCGGAGATTCATGATATCGACACCAGGTTGCATCGACGTCCTGTCGTTGTTGTATCTCCGTATTAGTCCGGTTTCGAAACACGTGGATCTCACCAAACCTCGACAACAGGACGTCCCGATGTCCGTTCCCTACCTTGTTCTGATCCCCGTCGACAATTAATATCTTCCTCGATCGAAAGGCCTTGCCTAACGTGTGAGCCGCGGAAGTACCTGGTACTAAGTTCCGAGAACAGAACTTCCTCTTAAACATGGTTGGGGTTTACTTCTTCTTGTAAAGTTTCTCCACCTCGGACGGTTTGATTTGATGAGTTTTATTAATCAGACGGAGATCGAAACCTGAAAACTTACTAACGTACTTTTTAACCTCCTTGTTAGGGACGATTTCTTTAAGGTAGGGTTCCAACCCTTTCAACAGTGTGGATTTGTCATCAAGATCGATTCGTTGCATAATGTATATTATCAGTCCGTTGAAGGCCTTAACGTCTTCCTCCATATCCTTCTTAGTAATCACCCCATCGAAGTTTTCGAGAATGTAACTCCTCAACTCCTGAACAACCTGAGGAACGGAACTTTCCGAATCTTTCTTAAACGTTAACTTGCGTTCTTCCGTTCTTTTCTTCTTATCTTCCTCCTCCGAAGGGGGGACGTCGACGGTCCTGGATTTAACGGATTTAGCAGGGGCGCTAATCTTGATAGAGGTTGACGAGCTTCCGGCCTTGGAAATCACCCCGCAGAAGACCGACGAAACGGAATTGTAATCGGCGTCGATCTCGAAATACTCATTACGGGCGTACACCTTGAATGTCGCCCGGAAGGATTTGATAATCTCGGCCTCCAACTTTTCACAGTCCTCACAGGGGAAAACCCCCAGAACGATAAAGTTGGGAGGATAGCTCGCCAAACGTTGCCTCAGGTTCTCGCTACGACCGACCTTGTAAACTCTCTTCCCGAACGAATCGGCCGAACAGAGCAAATAAACACCTGACTTGGTTGGGATGGACATTGTAAAGAACGTTGTTGATTTTAAGTTCCCAGAATCGATAATTTCGAAATTTGTTATCGATACTTTTTAATTAAAACGACGCCTCGAGCAACCTTCTCCCGCAGGTGGAGTTCTGAATCAGACCGTCGATGTCCTCAAAGTTCGGCAGATAGGTGGTCAGGATCTTCATTATCGATTGATAGGATTTCGCACGTTGATCCTCCGGAGTGTTTTCCCAGAATTCATCGATAAGTCTACGAACCTCCGAGGCAAAATCCAGCCACCAGATTTGGAACTTGTTAAGATTCCGGGTAATGAACGTCTGAAGAAACTGGGCGGCCCTTGAGCTGAAGTCCAACCTATCAACCTCCTCCTTAATATCCTTGACGTCCATCGTATCGTCCAGAAATCCATCGATGTTGAGAAGAATCGATACAATGTCGTCCAGAGTTCTTGGGTTGGCCAGGGAATGAATCTTGATCATCGATAAACTAACCTCCTCCTTTACGATCGACTCATTCTGCTTTTTCTTCAGGGCATGGTTCGTTCCGTAGGGGAATCTCGCCCAGGGGGGGCGTTTCAAACAGTAGATCGCCACACTCTCCGGGTTCATAAGCTTACGTTCCTCGATCGGAACCGGGGTTTTGAACTTCTTCACCCCCTCGATCTTCTCGTAGGAGCTCTTGCCCTCGGACACAGAATAAATATACATCGTAAAGAAGGAACTCAGGAAGTCGTCCATCCAGGACATCGGTTTCCAAACGTGACTTCTCGGGCTCATGTAGTCAACGGTCCCGGGGGGTCGATAAAGAGTCGCCCCTTTGCAATAACGATCCAGACCGTACCCCTGGGTTTTTGAGATTCCGAAGTCCAAAAGCCCGCATTCCAGGCTTCCATTGATGATTCTCACTCCTAGGTTCTCCGGTTTAATGTCATAGTGAACGACACCCCCTTGATGACAGTTGTCAAATGATTCCTTAATAATCGTCCATACCTCGGTAAGGCAATCCATACGTGTCTTCCAGTTCGTCCCCCGGATAAAGTCATTCAGGGTAAAATCCATAATGTCCATCACGAAAATCTCGTAGTCAAGTTTGGAACTGTACCCGTAGAGGATTGGTTTGGGATGCATGTGAGTTTGCGAGTAAACCCGGAAAGCCGCCACGGCCTCTCGATGAAGAGCCTCCTGCTGAAGATCATCGATAAAGTTCACCACCTTGCCGTTATTTGACTCGAGGTCGTTCGGAACTCCGCGATTGGTATCAAACAACTCCTGCTCCTTTAATCTCCCCTCCACAACCCGGAAGTTTGGCGATCGACGTCTTCCCGGGGAGGAGGACGTTCCTGAGTTAATTGCCGATTTGGTCCTGGCTCTTATCTTAAAGGCGTAGGATTTATCGTCATGTGGTTTAGAAAATTTCCCGAGGAAGACACACCCCTGACCACCGACCCCTAGCAAACATTCGGGTTGGTAGGAGAAGTAGTTGACCGACAGATCAAGCAGGTTCATCTCCGGAAGTGCCGACAGCGTCCAGTTGTCCTGCTTACCAAAGAACCCTCCATAGGTTTCGTTATCCTGGGTGCTTCTCTGAAGTTCCTGCAAAATCCTCTGGTTCCCGAATTTCTTCCGAATAAGATGTGAGGAGGTAAACCCGGCTAAGAACTTTACACAGGCCGAATACAAACTTCCCTTAACGGATTCCTTTGATGAGTTCCTCTTCTTGGACGATTTCGGTGGAACGATAACCTCAGGGATAACAGCCTGTTGGTGATCTTCAACGGCGGAACTTGTTATAATTTCCTTGGTTTTCAACCTTTTTCCGGAGGAGCGGATAATCGAAGACTTTGACTTTTTCACCAACTCATCCCCCTTGACCTTTCTCTTGGGTATGACGAAAAACTTTCTCTTACCTGCCATGGTTGATTTTTCTTCTAGGATAAGAATCTCTTTTAATAACGGTGGTTTAAGACAAAAAAAGATGACGACATTTGTTATTAGGGATTTGGAAACTTTGATGTCCTTCGGCGATCTTTCGAGAGAGGAGGTTTCCGGGATCACCCGCCTTACCATCGAAAACTACGACGACATCGGGAAATCTAAACTCTTTAACTTCTCCTCCTTTAGTCCGGACCAGGGAATCGTCCTGGAATTTATCGATTCTCAGTTTCCTCTAGAACGATTGTTAGACGAACGACTCAAGTTGCAAAATGGGGTTTTATCGACCGTCCGTTACAAGTTTACCCGGGAGTACCAACGTCCGATCAACATCCTTATCCCCCCGTACGGAAAGGATCTCCCCTGCGAACGTCTCATCATTGATTTTGGTGCCAAGATCGATTGTCGGGGTTTGCGAGTCCAAAACCTCGTCCTGTACAACATGCTCTCCGCCACCCACCTTTCGGACGTTGAGTTTGTGAAGACGCTGGTTATCGTCCACTCCTTCAACATCGTTCAGGATTCCGTGGAGGCTGACAAGACGTTCCCCCTGCCAAACATCCCGTCGGTTAAAACTCTTGTTATCCCGGAGTCTCAGGAATTCTCCTACGAAGTGGGTAAGACCTCCATCCCGGACATTATCGGCGTCATTCCCTCGTCTTACTACCCCTCAAGGTTTGTCGCCGGTGTACAACAGGCCAGAGAACCCTTTACAAAAAGTCAACTTCCAGACATCGTTTATGAGGTGTTCGCCCTTTCTAATTCATAAAGATGAAATCAAAATCGAAGGGGACGATTCTTCACCAAGATCGCAATCTGGGAAAGTTGGTGATCGATCTTGATCAGGTTCTCGGTCGAGGGGCGGATTGTTTCGAGTACGGGGTCGTCAGGATTCTTGATGATAGGAATCTTTGTATGAAAATCTACGATACCGGAGGCGGTCGTTACAAACATTTCCCACTAAAGATAATAAAGAGTCTAATCGATAATCCTCTCCCGGGGGTTTGTAGAGTGTTTTCCGTAGGGACTCTGGAATTTAACGGTCGTGGTAAAAACCACTACATTATCATGAAAACCTACGAACAGGTCGATGGGGAAAAAATCAAGAGCTTCGACGAAATTAAAAAGTTCATCGATGTTTTTCTGGAGGTGAAGAAACTCGGTTATTTCCACGGTGACAGTAAGTTCAATAATTTCTGTATCGATCCGGAAACCAATCTACCGGTGCTCGTCGATCTTCAGGCTCTTCAGGTTTACAACGTACACGGGTTTGTCGCCCAGGTACATATGCTCCTAGTTAGCCTTTCAAGGTTTCTCCCCCGGGAAACCTCCAAGACCTTGAAGTCAAGATTCTTACTTTATCATCCGGACCTTATCGATCGTCTTTTCCAGGACAATCCTCCCAAATTGACCGCCGAGGAATACTCCCGTCTCCCCCTGCCGATGAAGGATCGTCACGAACGATTGTTCTTCCAACGGCTACTGAATAATCCGAACCATCGGGACGATCTCCCTGGGGTCGTTGATTACAAACTGAGGATTTTGCGGACGAAGGGGGTATTCGCTAATCTCGAGGAATACCTACTGTCTAACCCACCCCCGGAAGGTTTTTATCTCGAGAGGGGAGTTTTCGACAGGTTTGGTAGTTTTTAATGATTCGCCGTTTTTACTTTTTGTTTTATTCGCCGCCACGAAGCCTCAGAACAAGATGAATCGTGCTTTCCTTCTGGATATTATAATCTGAAAGGGTTCTGCCGTCCTCGAGCTGCTTGCCGGCGAAGATGAGCCTCTGTTGGTCCGGGGGGATTCCCTCCTTCTCCTGAATTTTTGATTTGACGTTTTCAATCGTATCAGACGACTCCACGTCAAGGGTTATCGTCTTGCCGGTCAGGGTCTTAACGAATATCTGCATGGTAAGGAATTATGGTTTTTTATTTTGTATGATAAATACAAAAAATATTTAATGGGATTTCTGAAAAACTTGTTCGTGGGCGCTGTCCTTGCGGGTGTCGCCCTGTTAGTTGATTCCTGTCGAATCGTATCGTTGTCCGGAGGTGGTTCACATGGTGCCTTCGAGGCCGGGGTGTTATCAAACATCATTCATGGAGATCCGACCTGGAAACCCTGGGATGTGCATCTCGGAGTCTCGGCCGGGAGTCTCGGAGTTCTTGGTTTGATAAAGGACGATTATAAGACAAACATGGACGTACTTCACGATACCTGGTCGGAAACCAAATCAAAGGATATTCTCGAACCCTTTGCCTCCAAGAATTCTCTCTACGGGAACGACAAGATTAAGAAATTACTAACGAACTCCTATTCAAGGCTGACCGGAAGATCGCAGGTGGGGGGAATTTTCGTCGTGGGGGTTACGAACCTGGTCACCGGAAGTTTCACCCCTCTGGAAATTGATCCCTCGGAACCAAACCTTGATTACTTCCTGGCCTCCACTTCCATCCCGGTGGCTTTCCCCCCACTTGCGATATCCGACAAGGAGGTGTTCGCCGACGGTGGACTTCAGAAGAATGAATTTTTCCTTTCCTCCCTCAAATACTGCCCGCCGGATAGTTCAGCCTACGAAATGGACCTGATATTCGCCAATTATGAGGTGGAACAGAACGATCAGGGTCCCTGGACTCTCTTCGAAATCACCAAACGGTCAATTGATATTATCAAGGAGGATTTCAACAACATGTACTACAAATCCGTACTCTCCTGCTCCTCTTCCTCCTCCTCAGCTGTTAAAAATGACAAGTCTATCGGGTTGACCGTGAACATCTTTATCCCCCCGTCTGCGATATCCGTGAGTACCCTTGACTTCGATCACGGGGAGGAACTTTGGGAACTGGGATTTTACAACGTCACTAAATCAACGATCTATTGTTAAACATGTATTTATCATCTCTAAACGTAAAATGATAAATTTCCTACATAATGTACTGACATACCGCAGTTTATGCGCGGACTGGGTGCAGGCACAATAAGGACAAAGTGCAACTATATGCGGAATGGGTGAAGACACAATAAGGACAGAGTGCGTGATACCAGTAGCTAAGCAGTATAGTCTGGGGATTTTGTATACAAAAGGAAGGAATAAAACATCAAATGTCCACGATCCGCGCTCAGAGAGTTCTTGTTATATTTCCCCGTGGGTCATCAAACAATGCAATAACTAGATTCATAAACGATAAAAAATTATCGGGTTCGTTAATCAACAGCTATACCGATGGGAATGTCCTGGCGGCACTCTTCGAGTCAAAGACTGACGAAATCTATTTTAGAACCACGTCATATCTAAACGCGGGTTACGAGTTTATAACGAAAAGGCTCGTGATTGACCTGAAACTGGATCAGTTTAAACCGATTGAACAACAACCACCGCAAGAACCGGCCAAGGAGGATGCCTCGAATCCCGCCGACGATCTGGAGGCCATGATTCAGGAAAGAGTTGACGAGGCCATGCAGGAGGTTAGACTCGAAATGGAAGAGATGAAAAGGGATATACAAAGATTAAAACTGACGGTGGCAAGATTGTAGAGGGTTTAATCACACACACGCATTTATCATTTAATTAGTAAAATGATAAATTTATAGAAATTACCGGATACGTCTTTCATTGATCATCGCCTGATAGATCAGCTTGCAGTTCTCGATCTTGTTCTTCCCGGTTTCGATAAGGAACAACCCGGCGATACGTCGAAGCTCCTCGTCGGAATACGAGGTACAAACCTTGCCCTGAGGATGTTTGGGGCTGGTCTTTCCGTAGACCGGGACGTAGATTTTGAAGTACTCCATCTTATCCTTACCAACCGGATCGATAAACTTCTTGTCATCAAAGATTCCGATGATTCCCTCCTTACCGTCGTCCTTGGATTTATCCGAAAGTTCAAACAGTTTCCTACGATCGTCCTCCTCGGCGATCCCGTACAGAATTTGTTGTTCAACCTGGGTGGTGGCGAAGAAACCGAATGAGGGATCGCTGTCGACCATCATCTTGATCGGGGTGTTTTCCGAAATTGGTTTCTTAACCTTACTGAAGAACGGATGCATGTGATAAAGAAGATGGAAGTGAACGATCACCCGATCCTTGTTTTCAACCTTCCAGGGGGAAATTCTCGGGGTGATAAAGTTTCCGTTGGGATCAAGAATCTTATCGATCTTGTCCAGTGTGGTTTTAAGGAAGAACTTGGAAAATCTCTCCGTAATTGGGTTCAACCTCTCCGATTCCAAATAATCAATGTAGGCTCCCTCGATCACCCTGACAAATTCATCAAAGTTTCCACCTTGGGAGGCCACCAGGGCGAAACACTCCTCAACCTCCTTACCGGGTCTCTTTCCGGACATGAAGTTTCGGTAAATATTCCTGAGGGTATCGCGGGAGGGGGGATTTCTGGAGATTTGATTCCAGGAGCCCTGGTTGGAGAACAGTCGTCGGGAGGAACCATGCATAAATCTTGATGCCACCTGACCCTCCGGGGTGATGTAAAGTTTACGTTCACTGTCGTACATGGGGCAGAGGTAAATGATACTACCCTGGGTCTTCAATGTACAGTAATTCTTGTAAAGATCCCGGATGTAACGTGAGGAGGTGTTGGAATAAATAACCTCGGAAAGGAAAGACATGTACTGTGGCTCACTAACCCTCTTTCCAAACCTTTCCCGTAGACCAAGAACCAATCGATAAATGTGTACGTAACCCCCGGCCTTGGAGTTGATCTCGTCGACGGTGTACTCCAGAAGTTCCCTCTTAACGTCGTCCGAAAGGAACGTGTAGACATCAGAGGTCGCCACCCTCGGCTGACTAAGCGGTACCCAGTCGTCCCTTTCCCAACGAACGTCCTCACCGGTCTGAGGATCGATCGTATCGATAATAATTTCCAAACCTCTCATCCCGGGGAGACAAACGTAATCACATGACGTGTACTCGCACCATTCCGTACCGTCGAGATTGGAGGGAAGTATGTTACGTTTCTTGTTAAGGTCACAATCCATGGCCGCCTGCTTGTACAGGAGTCTCATCTTGGCGATCTCGATATCCTTTCGGCTGGCGATCGTCAGTTTGTAGGCGATCGGGGAGTAGAACGTCTCGTTGGTCTCCTCCGGGTAACCTTCCATTTTAGGAAGTTTCAAATTATTACCGAGGATGTTGATGTTCGGATGGGTGGTGGGGTTGGGAACGTACTGCATGGCGAACCCGTTGATGGTAAACTGAAAATCGATGAATCGATCCCTTCCATCCTCTCCATCCGGATCGGAAACCTCCTTGGTCAGGACTCGGGTGTAGTCGTTTAGTTTATTTTCGTAGGAGATCACCTCGTCCATGGTACTCGGGAAGTTGGAGACCGGGATGTAAACACCCTGATCCTCAGACTCGCCAAAGTACCGAATTCCGGTTCCTGGGATTTTCACACCGGAGCTTACCCATTGATTGTTGTAGGTAATTAACGAGGGGAGCGGTGTACTTATGTGTTTGTAAATTCTCACCTCGAACTTCTCACCCTCGGGGATTCTTGATCGAAGGTTGTCATGACTCTTGGCACGGATTCCTCGGAAAAGAGCCTGTGTGTTCTCCGCCGGAGACCAATGAGGAATCAGATGAATGTGACGAACATCCTTGTAGGAGACACCCTTGGCGCCCTGTGACGAATAGAGGGATAATTGAATGTAACTTCCATCCCAGTTTTCCGGGTCGTTGAAGAAGTCGATCTCCTCCGGTTTCGGATTAAGAATAAATCTCGGGGCCTTCCCGTAGGAGGTCAACTTGGCATCCTTGTTTTCCGAAATCTTAAACGGAAGGTAACCGACACGGGAGAGCAACTCACCGATTTTCTGAATTCCACCCACAGAACTCTCCACGTACTCGCTGAACAGAATATTCTTACCGGGTTCGACAACCTCGTCGGCGATAAACTCCCTCCAGGACTGCCTGATAAATCCCTCCCGGGATTCCAGAGGTAGGGAAAGTAACAACATGGTAACGATGGTGCTGAAGAGGTTACTGATGTGATACATGTTCATCGGGAGGAGTCCGTTGATCGGGTCATCGATGACGATCAACTGATTATTAGAGATCGATAACCCTTTCTCCTCGAGTGGTTTGTTCTTAATCTCGTCCAAACGGGAACTAAAGTACAAACTCTGGGAGGCGCTAAGGAATGTTTCAACGATATCGACGGTTTGATCGGCGGCCGGTCGGAGTTTGCTGTTCACGGTGGTGGAAACCGAGAAAACGACATCGATATCCTCGATGTTCCCGAGCTCCATCCTGTCGAAAATAATCGAAAGGTTATCCGGGGAGAACGTTAACTTGACCGGTTCCAGTTCGTAGTTCTCCCTCCAGACGACGGCTCCGGAGAAGAGGTCGAGAAGCATGGAGGTCTCGAGGGTTTGTGAACGCATAAATTCGATAAGGAGGTAACGTTGATTATTTCCCTGACAACCCGGGACGAAGTACCTCTTGCCGATTTCGATGTTGTAGATGTAACCGAGGAAAAGTTTACCAACCCCGCTCAGGAGTCGGGAGACGGCGATGGAACGTTCCATGGGTTCGCTCAGACCGTATTCGATGTCGATTCCCTCCTCGGCGGATCGTACGTAGGAAACACGCCCGGACATCAGGTTCAACATCCTTTCGTCCGGAATGGGTTCGTAGGTCATGATCTGATCTCCAATCGGAAGAATGAGATTGATGAGAGAGTAGAAATCCTCCCTGGAGTTCTGCATGGGGGTTGCCGTCAAGATCAGAACCTTGTGAAGTTGGCCGTTGTGCAGGATGTTCCAGATTCCTCGATAAATATCGTCCTTTGATCTGGATTCCTTGATGTTCCTAAGTTCGGACTTGTCAAGACGATCGAAGGAGATATCAACTGTATCCCCCGTGGCCTGATGAGCCTCGTCCAGGACGAAAAAAGTTCCGGGGTAGGACTCCGGGTTGAATCTTGAAAGTCGACTGTGGGTGGTGTACTCGATGGTAAGACGTTCGGAGAATTGTTGAATTTCCGGGTTGTTTTCCCAGTTCTTGTGAAGAAGTTCCGAGGGCGTGGCGATAACCACATTCTTGTAAATTCCCCTCAGGGGTCCGTTAACGATCTCGTTCAGGAACCCCAGGGTTGTTCGGGTTTTACCGGTTCCGGCGTCGTGAATAACGAGCAGATGATCATTGTAAACCATGTACTGACGAACGATACGTTGATGGGTAAAATAATCATCACCCTCCTGTTTGGTCAGTTTACGATTCTCCGCCCGGAAACCGTAGAACTCCCTCATGGTCATTAGTTGACCAGAGGCCTTGTCAAACGCCTCAAAGTTCGGAAGTTTAGGCGGTAATAATGATCCGACGTCCATGGGTTTAACACGTTTACTCTTTTATTTTTGTTATGCCCGATCGTTCCTTCTTTACGATATTCCCTGTAACAAAAAAAAAAGATAAAAAATATGTCGACGACTCAACAACAGGTGACTCCCAGACAACAACCTAGTGCACCGGCAAAACAGGCGGCGGTTCGTCGGGAAAGGGAGTTGGCGGAGGAATTAAGGAAGGAGGGGTTCTGGGTGTACCAAAATTAGGAAATTTTTCAATATCGGTTAAATTGAAAAATTAAGAAGTTTAGAAAACAACCGTCTTCTCGTGACCGAGCTTAAGACCGGTGTGCAGGTAAATCTTGAAACCCTTAGCCTGGATGTTGCGACAGAAGGCTACGTCCTCGGAACACTGATCCCGATAAATCTTGCCGTCGGAGGTCTCGATCTGGATCAACGGGTACCAGAAGTAGGGGTATTCCAGGGAATTGAGAACTTCCTTGGTGCAGGCGAAGAAGCCCATTCCGGAGTAGGCAACCTCCATGAAATCACCGGTATTCAGACGCTTTTCATCCTTCTTCCAGGCTTCGACGTCTTCCAGGGTAAGGAATTGGAAGGAACCGTTCTTCACGAAAAACTCCGCATCCCAATCCTTAACGGTGGCCAGATGTTTACCGTCCGCCATGAGGTACATTCCGGAAACGACCTTACGCTCCAGGGCCGAGGCGATGAGAGCCTCCACCTGTTCGGGGTTGAAAACCATGTCGGAATCGATCGTCAGGAAGACATCGTACTCAACGTCGTTGAAGGGTTTCTGATCATGACCCCTCATAACGTCCAAACCCAGAGTCTTCATTCTGGCAAAGGAAACAAAGCTGGAATACCCCGGGCTCATCAGGAACTCGTACTTATTGCTCTTCAGTAAATGAGCCAGTGTCTGGGACCAACTCACCAGGAACTTGTCACTGAAGGAGTTTCCCGGGATTCCAAAGATAACACGGGGTTTACGGGTTGAGGATGTTGCTGAGGCTTCCATTTGTTTACTCACGAACTTTTAAATTTTGTTTTATTTAAAAGTTTATTTTATAACGTTTATGGGTTAGTAGGAGACGAGTGGTTGATGGTACTTGGTAATAAGACCGTTTTCATCGATCATGGCGGAGTAGGGACGGTTGACGAAGGACATCATGAACTTGATGTCCAGGGAGCTACAGCCGGAGATTCTCTTTGCAATGTTGTACTTCCTGGACGAGGGTTTGGCGGTAGGGTTGTGAGGAATGATCAACTTCAACTTGTGGATTCCTATCGGGGTTCGTTCGGAGTTCTTCTCCTCTGGAGAAAGAGTTCCCATGTAGGAGTTTATCATCGCGTTCAGGGCCTTCTCCGGAAGGAAGGCAACCGAGGCAATCATCATTCGGGAGATGAAGTACCGGGCGATCTCGTCGATAAAGGCCTCCTTAAGTCCCTTCGAAACACAGGAATACAAGACGACGAGTGAATTACACAACTTTGCATCGGAGAAGTTCCTCAGGATACGATGAGAGTTATCCTTGTCGATTCCGGCGATCGTCAGGTCCTCCTCGGTAAACTGAATGGGGAGGAAAAATCTGACGATCGGGAAGGCAACATCCTTCCAATGTCCAAAGGTCGTCCGAAGGGAAGAATCGATAAGAGAAAGCATCCGATTTTCGATCTCCGCGCCGAGTTTCTTAGACCCCTCCGTACCCAAAACTTCAGGGGAGGAGAATTCATAATTATCGCCTTGACCACATGTAGAAAGGGTGATGATCTGTTGAACACGTTCACGAATGTTGGCCGGGTAGGCAAACTTGCGATTGCGATGCACCGGGAAGAACTTCCGAATCTCATCAATCTCCTCGATACTACCTCCACGAATCACCTTCTCGCGGAAACGAGACTCGGGGGTTTGATAACGAACGATGGTTCGAGAACCATTGGGTTTCAGTTCACCGATCACCAGGATGTCCTCGTTATCGGCAAGAATTGCGTTGACGTCCTGGTAATCCACGTTACGCATCCAATCGTTTCCCGAGGTCTTGTTAATCAGTACCTCTTCAAGTTCAAGTTCGAACTTTGACATGTCCAGGGAGTACTCGTCGAAAAGATGATTGAAATCGCAAACCTCCTCCCAAAACGTCTTACCGGATTCGGAATCGAAGGACCGGTTGGCGACGGAGGTGATGGTGAAGGAAATATCCTCGTAATCCTTCTCGCTCATCGTCGAAGACTGATTGGCAAAAGGCTTACCGGAGATGATTCCGGTGTAGGTCAAACTCTCGAAGCCGTTCGGGAAGAAGGTATTCTTAAGATAAACCTTGATTCGGTCATAAGAGGTTTCCGGTGTTAAGTACTCGGTCTTGATCTCAAACTCCTGCATGATGGCGATATCCAGGAAGATATCAACGGCGGCCTGGTGGATGACGAACTTCTCCTTACCGTGGAAGTTCCATCGAGAACCATCGTTACCGAACAGAATCTTGGAAAGCTTCAAAACCCGTTGATTGGTTCCGATGAAGATGTCGTTGTATTGGGCACTGTAGAACATGAAGACCATGGCACCCTCGATGGGTTTCTGCAAACGAGCCATCTCATTACCATTGACCATATTAATGGCCAAAGCATCGAAATCTTCTTTGTAATGAAGACTCGCAATCCAGGAGGTTCCCGGATGGATAATTTGCTTGGTTCCAAGGTTGATTACCATACCACGTTGAGAGAAACGGCCCTTCGGAGGATGCATGTTACTGACCGGGTCTCCGAGAGTCTTGTCCTGAGTGTAGTTGATAAGAACCAGCCCACTGGCCTCCTTTTCCAGGAGATGCGCCCGGTAGTTCTTCTTCTCGGCGTCCGATTCCGAAAGTACCTCTCCGTCGAGGGACAACTTCAAATGGTCAAACTTAAAATTGTCGTCCTCGGGGGACCAACGTGCGCGGATTACCTTGAAATCAAATGAATCCACGGTGTCGACCTCCGGGACGGCAAAGCCGTTAACAAGGAGGATGTTCAGGATTTCGTTCTTGATCATGGTGGCGGTGGAGCTCATGGATGTAGGGTGAATTAAAAAGGCGTTGGGTTTAGAATAAGAGGGTGGTTTTAATTTGGTAAAAAAAAATTAACAAATTAACAGGTGTATACTTTTTTAGACTAACATGATAGGTAACAGAGTTAACAGAGAGAACCCATATGTCAATGCGGAGGACTCCTCCGGTGGAGGAGGAATAGGAGCCGGCGAATCTGTACATGAGGAAGAACCTTCAACGGATTCTTTTCCAGAAGGACATGCCAAACATTGGGTTATCGAGGTTGCCCCTGGGGTTTGACGATAAGTGTTTGCAGGGCAGTTTGAACAGGTATTACCGTTAAGATATTGACCGGAGGCGCATGTTGTCGTTATCGGTGCAACGGGGTTGTCGGTTAATACTAAACTAAAGTCTGTCAAGTGGGTTGTTTCGCATAAACGACCACCTTCCTTAGTTACTATATTATTGGTATCCCAGGATTGAGAGCTTGTGTTCCAGAAGGCACAACGGACAGTCTTATTTAGAATTGGGGTATCGTTGGTCAGCGGAATGCGGATTTGGATCGGGGCTTGTAGATTACTCACCTTGATTTCAGACCCATTACCCATGTAAGAAACCGTGAAGGAGACGATGTTGGAGGTTGGTTTCATGGCGTGGTTATAGGGGTCATCCTTCGAGTCGAAAACTCTAAGGAATAGTGGTTGAGGGTCGTTTCTATCCATAAACTTGTCCAGATAACCCTGCAGGGAGGAATTATCTAGCTTGACCATTGAACTGATGTTTGTTGGAAAATTATCAGGAGACCCGACGGCGCCGTTTAACTTGAACCTTTCGCCGGAAAATTCCACCGTTTGGGCTGGGGATTGAACGATGGCTGCTCTCGTTGTCAGGTCAATCATATTGTAGATATCCCCAATCTCATTCTTGGAAACCTTAAGTTTCATAAGGGAATCCACAGAGTTTAGAGATTGCTGCGTTAATTCATTGACCTTGTCCGTTGTTAGCGTTTCGTCGTCGGAGGCAAGATTAATGGTCTTCTGTCGATTAAATAGTTGTTCCATTATGGGTTTCAAGGATTTCTTCGTTAATTCTACATAATGAGTGGCGTTTTCGTTCTGTGCCTCCGAAACATTAACAGAAACGGCCTTGCGAATGTTCATAACCATATAGGTCATATCGGTATTCTTCATCTTGGTAGGGTCCTGACGAACGATCTCTCCCATTTGAGCCATCGTTGAAAGAATGTTCATTTGAAGATTTTTACGGTCCTCCCTTGGAATTGAGGAGTCATCAAGTACAGTGGCGGCGTCCAAAAGTTTGCGAGCTCCTTCACTGACATCACCGGAGGCAATAATTCCTTGAGTTTGATTCACAATAGATTGTGTTTCGGTCCTCATCTGTTGGTTGTTCTGGAACATCTTACCGAGGGATGCATTGCCAACAATTCTTCCAACCGGCATTCCGGAATCCGCATCGAGAACATTAACAAACAATTTGAGATGGGTATTTCTCATGGGGTCTTCTGACGGAAGAACAACTCCAGTCAAAAACTTATCGCTGGTCACCTTGGCGACAATGGGGACATCGCGAAGAATGAAACCCCAGGCGTACATAAACGAGTCGTCAGGGTCCGAATCCATCGTCAAACTCAGAGATACATCGGTCTGTCCGGGAATGATTTGAGAACCGTTATAGCTAACAACAATCTCGCCCTTTAGGTTCCGAATCTTCTTAATGTAAATGTTGGTAAATGCCCTTTGAGTAAAGAAATTAAAACCGTCAAGCGTTCGACGAACAACACATACGAAGACGTACGAGGTGTTGGGTTGCAAACGTTCTGCTGGAATGGAAATCGTCGGACCGTTGGACGGTAATGCGGCGTTGGTTGTATTTTCAAACCACATAAACCGATACTTACCAGTCATGGGTTCGACGATGGCCGATAAATCCAACCGATTCCCTGCCGGAATTTCACCCGGAAGCTTGGTCTTAGGGTACATTTGCAATACATTGACCTTGAAAAGAAGTTTGCCGTCGACATTCGTGGGTTTGGGGTTGATAATCATGGTGATGACGTACCTTGGAGAACACGCCTTGTCGTCGCAGACCTTCAAACCAATCATTGCCATTGAGGGTTGAGTTATTGAGTTGTAATCGCTTAGGTCAAGGACCACGGTTGGTTTATTTACATTGAGGGACCTATTGAGAGAGGGAAGACAGAACATACATCCCCAACTATACTTACTAATGAGGCCGTTCTGATTCACGGATTGAGACCCATCCAGTGTAAAAATTAAAGAGGGTTCATTGGCAATTACACTCTGAACATCCCCTCCTCGAATCATAGAGAAAAGATAAGTGGATGTAATAGAGTCGTCACGTGGTGGATTAACAGGATCTGTTCTGTTAGGAACAGTGCCATTAGGATTAACTGGAGGGGGGATAACACGAAGCGTAGGTACGACATGGATTGTCATATTTCGCGCAGGAATACATTGCTGTTGTTCATTACAAACCTTGACAAAGATAATCATATTGACGGTTTGATTAATGGAAGCAAAGGAACTAAGATTCAGGTTAATAACGGAGGCGCTAATATCTAATTGCTGAACAATATCCGGGGTACAGAATTGACAAGACCATACAAATCTTGTAAAGTTGGAGGGGATGCTCATCGAAACATTCAGTCTGTAATCGCCCCTGGTACTATTAACGGATACGTCAGAGGGTCCATTGATAATAATATTGGGGAATACAGGCTCAGTTCTGTTGGGGAATACCGGTTCAGTTCTGTTGGGGAATACAGGCTCGGTTCTGTTGGGGAATACAGGCTCAGTTCTGTTGGGGAATACCGGTTCAGTTCCGTTTGGCATCGTTCCGTTGGGGAATACAGGCTCAGTTCCGTTTGGCATCGTTCCATTAGGGAATACTCCCATTGGGAATATATTAAACTTAACTTTGGACGGATTTGTCGAACAGGTTGACGCATCTGTACAAACAACCAATGATATCCCTGTAGAAGTGGGGTTTGTTATGTCATTGTACGATGTTAAATCGACATTAAGAACCGGAATGTTCGTAGCCTGGATGGAATTTACAAACGAGGGTCGGCAATCACCAAGGCACGACCATCTATAGATAGTAGGAAACCCCGTTGAGGAAGAACCGTCGACCATGACCTGTTGGGTGTTTCTAAGGGAAACGTTCACAATCTGAGGACCGGAAATCGATGCCGTCAAACCAGAAGGAGGTGCCTGAGCATTTGTTTTTCCTACTATTAAGCATACTACTCCAACAAGAGCGCCAAGGGCGGCCTTAAGAAATCTCATTTTTTGTTACATTTTAAAAAGATGATTATCTTTTTTTTGTAGTCATACTTTTTTTAATTTTCCTACTCCAGGAAAAAGTAACCTTCTGGGATTTTCCGAATAAACTATTTTACAAGCCTATAAGAAACAAGTTTACGATTAAAATGCCTTTGACCGATAAGGGTGTGAAACGAGTGATGAAGGAGATTCGGGATTATCAGACCGGTGATAAGAAGAACTTCCAACTTTCCTACGACGAGAATGATCTACAAATGTTCTACGCCGTCGTGGACTCGATGGACGGGGATTACTCCGGAGGTCAGTACATCATGAAGGTAAAACTCCCGGACAACTATCCTTACAGTCCGCCGGTTATCTCGTGCGTCAACCCCAACGGAAGGTTCGAACCCGGAACCAACATCTGTCTCAACATTTCTCATTACCATTCCGAATCCTGGTCACCGCTGATCACCGTCGAGAAGGTCATCTATTCCGTCATCAGCGTGTTTTACGATCCACAAATCCACGGTATAGGTTCTAAATATTCCGAGAAGGAGGAGGTTAAACGGTTGGCCTCGGAGTCAAAGACCTACAACGCAAAATATCACAAGGACATTCTGGCAAATATTAAGTAAAATTTTAACTGTACGTCAATTAGAAAGTTAAAATTTTTAGGCAAGTGAAGGTTTACTAACGACGGTTTCTAGACCCAAAGAGCATAAAGAAGAAGAACAATAAAACAACACCCGCGACAACGCCGACAATGATTCCGGTTGTGGTATCCTTCTTTTCAAGTGTTGGCTTCTTGGAATCATCCGTTGACGAACCCGAGGCCTTCATCGTAGGCTTGTCGGTTTCATTCGTATTATTAACGTTGGACTTCTCTGCGGGGCCTCCGGCAACCTTAGGGAGGTCGACCTTGGAAATCTTCTCGGAGGTCATTCCTCCGTTACGATTGTTGATGTAGTCCACGGATCGAAGGCGGATTCTCTCCACGACGGAAATTTCCGAGAGGTTCTTCTTGGCCAAAAGTTGGATGTACTTGTTATTGAACAACTGTCCAAATATCTCCACCGATTCCACTCCGAGGGATTTGATCTCGTCGATGGCGCCCTGAGTCAGACCGACAAATGAGGAGGAATCCCCAACCCAGGGGATAAACACCTTTCCGTTGGTCGAGTTATTCGGGTCCTCGTCGATAAGAATGAAAACCGGTGTATCTCCGCCGTCCGTCCAAATCACCTTCTCCGTACATCTCATGTTGATACGGTTGCGATTGGGAACACGGATCGAGGCGGCACAGATCGGGGTACAGAACTTGCTAAGGTGTTCGAGTCCGTAATCAGAGAGATAGCAACCGAAAATATAGGAACCGATCGTTCCGGGGGTCAGGGATGGAGAACCGATCTCCTCGAATCGCTTCTGGATGTACGGGGCGACGATGTTTTGGAAATCATCCGTGTCGTAAAGAACGGCAACCTGGGAAACCAGAGATCTGTACATTCCGGCAACCTCCATAATCGATGCCGTCTTAAGTCCTTCTCCGTTAAGAGCCGCCAAACGAGTCGTCAACAAATCCTTATTCGAGGTAAGATTACGAATCGTCTCGATAAGTTTGTCCGAAAGACTGACCTGTGCGGTTTGCGTCCCTTCCAATCCAGGGGAGTCCGGGCGTCTGGACATGGGGGACGTATTATTACGTTTCTTAATGGCAACACCACGCTTCATCTTTTTTCTATATTCCTTTTTTGATTACATACGGGGTCGGTAAACAAAAAATAAAAAGGCGACAATGGATATTTTAACACTGTGTACGGATATTCTCGAGACCTACGTTAGGAAGGTTGGTATTCGGCCGGTCCTCCCCGTCAAGGTTATAACTCAGGAGACCGTCAAGGCTATTGAACCAACACCGATTATCGCCAAGGAGAAGAAGAAGGCGCTGTACACCAAGGTTGAGGAACCAAGATCAACGGTGAACTTTACCCGGAAGGATGTCCCGGAGGTGCCGGAATCCGTTAGAAACCTCGTTCTATCAAGATCAAGAACAAGATTCACCAACGAGGGAACGACGACCATTCAGACGTCGACTCTTGTTAAATAATTAGTTCATCTTATTCCAACCCTTGGTGTATTCCTCGGCGGTGAAATTGGGATTTTCCTCGATAAAATTCTGAAGGCGGGAAAGTGTATCGTCGGGGTAAAGTAACCAGTTGTACTTTGCATTCGTACGGATCGGGATTCCCTTGACATCTGGATTAAGGGGAATGGCCTTCAAGGAAGTCCTTCTTGAACTTCTCTCATCGTCGGCGTCCTGTTCCTCGTCCTCCTCCTCCTCGGGTTCATCATCGCGGATTCCGCTTTCGACCTCATCCTCGTAGGTTCCGTCCTGGGAGGAAGAGGAATTATTGTTAAGAAGTTTCTGACGGGCGGGGGAGTATCCCGGGCTTCCGGGTTTGGCGAAGGGATCGGATTTCGATGAGGATTCATAGGCGGGGATAAGAAATGCGTTATGATAGTCGTTACTGATAAACGAATGATAGTTATCCTCCACGATAATGAACTGGTCCTTGGTGATAGAATCGTCGCCCTCGATTTCGGAAACCGCGCTGGCAACCTTGTCCAGGAACTTACTGTTCATGTGCTCATAATCCTC
>Ga0194129_10000896_pt1 | contig 53404 bp, 47 predicted proteins | sample TA2KigCa35mmetaG_FD_150862 | JGI IMG/M metagenome (GOLD analysis project Ga0194129, IMG submission 150862) | Freshwater microbial communities from Lake Tanganyika, Tanzania - TA2015038 Kigoma Deep Cast 35m | ecosystem: Environmental > Aquatic > Freshwater > Lake | place: Tanzania: Lake... | reverse complement strand
TGCATGAGCGGCTCACCGAACCGGTGGAACCAGCACGGCTCCTCGAAGAACCGGACCTCGTCGAGCACACGGTCGAACACCGCGTCGGACATCGTGCCGAGCGAGCGCTCCATGACGTCGGGCTCAGCGCGTGGGCACATCACGCAGCGCAGGTTGCAGTGGTTGGTCGACTCCACCGCAAGCAGTGCCGGTTGGTTCCGCAGCCGCAGCCGTCCGTGGTGGTAGCCGAACGCACGCCAGAAGTCGTTACGTGCCCTCTGGATCCGGGCCGCAGGACGGGGCGACGAGCCGACCATCCACCGAAGGTTCGGGAGCGGTGACGGCCACAGGCGGGTCCTGCGGCGACTCGCCCCGGCCGGCCGGACGTCACACGGACGCGCCGGGATGGTCCGGAGGGTCCCGCCGCCGACCGCTCCGGAGGGACCGTGCCCGACCTGCTCACGATCACCCCGTGGCCCGACCCGGTGCTCGACACCGTGGGCTTCGATCCGAGATCCCGGTACGCCGAGACGTTCTGGTTGCCCACCCTCGGCCCCACCGCACTCCTGCTCCTGCGTCACCTCGCCGGGCGCTTCGACCGCAACCCCGGCTCGATCGAGCTCCCCGTCGCCGCGACGTCACAGGCGCTCGGGCTCGGCCAGCGTGACGGCACCAGCTCGCCCATCGTCCGCACCCCTGGCCCGGCTCGAGCAGTCGACCTCGCCTGCAGCGACGGGCGCAGCACGGTGGCGGTCCGCCGCAGCCTGCCCCCGGTCCAACGGCGCCACGTCCGCCGCCTCCCGGCGGCGCTGCAGGCCGAGCACGCCGACTGGGGCGACGTCGACCTCGACGAGCCGCCGGCGGTCACCGCCCGCCGCCGGGCCCGGCGCCTCGCGCTCACCCTGCTGGAGCAGGGCGAGACGCTCGACGGGGTCGAGCACGCGCTGTTCTCCTGCGGGTTCCACCCGGCGGTCTGCCACGACGCCACGCGCTGGGCGTGGGACCGCCACTGCGAGGCCGCGCGGGAAGCCGGTGTGCTCCCAGCCCCCTGAACCGGCCCCCGCGCGCCCGTGGCCCGGTCGGGACCGGCACCGTCCGGAACCGACCGGGCCACGCCCGGGTCGGATCCGTCCCCGGGTCAGGCCGTGACGATCCGCAGCACCAGCGACGCCACCGAGCACACGAGCGGGAACGCCGGCGCGCCGATGCCCTTCCAGTCGCCGACGCGCACGTGGGCGACGACCGCACCGACGAAGTACCCCACGGCCCCCGCAGCCGCCGCGATCCCGAGCGGCGCCCACCACAGCCCAACCACGATCCCGACCGCAGCCGCTCCCTCGAGCATCGCCAGCCCCGGCAACCAGCGCACCGGCACCCGGCAGGTCTCGAGCGTCTCCACGCAGATCCGGTGTCGGCGCAACTTCATGCCGGCCGACGTCGCCAGCATGACGGCGGTGAACCCCGCGACGACGACGTACGCAGTGCCCACGGTCGGTCCTCCCCCTGCCGTCTGCCGAACCCGGTGCCCGGCACGCTCGCGGCGTCAGCGTGCAACAACCCCGGGGACGGGAGCAACGTGGACGCACGAGCGAATCGGCCGAACCCACGGCGATGTCCCCGGGGGGTCCTAGCCTCGACCCATGCACGACGACTTCACGGATCCTGATCCGGACCTCGACCTCGACCTCGACGAGGTCGCGGCATGGCTGCGCAGCGCCGACCGGATCGTGGTGCTGACCGGTGCCGGCATCTCCACCGAGTCGGGGATCCCCGACTTCCGCGGCCCGCAGGGCCTCTGGACCAAGAACCCCGGCGCCGAGAAGACCGCCACCCTGCAGCACTACGTCGAGGACGACGAGGTGCGGGCCCAGGCCTGGCGCAACCGACTCACCAGCGGCATGTGGGACGCCGAGCCCAACGACGCCCACCGCGCGCTCGCCGACCTCGAGGGCCGGGCCTCGCTGCACACGCTCGTGACCCAGAACGTCGACGGCCTCCACCACGCGGCCGGGAGCTCCCCGGAGCGCATCGTCGAGATCCACGGCAACGTCCGTGAGGTGAAGTGCCTGTCGTGCCCGTGGCGGGGTCCGATGGGCCCGACCCTCGAGCGGGTCCGGGCCGGGGAGGCCGACCCCCGCTGCGAGCGCTGCGGCGGCATCCTCAAGTCGGCGACCATCTCCTTCGGCGAGAACCTCGTCGCCGCCGACCTCGACCGGGCCCAGCAGGCGGCAGCCGGGGCCGACGTCTTCCTCGCGCTCGGGACCTCGCTCACCGTGTACCCGGTCGCCGCGCTCCCCGAGTTCGCCCTGGCCAACCGGGCCCGGCTGGTGATCGTGAACGCCCAGGCCACCCCGCTCGACGGCCACGCCGACGCCGTCGGCCGCGGCCCCCTCGGCACCGTGCTCCCCGACCTCGTGGCCCGGGTCTGACCCGGGCGGGCGGCCCTGGGGGAATACCCGACTCCCCCGGTAGGCTTTCTCCCCGTCCGGGGCTCCTCCAGGGGACCGCAGGAACCCGGGTCGCCGAGAAAGGGCACGGTGCGATGGCCACCTTCCGAGAGCTCCTCGCCGCCACCAAGACACGCATCACCGAGATCGACCCGGCCGACGCCGAGACCCGGCTCGGCTCGGCGACCTTCCTCGACGTCCGCGAGCTCGACGAGTACGAGCAGGGGATGATCCCGGGTGCGGTGTTCGTGCCCCGCGGCCACCTCGAGGGCCAGATCGAGAACAAGATCCCCGACAAGGCCGCGCCGGTGGTCGTGTACTGCGCCGGAGGCACCCGGTCGGCATTCGCTGCCGACACCCTCACCCAACTCGGCTACACCGACGTCGTGAGCATGGCCGGCGGGTTCGGCCGCTGGAAGAACGAGGGCCGGGACTGGATCACGCCGGTGGTGCTCAACCCCGAGCAGCGCACCCGGTACCACCGCCACGTGCTGCTGCCCGAGGTCGGCGAGGCGGGCCAGCAGCGCCTGCTCGAGTCGAAGGTCCTGCTCCTCGGCGCCGGGGGCCTCGGCTCCCCCGCCGCGCTCTACCTCGCGGCCGCCGGGGTCGGGACGCTCGGCATCGTCGACATGGACGTCGTCGACTCCTCGAACCTCCAGCGCCAGGTGCTGCACAACGTCGACCGGGTCGGGGACCGCAAGGTCGATTCGGCGAAGAAGACGCTCACGCTGCTGAACCCCGACGTCAACGTCGTCACCTACGACGTGCGCTTCGGCGCCGACAACGTGCTCGACATCATCAGCGGCTACGACGTCGTGGTCGACGGCACCGACAACTTCCCCACCCGGTACCTGCTCAACGACGCCTCGGTGCTCAACCGGGTGCCGGTGGTGCACGGGTCGATCTTCCGATTCGAGGGCCAGGTCACGGTGTTCGACCCGTTCCGGGGCCCGTGCTACCGGTGCATGCTGCCCGAGCCGCCGCCGCCCGAGCTCGCCCCGAGCTGCGCCGAGGCCGGCGTGCTCGGCGTGCTCCCCGGCATCGTCGGGTCGATCCAGGCGCTCGAGACGATCAAGCTCCTGCTCGACCTCGGCGACCCGCTGCGGGGTCGGCTCCTCGCCTACGACGCCCTCGAGCAGAGCTTCCGCACCTTCAGGGTGCGGCGCGACCCGCGCTGCCCGACCTGCAGCGACGACGCCGCCCCGATCGTCATCGCCGAGTACGACGAGCACTGCCTCCCGCACGCCGTGCTCGCCGACGGCACCACCACCGGGCACTGAGGCCGGGCGGCACCCTCGTCGGCGCACCCACTCCCGGATGCGCTGACTCGTTCAGCGCGCCGTCGTGGTCGTGGTGGCGCCCGACGCCGCCGCGGTGACGACCACCGAGCCGACCTGACCGCTCGTCGGCGATCCGTGGAACGTGCAGTAGTAGGCGTAGGTGCCGGGCTTCTTGAACCGGTACGAATAGGACTTGCCGGTGACCAACGACCGGATGCCCCACGCCTTGCCCTTCACGGGGACGACATTGTGGAGGATCTTGCCCTCGTTCTTCCAGGTGACCCGGGTCCCCACCGGAACGACGATGCGCTCCGGCTTGTAGAAGTTGTCGCCCACCTCCACCCGGACCCGCGTCGACGACGAAGACGACGACGTGCCTGCGGGCGTGGTGGTCGTGGTGGTCGACGTCTGCGCCCCGGCCGGACCGGGGACGGTTGCGGCCAGGGTGGCCGCGACGACTCCGGCGGCGACCGCAGCGGCGAGGGGGCGGATCAGGCGGAACGTCATCGTGACCTCGGGGGACGGGGCTTGGGGGTCAGGGACTTGCGGGCCGTCGGCTTCTTGGTGGACTTCGCGGCGGCTCCGGCCCGATTTGCAACGGTACGGGCCGCGCGGGGCTTCCCGGACGCGCCGTTTGCGCCCGTCACCGTGCCCTCCGGCACGGTGAACCCGCTGACCAGCTCGACCAGGGTGCGCACGCCGAAGCCGGTGCCACCCTTGACGAGGTAGCCGTCGTCGCCCGACGCCCGGGAGGGGCCGGCGATGTCGAGGTGCACCCAGGGGCGGTCGCCCACGAACTGCTGCAGGAAGATCCCGGCGGTGAGCGCGCCGCCGTAGCCGCCGGCACTCACGTTCTTCAGGTCGGCGACCTCGCTGTCGAGGAGCCTGCGGTAGTCGGTCGGCAGCGGCAGCGGCCACACCGGCTCACCGGCCCGGTCGGCCGCGCCCTGGACCTGGTCGCGCCACCCGTCGTGGTTGCCCATCAGGCCGGCGATCTTGTCACCGAGCGCGACCACGCAGGCGCCGGTCAGCGTGGCGAGGTCCACGATGGCGTCGACGCGGTTCTCGACCGCGAGCGACAGGGCGTCGGCGAGGATGAGACGCCCCTCGGCGTCGGTGTTGAGCACCTCCACCGTCGTGCCGTTGCGGATCCGCAGCACGTCGCCGGGCCGGATTGCAGTGCCACTGGGCATGTTCTCGACCAGCGGCACGTAGCCGGTCACGCGGTGACGCACGCCGACCTTCCCGAGCACCGACATCGCGGCCACGACCGCCGCCGCGCCCGACATGTCGGTCTTCATGGTCTCCATGCCCGCCGCGGTCTTCAGCGAGAGCCCGCCCGAGTCGAACACCACGCCCTTGCCGACCAGGGCCAGGTGCCCGGGAGCGCGGCGGGTCGGCTCGTAGGTGCATTTCAGGAACCGGGGCGGGCGGGCCGAGCCCTGGCCCACCCCGGCCACGCCGCCGAGACGCTGGGCCAGGATCTGGCGCTCGGTGAGGACCTCGACCCGGACCCCGGTCCCGGCCAGGCGGCGTCGGGCCGCGGCCACGAACTGGGCGGGCGACTGGGTGTCGGGGGGCTCGTTGACACGGTCGCGCGCCCACACCGTGGCGCCGCCGACCGCCGACCCCCGGGCCAGCCCGCGCCGGACCTCGGCCCGGCCGTCGAGCACCGACACCCGCCGGAGCGCCGACGGCGTCGCCTGCGACTTGAACTCGAGGAACTGGTAGCCGCCGAGGAGCACGCCCTCGGCCAGCGCCTGCGCCGCGGCCTCGGCCGTACCGCGCGGCGCGGCGTCGAGCAGGGTCGTCGCCACGGTCCGGACCTTGCCGGCGGCCCGGGCCACGGTCGCGCCGGCCCGGCGGAGGCCGTCGACGGTGACCGCCGCGGGATCCCCGACCCCGACGAGGAGCACGGCCGGGACGCCGAGCGCGTCGCCCGCCGGCACCAACGCGGTCTGCCCCCGCTTCCCCTCGAACCCGGTCGCCGTCACGACCGCCCGCAGCGTCGGGCCGAGCGGGCGCAGGGCCCGGGCCGCGGTCCCGAGCGGACCGTCGGGCCCGGCCGGGACGACCAGCAGATCGGCCCGGACGACGTCGGGGCGCTGCGCACTGGTGGTGAGGGTGACGGGCACGGGGACCTCCGGGGCGGCCAGCGGGGGCGGGCGGGGCGGAACGCACCCTCCTGCCAGCGGGCGAGCGTGTACACGAGATCGGCGAGGCGGTTGAGATAGGGCACGACCTGACTCTCGGGCTCCAGCCATCCGGCGTGGGTGGCCGCCACCGACTTGCGCTCGGCCCGGCGCACGACCGTCCGGGCGACGTCGAGCGCGGCGGCGACCCGGGTCTCGCCGGGGAGCACGAACTCCTGGGGCGGCTCGTAGCGGGCGGTGACGTCGTCGATCAGGGGCTCGAGCGCCGCCACCATGTCCGCGGTGACCCGCGTGGTGCCGTCCTGGAGCCGGTGACGCTGCTCGGGCTCGGTCGCGAGCTCGGCTCCGACGACGAAAAGCTCACGCTGGAGCCGGATGAGGATCCCGTCGAGCTCGTCACCCCGCTCGGTCTCGGCCCGGGCCAGGCCGAGGGCCGACACCGCCTCGTCGGAGGTGCCGTAGGCGGTGGGACCGGGCCCGTCCTTGGCGGTGCGGCCCCCGAAGAGCAGGCCGGTGGTGCCGTCGTCGCCGGTACGGGTGTAGACCTTGCGCGGTGTGGACACGGCGGGAGTCTACGGGGGCCACCCGGAGGCTCGGCCCGGTCGGGCCCTCCGCTGCGCCGGTAGCCTGATCCCGTGACCGACGGCACCGAGGTCCCCGCCGTCGGCGATGCGCGTCCGGCCCGGTGGCGGTCCCTCGTGCGGACCGCCCGGCCCAAGCAGTGGACGAAGAACGTCCTCGTCTTCGCCGCACCGGGCGCAGCGGGGGTGCTCGACCAGTGGGGGCCGCTGTCGCAGACCCTCGTCGCCTTCGTGGCCTTCTGCCTCGCCGCAAGCGGGACGTACTTCTTCAACGACGCCCTCGACGCCCACGCCGACCGCCAGCACCCGGTGAAGCAGCGCCGGCCGGTCGCGGCCGGACACGTGAGCGAGCCCGCGGCCAAGGTGATCGCAGTCGTGCTCGTCGTGCTCGCGCTCGGAGTGGCCGCCCCGGTGCAGAACGGACGCCTCGCGATCGTGGTGGCCGCCTACGTCGCCATCACCTTCACCTACAGCGCCTGGCTCAAGCACGAGCCGGTGGTCGACCTCGGCGTGGTCGCGGCCGGATTCGTGATCCGGGCCATCGCCGGCGGCGTGGCGACCGGGGTCGAGATCTCCGACTGGTTCCTGATCGTGGCCGGCGGCGCGTCGCTGTTCGTGGTGACGGGCAAGCGCTACTCCGAGCAGATCGAGATGGGCGACGCCAGCGGCGCCCACCGCGCGACCCTCACCGCCTACACCCGCAACTACCTCAGCTACGTCCGCGCCGTGGCGTCGGGGGTGACGATCACCGCCTACTGCCTGTGGGCGTTCGACACCGCAGCCGGGATCGGGGAGCCGGTGTGGTTCGAGATGTCGATCGTGCCGTTCGTGCTCGGGATCCTCCGCTACGCCCACGTCATCGAGCAGGGTCGGGGCGGCGCCCCCGAGGAGGTGGTCTTCCACGACCACGTGCTGCAGGTGCTCGGGCTCCTCTGGGCCGCGTGCTTCGCGATCGGCGTCTATGCCTGAGCCCGGCACCGTCCGGACCCTCACCGGGTGGGGCCGCACCGCGCCGTCGACCGCGACCGTGTGCACGCCCACCCGGCCCGCGGCGGTCGACGACGTGTGGCCGGTCGCCCCGCCCCGGGGCGTGATCGCCCGCGGCCTCGGCCGCAGCTACGGCGACGCCGCCCAGAACGAGGGGGGCACGGTGGTCGACTGCACCGGGCTGGCCGGGATCCGCGCGTTCGACCGCACGGCCGGCACCGTCCGGGTCGACGCCGGCGTGAGCCTCGACACCCTCCTGCGCCACACGGTGCCGGCCGGGTGGTTCGTCGCCGTCACCCCGGGGACCCGGCAGGTGACCGTCGGTGGCGCGATCGCCGCCGACATCCACGGCAAGAACCACCACCTCGACGGCGCCTTCACCCGCCACGTCGCCGAGTTCACCCTGCGCGGGCCCACCGGTGTGACGACGGTGACGCCGGATTCGGACCCCGCACTGTTCTGGGGCACCGCCGGCGGCATGGGCCTGACCGGGGTCGTCACCGAGGCCACGCTGCGCCTGATCCCGATCGAGTCGTCCCAACTGCTGGTCGACACCGAGCGGGCCACCGACCTCGACGACGTCATGAACAGGATGGTGGAGGGTGACCACCGGTACCGCTACTCGGTGGCGTGGATCGACTGCCTCGCGCGCGGAGCCCGGCTCGGCCGGTCCGTGCTCACCCGTGGCGACCACGCGCCGCGCGCGGCGCTCCCGCCCCGCCAGCGCGACCAGCCCCTGCGGTACGACCCGAAGGCCCGGCTCGCCGCACCGCCCTGGGCCCCCACCGGGCTCCTCAACCGGTGGAGCGTGCAGGCGTTCAACGAAGCCTGGTTCCGTGCCGCACCGCGCCTCCGGGCCCAACACCTGACCCCGATCGGCGCGTTCTTCCATCCCCTCGACGGCCTCCGCGACTGGAACCGGCTCTACGGACGTCGGGGGTTCCTGCAGTACCAGTACGTGGTGCCCGACGCCGCCACCGCGACCGTCCGAGCCTCGCTCGAGGAGCTCAGCCGGGCCGGGGCCGCGTCGTTCCTCGCCGTGCTCAAGCGGTTCGGGCCCGCCGACCCGGGACCCCTGTCGTTCCCGATGCCGGGCTGGACCCTGGCCGTCGACCTCCCCGCCGGCACCGCCGGCCTCGACCCACTGCTCGACCGACTGGACCGGCTCGTGCTCGAAGCCGGTGGCCGCGTCTACCTCGCCAAGGACTCCCGGCTCGACGGCGCCCACCTGGCGGCCATGTACCCACGGCTCGACGAGTTCCGGGCGCTGTGCGCGCGGGTCGACCCCGACGGGGTGCTGCAGTCCGACCTGGCCCGGCGCCTGCGGGTCCGGTAGCCGCCGTGCGCACGGTCGCTGCGTTCGACTTCGACGGCACCCTGTCGTCGCGCGACAACTTCCTGCGCTTCGTCCGCCTGACCGCGGGAACCGCGACCACCGCGCGGGCACTGGCCGCCGCGGTCCCCGCTGCACTCGCCTCCCGGCGGGACCCCACCCAGCGCGACGTCGCCAAGGCGGTCGTGCTCAGGGCCACGATGCGGGGGCGGTCGGCGGCCGCCGTACGCGACCTCGGCGCCCGCTTCGCCCGCACCGTCGTGGCCGACCACCTGCACCCCGAGATCGCCGGGCGGCTCGAGGAGCACCGCCGGGCGGGCCACGAGCTCGTGATCGTCTCGGCCTCGTTGACCTGCTACCTCGAGCCCGCCGCCGCCGGGCTCGGCGTGCCCACGGTGCTCGCCACCGACCTCGCGGTCGGACCCGACGGCCGCCTGACCGGGGAGCTGGCCGTCCCCAACGTCCGGGGGCCCGAGAAGGCGACCCGCCTCGACGCGTGGCTCGCCGGCGCCCCGGCCCGGGTGTGGGCCTACGGCGACAGCACCGGCGACCGCGAGCTGCTCGCCCGCGCCGACCACCCGTGCCTGGTCGACCGCAGCGGCCGCCTGCCCCGCGACGCCCCCCCGGTGCGCTGAGTCCCCACCGCGCGCCCGCGCGCCGCAGCGGTGGGTGCCCGGGCACCGGGTCTCCCCGGGAGCCCCGGTAGCCTCAGCGCCGATGAGCACCTTCCTCGACGCCCTGCGCGAGCGCGTGCTCGTCTTCGACGGCGCCGCCGGGACCAACCTGCAGCTGGCCGGGCTCACCGCCGACGACTTCGGGGGGCCGGACCTCGAGGGCTGCAACGAGATGCTCAACGTGACCCGGCCTGACGTCGTCGCCGGGCTGCACGACTCGTTCCTGGCCGTGGGCTGCGACGCCGTGGAGACCAACACCTTCGGTGCGTTCTCCACCGTGCTGGTCGAGTACGCGATCCCCGAGCGGGCCTACGAGCTGGCCCGGGCCGGAGCCGCCATCGCCCGCCGGGTGGCCGACGACCACGCCACCGACGGCCGGCCCCGCTTCGTCATCGGGTCGATCGGTCCCGGGACCAAGCTGCCCTCGCTCGGCGCCATCCCGTTCGTGGAGCTGCGCGACGCCTACGAGGTCATGGTCGACGGGCTCCTCGACGGGGGCACCGACGTGCTCCTGATCGAGACCGTGCAGGACCTCCTGCAGGGCAAGGCCGCCATCGCGGCCTGCCGGCGGGCGATGGCCCGATCGGGTCGCCGAGTCCCCCTGATGATCCAGGTCACGGTCGAGACGACCGGTCGCCTGCTCATCGGGTCGGAGATCGGCGCGGCGCTCACGGCACTCGACGCGCTGCGCCCCGACGTCATCGGGCTGAACTGCGCCACCGGCCCGACCGAGATGACCGAGCACCTCCGGTACCTCGCCCAGCACTCGCGCACCTTCCTGTCGTGCCTGCCCAACGCCGGGCTGCCGTCGATCGTCGACGGCCACACCCACTACGACCTCACTCCCGCGGAGCTCGCCGACGCCCACGAGCGGTTCGTGACCGAGTTCGGCATGAACATCGTCGGCGGGTGCTGCGGGACGACCCCGGCGCACCTCGCCGCCCTGGTCGAGCGGGTCGGGAGCCTCACCCCCGCGGTCCGGGCCCCGCTCCACGAGCCGGGATGCTCGTCGGTGTACTCGCACGTGCCGTTCGACCAGGACCGGTCGTTCCTGGTCATCGGCGAGCGCACCAACGCGAACGGCTCGAAGAAGTTCCGCGACGCCATGCTCGAGGGCGACCTCGACACCTGCGTCCAGATGGCCCGGGAGCAGGTGCGTGAGGGCGCCCACGTCCTCGACCTCTGCGTCGACTACGTGGGGCGCGACGGCGCGGTCGACATGGACGAGCTCGCCGCACGGATCGCGACCCAGGTGCCGCTGCCCCTGGTGCTCGACTCGACCGAACCCGAGGTCATGGAGGCGGGCCTGCGCCACTCGGGCGGCAAGGCGATCCTGAACTCGGCCAACCTCGAGGACGGCGACGGTCCCGGCTCCCGCTTCGACCGGGTCATGACGCTGGCCCGTGAATACGGCGCCGCGGTCATCTGCCTCGCCATCGACGAGGAGGGCCAGGCCCGCACCGCGGACTGGAAGTTCGAGGTGTGCCGGCGCATCCACGACCTCGCGGTCGAGCGGTACGGGATGGAGCCGAGCGACCTCATCTTCGACTGCCTCACGTTCCCGCTCGGCGCCGGCTCCGAGGACCTGCGCCGTGACGGGATCGAGACGATCGAGGCCATCCGCCGGGTCAAGGCCGAGCTCCCCGGCGTCTCCACGGTGCTCGGGGTCTCGAACGTCAGCTTCGGGCTCTCCCCCGCCCTGCGCCACGTGCTCAACAGCGTGTTCCTCCACGAGTGCACCGAGGCCGGCCTCGACGCCGCCATCGTGCACGCGGCCCGGATCATGCCGATGCACAAGATCGACGAGCACGTCCGGGCCCTCGCCCTCGACCTCGTGTACGACCGGCGCCGCGACGGCTACGACCCGCTCACCGAGCTCCTCAACGCGTTCGCCGACGTCGCCGCCACCGCGGTCGAGCAGGAGGACCGCTCGGGGTGGCCGGTGGAGGAGCGGCTCAAGCACCGGATCATCGACGGCGACCGCGACGGCATCGAGGCCGAACTCGACGAGCAGCTCCAGACGCTGCCCGCCCTCGCGGTCGTCAACGACGTGCTGCTCGGCGGCATGAAGGTCGTGGGCGACCTCTTCGCCAGCGGCGAGATGCAGCTGCCCTTCGTCCTCCAGAGCGCCGAGACGATGAAGACGGCGGTCGCGCACCTCGAACCCCACATGGAGCGCAGCGACGCAGGCGGCAAGGGCATCGTGGTCCTCGGCACGGTCAAGGGCGACGTCCACGACATCGGCAAGAACCTCGTCGACATCATCCTCACCAACAACGGCTACGAGGTCCACAACATCGGGATCAAGGCGCCGTTGCAGTCGTTCGTCGACAAGGCGCGCGAGGTCGGTGCCGACGCGATCGGCATGAGCGGCCTGCTGGTGAAGAGCACCCTCATCATGCGCGAGTACCTCGAGGAGATGAACACGCTGGGCCTGGCCGAGACCCCGGTGCTCCTCGGTGGGGCCGCGCTCACCCGCAGCTACGTCGAACGCGACCTCCGAGAGGTCTACGAGGGCCGCGTGTTCTACGGGAAGGACGCGTTCGAGGGTCTCCACACGATGGACGTCCTCATGGAGGGCAAGCGCACCGGATCGCTCGACCCCGAGTTCGGTCGGGCGCCGGGTGGGCGCGACCTCCCGGCCCGGCGCACGAGCGACGCACGCGTCGACGACGCTGCGCTCCCGGCCCGGTCCGACGTCGCGACCGACGTGCCGGTGTTCCGCCCACCGTTCCTCGGTGCCCGGGTCGCCAAGGGGATCGCACTCGACGAGATCGCCACCTACATCAACGAGACGGCCCTGTTCCGCAACCAGTGGCAGTTCCGCCCCGAGCGTCACGGTGGCACCCCGGAGTCCGACGACGAGTTCAAGGCCCGGATCCGGCCGATCTTGCGCGAGCAGCTGGCCCGGGCCCAGGCCGAGGGCCTGCTCGTCCCGGCCGTCGCGTGGGGCTACTTCCCGGTCAATGCCGAGGGCGACGACCTGGTCGTGTGGACCGACGACGACCGCCGCACCGAGCGGCTGCGGTTCCGCTTCCCCCGTCAGCGCAAGGACCGGTACCTCTGCATCAGCGACTTCTTCCGCCCGGTGGAGTCGGGGGACGCCGACTACGCGGGCTTCCACGTCGTGACGATGGGGACCCGGGCGACCGAGCGCGAGCGCGAGCTGTTCGCGGCCGACCGCTACCAGGACTACCTCCTGTGCCACGGACTGTCGGTCGAGATGACCGAGGCCCTGGCCGAGTACTGGCACCGGCGCATCCGGGAGGAGTGGGGGTACGCCGACGAAGACGGTCCCACGCTGGCCGGGCTGTTCCGTCAGCAGTACCGCGGGTCGCGGTACTCGTGGGGCTACCCCGCGTGCCCGGACCTCGAGGAGCAGGTGAAGCTCGACGCGCTGCTCGACCTGTCGAGCATCGGCGTGCAACTCACCGAGGAGTTCCAGCTCGACCCCGAGCAGAGCACCTCGGCCATCGTCGTGCCCCACCCCGAGGCGAAGTACTTCATCGCCTGAGGCGGCGCCCGGCTCAGTCGGCGCGGGCGACCACCACGAACTCGTTGTAGGGGAAGATCCGTCCCACCGGTCGGGGGAACGGGAACGAGCGGGCCCGCTCCACGGTGAGGCCGAGGTCGCCCGCCATGCCCCGCAGCCCGTCGAGGTCGTGGAACTCCACGTGGGTGGCGTCGGTCGCGTAGCCCCGCTCCTGGGGCGTGATCATCACCACCCGGCCGCCGGGCCGGAGGTAGGGCCGGTAGACCGCGACCAGGGCGACCGCATCGGCGCGGGCCATGTGCTCGAGCACGTGCGAGAACAGCAGCGCGTCGTAGCCCCCGGGCACCGCGTCGGGTGAGTCCGCGAACCCGGCCGTGGTGTGGGCGACGAAGCCGTCGGCTCGGCACCGGGCCACGGCCTCGGCGTTGTGGTCGACCCCCACCACATCGCCACCGAGGTTGGCGAGGTTCCGGCCGATCCCGCACCCGACGTCGAGGGTCCGGCCGAGCCGGAGGCGGCGCAGGAACCACCGGTAGGGCGCCTGGACGTCGCCCCACTGCTTCCAGCGCCGACCCTGCAGGGTGCGCAGGCGGTCGGCGTACTCGGCCCGGGCCGTGGGCGCGAGCGCCGGGTCGTGCGGGTCGTGCGGGTCATGCGGGTCGTGCGGCGGTCCGGCGCTCATCCGAACGTCAGGGTACCGAGCACGGTCCCGGCCGCGAGCAGTGCGAACGCGGCGATCAGCACCGTGCCGACCCGGCCCCGGACGGTCACGGCCGTGGCCAGGACCAGCATCGGGATCGCGCTCAGGCCGTAGCGGGCGACCGGCTGGAAGATCACCCGGTTGACCACCCACGTCGACATGATGAAGCCGGGACCGGCGAGGAGCAGCACCGCCCCGGTCCACGCCCCGAGGGTCACCAGCCGACGGCGGGCGTCGAAGCGCAGCGCCGCGGTGATCACCACGGCCCCGGCCAGCCACCCGGACGCATAGGCCACGGTGTCGTTCATGCGGGTCGCGAGCACCGGCGGACGGAGGCCCCCCAGCGGCGGGAACAGGGAGAAGACGTTCTGGCGCAGCGCGAAGGCCTGCCACGGGAAGCCGGGCTCGTAGAACTGCTGGTTCGACGGGAGGGCGAGGGCGTCGACCGTGGCCCGGGCCCCGGCGATCGCAATCCACAGCAGCGTCATGCCCACTGCGCCACCCACGAGCAGCGCGATCGCCCAGAGGTACTCACGCGGCGTGCGGCCGCCCTCGGGGTCACGGCCGCGCACCCGGAGCGCCTGCGTCGCGAACCAGAGCGCGACGATGCCCACCCCGATGAGGTTGGTCATCTTGAGCGCCGCCACCAGCACGCCCACGGCGGCGAGCCACCCGATCGGGAGGCGACGACGCTCCCAGGCGAGCGCCGCCACGAGCGTGAGGGCCCCGGCGAAGATCGCCGCGGAGTCGGCGTTGACCGTGGCGGCCATGAACAACGGCTCGGGCGCGAGGGCGAAGATCACTGCGGCGGCGACGAGCGGGATCCGCCGGACCCGAAGGCGGTCGCCGGCGAGCACCACGAGCGCGAGGCCGGCCGCGAGCCAGACTCCGCCCATGAGCCGGGCGGGGTCGAGGACGCTGTCGGACAGACCGACCCCCTCGGCGCCGTAGGCGACCCCGCCGGTGACGAGGTAGTAGAGCGGCGGGTTGTTGACCGCGTTGTTGTAGCCCTCGTCGCGGAACGCGACCGGGTCGAACCGGCGGGTGGCGCACGGGGGCGGGACGTAGTCGGGAACGTCGACGCCGCGGCACGCCTCGAGCCGCATCGCGGTGTCGGCGAGCTTGTCGCCGAGCTTCACCACGTAGCCGTCCTCGTAGATCCGGGCCATGTAGTCGAGATGGCGGCTCTCGTCGAAGGGTGAGAGCACCGTGTAGCGGGCGGTGTGGAGGGCGCTCCCTACGAGCGCGACCGCGACGACGACCAGGTAGGGCCAGGCCCGTCGCCACCATCCGGTGACCCGACGCCCGGGGTCCGGCGCGTCCGGCTCGTGGGGCTCGTCGGGCGCGTCCGGCTCGTGGGGGGCGTCCGGCTCGTCGACCGCGTCCGTCGCGGGTGTCAACGGCTCGTTCACCGCAGGAACCGTCGCACGATCCGCCAGTACTGCGCCAACGCGGCGTCGAGGGGGCGGAGCGCGTCGGGCAGGGGGAAGTTGCGGGCGTCCATCCGGTCGGCCAGCCGGGGGGCCAGGCGGCGGTCCCCCACCGTGCGGGCGGCCTGGACCGTGGCGCGGCGGGTCCGCAGCGACGCCCGGTGCGCCCACAGCCAGCGCCAGCCCCGGACCTTGTCGCCGAGCCAGCCGCCCCGCCAGGCCATCAGCGCCACCGCGGCCTCCATGGCGACGAACAGCGGAGCGAGCAGTGCGAGGGTGCGGCCGTCCCAGCAGGTCAGGACGAACATCAGGCGGTTGCGCTCGGCGAGGTAGAGCTTGGTCGGCTCACGGTCGAACTCGTACCGGTGCACGCCGATCGCGTCGGCGACGTAGCGGACCCGCAGCCCCCGTTGCCAGCACCGCCAGCTCAGCTCGGCGTCCTCGTGGAACGCGAAGTACTCCGCGGCGAAGCCACCGAGGTCGTCCCACACGGACCGCCGCAGGCACACGAGCGCACCCATGCCCCCGGCGACGTCGCGGTCGACGGCCGCCTCCGTCGCCGGGCGGCCGAAGCCCCCGACCCACGAGAAGCCGAGGAAGTGGATCTCGTTGCCGGTCGAGTTGCAGCGCTCCCGGTCGTCGCCGAGCCGCACGCTCCCGGCGGCCACCCCCACGTCGGGCTGCCCGGCGACGGCGACCAGTCGGGCCAGCGCGTCCGGATCCACCACGAGGTCGCCGTTGACCAGCGCGAGGTACTCACCGGTGGCGTGGGCCGCCCCGAGGTTGCACCCCCCGGAGAAGCCGAGGTTCACCCCGTCGCCGACCACGGTGAGTCCCGGCCGTCCCCGCAACCGGTCGACGGCCCCCTCGGTCCCGCCGTTGTCCACGAGCACCACGTCGACATCGACGTCGACGGAGGCGAGCAACGCCTCGACGCTGCGCTCCAGCCACGGCTCGGGCCGGTACGCGAGCACCACGGCGGTGACCCGCGGCCCGCCCGTCATCGACGGGCCAGGCCGAGGACGCTGAGGAAGAAGCTGGCCATCACCGTCTGGACCCCCAGGACGATCAGGGTCGCCGCCGGCACCGCGACCCGGATCGCGTCGCGGGTGTCGAGCGCACCGAAGTCGTTCGAGCCCCAGTTGACGAGGCTGTAGACGGCGACCGCGAGCCCGGCGACGAGGGCGAGGACCCCGAGCACGAGACCCCGTTCGAGGGTGACGACGCGAAACGCGCGCTCGAGCCCCCGCGACACCGGCAGGAGCCCTTCATTCATGGCGAAGGCACGCGCGAAGACCGCGAACATGATCGCCTGGAACCCGACCAGGACCATCGCCATCGCGTACAGCAGCGCCGTGACGTCGAGGGCACGGTCCCCGAACTCGATCGGCCCCGGGAGGAGCGCGACCCCGAGGATCAACCCGAGCGTCATGAGGAGCACACCGGGATACAGGAACAACCACCGGGGGCTGTAGAGCAGGAGGAAGCGGAGGTGGCGCCACCCGTCACGCCAGGTGCGCAGGTGGGGCGGTCGGCTGCGCCCGTCGGGCGACAGGGTCGTCGGCACCTCGGCGATGGCCAAGCCGGCCAGCGTGGCCTTGACGACCATCTCGCTCGCGAACTCCATCCCGGTGGTCCGCAGGCCGAGGCCGAGGACGGCGGCGCGCCGGAAGCCCCGCATCCCGCAGTGGAAGTCGCCGATGCGGCTGCGGAAGAACAGTCGCCCGATGAAGCTGAGGACCGGGTTGCCCAGGTACCGGTGCAGCGGCGGCATCGCCCCCGGGGCGATCCCCCCGGCGAACCGGTTGCCCATCACCAGGTCGGCGCCGCCCCGGAGGGCCTCGACGAAGGGCCCGAGAGCGGCGAGGTCGTAGCTGTCGTCGGCGTCGGCCATGATCACGAACCGCCCCCGGGCCGCTTCGATGCCGCCCATGAGCGCGGCGCCGTACCCGGCGACGGGCACGTCGACGACCCGAGCGCCCTCGGCCCGGGCGATGGCCTGCGAGCCGTCGGTGCTGCCGTTGTCGGCGTCGAGGCAGCCCCGGGCCTTGCGCACGCACACGGCGAGGGTCTCGGCCTCGTTCAGGCAGGGCAGGACGACGCTGCACTCCAGTGCCGGCGACGACGGCGCCGACGACGGATCGGCGGACGGGACTGCCGGGACGGGATCGGTGGTGGCGTCGGGCATGCGATCGGTCCGGGCGTCCGGGCCGCCCTGGACTCGGTCCGGTGGCGGCAGCGGGGTCGAGGGAGCCTAGCGGCGGGCGCCGCGCTTGCCCGGGAGCGCCACCCGAGCCGGCGCGGGGCCCCACCACTAGGATCCGCCCGGGATGAAGGGTCTGATCCTCGCCGGGGGAGCCGGCACGCGGCTCCGGCCGATCACCCACACGAGCGCCAAGCAGCTCGTCCCGGTGGCCAACAAGCCGATCCTCTACTACGGGATCGAGGACATGGCCGCGGCCGGCATCCGTGAGATCGGGATCATCGTCGGCGACACCGCCGACGAGATCCGGGCCGCCGTCGGCGACGGGGCCCGCTTCGGGGTCCGGGTCACCTACCTCCCCCAGGAGGCCCCGCTGGGCCTGGCCCACTGCGTGCTGATCGCCCACGAGTTCCTCGGCGACGACGACTTCGTCATGTACCTGGGCGACAACATGCTCCAGCAGGGCCTGGTCGAGTTCGTCGACCGGTTCACCGCCACCCGGGCCGCCGAGGGCGACCGGGCCCCGGCGGCGCAGATCCTGCTCGCCAAGGTCGAGGACCCCCGCCAGTTCGGCGTGGCCGAGGTGACGGGCTCGGGCGAGGTGGTGCGGCTGGTGGAGAAGCCCGAGCACCCGCCCTCCGACCTCGCGCTGGTGGGTGTCTACCTGTTCGACCCGACCATCCACGAGGCGGTGCGGGCGATCCAGCCGTCGCCCCGCGGTGAGCTCGAGATCACCGACGCGATCCAGTGGCTGCTCGACCACGGTCACCGGGTCGTCCACGAGGTGCTCCAGGGCTGGTGGATCGACACCGGGAAGAAGGACCCGCTGCTCGAGAGCAACCGGTACATCCTGGAGACGCTCGAGCCCGAGAACCACGGCACCGTCGACGACGCCTCCAGCATCGAGGGCCGGGTCGTCATCCAGCCCGGTGCGGTCATCACCAACTCCCGGGTGCGCGGCCCGTCGATCGTGGGTCCGGGCACCGTCGTGACCAACAGCTACGTCGGTCCCTTCACCTCGATCGGGGCCGACTGCACGATCACCGACGCCGAGCTCGACCACTCGGTCGTGCTCGACCGGGCCCGTATCGTCGGCGTCGCCGGCATCGCCGACTCCCTCGTCGGGCGCGACGTCGAGGTCACCCGCTCGGGGAGCCGACCCCGCGCCCTGCGTCTGATGCTCGGCGACCACTCGAAGATCGACCTCGAATAGCCGGGAGCTGATGGTAGCGATGACCACGGTCACCGAATCGGCCGCGATCACCGGGGTGTGCGTCGTGGAGCCCCGCGTCTTCGGCGACGAGCGCGGCGTGTTCGTCGAGACGTACCGACGCGAGTGGATCCCCCAGGGGGGCCGGGAGATGATCCAGGCCAACCGGGCCGACCGCCAGGCCGGCTGCATCGTCGGCCTCCACTACCACCTGCACCAGGCCGACTACTGGTACGTGCCCATCGGCACGGCCCGGGTCGTCCTGCACGATCTGCGCGATGGCTCCCCGACCGACGGTGCGACCCTGGCCCTCGATCTCGGGGCCACCGCCGACGGTGGACACGACCACCGCGGGATCTTCATCCCGCCGGGAGTGGCGCACGGCTTCGCCGCCCTCACCGACATGACCATCACCTACCTCGTCGACGGCTACTACAACCCGGCCGACGAGCTCGGGGTCGCCTGGGACGACCCGGCGGTGACCGCCGACTGGGGCGTCGCCGAGCCGATCCTCTCCGACCGTGACCGCACGAACCCGCGCCGGGCCGACATCGATCCGGCGCTGCGGCCCCGCTTCGGGCTGCGGTACTGACCGTGCGACTCCTCGTCACCGGCGGCGCCGGCTTCATCGGCTCGAACTACGTGCACCACGTCCTGGAGCACTCCGACGACTCGGTCACCGTGTTCGACGCGCTCACCTACGCAGGCAACCTCGCGAACCTCGAGGACCTGGACGGCAACCCCCGCCTCACCTTCGTCCAGGGCGACATCACCGATCGCGCCGCCGTGACCGCGGTCATGGACGGGCACGACGCCGTGGTGCACTTCGCGGCCGAGAGCCACGTCGACCGGTCGATCGCCTCGCCCGACGAGTTCGTGCACACGAACTGCGACGGCACCAACGTGATGTGCGACGTGGCCCGACGGGTCGGGGTCGACCGCTTCCTGCACATCTCGACCGACGAGGTCTACGGCTCCATCGAGGAGGGCTCGTTCACCGAGGCCGACCGGCTCGAGCCGCGCTCGCCGTACTCGGCGTCGAAGGCGGGCTCGGACCTGATCGCGATGTCGTACCGCACGACCTACGGCCTCCCCGTCCTCGTGACCCGGTCGTCGAACAACTTCGGCCCGTACCAGTTCCCCGAGAAGGTCATCCCGCTGTTCGTGACCAACCTGCTCGACGGCCGGAAGGTGCCGCTCTACGGCGACGGCCTCAACGTGCGCGACTGGTGCTACGTGATGGACAACTGTGCTGCGGTCGATCTCGTGCTGCGCCGGGGTGAGGTCGGCGAGATCTACAACATCGGGGCCGGCAACGAGATCACCAACCGCGAGCTCACCGACGCGATCCTGGGACTGCTCGGCCACGGCGACGAGATGATCGACTACGTCGAGGACCGCCTCGGTCACGACCGGCGCTACTCCATCGACACCACCAAGGTGGAGGCGCTCGGATGGCGCCCGGCCCGCGAGCTGCGCGAGGCCCTCGCGGCCACCGTGGCCTGGTACCGGGACAACTCGTGGTGGTGGCGCCCGCTGCGGGCGCCCGGTCGCTGAGGGGACGCCGACGGTGCGGGTCCTGATCACCGGAGCCGCCGGCCAGGTCGGCCGCGAGCTGGTCACCGCGTTCGCCGATCACGACGTGGTCGCCGCCGACCGGGCGACCCTCGACACCACCGACCGCGCGGCCGTCCTCGCCGCGGTGGCGGGGTGGCGCCCCGACGCGATCGTCAACGCTGCGGCCTACACGGCGGTCGACGCGTGCGAGACCGAAGCCGACCGCGCGTACACGGTCAACGCGCTGGCCGTCCGCCACGTCGCCGAGGCCGCCGACCGGGTCGGCGCGCACCTCGTCCACCTCTCCACCGACTACGTGTTCGACGGGACCAAGCCCACGCCCTACGACGAGTGGGACGTGCCCAATCCCCGATCGGTCTACGGCCGCAGCAAGCAGGCGGGCGAGCGGGAGCTGGCCGGGCGGCCCGACGTCACCGTTGTGCGCATCGCCTGGGTCTTCGGCGAGCACGGCGGCAACGTCGTCAAGACGATCCTCCGCGCGGCCGCCGACCAGCCCACGCTGCGGTTCGTCGACGACCAGCGGGGCCGGCCCACTGCGGCCGCCGACGCCGCCGCCTTCGTGCGCCGGATCGTCGCCGACCGCCGCCCCGGTCTGTTCCACGCCACCAACCAGGGCGAGGTCTCGTGGTTCGAGTTCGCCCGGGCGGTGATGGAGTCGGCCGGCCACGACCCCGGTCGGGTCGAGGCGATCGCGACCGCCGACCTCGTCCCGCCCCGACCGGCGCCCCGCCCGGCGAACTCCGTGCTCGACGACGTCGCGCTCCGCCTCTCGGGCCTGGAGCCCCTCCCCCACTACCGCGAGTCGCTGGACCGCGTCGTCGCTGCGCTCACCCGGTGAACCGGTGAGCGCGCCGCCGCTCGTCCACGTGGTCGTGGTGGACCACGACGGCGGTGATCTCACGCTCGAGTGCCTGCGGCACCTCGTCGCCACCGACTGGCCCGCCGAGCACCTGCGCATCGTCCTCGTCGAGAACGGCTCGCGGCTGCCGGTCACCGAGGTCGTGCGCCGGGACCTGCCCGGCGTCACCGTGGTCGAGAGCCCGACGAACCGGGGCTTCGCGGGGGGCGCCAACCTCGGGATGCGGACCCGGGGCGACGCCGACTACGTGGCCCTGGTCAACAACGACGCGTTCGTCACCCCCGGATGGCTCGGCCCCCTGGTCGCGACCTGCGCCGCCGATCCCCGGGTCGGCGCCGCCTGCCCCAAGATCCTGCTCGCCGAGCCCGCGGTCGAGATCCACCTCGAGGCGCCCACCCACCGCCGGGGCCGGGGCGACGCCCGGGACCTCGGGGTCCGGGTCAGCGGCGCCCGGGTCGGTCCGGCCGACCAGGGGCGCCGCCTCCAGCACGTCGCGGGGTTCTGGGGGGACGAGCCGATGCCCGACGACGAGCCCGGGGGCCAGTGGACCCACGGGCACGCGGTCCTGCGGATCCCGACCGGCACCGGCGGCGATCTCGCCCTCCGCCTCGCGGCCGACGCACCCACGCCGGTGACGCTGCGGTCGGGCACCGTCTCCAGCACGGTCACGGTCGGGCGGACCCCGGCCTGGTACCCGGTGCCGAGCGACGCCGTACCGGTCGAGGTGTGCAACAACGTCGGCTCGGTCGTCGCCCCCGACGGGTACGGCGCCGACCGCGGGTGGCTCGAGGTCGACACCGGGCAGTACGACACCCCGGTCGAGGTCGGGGCGTGGTGTGGCGCCGCCGTGCTGCTCCGACGCGAGTATCTCGACGACGTCGGGCTGTTCGACGAGCGGCTGTTCCTGTACTACGAGGACGTCGATCTCTCGCTCCGGGGTGCCCGCCGGGGCTGGCGCTACCGGACCGCGCCCGCTTCGGTCGTGCGCCACGTGCACTCGGCGACCAGCGTCGAGGGCTCGGCCCTCTCCGCGTACTACAACGAGCGCAACCGTCTGCTGGTCCACGGCACGCAGGTCGGACCCGGCGCGTGGTGGCGGAGCGCAGCCCGACACCTCGCGGTCACGGCCAGCTACGCGCGTCGCGACGTCGCGACACCGCTCGCGCACGGTCGGCGCCCCCGGCCCGTCCTCGTGGCCCGTCGCCTGCGGGCCCTCGGGGGGGCCGTGGTCAGACGCCCGGCGTTGCGTCGGCACCCGGCCGGTCCGGAACCGGCGTCCGGACGCTGACCGCGTCGGGGTCAGACCGGGCCACGGCGACGGCCGCCCCCAGCCCACACCCCACCCCGACCGTCGCGACGAGCACCCACGGGATCCAGCCGAACCGGGGCGACCACTCGCCGCCCCAGAACGCGAACCCGCCGAAGCCCGCTGCGTTGCGCACGGCGTTGGTCCACCAGCCCACGAGCTGGAGCACCGTCATGCCCGCGATCAGGAGGGCCGGGAGGAGGGTCCCGGACGGGTACCAGGGGCCGTCAGCCGCCCGGGACCGCGGCGCACGGTCGGCGGCCCGGGCGAGGAGGTCACCGACCAGCAGCGGGATCACGACCGCGAAGGGCAGGACGTAGCGGGCCTGCATCGCGTAGCGCTGCCGGTACATCTCGAACGGGATCGCCGCGATGAAGATCGCGGCCGCGAGGGTGCCGGCGATCGCGAGGACGAGCGTCCACCGCTCCCGGGCGGAGGCGAAGACCAGGGCCACGGTGACCAGTGCGACGAGGCCGAGCCCGTAGATCCAGGACCAGGGCACCGCGACGGGCGTGTCGTTCCACCCGAAGATCGCCGGGATCTGGAGGACCACGAGCCAGAGGTCGCTCACCGCGAGCCGGAACGCCTCGGGGATCCGGTCGCCGAGGACCGGGAGGTTGGCGTCGGTGGCCCGGACCCAGACCAGGGTCGACCCGGCGGCCAGCGCGACGACGCCGGTCGTCACCTTGGGCGCCCGGCCCGACCGCCACAGCGCCCGCACCCGGGCCGGACCGATCCGCGCGACGAGCAGCACGGCGAACGGCACCAGCCAGAACGGCCCGAGCGGCCGGGCCACGCTCAGCGCCACCGCGCCGACCGCGATGCCCGCCCATTCGCGCGCGGTCGGGTCGGGGTCCCGGCCGAGCCGGACCACTGCGGCCGCGACGACGAGGCCACCGGCGATCTCCCAGGCCGATGCGTTCACCACGGCGAGCAGGAAGACGGCGGTGGGCACCACGGCGACCGCGACCCCCGCGATCCGCCAGGCCGGGCGACGCCCGCCGGCGGCGAGGGCCACCGCGACCGCGAGCAGGGCGAGCGCCACCGCGGCGCCGATCAGCCGGGCGCCGAACCACTTCTCGGCCCGACTCCCCGGCACCAGCGTTCCCGCCCCGGCCACGAGGTACGGCACCGGCGGGTAGCCCCCGACGTAGGAGTAGACCCGCTCGGGGTCCCGTGCCGCCGGCGGCGCGCCCTGGCAGGCCGCCGACACCGACCGCTGCTGGGCGAAGCAGGGGAACAGTCCGCCCACCGCGACGTCCGGGGGGAGCGAGAAGTACCGGCCGGCGTACACGCCGCTGCGGGCGGTGAGCCGGGCCCGGGTCCGCTCGGCTCGGGTGTCGTCGACCGGGCGGGCGAGGGGGTACTCGCGCCGGACGTCGGCAGCGGTGACCCGGGTCCCGAGCAGGTCCCCGCGTGCCGCCGCCGCGGCCTTGGTGTAGTGCGCCGGCTCGTCAGGGCCCAGGCCCAGGGCCGACGTACCGAGGAAGGCGACCGTGAACGCGGCGAGGCTGACCCACAGGAGACTCGCGGCACCCGGCTGGCGGCGGCGCGTCACGCTCGTACCGCCTCCGCCCGGCGGGCCCGGGTGTCGTCCCGCACCGTCTGGGCCAACCACAGGACCGCCAGCCACGCCACCGGTTCGTAGACCACGAGGTAGCGGGCCACGGCCGTAACGGTGACGCACAGCCAGAGGAACGAGACCACCGGCACCGCGGCGACGATCACCAGTTCCCGACCACCGCGAGTCCAGCGCCGCGGCGCCCACGCCAGCGCCGACGCGAGCCCCACCCACATGGCGAGACGAGCCACGACCCAGACATCGAGCACGAAGGGCCACGCCGCCTCGAACCGGTCGGGGTCCTGCTCGGTCGGCAGCCCCACCGATCCGAGGTACGGCGCAACCACACCGCTCGCGTCGGTGAAGTAGACGTTGTCGTATGTGCTGAGCATGCGCACCGTCCGGCCACCGACGGTGCCGAGGAACCCGACCGGGTCCCGCCGGATGCTCTCGAACGCGAGGGCGCGGAGATCGTCGTTGCGCTGGATGTACCGGATGCTCCGCAACGCGTCGTTGACCGGCCCCCCCGACCAGACGATGGTGTCGGGGTCCTGGTCGAGATAGCCCGGGACGGCGCAGATGCGCGCCCGGATCGCAGGGGGCCGGTCGGGTTCCGTGCAGTCGGTGAGCGGCGCGGTGGCGGCGAAGTATGCGTACCCGTCGGTGAACTGGAGCCCGAAGCGTCCATCGCCGGTCACCGCACGGGAGTCCAAGTACACCGCGAACGCATAGCCCGCCAGCGGCACGACCGCCGCAAGCGCGAAGGCGACGACCGCTGCGAGTCGAGGGAGCAACGAGCCGCGGGTCGCGAGCAGCGCAATCACCGCGATCACGGGCAGGGCGATGACGGCCACCGTCCGCACCACGCCGCTCAGCGCCCCGACCAGCCCGGCCAGCGCCCACGCAGTCGTGGACCGGGTCCGCACCGCGAGTAGCACGAGCCAGGTGGTCATCAGCAACAGGAACAGCGCCAGGGTCTCGGTGAGGACCACCCGCTCGAAGAACAACACGGTGGGGGTGCACGACCCCAGCACCGCCGCCGCCAGCGCAGGCCGGGTCCGCAGCCCGACCTCCCGGGCGATGCAGAAGAGGACCAAACCGCCGAGGACCCCCAGCAGTCCGTGGGCGACCACGATGGCGTCGAACGACGTCCAGACGCCGAGGACGCCCCGCCAGAACAGCGCGACGCCCGGGGGCCGGGTCCGGGGCACGAAGAGATCGCCGACGAGCTGCACGTACTCGGCCGAGTCGTTCATGAACCACACCCCGGGGCTCAGGACACCGACCAGCAACCGGACCGCGGCGAGGCCGGCAACCAGGCCCAGCGGCGCCCGCCACCAGCCGGGGGCCCCGGCCCAGGGCAGCAGCCGGACGCGGGCCGCGGCGCGCTCGTCCGGCGCCGGGACGAGGGTGCGCCACCCGGCGCTCCCGGGGGCAGCGTGCGGTTCGTCAGCCCGCGCCGCGTCGGATCGACCCCGGTCCGTCACGGGCGCTCCGCCCACCGACGTTGCACCTTGCCGGCCAGGTCGTCCCACTCCCCGCGCCGCAGCGACGCCCAGGCCCCCCGGGCGCTGGCCTCCCAGCCGACGCCCCACACCGCCGCCGCGGCCCGGTCGCCCCGCACCGCCCGCTCGCGCGGATCCACCAGGTCGGCGGCGCGCTGCGGCCGTGCCGCCATCGCGACGAGCGGCGCCGCCGCCCGGGACCACGCCAGCTCGGGGCGCGCCGCGGTGATCGCGTCGCGACGGGCCCGGTTCGCCACCGGATCGGTCAGGAGCCCGTGCAGCGCGTCGGCCAGCGCATCGGCGTCGCCCGGCGCCACGGCGACGCCGAACCCGCGCGCCGCGACGAGGTCACCCAGGGCGTCGCCCGCCGTAGCCACCACGGGGAGCGCCGCCCACAGGTAGTCGAGGATGCGGGTCCGGAACGAGAACGCGGTCTCGACGTGGTCGAGGTGGGTGCTGACCCCCACGTCGGCCTCGAGCAGGTAGCCGGCACGCTCGTCGTAGGGGATCCAGCCGTCGTTGAAGAAGACGTGCGTGCCCACGAGGTCGAGGTGACGGGCGAGGGCACGGGTGCGGCGGGCCATCTCCATCTCCGGGACCTCGGGGTGGGGATGGTGCATCCCCATGAAGAAGCACCGAACCCCCGGGACCCGGGCTCGGAGCCGGGCGACCGCGTGCAGGAGCGTGAGCGGATCGAACCAGTTGTAGACCCCACCGCCCCACAGGATCAGCGGGTCGTCGGGGCCGATCCCCGGCACCACCCCGCGCAGCGCCGGGCCGTTCGCGACGGGGTCGGCGTCGGGGACGCCGAAGGGCACGACGCCGATCAGGTCGTGCAGTCCGGGGTCGGCGTCGTAGACCGAGGCGTTCAGGCGCCCGGAGGCCAGGAGCTGTCCGATGAGGAGATCACGCTGCTTCGCACTGGCCACGAGGAACCGGTCCCCGCGCGCGAGCAGCCGGTCGATCGTGCCGCCGGTCAGGCGGACCAGGGTCCGGCGCTGCGGGATCGGCAGCTCGCGCGACTGCTCGAGCACCTCGAGCTGGATCGGGTCGTACGCATCGACGATCAGGACGCGGTCGGTGTCGGCGAGCCACGGGTGGTGGTCGAGGACGTGCCCCTGCACGACGACCGCGTCGGCGCGCGCCACTGCGGCCCGCAGGGCCGTCTCGTCGACGGCCCGGACCGGCACGGCCCCGGACGCCAGGTCGCAGCGGACGATCGAGACGAGCTCGACCCCACCGATCTCCGGGGCGGCGGCGAGCGCGTGGGCCAGCTCGAAGGCCCGGATCGCCGGGCCGGCCATGCGCGGGGCGAGCACGTCGGGGGTCACCACCAGCACGCGCGGCGCCTCGGGATCGATCCCGGCGAAGGGGAGCACCTCCCGGGCCCGCACGACGGCCCGGTGGGCGGGCTCGGTGTCGGCCGTGGCCCACAGCAGCCGCACCCGGTCGACGACGGCATCGGGACCCTCGGCCCCGTCCGTACGGCCCGGGGGCCCGGGGACGGGCCCGGCCACGCAGGACCCCGCGACCGAGACCACCGTCATCCCCGCCCGCCGCAGGCGCCAGCCCAGCTCGGCGGCCGCGGCCACCGGCCCGGCGTCGACCGGACCGCCGTCGACCCACTGGAACGCGCGGGTCTCCACCACCACTCCGGCGGCGGGCGCTCCCAGCACCGCGACCGTGGGCCGGTCGTCGGGGTCGTCGGGGTCCCGGGCCACGACCGCGGCGACCCGGGCGTCGGCCCGGAACGCGGCCAGCGCCGACCGCAGCCACCCGGGCGCGGGTCGGGCCCCGGGGGCGAGGAAGCCGAGGTACTCGCCCCGGGCCGCCGCGGCGGCCGCGTTGCGGACCGCCGAGGCGGTCATCCGGTCGTCGACCCGCACCTCGCGCACGGCCAGGCCCCCGATGCGGCGCGGGGCGCGCCCCGGGCCGCGCACCGGCACCACCACCTCGTGACCCGACCCCGGGAGGTCGAGGTCGGCGATCTCGTCGGTGGCCGTGCCGATCCCGTCGATCTCGCCGACCACGATGCTGACGGCGCCGATCCGGACCGGCCGGGCCCGCCGGTGGCCGGCGGGGCTCACCGGCCGTCCGCCAGCCCGGCGAGATCCCAGGTGCCCCCGAGGGTGACGACGCCGTGCTCCTCGGCGGGATCACCGTGGATGACGTCGAAGCGGAAGGCCCGGATGCGGGCGTCGACCGCGCGGGTGATCGTGTAGTCGTAGAGCAGGGCGCTGAAGTCGTAGGTGCCGGGGAGCAGCGGCACCCGGGGGATCCGGTGGTCGATGTGGCCACGCCCGACGAAGCGGTCGGGGACGAGACCGGCCTCGCGCAGGTTGGGTCCCGTCACCTGCACCCCGTCGAGGGTGTGCACGCCCAGGCCGAGGACGGGCTGCTCGATCGGCTCGGCGGCGGCGAGGTGCACCCGGACCACCAACGGGTCGCCGGTGCGAACGTGGGTGACGGCCCGCCCGGTGGCGTCGAGGAACTCCACCCGCTCGATCTCGGCCTCGCCCGTGCCCCAGCGCCAGCCGACGCCGTCGGCCCGTCGGTTCGCGTGCACCGAGTCCTCGTAGTCGTTGATCACCGTCGCCGCCGGGCCGAGGGCCCGCAACGTGCCGTGCTCGAGCAGGGCCACCTCGTCGCAGAGGTTGCGGATGGAGTCCATGGCGTGCGTGACGATCACGATGGTGCGACCGGCGCGGCGCAGCTCGTCGAACTTCTCGGCGCAGCGCTGCTGGAACTCGGCGTCACCCACCGCGAGCACCTCGTCGACCAGGAGAACCTCGGGCTCGACGTTGATCGCGACCGCGAACCCGAGGCGCACGTACATGCCGCTCGAGTACCCCTTGACCGGCGTGTCGATGAAGTGCTCCAGGCCGCTGAAGGCGACGATGTCGTCGAAGCGGGCATCGAGGTCCCGCCGCGAGAGCCCGAGGATCGCGCCGTTCAGGTACACGTTCTCGCGCCCCGAGAGCTCCGGGTGGAAGCCGGCCCCGAGCTCGAGCAGCGCCGAGAGACGCCCGTCGACGGTCACGGTGCCGCGCTCGGGTCGCAGGATGCGCGCGAGGCACTTCAGCAGCGTGCTCTTTCCCGACCCGTTCTCACCGATGAGCCCGAAGGTCCGGCCCGGTGCGATCTCGAACGAGACGTCCGACAGCGCCCAGAACTCCTCGTAGCGGGCCCGGCGGCGGCGCAGCACCGTCGCCTTCAGGGACTGGTTGCGCTCGTGGTAGAGGCGGTAGCGCTTCGACACCCCGTCGACCACGACCGCCGGACGGCTCACACTTCCTCCGCGAGGCGACGGTCGAGGCGACGGAAGAGGGCGAGGCCCCCGGCGAAGCACACCAGCGCCGACACCGTGAAGTAGGCGAAGGTCCCCAGCGGCGGGAAGCGGAGGTCGTAGAGGACGGCCCGGAAGCACTCGACCATGCGCACGAGCGGGTTCAGCTCGTAGAGGAAGCGGACGGGCACCTCGACCCCGAGCACGGTCCGTTCCTTCGGCACCAGCGAGACCGGGTACACGACCGGCACCGAGTAGAAGAGCGCCATCAGCACCAGCGCCATGAAGTGCTTCACGTCGCGGAAGTACACGTTGCACACGCTCAGGGCGAGGCCGACCCCGAGGACCAGGAGGGTCTGGATCACGACCAGCAGGAGCAATACGGGGATCCAGGGCAACACCATGGACCCGACCGATACCAGGATCACCACGAGCACGACGAGCTCGACCAGGTAGGTCACCAGCAGTGCGCCGGTGACCGACGCCACCAGCAGCTCACGCGGGAAGTAGACCTTGCGGATGAGGTTGGCGTTGGCGAGCAGCACGTCGAGCGACGCGTTGGTCACGTTGGCGAAGTAGTTCCACGGGAGCAGACCGCACACGAGGAACAGCACGAAGCTGTCGAGGCCGCTCGGGTCCCCCACCGGCGGCGCCACCTTCAGGAACACCGAGAAGACGACGCCGTAGATGGCGACGGCGGCGAGGGGGTTGAGCAGCGACCAGCCGTAGCCGAGCGCGGTGCGCTTGTACCGGCTCCGCAGCTCGCGCAGGACGAGGTTGGCCGCGAGCTCCCGGTTGCGCCGGTACTCGGCGAGGCTGGTCACCCGGCGGCTCCGGGGTCGATCCGCTCCGGGACGGCCGCGGCGTCGGCCAGCGCGCCGATCCGCTGGCGCAGGGTCGCACCCGGACGGCGACGCCGCGCCACCTTCTCGACCGCGTCGACGGCCCGCAGGGCCTTCAGGTACCCCATCGCGTCGGCGTCGGTCCGGACCTCGTCGAGGCGGGCCTCGAGGTCGGCGACCCGGGCTCGCAGGCGGGCGTTCTCGTCACGCAGGCGCGTCCCGGCCCCGACCCCGGCGTGGGCCAGGGCGTCCTGGAGGTCGAGCACCCGGAGGTACAGGTCGATGCGGTTGGCCTCGAGCGCGCCGAGGAGCGGGCTGTCCGCCCAGACCGCGAGGTGCTGCGCCAACGCGTCGGCGTAGGGCGCGTCGGCGGCCCAGACCACCGCCAGGCCGAACAGCGACGGCACGAACGCCCACCGGAACCGGGGGGCCTCGGCCACGAAGTCCTCCACCGCGGTCCGCACCCCGTTGGCGGGCCCGCCCTCGTCGATCGCCCAGGCGAACGCGCCTTCGCCCCGGAAGCCGCCGTCGCCGGTGGCCGTCATGCCCGGGCGCACGCCCTGGGCGAACGTGTGCGGGTGCACGGCCTCGGCCGGCAATGCGGCGGGGTCGTAGTACTGGTCGCGCCGACCGGCCGGCCAGCCCGCGTCGTGGACGAAGACGAGCGGGTGCCCGTCGGGCGCGGCCGCCGCGATCGCGCGCATCTCGCCGAGCACCGTCCAGTGGTTGTGGTCGCCGTCGAGCAGGTAGGCGTCGGCCCGGCCGACGACGGTGAGCGCGCCCGGGCTGTGCGCCTCGATCAGCTCGAGCCGCCGGTCGGCCGCGTAGGCCGCGCGGGCCGCCGGGCTCGGGTGCGGGTCGATGCCGGTCGCGCACCCGTCCACCCGGTCGAGGTAGTCGCGCAGGACCGCCGTCATGCTGGCGCCCTCGACGCCCACCTCGACGACGGAGCGCACCCCGGCGAGCTCGAGCGCCGGGACGATGCACGGGGCGAGCAGGGCGAGGGAGTGGAGCAGGATCTCCCCGTCGGGCGCCCCGGAGGCCGGGTCGGCGGCAGTCATCGGGTGGGCACCTCGTCGTCGACGAGGCGAAGATACAGCGCCACCTCGATCCGGTAGACGTCGCTGCTGTCGCCCAGGGCGCCCGGGGCCACGGCGACGACCGCCTCCCCGCGGTCGAGCGTCAGCTCGCCGCCGGCCCACCGGCCCCGCTCGGCGGGCCAGTCCCGGGCCGGATCCGTGGAGTCGAGGACGGTCGGCGGCCCGTCCCGCCGGGTCAGCACGAGGCGGATGCGGTCCACCAGCACCGCCGGGACCTCCCCCCGGATCCGGCAGCGGATCGCGGTCGGCGCGGGGATGATGGTCACGAGCCGGGCCAGGCAGCGGGTCTCGGGGTTGGCGATGAGCCGGGCCGCGTCGGCCCAGGCCGGGCTCTTGACGTGCGGGGAGTCGAGCTCGAGCTCCACCACCCCCCGGCGCACCGGCCGGTCCCCCACCACCTCGGGGGCGAACCCGTCGAGCGCGAGGTCGGCGCCCACCGCCAGACGCGGGCCCGAGGCCGCGAGCACCCCGGCGGGCCAGTACACGGTCTCGTTCGGGAAGCGGTACAGCTCGGTGGCGGCCGAGTAGCGGAGGTCGAGGCCGGGGTCGACGTGGTCGAGCCGGTCGGTGGCCGTGCTGCCGAAGTTGTCCTCGTGACGCCAGCCCGCGAGCCGGGCGAACTCGGACGGGGTCGGTCGGGCCACGAACCGCCGGGCGATCATGCGCAGGGCGAGGTTCGCGTGCACGAGCCCGAGGTGCGCGTCGGCCGGACGGCAGCGTCCCCACAACGCGGCGAAGGCCTCGATCCCCTCCCGGACGGCGGCCTCCTGGTCGAGCTGCTCGGCCGGCACACCGCGGGCGTCGAGCACGGGCTCACCGGCATCGGTGTAGTCGCGCAGGGAGCCGACCGCGGGCAGCGTCACCATCTCGAGCACCTCGGGGCTGCGCACGAGCGCCTGCGCGTCGCCGAGGGGGCTCCCGGTGTCGACGAGGAAGCCCCGGGCGTCGAGCCCGTCGAGCAGGCGGGACGCGACCGGCCGGGTCGTGGCGAGGTACCGGCCCCGGGTGGTGCGCCCCCCGGGGAGCGCGTCGAGCGCGGCGGCGAACCCGGCCTGGATGGTCGCGTTCCAGCCCAGGTCCACCAGGAGCAGCTCGCGGTCGTCGGGGTGCAGCGCCCCGTCGAGGTAGCGCCGGAGGCGCTCACGGGCGGCCGACGCAGCGGCGGCGGCGGCGGCGGACACCTCGGCGTCGTGGACGATGCGCAGCACGACCCGGTTGGCGAGCATCACGTCGTCGAGCGGGACGTCGAGCAGGCGGCGGGGTGCGAGCAGGCGGGCGGGCACCCCGAGGGCCTCGGCGAGCACGCGTGGGGTCGGGGTGTGCCGACGCACGAGGAACGAGCGGATCGTGGGCTCGTCGATCTCGGTGACGGCTGCACGCGCGGCGACGTGGCGCGAGAGCCACAGCGGACGCGCCTCGAGCGCGACCCCCATCGACTGCGCCACCGACCGGATCAGCGGGGCGAGGAAGGCCCCTTCCCGCATCAGGCAGTACACGCGCTCAGCCCCGAGCGCCTGCGCCTCCGCCACCACCCACTCGGCGAAGCCGGTGAACACCGGTCCGAGCACGAGCGCGCCCAGGCGGCGGTAGGGCCCGAGCGGGTCGTCACCCTCGACCGCGCTGGCGGCGCGCAGCCGGACCGCGGTGAGCCCATGGTCGCCGGCGACCCAGTCGAAGGTGCGGGGGGCGGCGGCCTGGTCGAGCGCCTCGTCGAGCACGACGCCCTCGGCCCGGACCAGGCGCTCGACCTCGGGGTCCTCACGGGGGAGGTGGACGACCTGCAGCCCGAGCGCGCGGGGTCGTTGCACGTCGACGACGTCGTGGTCACCCGCGTGCACCACGCGGTGCGCCTCGACGTCGAGGTGGTCGAGCACGACGTCGAAGAGGTCCTCCCCCTTGCCGGTGCCGTGGTCGCTCGACGTGAAGATGCGCTCGGGCGGCTCGCCGAGGCAGCCGTCGAGCAGGTACTCGAGGTGGGCGGCCGAGAAGTAGGTGTCGGAGGTGCACACCACCCGGGTCCCGTGGGCCCGGGCCCGGGCCACGAGGTCGACGATCTCGGGGTCGGGGAACACCAGCGCCCGCTCGCACCGCAGCTCCTCGCGCACGAGCTCGTCGGCGACGCCGTAGGCGGGCGGGAGCTCCGCGTAGACCGCCCGCAGTCCGACCTCGGGTCCCCGACCGGCCGCCACCGACCGGGCCCGGGCCCGCAGCTCGGCCTCCCGCCGGAGCACGGCGAAGGTCGACGCCGTCACCCCCCGGGGCAGACGACCGGCGTCGACCAGTCGGCGGCCGAGCACGGCGAACACGTCGACCGGGCGGGCCACCCGCCGCAGCAGGAGGGTGTCGAACACGTCGAGCGAGCACACCTCGATGTCGGTCCGGACGACCAGGGCCCGCAGGAGCTCCAGGTTGGTGGCGCGCGCGCTCGTCGAGAACCCGCCACCGGCCATGGGAGGATTGTAGGGAGGGGACGGGGCCCCGATCAGGGAGCGAGCACCGCCCGGGCCATGACGTCGGTGCCGAAGGCGGTGAGGATCGCGAGGTACAGCAGGCCGGTGGTGGCCATGACCGCCGAGTAGTACGGCTCCCGCAGCGCCGCCCGGGCGGCGAGGAGGAGCCCCACCGTCGCCAGGGCCGAGCACACCCACATCCAGCCGAGCAGCCCACCCCAGCCGTCGTCGACCGACCCGGTGAGCACGGAGACCATGCCCGGCGGCAGGAGCATGAGCACGACCAGCACCGGGGTGATCCAGCCCGCCCACCGGACCAGTTCGACGATCGGGTCGCGGGCGAGCCCCGGCTGCACGAGGTACCAGTGACCGAGCAGCATGGCGTCGGTCACCACGCCGAGGAGGGCCGCGCCGGCGACGAGTCGGGCGACCGCCAGGAGATCGGAGCCCCCCACCGCCACCGCGGCCGCCACCACCGCGACCGCACCGAGCACCGGGGCGACGAGGTCGAGTGCGGGTGGGAACGACCCCGGACCGGTCGTGCCGCGGCGGCGGACCACGACCGACACGACCAGCGCTGCCACCGCGGCGACGGCCATGGCCGCACCGAAGCCGTCCCGCAGCGCAGGCGCGACCCCCGCATCGTCGTCGGCGACACCGGCGACCACGCCCCCGACCGCGAGCACCGCGAACGTCGATCGCAGCAGCCAGCCGTAGCCGATGCCGACGACCCGGTGCCGGGTGGTCAGCCACCCAAAGGCCAGGCCGCCCGCCGCCCACTGGACGAGGACGGTGGCGAGGTCGAGGCGCACCGGTCAGGCCACCACCGCGATATCCCGCGGTGCGTGGTTGCAGCGGTGCGGTCCGGCCTCGGTGGCGACCACGATGTCCTCGAGCCGCATCCCCCACCGCCCGGGCAGGTAGATGCCGGGCTCGATGCTGAACGCGTGTCCGGCGACCAACGGGGTGGCGTTCCCGGACACCACGTAGGGATCCTCGTGGGCCTCGGTGCCGATGCCGTGCCCGGTCCGGTGCACGAAGAAGTCGCCGTAGCCCGCAGCGTCGATCACGGCCCGGGTCGCGGCATCGACGGCTTCGCAGGGCGTGCCGACGGTGGCCGCCCGCACCCCCGCCTCCTGGGCCTCGGCGAGCACGGCGTAGGCGTCCCGGACCTCGGTGGTGGGCTCGCCGACGCAGAACATGCGGGTGATGTCGGAGCAGTACCCGTCCATGGTCCCGCCGAAGTCGCACAGCACCAGGTCGCCGTCGGCGATCACGCGGTCCCCGGGCTCGTGGTGCGGACTGGCAGCGTTCGGGCCTGCGGCCACGATCGCGAAGTTCGCCCGCTCGTGACCGGCCGCGAGCATGCGCTCCACCAGGTCACGGTGGACGTCGATCTCGCGCCGACCCGCGAACGCCGTGGCGCGGAGCCCGGCTGCGATCGCGTCGACCGCGGCGCCCGCCCGCTCCAGGGCGGCGATCTCTTCGGCATCCTTGACCGCCCGCATCGGCGCGAGCACCGCGTTGGCCGGACCGAACTCGGTGCCGGGCAGGGCGTGCTGCAACGCGAGGACGAACCGGGCCCAGGTGTGGTCGCCGATCGCGACGCGTCGGGGCGCCCCGACCATGGCCGCGACCCGGGCCACCGGGTCGTCGGTCTCGTCCCAGGTCTCGATCGTGAAGTGGCCGCGGTCCGCCACCCGGGGCGCCTCGAGCCGGGGCACGAGGAGCACCGGGTCGCCGGTCGGGCGCAACACGAACATCGTGAGCCGCTCGAGCGGCATGGCCTCGTAGCCGGTGAGGTACGGCAGGTCGGGGCCGACCGAGAGGAGGAGCGCGTCGACGCCGGTCTCCTCCATCCGGGCGCGGGCACGCGCGAAGCGCTCGGGCCCCGGCGTCACCGGGGCACCGGGACCGTCGTCTCGACCGCGCGCTTCGCGTGGTAGCTCGACCGCACGAGCGGGCCGCACTCGACGTGGACGAACCCGAGCCCCTCGGCGAAGGCGCGCAACTCGTCGAACTCCTCGGGGGTCCACCACCGTGCGACCGGCGCGTGGCGCGGCGACGGCTGGAGGTACTGCCCGACGGTGAGGACCCGGACGCCGACGTTGCGCAGGTCGGTGATCGCGGCGCGTATCTCGTCGGTGGTCTCACCCAGGCCGGCGATGAGGCCGGACTTGGCCACCCGCCCGGCGGCGTGGGCCCGGGCCAGGACGGTGAGCGAGCGCGCGTAGCCCGCGTTGGGCCGGACCGCGCGCTGGAGTCGGGCCACGGTCTCGAGGTTGTGGTTCACGACGTCGGGAGCGGCGTCGAAGATCACCCCGAGCGCAGCGGCGTCGCCCTTGCAGTCGGGGATCAGCACCTCGACCGTCGTGGCGGGGGACCGGTCGCGAATCGCGGCGATCGTCGCCGCGAAATGCGCAGCCCCCCCATCGGGCAGGTCGTCGCGGGCGACGCTGGTGACCACGGCGTGGGCGAGCCCGAGGGTCGCGACGGCATCGGCGACCCGGGCGGGCTCGTCGGGGTCGGGCGCGAGCGGGAGCCGGGTGTCGACCAGGCAGAAGCCGCAGGCGCGCGTGCAGCGCTCGCCCAGGATCATGAACGTGGCGGTGCGGTCACCCCAGCACTCGTAGATGTTCGGGCAGCCCGCCTCCTCGCAGACCGTGGTCAACGACAGGCTGCGCATGAGGCGCTTGGTGGCGCGGTAGTCGGGACCGAGGTCGGCTCGGACCCGCATCCACTCCGGTCGCCGACCGACCCCGGCGTCGGGTGCGACCCCCGCCGCCGCCAGCCGCCCGAGCAGCCGCACCGGCTCCCCCGCCCGCTCCCCCGCCCCTCCAGGAGCATGTGACGCTGGGCCACGAAATACGTGGCCCAGCGTCACATGCTCGGGGGACGGGGCGCCGGGCGGGGCGCCGGGCGGGGCGCCGGGCGGGGACGGGGCTGGGGACGGGGCGACGCGGGCGACGGACTCCAGCACGACGTCGGGGTGGCCGAGCTCGGTCGCGGTCCGGGCGACGACGCGCGCGACCACCTCGGCCATCGGTGGCGGAGTCCCGAGCAGACGGGCCAGCGACGTCACCGGGGCCCCGGGCACCCCGCAGGCGACGATGTGGTCGAACATGGCGAGGTCGGGATCGACGTTGCAGGCGAACCCGTGCCGGGTCCGGCCGGCCGCGACCTTCACCCCGATCGCGGCGATCTTGGCGTCGCCCACCCACACCCCGGTGGCGTCGGACCGGGTGCGCCCGGTGACGCCGAAGTCGGCGAGCACCCCGAGCAGGACGCGCTCGAGCGCCCGCACGTAGGCGACCACGTCGGGCCGGCCGTCGTGCCATTCGGGGAGCGTGACGACCGGGTACGCGACCAGCTGCCCGGGCCCGTGGTACGTGACTGCGCCACCCCGGTCGGCCACGGCCAGCTCGGCACCCACCGACGCGGGCGTCACGAGCACCTCGGTCGGGTCGGCCCGAGTGCCCAGGGTGAAGACCGACGGGTGCTCGAGCAGGAGGAGGTAGTCGTCGGCACGCTCGGCGTGGAGCGCGCGCTGGAGGTCCATCGCCTCCGCGTACGGCACTCGCCCGAGCCAGCGCGCCTGCAGCGTGGTCACTCGAGCTCGGTCTCCCAGTCGCGGTGCTCGAGCACGTCGCGCACCGCGTTGAGGAACGCCGCGGCGTAGGCACCGTCGAACGCACGGTGGTCCCATCCGAGCGTGAGGAGACCGGTGTGGCGGACGGCGATCACGTCGTCACCGTCGGGCCCCGGACGGACGGTCACCCGCTTGGCGATGCCGTCGGTGGCCAGGATCGCCACCTGGGGCTGGTTGATGATCGCCAGCGTCTGGTACGAGCCATACGGCCCCGGGTTGGTGATCGTGAAGGTGCCGCCCTGCACCTCGTCGGGACTGAGTTGCTTGGCCCGGGCCCGGGTGGCGAGGTCCGAGACCTCACGGGCGATCTGGCGCAGGCGCTTGCCGTCGGCCCCCCGCACCACCGGCGCGATGAGCCCCTCGAACGCGAGGTCGACGGCGACGGCGAGATCGAGTGCCGGGTGCAGGACGAGATCGTCGCCGTCGATGCTCGCGTTGACCACGGGATAGTCGTCGATGGCGTCGCTGACCGCCCGGGCGACGAACGGCAGGTAGGTGAGGGAGAAGCCCTCGCGGTACTTCCACGCCTCGGCCTGGGCCGCCCGGACCCGGGCCACCCGCTCGAAGTCGACCTCCACCGAGGTGTAGGCGTGCGCGCTCGTGTGGTGCGAGCGGATCATGTGCTCGGCGATGCGCACGCGCATGACCGAGAGCGGGACCCGGGCCGCCTCCCGCCGGAGTCCACCGCCCGGACCCATACCCGCACCCGGAACCGGGGCCGGGGCGGGAGGCGGTGACGACGGCGCCGGCCCCCGGCGGGCCACCGCCTCGAGCACGTCGGCGCGGGTGACCCGGCCCCCGATCCCCGAGCCGGTGATGGCGGCGGGGTCGAGGCCGTGCTCGGCCACCAGACGCCGCACCACCGGGGACGTGAAGCGGGCGTCGGCCGGGGTCACAGGCACGGCGGTAGCCCCCGGGACCGCGGCCGCAGGCACGGCATCGGCCCCCACCGGGGTGGACGCCACCACCACCGGCGGCCCGGAGGGCGCGACCGGAGCGGCGGCACCGTCGATCACCGCGAGGACGGTGCCCACCGCGACCGTGTCGCCCTCGGCGACGCGGATCTCGGTGAGCACGCCCGCCGCGGGCGCCGGCACCTCGGAGTCCACCTTGTCGGTCGACACCTCGAACAGCGGCTCGTCGGCCCGGACCGGGTCGCCCACCCGCTTGCACCAACGGGTGATCGTGCCCTCGGTGACTGTCTCGCCGAGCTGGGGCATCTGCACGTCCATGATCGTCCCCTTCACGCGTGGAGGCCGCGCCCACCGAGGGCCAGCGCGGACTCGCCGAAGAGCTCCGACAGGGTGGGGTGGGCGTGGATCAAGCGCCCGATGTCGTCGGTGGTCGCCTCCCAGTTCACCGCGAGGTAGCCCTCGGCCACCAGCTCGGTCGCCCACGGTCCCACGACGTGCACGCCGAGCAGGGTGTGGGTGGCGGCGTCGGCGACGAGCTTCACGAACCCGTCGGGCTCGCCCATGATCAGCGCCCGACTGTTCCCCCCGAACCGGTGCAACGTCGTGACCACGTCGAGGCCTCGGTCCCGGGCGGCCGCCTCGGTCAGCCCGGCCCACGCGACCTCCGGGTGGCAGTAGATCCCCCACGGCACGGTGTCGTAGTCGACCGGGTCGGGATCCTCGCCGAGGATCGCCTGCACCGCCACGATCGCCTCGGCGAACCCCACGTGGGCGAGCTGCGGGGTATCGACGATGTCGCCCACGGCGTAGACGCCGGGGACCGCGGTCTGCATCGTCGCGTCGGTCCGGACGTGGCCCGACGCCAGCAGCTCGACCCCGGCGGCGGCGAACCCGTCGGTGCGCGGCGCGCGCCCCACGCTGACGACGACCTGGTCGACGGTCACGGACCCGGCGCCGTCGGGCCCTTCGTAGCGCAGCTCGAGCGCGCCGTCGGGCGCGTCGTCGACGCCGGTGGTGCGGGTGTCGGGGAGCACGGCGATCCCACGGGCCCGGAACCGACGGGAGAGGAACTCGGCGGCCTGCGCGTCGACACCGGGCAGCAGCCGCGGCGCCGCCTCGACCACCGTGACCGCAGCCCCGAAGTCGTCGAGCATCGACGCGAACTCGCAGCCGATGGCCCCGCCGCCCACGATCGCGACCCGGCCGGGGACCTGCTCCATCGCGAGCACGTGGTCGGACGACAGGATGCGCACACCGTCGAACCCGATCCCGGGGAGGGCCCGCGGCACGGAGCCGGTGGCCAGGACGACCGCGTCCCCGACGAGTTCCACGTCACCGGCCCGCACGACGTGACCGGGACCGTCGACCAGCGTCCCCCGGGCCGCGACGACCCGGACCCGCCGGGCCTTGCACAACCCTTCGACACCCTTGGCCAGCTTCTCGACCACCGACTGCTTGCGGGCCTGGCTCACCACGAGGTCGAGCGTGGCGTCGGGCTCGGCCGCGCCCACGCCGAACTCGGCGGCACGCCGGACCGTCCGCAGCACCTCGGCGGTCTGGAGCAGCTCCTTGGCCGGGACGCAGCCCTGGTGCAGGCAGGTGCCCCCGAGACGGCGCTCCTCGACCACGGCCACCGACAACCCGGCCGCCGCGCCGTACAGGGCCGCGGCATAGCCCCCGGGGCCGCCCCCGAGCACCACCACGTCGAACCGTTCCGTCTGCACCATCGCCGCCGTCCACCCGGTCGTCCTCGTCGCCATCATTCTCGCAGGGCGACCGGGACCCCGGGGCCGCCGCCTAGCGGGCGAGGAGGATCTGCACCGCCGAGGCGGCGAGGATGGCCACCGCACAGCCGGCGGCCAACAGGACCAGCATGCGCGTGCTCATGGCGGCTTCCATTATGGTCGGAAGGCGGACGAACCCACCTGCTCGCAGCCTGCTCGCCGCCGTCCACCCCTCCAGGGAGCCGGAGTCCCTACCGTCCATGGCCAGCCGCACCAACCGCCTGCTCGAGGCGGCCCGCAGATCGGTGCCCGAGGGCACTTACACCGTCGGGCTCGGCCTCGTGGTGTCGGGGCTCACCGCCTACGGGTTCCAGATCCTCGCGTTCCGGGCGCTGCCCAAGGCGGAGTACGCCGCCCTCAACGGACTCTGGGTGATCGCGTTCGTCCTCGCCCCGGGCTTCTTCCTGCCGCTCGAGCAGGAGGTGGGCCGGGCCATCGCGCACCGGCGCTCCCAGGACGTCGGGGGCGGCCCGGTCGTCCGCCGGGCGGCTGCGGCCGGGGCGCTGCTGTGCGGTGCGCTCATCGCGCTCGTGCTGCTCGCCGAGGTCGCCATCCACCTGGTCGCCGGGCGCGGGCTCTCCGACGTGATGTTCCACAGCAAGGCGGTGCTCCTGCCCTGCCTGCTGATCGCGCTCGTCACCTACGCCGTGCAGCACCTCACCCGCGGCACCCTGTCGGGCAACGGTCGCTTCGGGCCCTACGGGATGATCCTCGCCGCCGAGGGACTGTTCCGGATCGTCCCCGCGCTGCTGCTGTACATGTTCGGGGTCGACAACCTCCTGCTGTACGGGCTCGTCTTCGCGCTGCCACCGGTGTTCGCGAGCGCCACGGCGCTGCTGCGGCAACGGGGCTTGCTGGAACCGGGGCCCGAGGCACCGTGGTCCGAGCTCTCGGTCAACCTGGGCTGGCTCTTCGGTGGCTCGGTGTTCGCCCAGTTGCTCTCGTACGCGCCGGTCATGGGGATCCTCGTGCTCGCCGACCCCGGGCAGCGCGACGTCGCCGCCGACTTCATCGTCGGCTTCTTCCTGGCCCGCATCCCGATCCTGCTCTTCCAGGCGGTCCAGGCCGCGCTCCTCCCCAAGCTGGCCGGCCTCGTGGGGTCCGGCCAGCACGACGAGTTCCGGGCCGGACTGCGCAAGCTCCTCGGCATCGTGATCGCGATCGGCCTCCTCGGCGTGATCGCTGCGTACGTCGTCGGTCCCACCGCGGGCGAGATCCTGTTCGGGAGCAAGTTCACGCTGGGAGCACGCGACCTCGCGCTGCTCGCAGCGGGCAGTGGGCTGTTCATCCTCACCCTCACCCTCGCCCAGGCCCTCATCGCGGTGATGGGGCACTCGCGCGCCACCTACGCCTGGATCGTGGGCAACATCGCCTTCTGGGTCGTCGCGATCGCCGCCGCCCAGGATCTCTTCCTGCGCGTGGAGCTCGGCTTCGTGGCCGGGTCGGGCATCGCGGCGCTGGCCATGGCGCTGTTCCTCGTGGCGCGCATCCGGGGTGGGATCCCCGAGCAGGCCCTGGTGAACTTCGTCGAGCAGATCGAGCACGAGCAACTCGAGATCTGAGGGGATCGAAGTGAGTACACCGACACCATGCCTGACGGTCGTCGTGCCCTGCTTCAACGAGCGGCAGACCATCGCCACCGTCGTCGAGGCCGTTCTTGCCTCGCCGTTCACCGGTGAGGTGGTCATCGTCGACGACGGCTCCACCGACGGGAGCCGTGACGTCCTGGCTGCGCTCACCGACCCCCGGGTCCGCGTGATCTTCCAGCCCGGGAACCGAGGCAAGGGCGCCGCCTTGCGCGAGGGATTCATCCACGCCACACAGCCGATCGTGATCGTCCAGGACGCGGACCTCGAGTACGACCCGGCTGAGTTCTCCCAACTCGTCACCCCGATCCTCGACGGCAAGGCCGATGTCGTGTTCGGATCTCGCTTCCTGTCGGGGCGACCTCACCGGGTCCTCTACTTCTGGCACTACCTCGGCAACAAGTTCCTCACCACGGTCTCCAACATGTTCACCAACCTGAACCTGACCGACATGGAGACCTGCTACAAGGCGTTCCGGCGTGAGGTGATCCAGGGCATCACCATCGAGGAGGACCGCTTCGGATTCGAGCCCGAGGTCACCGCCAAGCTCGCTGCGGGCAACTTGCGTATCTTCGAGGTGGGGATCTCGTACTCCGGGCGCACCTACGACGAGGGCAAGAAGATCGGGTGGCGCGACGGCGTGCGGGCGATCTTCTGCATCGTCGCCTATTCCCCGATCGGCGGCCGTCTCGGTGTTCGCCGGCTCGCACCGCTGATGCGCTCGTTCGGGGGCTGACCGGGACGCGCACCGGCTCCCCAGGATCGCGGACGGCGCGTGCGGACCCACGTCGGCGCACCCACCCACAGGCGGCGGATTCGGGTGCCCGGGCCGGGCCGGGGCGGAGACGCTGCGGCACCTGGACGGATCTCCAGTGTCAATCCCCTCGTCGAGAGCCTGGCCAGGCGTCGCGAAGGTCGGGCACCCGGGGGCGCGAACCACACCACCCGTTCGACCCCGACAAGCAGAGTGGCCAAGCGCGCCACACCGAGCCGGGTCGTCAGATCGGCAGTCACCGGGGCCGCCGACGGCTGCGGCGATACCACGAGCACGGTCACCCCGTCGCGGCGCAGCGTCCGCACCGCGTCGAGCACCTCCGTCGCGATCGGATCGGCCGCGGGCGGGTACGGACCCACCACCACCACCACCCGGTTCACGACGCCACCGGGAAGCGCGCGTCGAGCCGGGCCTCGATCCGGTCGAGCACCGCGGACCACGTGTACTCGCGCCGCACGTACTCGCGCCCACGCCCACCGTCTGCTGCGGCATCCGGCCCGAGGGCCCGGCGGAGCGCCGCAGCGAGGTCGTCCGGGTCGGCGTAGGTGGCACCCGCGCCGGCACGCGCGCAGTGCCAGGCGCTCACGGCGCAGGCCCGGTTCGCGATCACGAACGCGCCCGCGAGCCACGCCTCCATCATCGTGCGGGAGAAGCTCTCCCACGGCGACGGCTGCAGCACCGCAGTGGCCGCGGCCATGGCGTCGTCACGGGCGGACGCGTCGACCTGGCCGAGGTCGACCACCACGCGCCGGGCCCGCTCCGGGAGGCGCGCCGGGCCCGGGCCGATGCACACGAGCCGGACGGGCTCGGGCACGTGTTCGACTGCGGCCACGAAGTCGGCGAGGAGCGCATCGAAGCCCTTGCCCACCTCGCGCCGTCCCGCGTAGAGGGCGAACGGCCCGTCGATCCCGAAGCGGGCCCGGAACCGTTCGGGATCCGCGGGTCCCGGCTCGGTGACCCCGGTGCCGAGCACGGCGTGCGGCGCGAGGTCGGGATGCCGCCGACGGGCCAGGTCGGCCTCGGGCTCGGTGCAGAACCACACGTCGCGCGCGGATCGGAACGGGGCCGCCACCACGTCGAGCGCGGCGGTGGGCTCGTCGTGCAGGCACGGGATCAGCGCCGATCGGTCGGGCACCGCCTGCACGCCGGCCACGGTGGTCCAGTAGAGGTACGGGGCGAAGACGACGGCTCGGTACTCGTGGCCGTGCGCCAGGAGGTGGTCGAACAGGCCCGGGACCCGGACGTCGTCGTTGCACCAGCGGTACTGCTCGGCGACGGTGAGCGGGCGACCGGCCGCCAGGGCCCGGTTCCCGAGCACCCGATCGGCCCGGTGCGAAGACACCACGCTCGGGAAGCGCACCAGCCGGGCCGCCCCCGGGCGCTCGGTGACACCCGGCGCGTAGTGGTGCGGCTCGCGGAAGTGGTCCCGGGCGCAGCCGGTGAGCACGTCGACCGACCAACCCCGGGCCGCGAGCCCGTCGGCGGTCTCGCGCACGAGCATCTCGGCCCCACCGACGAGGTCGTCGCCGAAGCGCACGGGCACGAACGCGAGCCGGCCCGATCGGGTCTGCGACGCCATGAGACGACGTAGCCTAGAACCCATCAGCGCGACGAACCCGGTGCCCCACGCACCCACCGCACCGATCCGCGTCGCGATCGACGTCACGCCGCTCGTGGGCCCCCGGACCGGGGTGGGTCACGTGACCGCGGCGATGGTCGAGCACCTCGCCGCCCGGCCCGACGTGCGCCTGGTCGCGTACGCCGTGAGCCGCACCCGACCGGGCACCCGCGACCTGGCCCTCCCGGCCGGGACCCCGCTGCGGGTCACGGGGGTCCCGGCCCGGGCGCTGTTCGACGCCTGGCGCTGGCTGGGGCACCCCCGGATCGACCGGTGGACCGGCCCCGTCGACGTCGTCCACGGCACCAACTTCGTGGTGCCGCCGACCGTCGCGGCCGCGCTCGTCACCGTGCACGACATGGTGTTCGCGACCGCGCCCGATCTCGTGACGCCGGCGTCGCGCCGGTACGCAGGCCTGCTGCGCGCGGCCGTCCGGCGGGGCGCAACGGTGCAGGTCTTCAGCGACACCGTCGGCGACGCGGTCCGCGCGCGGCTGGGCTGCCCGCCCGAGCGCGTCGTGCGCATCCATCCGGGCATCGTTGAGACCGCGGCCGGCGACCCCGAGCGGGGACGCCGGCGAGCGGGCGCGGCGACGTACGTCCTCGCGGTGGGAACGGTCGAGCCCCGGAAGAACTATCCCCGTCTCGTCGCGGCGTTCGACCGGGTCGCGGCGACCCGACCCGGGCTCCACCTCGTGATCGCCGGTGCCCCCGGGTGGGGCGACGCTGCGCTGGGTGACGCGATCCGCGCCGCGACGCACGGCGACCGGGTCGTCCGGCTCGGCTACGTCAGCGACGGCGACCGCCGCGACCTCCTCGCCGGCGCCGCCGCGCTCGCCTACCCGTCGCTCGACGAGGGCTTCGGCCACCCGCCGCTCGAGGCCATGCGCGCCGGGGTCCCGGTGGTCGCAGCCGTGGCCGGCGCGCTCCCCGAGGTGCTCGGGGACGCGGCGGCCTTCGCCGACCCCACCTCGGTGCCCGACCTCGCCACGACACTGGCGCAGGTCCTCGACGATCCCGAAACGGCCGACCGCCTTCGCCGCGCCGGTACCGCGCAGGTCGCGCGCTACTCGTGGACGGCGACGACCGATGCGCTGGTGTCGACCTACCGCACGCTCGTGCTCACTCGCTGACCTGGCGGTCGAGCCAGCCGAGCAGGGAGGCGACGGCCCGGGGGTCGTGGCGGAGCTCGTGACCCGCCCCGCCGACGATGCGCAGCTCGCCGGTGGCCCCGGCCGCCGCGACCAAGGCCCGCGCGTCGTCGATCCGGACCACCGCGTCGGCCGTGCCGACGCAGACGAGCAGTGGACGGGGCGCCAGCTTCGCCGCTGCGGCCACGGCATCGACCCCGGCCACGCTGCGCGCCCACGCCGACACCGAGGCCGGGAAGCCCGGGGTGCGGATCATCCCGACCCGACGGGCGTACTCGAGCAGCCGGGCGGGGTCACGGCCCCAGTCCCGCAGGTTCACCGGCGCCGCGAGCGTCGCGCAGCCGCGGACCCGCGGATCCGCCGCCATCGCCATCACCGCCAGCGTCCCCCCCTCGGCGACCCCGGTGAGCCAGACCCCCCGCGTCTCGGAGCGGCGGTCCAGGAAGCCCACGGCCGCGCGGATGTCGGCGAGCCACCCGGCGACCGAGAAGTCCCCCGCCGATCCGCCGGTGCCGCGGAAGTTGACGGCGAGCGCCCACCATCCGCACTCGCGCGCGATCCGGTCGGCGAGCTCCGGGAACGTCGCCGACGACGCAGCCGCGCCGCGCGGCCCGGTCGGGAACCCGTGGCACAGCACCACCGCAGGCGCGGCCCCGGCCCCGGCCGGCGCGGCGAGGTACGCGGCGAGGCGGAGCCCGTCGGAGGAGATCGACACGTCCAGACCCGCCAGTATCCTCCACGCCGTGACCCCGCCCGCCATCGAACCCGACCCGGGACGGGCGGTCGCCCTCAAGGAGTGGGCGGTCGTGGTGCGGGCGCTGCTCGCCGGCGAGCAGATCCTCGACCTGCGCAAGGGCGGGATCCGTGAGGAGGGGCGGCGGTTCGCGCTCCGGTCCACCCGGGTCTGGCTCTACCCGACGATCGAGCACCAGGCGCCCGACCTGGTGCGGCCCGCCTACCGCCGCTGGATCGACGACGCCGAGCGCGAGGCTCCTCCCGACCGCGCGATCCGGGTCGAGGGCTGGGCCGACATCGTGGGCGTCGCCCGGATCACCGACCCCGAGCACCTGGCCCGGATCGAGGGCAAGTTCGTCTGGACCGGCGCCTACGCCGCCTCCCGCCTGCGGTGGAAGGCCCGCGACGCGCTCTGGGTGCTCGCCCTCCGGGCCCACCGACTCGCCGAGCCGATCACGGTGCCGTTCCGCGACGGGTACGGCGGCTGCACCTCGTGGGTCGACCTCACCGAGCTCCCCGACGACCCCGGCGTCTTGGCGTCGGAGCCGGCCCTGACCGACGAGGCGTTCACCGCCCGGCTCGGCTTCGCCGCCAACGACCTGCCCGACGGGTTCGCCGAGCCGACCGTCGGCTGATCCGGCCCGACCGGGCTCACGGTCCGGCCCGTCCGAGAGAACCACCGGTGGCCCCACCGACACCGTGTCGTCATCCGATCGTCGCCCACCGGCAATCCGCCGAGCACCCGTTGGCCACCTCCTGCGGGCATCGTGCGGGGAGAGGGCGGAGCCCCACGACAACGGGGTCGTGGCCGACCGTCCTCGGGCGGAGGCACACGATGGACTCGTTCGAGCTGCTCCGGATCCCCGACCCCGGTGGCCGACCGGTCACCGTGATGGTCGAGTACCTCGACCTCGACCACGACGGGGTCCCCGACGCGGTCCGGGTGCGCCCGGTCGACGTCGGCCCGGACGCACCGGCAGCGCAACCGCGAGATGACGGTGGCCCGGTGAAGGACGCGCCGAAGGTGATGGCGCTGCGCTGATCCGCCGTAGCAGCCGGCGTCAGTCGGCGGCGGCGCGGGTGGCCCGGTCGGGCCGGTAGCCGCGGTTGCGGGCCTCGGCCAACGTGTCGGGCGCGAAGGCGAGGAAGCTCTCGGCCGCCATGATGTCGGCGACCGCCCGGGCCACGTCCTCGTCGACGTCGACGAGATCGAGGTCGTAGACGCGCTGGGTCCGCTTGTCGCCGACGTAGCGGTGGTGCTCGAACGCGGTGGGCCTCGGCATGGACCGAAACCTACTCCCCCGACCGCCGGGCCGCGCCCACCCGGGCAACACGCGCACGCAACGGAAGTGGCCGGGGTCGATGACCCCGGCCACTGTCTCCGTCGATCACGAGGACCGAGTGTTCGTGGAGCACACCGCTCGTTGAGGACTGCGCCACCGCGGAGTTGCGATGGGCGGTCGGGTGCGGGTGGGACCAGATCCCGCCGAGTCGGTGCCGGTGCGGCGGAGGGATTCCGCCTGGCGGTCCGGCTGAGTGTGTGGCCGGCGTGAACGCCTAGCGGCCGCGCACCTCCAGGGTCCCATGTTGATCATGCATGTGTTGGACCACCTCCTTTCCCTGGTGACGCGTTTGTAGCACGCGTCACCCCCCGACGCCCAGTATTTCCGACACGATCGCACGGCGCGCCGGGTCAGGTCGGGTCGGGGGGCTCCGGGTCGGCCGGCGCGCTCACGGCCCCGGTCGCAGCCAGGTACTCGAGCAGGATCTCGACCACCGGGTACACCTGCTCGGGGATGAACGGGTCGGCATCGGCCTCGGACCGCCGCACGATCTCGTCGACCAGCTCCGCGGTCCCCACGACCGACGGGGCGTGCGGGGTGGAGCCGTTGGTGCCGCTGCCGGTCACCCCCGACCGGTCGAAGAGATCCACCTGGTACCGCAGGATCCGCTGCACGTCGGCGGGGGTGAGGGTCGCGGCGACCTCGTCGGGGAGACGCTCCACCACCCACTCGTAGGCCTCGTCCAACGCGAAGACCACGGGGGGCGGCGCCGTGGCGAGACGGATGGCCTCCCGGACCACGAGCACCGCCGCGATCGCGACCACGAGTCCGACGACGAGCAGCAGCACGACGAGGGTGTCCACGGCGCGAACGCTACCGGGGGGTCGCAGGCCGTCGGCCCGCCCGGAAGGCGACCACCGCGACGCCGGTGCACAGGGCGACCCCGAGGCCGAACAGCACGCCGGCCCCGCCCCGCTCCCCGAGGCGCTCGAGGGCGGCCGGGGTCGGGTCGACCACCTCGGCGAACGCGGCGAGCACGCCGATGCCGAGCACGACGAGATGGCGGACCCCGGGTGGCGTCTCGAGCCGCCCCAGGCACCCGCACGAGTCGATCGGGAGCCGCCGGGCCAGCGCGACGGCCGTGACCCCGAAGAACGTCGCGTACGACACCCCCACCGCGATCGCGACCACGGGCACCGACACGGCGAGCGCGACGGCCCCGAGCGCGACCTCGGCGGCGGCGATCCCCCGCACCGTTCCCGGTGCGACCGGGATCCCGAGGACGCGCAGCGCGCCGACCGAGCCCGACGGATCGACGAGCTTCAGCGCCCCGCCGACGAGGAGGAGCAGCGCCGCCGCGCCGTAGACCAGGGCGGCGAGCTCGCTCAGGGCCGCCGCCCGCGGTCCGTGGGCGCGGACCGGTCAGATGCCGATGCGCTGGGCGAGGAGCTCGCGGTGATAGGTGGCATCGCCAAGGAGGATCTCGGAGCTCTTGGCCCGCTTGAAGTACAGGTGGGCGTCGTGCTCCCAGGTGAACCCGATCCCGCCGTGGATCTGGATGTTCTCGGCCGCGGCGTGGAAGTAGGCGTCGGAGACGTAGGCCTTGGCCAGGCTCGCCACCACGGGGAGCTCCTCGTTGTCCTCGCCGGCCGCCCAGGCGGCGTAGTAGGCCGCCGACTTGCCCGACTCCACCTCGAGCAGCATGTCGGCGCACTTGTGCTTGATGGCCTGGAACGATCCGATCGGACGGCCGAACTGCACGCGCACCTTGGCGTACTCGACCGCCATCTCGAGGCACTTCTGCGCGCCGCCGATGCTCTCGTTGGCCATCGCGACCGCAGCCTGGTCGAGCGTCTTGGACAGGGCCGGCCAGCCCGCGCCCACGGTGCCGAGCGGCGTGGCCGCCACCCCGGCGAAGTCGAGCCGGGCCTGCTTGCGGGTCTGGTCCATGGTGGCGAGCGGGGTGCGGGTGAGGCCGGCGGCGTCACCCGCGACGACGAAGAACCCGATGCCGTCCTCGCCGGTGGTCCCCGCCTGACGCGCCACCACCACGATGGTGTCGGCGGTGTGCCCGTCGATGACGAAGTGCTTGGTGCCGGTCAGGGTGTAGGCGTCGCCACCGCCGACCGCCTCCATGGTGATCCCGTCGGCGTCCCACTTGCCGTTCGGCTCGGTGAACGCGAGCGCCGCGATGGTCTCGCCCGCCGCGATGCCGGGCAGGAGCTCGGCCTTCTGCGCGTCGGTCCCGGCGTTGAGGATCGCGTTGGCCGCGAGCACCACCGAGGAGAAGTAGGGGGCGCACAGCAGCACCCGGCCCATCTCCTCGAGCACGATGCCGAGCTCGACGAAGGTGAAGCCCTGCCCCCCGAACTCCTCGGGGATGGCGAGGCTCTGGAGCCCGAGCTCGTTGGCCATCTGGGCCCACACGGCCGGGTCGTAGCCGTCGGTGGTCTCCATCAGCCGCCGGACGTCCTCGGACGCCGACTTGGTCTCCATGAACCGCCGGACGGCGTCGCGGAGTTGCTCCTGCTCCTCCGAGAAGGCGAAGTTCATGACGGGTCCTCCTGGTCGTGCCGGTCGGGCGGTCGATGCCGATCCGGCTGACGGTGCGGTTCGCGGGCCGGGACCGGTCGGGCGGGACCCGGGCCGGTGGCAACCTACACCGTCCGTCACCGCCCCCGGCCCGGCCCCGCGGCCGGGGACCGTTACCCTCGACCCATGCCCCGGCGTCCCCACTACGAGGCCACCGGCGTCCGGGTCGACAAGCTGGTGGTCGGCCCGTTCGAGAACAACGTGTACGTGGTCCGGTGCACGACCTCCGGCGACGCCGTGATCGTCGACGCGGCCAACGAGCACGACCTGCTGCTCGAGGTGGCCCGGGCCAGCGGGGTCCGGCGGGTCCTCACGACCCACGGCCACTGGGACCACATCCAGGCGGTGACGGCCCTGCGCGACGCCGGGATCGACGTCGGGATCGCCGAGGCCGACGCCGCGATGCTCCCGGGCTACGACTTCGTGCTGCCCGACGACGAGGTGATCGAGGTGGGTCGCCTGCGCCTCCGCACGATCCACAACCCCGGGCACACCCCGGGCTCGACCTCGTTCCGGATCGAGGGGCACCCGGTGCTGTTCACCGGCGACACCCTGTTCCCCGGGGGACCGGGCAACACCCGGTCGCCCGAGGGCGACTTCCCCCGCATCCTCGAGTCCATCGACCGTCGGCTGTTCGCCTTGGCGGGCGACCTGCTGGTCATGCCCGGACACGGCCTCGACACCACGCTCGCCCACGAGCGTCCGTACCTCCAGGAGTGGGCCGACCGGGGCTGGTGATCGCCCCGCACCGCGCCGGAGCGGGGATCACCACGGACCGGGCTCAGCAGACGGACCGGGCTCAGCAGACGGACCGGCCTCAGCAGACGGACCGGTAGACGGCGAGGTGGGCGCGCGCGCTGCGCGCCCAGGTGAACTCGGCGGCCCGCGCCCGACCGGCTGCGCCCAGGGCGGCGCGCGCGGCGTCGTCTCGGAGGAGGTCGCCGAGCGCGTGGGTCCACGCCTCCACGTCCCCGACGGGGACGAAGCGCGCCGCCGTGCCCGCGATCTCCCGCAGCACCGGGAGGTCGGACGCCAACACCGCCGTGCCCTGCGCCGCGGCCTCGAGCACGGGGAGCCCGAAGCCCTCGTGACGACTCGGCAGCGCGAAGCAGTCGGCACCGCCGTAGAGCGCGCGCAGACGGTCGGCCGGGACGGCTCCGGTGAAGCGGACCCGGTCGCCGAGGGTCGCAGCCCGCGTCACGGCGGCCCCGGCGCCGTCGAGCCATCCGCTCGGACCCACGAGCACGAGTCGGTGCGGGGGGTCGTCCCGATCGACGAGCCGGGCGAACGCGTCGATCAGCACCCCGACGTCCTTGCGGGGCTCGAGCGTCCCGACCCAGCACACGTACGGACGATCGCCGAGCCCGAGGTCGGCCCGGGCCGCCGCGACCTCGGCGTCGGTGGCCGGCGTGTGGTCCACCCCGTGGTGGATGGGGACGATCCGGTCCCGGGGGATCGCGGTGAACTCGGCGACCTCGTCGGCGGCCACCGCGGTCGGGGCCACGACCGCGTCGGCCCGCGCCGCCGCCGCCCGCACCCCCTGTTCGTGGAAGCGCCGGCCCCGGGGCGGATAGGTGTCGGGGAACCGCATCGGGGCGGCGTCGTGCACGGTGACCACCAGCGGCGTCCGGCGCCGCGGCGGGACCGCCACCGAGGGTGCGTGCACGACGTCGACCGCCCCGGCGGGCAGACGGCGGAGCGGATCGGCCCGGCCCCACCGGTTCCAGAGCTCGTAGAGCAGCGGGCGCGGCCACGGGAGGACGGTGGCGGGGCCGAGCCCGGCCGCCCGCATCGTCGCGTCCACCACCGGGCCGGGGTGGCGGGCGACGAACGGGACGACCTCGACCGCGCCCGCGTCGACGGCCGCGCCCGGGTCGTCGGCTGCGCCCGCGCCCGGGTCGTCGGACGCTGGGAGAGTGGGCAGTACCCTCGCCAACTCCGCGGCGTACCGGCCGATCCCGCCCGGAGTCGGCTGGAGGAGCTGCTCGAGGTTGAGGGCGACGCGCATGGTCCGGCTGCTCACGATCCAACCCGTCGCCGAGCGCGGCGGCTCGGATCAGGCCCTGGTCAGGATGCTGCGCAGCCTGCCACCCGCGGCGTTCGAGTGCCACGTCGTCGTCCCGGCCGATCCGCCGCTGCGGCCGGGGCTCGAGGCGGCGGGCGCCGCGGTGCACGTCGTGCCCATGGCCCGCATCTCGACGTCGCACGGATCCGCGGACTGGGCGCGCTACGGGGCCGGCTGGCCGGTCGCCGTGGGTCGGATCACCCGGCTGATCCGCGCCCTCGACATCGACGTCGTGCACTCGAACTCGCTGCACTCGTGGTACGGCTGGGCCGCCGCGGCCCTGACCCGGCGGCCCCACGTGTGGCACGCCCGCGAGATCACCGTGCAATCGACGGCGGCACTGCGGGTCGAGCAGGTGCTCACCCGGCACTTCGCGACGCGGGTGCTCGCGGTGTCGCAGGCGGTCGCCGACCAGCTCCCAGGTGCCGACGTCGTCGTCGTCCACGAGACGGCCGACCCCGCCGAGTTCTCCCCCGCGCGCGCCGGGACGTTCCGGGCCGGGGCCGGGATCCCCGACGACGTACCGGTGATCGGGATGGCCGGGCGGATCGACACGTGGAAGGGCGTCGAGGTGCTGCTCGACGCGCTGCCGCTCGTGCGGGCCCGGGTCCCCGACGCGCACCTCGTGGTGGCGGGCGCGCCGGTGCGCGGCAAGGAGGCCTACGCCGAGGCGCTGCACGTCCTCGCCGCCACCCTGCCCCGCACCCATTGGCTCGGTCCCCGCACCGACGTCGCCGAGCTGCTCGCCGACCTCGACGTGCTCGCCGTGCCGTCGACCGAGCCCGAGCCCTACGGCCTCGTGGCGGTGGAGGCCCTGGCCTGCGGGACCCCGGTGGTGATGTCCGACGCGGGCGGGCCCCGGGAGATCGCCGCGGCGGCCGCCCCGGGCGCGGCCGACCTGGTCCGGGTCGGCGACGCCGCCGCCCTCGCCACCGCGCTCGCCGACCGGCTCGGGACCACCGGGCCCACGTCGGCCGAGCGCCGCCGCCGCCGGCCGCCCCTGCGGGCCCCGGATCCGCCCGGGCGCATCGCCGACGAGCTCACCCGGGCCGCCGCCGGCCGACGCTGACGGCGGCACGGGCGCTCCCGGACTTTTCCACTACGGCGGTAGTGGGAATTACACTACGGGCATGGCTCCCGTCCTCGAGCTCGACGACCTCCATGTCGCCGTCGGCGACCACGAGATCCTCCGGGGCGTGTCGCTGGCCGTGCCCGAGGGCGAGGTGCACGCGCTCATGGGCCCCAACGGCTCCGGCAAGTCCACGCTGGCCAAGACCCTCCTCGCCGACCCTGGGTACACGGTGACCGCGGGCCGGATCCGCTTCCGGGGCGAGGACGTCACCGACCTCGGACCCGACGGCCGGGCGGCCCGGGGCATGTTCCTCGGCTTCCAGCACCCCGAGGCGATCCCCGGGGTCAGCGTCTTGAACTTCCTGCGCCAGGCACTGGCCAACCGCAAGGGGATCGCCGACTTCTCGGTCCTCGAGGTGCGCATGGCGGTGCTGGCGTGGTCCGGGCGGCTCGGCATGGACGACCGCTTCGTCTCCCGCTACCTCAACGAGGGGTTCTCGGGCGGGGAGCGCAAGAAGAACGAGATCCTGCAGATGGCGCTGATGGAGCCCGACCTCGCCGTGCTCGACGAGCCCGACTCCGGCCTCGACATCGACGCCCTCGTCGACGTCGCCCGCAGCATCCAGGAGATCCGGGCCGACCGGCCCGCGCTGGCCCTCCTCGTGATCACCCACTACCAGCGGATCCTCGACCACCTCGCCCCCGACCGCGTGCACGTGCTCCTCGACGGCCGGATCGCCGTCAGCGGTGGGCCCGAGGTCGCGGCCCGGGTCGAGCGTGACGGCTTCGACGCATTCCGGACCGAGGTGTCGGCGTGAGCACGACCGCCCTCGACGTCGCCCGCATCCAGGCCGACTTCCCGATCCTGCGCCGCGAGGTGCGGGGCAAGCGCCTGGTCTACCTCGACTCGGCCTCGTCGGCCCAGAAGCCCCAGGCCGTGCTCGACGCCATGGACCGCGTCTACCGCGAGTCGTACGCCAACGTGCACCGGGGCGCCTACACGATCGCCGAGGAGGCGACCACGCTGTTCGAGGCGGCCCGCACCAAGGTCGCACGCTTCGTGGGCGCCCGGGAGTCACGCGAGATCGTCTTCACCCGCAACGCCACCGAGGCCATCAACCTCGTCGCCTACTCATGGGCCCGGGCCAACCTGCAGCCCGGCGACGCCATCGTCCTCAGTCACCTCGAGCACCACGCCAACGTGGTGCCCTGGCACATCCTGCGC